>Ga0065711_1029843_pt1 | contig 34640 bp, 13 predicted proteins | sample Hoacrofraction12_FD_59098 | JGI IMG/M metagenome (GOLD analysis project Ga0065711, IMG submission 59098) | Hoatzin crop microbial communities from Cojedes, Venezuela - Epithelial fraction 12 v2 (version 2) | ecosystem: Host-associated > Birds > Digestive system > Esophagus > Crop | place... | reverse complement strand
CTGGCCACACTATTCCTGACACAAGCCAGGATGCCGCTGGCCTTCTTGGCCACCTGGGCACACTGCTGGCTCATGTTCAGCCGGCTGTCGACCAAGGTCTTTTTCCGCTTGGCAGCTTTCCAGCCACTCCTCCCCAAGCCTGTAGCATTGCATGGGGTTGTTGTGACCCAAGTGCAGGACATGGCACTTGGCCTTGTTGAACCTCATCTAGTTGGCCTTGGCCCATCGATCCAGTCTCTCCAGATTCCTCTGCAGAGCCTTCCTACCCTTGAGCACATTGACACTCCCGCCCAGCTTGGTGTCACCTGCAAACTTACTGAGGGAGCACTCAATCCCCCCATCCAGATCACTGATAAAGATATTAGACGAGTTATGTTTCTGCAGAAATCACTGTCCAGGAAGAGGCACTGTAGGTGATTATGATGAGGTAATGAAGAGGTACTGAGAAGCCATATCCAAAGGATGAAACTTCATCAGCTGTCTTTTTCCATGAGTTTGCTCTTGATCATCACAAATCTAACACACAAGTACTGTATCTTTTTAGTGAAGCTGGATGTATTAGCAAGCAGTTGGGGTTTTTTCTTCTTGTAAGGAAACAGATGTTGACCTTCTTCTCCCTCTGCCAATCCATGGCAATTTTTCTTTCAGTAGAGATGTCCTGTATCATAGTAAACATAATTTCTGAAGGCTAAAATATTCTGTTCCATTTCCTATTTAAAGACACCATGCAGCTTCCTGACACTATTTCTTCTAACCTCAGAAATGTGCCTGGTAAGTAGCAGCCAGTGAAAACATCAGAAATCTGAAAATTACTATGTTTGTAATGAAATGGAGCTGGGAAGGGTGAAGCAGGGGAGTGCGCTTACTGTTTCTGATATTAAAAGATCATCTCTGACCTTAGAGAGAGAGATGCTTTACAATATGAGATCTGTTCCTTTGCTAGAAAGCAGTTCTGTTTCCATATCACTCTTGGCTGTTGTTGTTCCAGTTCCAGTTTTTATGTTTGCACCTGTCAAGAAAATGATCGTACTGTGCCTTTATAGCAGGAAAAACTATTAGTAGGTGCTGTGATGTTACATTTCTGTTGAATCAGAAGTGAAAAAGTAATCCACAGTTCATATCTTAGAGCATTAGCGAGGCACAGATTATCTTCCAACAAGCCTCAGTTGACTGGATGCTATCCTTTGTAAATATTTTTCGGTCAAACCTGTGTGCTGAAGCAGCTTGGAGCCTACACTGCTGCTCTGTTTGCCACCAATTACAGTTCCTCTCCAGTGACCTCTATGATGGTGCATGGGGCTGGATGTTTCTCCTGCACAGGTCTGTGGCAGACTGGTAATAACGCTTAAACTCAGCATATTAATACATGCTTAGAATGGCAGTAAGGGTTAAGCTTAGGTTGTTACTCTGTGCTTAGGTACCTGTTGATGGTGTGCAGAATCACCAAGTACATTAAGTTACCACAGTCTTTCTAGCAGGAAATAATAAAGTTTGGGGCTGCCATATTTGAAATGTGCTTTCCTCTATCAAAGAGAACTTGATAAGAATATCTTGAATAGAAAGGTAGAAGTTCGTATATATAAATTTTCATACTGACTTGCAAACTGTATAACTTTTCAAGATGAAGTAGTCATATTGTAACCCACATGTTTCTTGTATGTAAGTGTTAGTCTGAGGAGAAGGTTGGAAGTGCAAGTTTAAAGGGTGAATTATGCAAATATGTTTCACGGCATATAATGAAATTGAGCATTTATTCAGAAACACTTGTCTTTGTTCAGCCACTATGATACTTGTTAGCAGAGAAAATATTTGCAGAAAAGTGTAAAACTAAATACACTAGGGAGAAAATTCCTGAATTCTTTTTCAGCAGTTGTGAAGCTGAAGATTACTGAAACTAAAGAAGATTTAGAGATTCCTCCGCTCCCCCCCTCTAATTCTATGAAGAATTATTAACATCAGAATCTCTCTAACAAGAGTATTTGCTGCTTGCTGGTGTTTTTGTTTTAATTACTGTGGGGAAAATAATGTGCTTGACAAACTTCAAAGCTGCAGTGCCTCATACGGTTTCAGCAACTTACTGTGGTTTTAATATCTTAACCCATGTACTCATCAGCAGGACCTGCATTTATGACAGTAGATTTCTATTCAAATGTTCCATGATTTCAGAACACCTACAAGCTCTTTGGCCTGGGAGTAATACTAACTTCACAAAATTTTATGAGCAAGTAAATAGCTGTTTACTGTGTAAGGCTAAATGGGACAATCCAAGTTTGTGAGCTAAACTATTCAGATTAACACTGCTAGCAAAGCACAGAGTATTCTCTTTATTGCAGAAGATACTGTCTTACGCCTTTTTAAAACTCTTGATCCTGTGCATACTTAGACACAGCCTTAGCTTTAAGCTCCTGAATTGTCCTATCAACTTCAAACAGCTTTCTGTGTATGGCACAGTTTCGTGGAAATCAGGGGGGCTATTCATGGCTATAAAATTGAGCATATGTGTAAGCTTTTACAGAATCAAGAGTTAAGCAAGTAACTTAGTGTTAAGACCTGGATGTGAGCAGCCCAGGTGCTCAGTCCCCTGTGGAGGGGTGGCATGGGTGCTACTGGTATATTGCTGCCCTGAGTGATAAGCACTTTTTTCTTCTTTGTTACAGCTCATCTTTGATGTCAGTTGTGCTGAAGCATAACACAGTTCATTGCTGATTTTTCTGTACAAAGCCCCTTCAAATACAAAGAAAAAGAGGGAGGGAGAGAGAATTATGAAACATATACAAATGCCACTGTTGCTATGTGAAGTTTAAAAGCGTTTTCATGAGGGAGGAGTAGTCCTTACAGCACTTGACTAAATTAGAAAAGCACTTATCAGTGGGTGAAATCTTGCCAAAAATAACCCATTTCCCTTGCACGTCTCACAGGATGGAACAGCCTTTCTTGCATTAGCAGCAAATTAAAAAAAGCTGTGTCGATGTTCCTTCGTTCTGCTTTAAAAATACTCCCTTTCAATTTCTAACCACTTGACAAAACTCTAGAGGAATGCTGGAGATGAGTTCAGAGATTAACCTGGTCAGTAAAGAAGGAAATTAATTTACTTAGTTATACATGTATGTCATTCAGAGAAGAATTGGAGTGATAATATACCGAAGTTGGAAGAAACCATCAAATTTATTTTACAATCCTGACTACCTAAAAGCACTCATTCCCTGTATAAGAAGCAGTATATTTTTTATAGGACCTTAGTGTTTTCAGTGGACTGCAGATTGGGAACTTTATATATAGAGAAGAGAGTGAGGGGAACATATTTTTTGCTGCTGCTGCACTGCATGGTTTCATCAGATCCTGCTTAAGGTCGTAGTAAATTTGCTGGGGATAATAGCCTGTACTTCAAACTAGACGGATAATTCCACTGCACATCCAAACCCATTTTATGCAGAGATTATCACATTTCAGTAAATGTAGCTTGCTTTATAGGAATCAGATTGGGAACTAAGCCATTTCTCACCACTTCTGTTCATGGGTTATATTGTTAATTGATTGTACTTCAAGGTTTTTGAGTTGTTTCTATTAGCTCTTCAACACCTAGAATGACTGGGTAGTTCTTCGCTGGTATTAAGATGATTTCTTCTTTGGGGTTGCTTTTTGGCTTTTATGAACTAAGGTTTTATTGGAGCTCTAGAGGCTACAGTCAGTGCTTTCGTTTAGCCCACAATGCAGTAAGGTAGGTGACAGCCCTTCCTTCTCTGTACCACAGCCACCTCACCAGCATGTTCTGTGTTGCAGTGAGACCTTGAGCTCAGAAGGGGAGAAAACTCAAGTGTTACTCCTGAACAAATGTTGTTCTGAGTGTTTTGTCACTGATTTAGTGCTTTGTTTGGGCTTACCAGATCATTTCATTTAAGCCTTGCATTTGTACTCAGGTAGTGTCTATCTGGACCAAGTGTTAATACTGCCTCCAAGCCAAAAGGAGAATAACCAGAACCAGAGACACTTTGAATCTAGTTCACCAATTCAGTCTTGCACAGTGATCATAGCCCAAGACACAAAGATGCTCATCTCTTCCAATGTTTTGTCTTTGAGTTTCTCAAATAGTTCTTTTAGTTGCAGATTTGATAGTGGCATCAGGTGATGTGTGTTGTACCAGAATCTGTTGGGACAGGCACTTTTAAAAATGATTAAATTTTTTAATAATTAATTAAGACACCTGTGGTTGAAGGGTTGCTTTTGTCTTTTCATACGTGCTGCTGCTTCGTAAGATGAGTTCTTTGTGGCCAATGAAAGCATTGCAGTGAATGGTCATGAATTTTGCTGCTACAAAAAGTACTTCAGGATGGTTATGAAAAAATAACCCAATTCCATTTTCACGTGAGCAAGCTTGTCATAAGCAATCTGGCCTTTCATCTTTGTCCATTCTTGACTTAGTCTCAGCTAGCTTATTTTTCCTCACAGGCAGATTGCTATCGTGTCATTTCTCATCTATTCTGACATCCGTATCTGTGACATTTTTATTAATGCTCATCACAAATTTCAGTAGTTCAATAGTGTTGCATTCTGTGAAATCCTAGTCATTGGTTCAAGATTTAGTTCAGCTATGAAACAATAAGGGATTCTTTGAGCTGTAGTTTGTCTCGGTATAACAGGCTTGGATTATAAGTAGCATTCAGTTCCTCTCAAATGTCAAAACTCAGGTCCCAAGGGAATTTTGGTACTGGTTTCTGTGGTCCCCCCCCTTCTTCAACAATTTCTTAATTATGTCACAATGTAATTGTTGTTCATTCCTTTATGACGTTTGTATTTGTAGTTTACTGGGACATTTCTAATTTGGGTTTGGTCTGATAATGACTGTGAGGAAGGTTACAATATATTCTTTAGGTGTTTTGCATGTAGTCTAGCTCAGTTGCTACTCCTGCACAATTTTGCATACAGCTTTGCAGAAAAAATCTAAAACACTGCATCTTTCTGCACTGCATTTTGGCATTTCAAAGTTCAGCTCCCACATTTGCTATCCATAAATTTTACTTTTGATATATGAATGCCTAGTGTCTACATGACATGGCTTGTAAGATCCTACAGAAGAAAATGACAGGGAAAGTATTTCCTTTGTAGTAGGTGAATTAATTTGCTTTTATTAGGAGACTAGCTTCATGACCCATAAGTATCTGAAAAGAAATAATATGTTGTCTGTCTTTGTATTGATTTCATTGATACAGACACATTTGGGAGACACCAGCAAATGCATCAAATCAGAGAAGAGTGTAATGTATTTTATCTTTTTGTTAAGAAAATACTATTAGCTGCATGCAGGGAGTGAGCTATGAGACATGCCTCTGTATTGTATGTGAAGATATTATTTAAATGGATAAAACCAAATTAATCAGTTTTTCAATCCTGCTTACTCCCTGCAACCCTGTGGGTACTGAGTACCATCAGAAACCAAGGGAGTTTTTTCTGAGACAGTCACAGTCAGGGCAGCAGAGAGATGCATATCTTTATCCCTTTCCTTCACAGTGCATTTATATCAATCCATGACACAAAACAAACTCCAAGTGCTGTGAACCTTCCCATAGTATGAGTGCAGGCATCCATGAAAACCATCTTTTGTGTAGTGGCATTTTCTTTGAGAATGTAATTTTTTTCACTCGTGTGTTATTCCTTTGAACTCTGAATGAGCACTTTGGCTGAACTTGACAGAATTATATATTTGGAATTAAAAGCCTGTGAATTCTTCCTCTTACCATGCAGAATTTTGTCATAGACAGCAAGCACAGCAGACAATAGGCCCTTTGCCCTTGACAATAGAAGTGCACATTTATTAGGTTTTTCGCCAACTTGGTTAAGGTTTATTTTACACACACTGTGCGTAAGTCTCTTTACCGTTCCCTGTCCCACTCCACGTCCCGAACATACTAGGTAATTCCTATTATATTATAATTATTATATTAATTATATTTTCATGTATATGGAATGATATCTTGTGCTATCTGAACTACTGTTCAGAACATTCTCCTTAGGGTGCAGGCATCCTGGCAAGCTTTGGCTTTGCTTAAAACACCTAGTCTGAAAACTATGTTTTTTAAAATTTTGAAAACTTGTTCTTTATTTATAGTAGTGAGGCAAGTGTTCTTTTTGCTTGGGGGGGGGTGTTGATCTCAGACACCTTAAACTGGACATAGCTACAATTTTTTTCCTTTTGGGTAGATGTACATGGCTTGGTTATCTTTCATCAGCGTCATTACTTACACTGAGGTGCCAGAGCACTTACGGTGTTGTAGAAGGGATGTGCTGGCAGGCTTGCATGCCTATCAAATTTCCATTAAGGGAAGGGTTAGCAAAACTTGCATTTGATTTTAAAATACACTGTACTTTCTCAGGTGTACATTTCTGTCATTACAGTTTGAGCTAAGAAATGGTAGAATAAAATGCACAGGCGTGTTGTTCCCAGTGTTGATTCTTAAAATATGTCCTCTCGACCAAATGCAGGTACTGTACATACAGCCTGTGTTCTTACATAATGGCTGGCCAAGGAGAACTCATTCATGAGCAAAAAGGAATTTATTCCTTTTTAACTGTTGTTACTATAGAGAACCTAGACAAAGAAACATACCATGTTGCATGTCCGAGTTCCATTTTCAGAAGGAAGTTAAGTGCCAAAATCACTTTTTTTGTACAGATTTTCTGGCTTGTATATCTTTAATAACGTTTCTTGCAGGTTGTCCAATAAGTCAGCTTTTTCTAGCTCACAGAGTACACTGTGTTCCAGATAGAAGAGGCATCCATAAAGGCTACTATGTCTGAAATCTGGTTTTCACTGGGCAAAGAAACATCTGTTGACTTTATCGTATGTCCTCCATTTCTAAGCTCAGCTTTCAAGAATGGTGGGTAGTGGCTTTGAGACTATCCCTTTGCTTGAACAGGATATCAGACAGCTTCTGCAACAACTGGAACTTAAGCTTGATGTGATTTCAGAGGTCAGAACTAGCAACCTGATTTTGAAAGCACAGAAAAATAAGTTTATGCAACCGTGGAGTCCTCCTGTGATATGCCCTGTCTCAGTGTCTGTTGAATACATTGATAGAAAGTCTCTCATTAAATGTAGTGACCTTTGGATGAAGGCTTCAAGTAAAAAATTCCTTAAATGAAGGAATGCTCTGTATTTTTGTTATTAATGGAGTGCCATGCTCCACAACGGACTTAGTTCCTTACATTCTTTTACTTTGTGCTCTCTTACCAGTGTCTTGCTTTCTTCAAAATTTACCATTTCCTCAAACAGAAATGAAGTAAAAAATTTTTTTTGGCATTGTAGTTTCCAGAGGCATGTCTAATTCTTCCATACCCCATTGCTGTTTCTCATGAAATCAGCAGGAATGTTGTCTCATTAGAAGAGCAGGGGCTGGTTCTAAAACAAAGCTGTTTCAGCTTCATGCTTTGTCATTTAGGGTAGGACAGAAGTTGAAATGATGTCTGTAAAATATTTCTTTGCCAATCACAAATGAGTATGTGTTCAGTACATTGGAGATCAGATACAGGAACAACGAAACAAAATTAGAGTCTAGCAGACTAATTGTCTGCACAGTGCAGTGCAGTAGAAGCAAGGAGTTAGATTGCCCTTAGCTTTCAATAGTATGATCCTTAGATGCGATTCTAGATGTCATCCTTACCTATTTCATTGTTTTGGCACCTGGCACAGCAATACAAGGTAGATATTTGAAAGTTAAAGCAGAAAAAAGAACTACCTGCAACACACTGTGTCTTTTGCTATTGGTAGTTTTAAAGTATGAGAAGATGTAAAAGAAACACTTCACAGGAAATGATTTAATTAAATTGACAAAAGCAACACAGTATGAAAATGCATGTGATATGTAAACTTACAGAATGAATGGTTTATGTATGACTTCAGCTGTTATAGTACAGCATTTTGCCCAACTTCAAATTGTTCTAAAAAGGATTAGATATAATTAATGCTGTATGACCTCCTTTTTTCTTCTTCTTAAAGAATGTAGAGCTGTACATATAATGAGGACCCCTGAAAGGACTATTATGTCCAATTGTCTCAATTATGCAAATCGCATTGATATTTTAGCAGAAGGGAGGGGATACTTCAAATTAAAAGTTTCAGCTCCTGCCTTAGCCTTTCTGCAATGCCGGCATTTTTACAGCAAGTACATCTACTGTTTGAAGAGAGGAAAAGAGGTTTAACAAATTGGAGATTTGAGCATTATCAAAGTAGATTTGTTGTGCCTTGTTCCACCATGAGGTGAAAATACCCTCTGGGCAGGGAGATGGGTCATGAGACTTCTAAAGGATTACCTTCAAAGGGAGTCATGAGATTGGTTTGAACAAAGAAGCTGCTCACATGCTTATCATATGAGGTTCTCTTCTTAAAGTGGTGGAAACCCATCTCCTTGGAAATTCTCATGAACTTCAGAGAGACTGGAAGTCCTAACAGTAGGATGAATGAGAAGTCTGAACAATAAACACAAAGATGGGACAGAAGCTCAGAGTTAAATGCAATTTATTTATTCTAGAGGTAATTAATATTTCCAAACTCTGAAACGCTTCCAGTGACGAGCAGGTAGGACATGATTTTAAATCTTTTTTCGTTTCATTCCTGATCATCTTCTGCTTTGTGACCTCTTTTAGCACCGATATGCATCCTGAAATTTGTGCTGAAGAGACTTATAGTGACCTACGATTGACTGGAGACACATAATTCAGTTGAAATGACAGTATTCTGATTAGACTGCTTCCTAGATTTCTCATTTATTTTGAAGGACGTGAAACCTGAAATACTAATTGCAAGAAAACAAAATTAGTTTTCAAGTCGAAAAAAGGTGTCTCAAAACATTTCAAAATTAGAAAATTGCTTGGGTATGACTGTACTAAGATGGAGAAATGCTGGCGAAGAGAAATTAGGTAAAAACATATCTTACTTATTTCAATGTTTTGAATGCTAGTTTAGAGCTATCTCTGCAGCAAATGGGGACAGAGTTCTGGTTTTGTGGGTTTTTTGTAGGTTGGGACTTTGCTTTGTTTTGCGGTTGTTTTCAGTTTTCAAAATTAGCCAGTAGTACTTTTTGAAGTTCACTTTTGGCAACAAGCCTTCTGGTAAGCAAGCCTCTTTCTGTGTGTGTTTGCTTCCAATTGAGTTTATCAAGGTCCGATGGTAGGTCAGGTATTATGGAAGTCTTAGAACAGAAAAGGGCATAATTTGTGGTGGGTTTCCTTACTCCAGTGAGAGTTACCAGTAAAGGGGGGTTCCCAGTGAGAGACTTATAACAAACGTTTGTCAGCAGCCCCATCACATTTGTATCAAAAATGTTGGTGTTGTCATTTGAAATAATACATTTCTGCCATAAAGCATATTGGGCTCTGAGATGAGAAGTCTCCATGAGAACTCCCTCTCCAAGATCCAACCTATACACGATCCCTGAGTATTCACATACCAATCTTTCAAACGATTGAGGACCCAAGGAAGCTCAGTTTTGGCCCTTGTTACCCGCTAGCCCTTCAGATCACAACTGCAAAGAACGATGCTCCCATCCACTCTTCTGTCATTTCTACCCCTGCTGCTGTAATGCAGCTGGGGTCTTGAGGAGGGACATCTCAGAATAACAGTGGCTCCAAAGAGGACATATCCTTGTATTCCCCGGTTGAGCCAGAGATAGCCATGAACACATCTTCTGCCCTGTTTGAGTCTCCTTTAACTCCCCTTTAACTCCCCTTTTTCAGGCTTTAAAAATTTTCTTCCCCGTTTTTGATAATGGATTAAGTGCAGTAAACTGAAACCTTTATCATAGTTTTTCCCCGATATCATTTTAATGAAAATGGTAGACTGCAGCTAGCATTTTAAAGCCAAATATGTCAATGAGTTATACATATTTGACAACTTTAAATGATACTGTATATCAGTAGAGACACAGTATTTCCTGTATTGTGTTTCCTGGATTGTATTATGATCTGTTGAAGCTAGATGTATTCTTCTCTCTCTTTAGAGAAGAACAATGTGTTGCACACCATGAAAAAGAAGTCCAGGAACATAGCTGGAGATACTGTTTTCTGGTTCTATGGCGCTTATTAATTCTTTTCACTCACAGCTTTGAGGGTTTTAGATGGGTAAGGACTGAAAAGATTCACCAAATTTTCTGAAAATTGTTTATATCTATGAACTCATTTGAAATCTCTCATTGCCATCGCCCTTTGTAATTATTTCAGTCCTGAAGTACTGAAGTTTTCAGAAAGGTCCCAATGAGTGTTGACAAGTCTCAGGTATATATAGTATAATATTTTAAACATACATATTTAAAGTCTCTAGGAAATAATTTAACCCTTGAGTTCCAATGCTTTCATAAGGATTTCTAGAAGATTATAAGGAATAATTTTGTGCAAACCCTGCAGCCCAAGAGTTAAATTAGCTGGAAATTCTTTCTTTATTTGAAAATGATAGAAAGCAGCAGGGTATAAAATGCGGCTGATTGTGGCATATTCTGTTAAAGCTTACGCATTAGCTAATGCCTGGAAAAGAATTGCTTTACTGAGTGTAAAATTAGCCACAGCAAGTCTCAAATTTTCAACAGCTCAAACTATTTAACAGAATTCTACCTGGAGAATCTTGCTTTCAGGAAAACTGTATGTAGTGCAAACTAATGTTAATTTCTTAAGGGACAGATTGGCTAACTAGTATATTACATACATATTTGCAGAAAGAGTGCTTATTTACAGAAAGCAGAAGAGAGAAGTAAATATTTATGTTACCTTTTCTCAAAATATGTATTTATTCAGGATCTCCAGATTTTAGAGACTTCTGAGAGATGCATATATTGTATTATGTTGTGAATATAGAAATTTTACTTTGTAGTAATTTTAAAGTGTGTTTTATTAACATGCCTAGCACTATGCCTTAACTAGTGGCTTGCTTTCACCACATATTTAAAATGTCAGTATAATAAATTCTGCAAGCCTACCAAGTTCAGTGTGCTCTGCACTTCAAGTAGTACTAATTAGAACTGTACAGTTAGAACAAGTTCTCATAGATAAGTAATACCTCATAGAACATCGAGTCATTCTCTTAAAATGTTTTCCATTCATGGTTTGCCTGGTTTCTTAAAGTTTGCCGTGTCTCAAACCATACTATTACATCGCATATGAAAAATCAGCATGTTTAACTGGCTTATCAGAAAGAAGTCCATAGAAGTTATCTCTGAACAGGTAACCTCTTACATCAAAGTGGTGCTTATATTTTTAACCTCTTTTCCAAACATCCCACTTTGAATCATTGTTACTGTAATAGTCATTATTCTTAATAATGTGAACTTGAATGACCCAGATATCTCACAGACAGAGGCAATATTCTAGTCCAATTCAATGTTTTTGCATCTGCATCACAAGGTGAAGATTAGTCTCTGCATTTAACATCTATTGACAGTTTTCTAAACCACAGATAACTAGGAGAATTCAGCCCATGACTGGTTTTAGTTAGAGCCATTCATAGGCTTCGTTTTGTAATGGGGGAAGTATCTTGTTATGTTGGTTATGATTTCACAAGTATTGACGAATTTCACAAAGGAAGATCTGCTGTTGAGGGTTTTGAATCACATTGGTTTTCATGATAATAGCATTTTTCTACTTCAGGTCAGAATAGCCTGTATTAAAGACTCATGGTTAAGAGTAGTTTAAGAGAAATATCCCACACGCATGTAATCTGGAAGAGTCCTGACTTCCTTTAAAACCACACAGTCTTCATGTTAGACAGGGCAGGCAATTGTTACAGTGCAAAAATCATTCCTAAGCCTTGTCAGAGCTAGATATCATTGTCATCTTATATCTTGAAATAAGAATTATTAAAAATGCTCTTATAGAAGAAACCGGCAATGACCAGGCTACTTTGGCTAGCATCATGTTAACAGCTGCTTGCCGTCTCTTGCTGCTCATCCACTCTGCTATATCTGGCCTCTTGAGAATGGTTACTTGTAGGCAGGGATGACTCCACTACCCATAAAGTTGCTCAACGCTTCCCATCCTAGCATCTTGATTTGTGTTTGTTGTAACTCTGCCACTCATTAAGATCTTGGAGTAAAACTGGCTATATGGAATGTCTGCAGACTGAAAGTTTTTGGGAGAAAAAATTTGCAACAGATCTCAGATAGGAGGCTAAGTATAGATACGTGTCTGTGTTCCTTTTCTCCCTAGCATCTAGATCACAGGGCTAAAGGCAAGAGGAGGATTGGGCAAGTTAGTAACAGAACCGGAATAGGCAGCAAATGGAGATTATGTATTATTGTTAAAATTTCTTAGAAAATATCTTCCCTACAATTCGGTTCAGTAAGGAATGGGGCTGAGCTGTTGCAGGAATGTCTTTTGCTACCTTAAAATGTGGTAGCTGTGGTGTGCAACCTGGTCAGTGAGTTTCTTTCTGCATTCCACACACACAAAAAATTTCTCCATTGTAAAACTACACAAGGTATGTTCTCGACAGGCAAGCACTGAACCAAGCTGTCCTGTTATATGCTCTGACTGGTTGTTTAGTTGCTCTATTTTAGTTGCATTAGCTGTACAGTTACATTAATGCTGAGCTGTGCCCAAGCAGCTGTGCCTGCCTCTCATTAGGGTGTCTGAGCTTGTCCAACACACTTTACAATGTGCCTCCATGGACTGTATGCTGGAGCTCAGTATATCCATGTCAGAGCAAACCAGGTCTGCTGTGGTGTTGAGGCTATAGCTGTTTTTCACACCTCTAAGCCTCTGGGGAAAAGCTGTGTGCGTCTAAGAGATACAGCACAGCTGTGTTAATTTTGAAAAGAGAGCTTGTTCTTTCCTTTTGTAAACTGTGTCCTTCAGTTAATGAATGTGGAGACAAAATTATTCTTATTTCAGCAGATGTTTGTTGTGTGCCTCACCAGCAGGCCAGGAACACAAAGCATAATGAAGGCATGAAAGCTCGTTATAGCTCTCTGTGCAGTGCAGCACTGCTTATCGGTCTCCACATCAGCAGGAGTGATTTCTGGCCTCAATTTGAAAGAACAACATTGCTTATTGAGACTGCCATCCTGCCTGTTGTGTGTTAGTCTCAACCACAGAGCAAATGGTTCCCTGACGAGGTAGTTACAATAGCACGGGTTCAAACTGAACCGTGTGAAAAATACAGTAGGGTGAGAATAAGAATTGTCTTGAGGAAATAGTCCTTTATTTGAAAGAATCTTACAACTGTTACAAATCCCTTCTTGATGCTATACTGATTAGCAAACAGCATGACAGATCATCTTCTTGTTGGTTATTTTTCAGTACTTTATATTCTAATAATTGCTAAAACTATTATCAGTTGTACAAATATCTATTTTTTATGTAACTCATGCAAACTAGTGTTTTAGAAATTTAGTTTAGATTCACAGGCTGTCACCGTGTTCTGTAGTTGAGGACATTGTTCATGGCTCTGACTCCCTAGTGACATAACACAAATTTAAAATAGCATTATGGTTTTATGCCCTGTGTTTCTTATCAATGAACAACTTGGTAAAATCTTACCAGTTCAGGAGTGGCTACAAAAATTGTTATTAGTATTTGTCACATAATTCAGAGTATTTTTTTCCAAGCAAGAACACTGTTATCAGGAGGACAATTGTTCTGGGTAGAACTAATCACCTGAAAGGTCAATTAGTTGGGCACTTTGAAAAACTGTTCCTTCAAAGTGAAGAAGAGTGATGGATAGTGTAATTGGGATGTTGTATTTAAAGGCAGTGCAAAACAGATCTCTTTCTAGAATCAGTTCATAAGTACCAGATAACAACAACATACTGCAAGCTAAAGACGGATTAACGAGAAATGTTCTAAGACAGCGTGAACAGGGTTACAGCTGAATGTTTCCATGAATGACAATAATCAAACCACAACTTCACAAGATGTTGGTGAAAGTAATTTGTATTATTCCACAGATGTGAGCTCTGCTGCCCAGCCAACTCCATTTTTGTATTATTCTGTGCTTGGTTTAGCCTGAACAGCTTTGTCAAATGCTGTATTATGCATGACACGCATTCATTTGGTCCCCTGCCTACTCCCCCATTGCATCTGTGTGCCAGGCACTGTCTGCTGTGTCTGATCCCTGTACAGGGCTCTGTGCACCAAGCACTGCTGTTTGCATGCCTGCTTGTCTGCTGACCAGCTGTGCCCGGGACAGGCAGAGCCTCACTGGAGGGCAGCAGCTGGGGAGCATGTGCTCTTTAGTAGGGCTCCAGGTGACAAAGAGCTGTCCTACAGCAGATGCTCTCTAGTTGCAAGATAAGGCCAAAGCCCCCCACCCTGTCCTCTGACCAAGTCCAGCATGTCAAGCCATCCAGCAAAGATGTGTGTCCCTGTTGCACAGAGCATCTCTCTTTGGGGATTGTGGCAGTTGAGAGGGCTGACTACACTGACTTTAGGTCTGGTTGAGTTTGGGCTCCATTGACACTATGACTCTCATCCTTCCCCCAGTTTCACCTCCCAGATTCTTTCACTTCCTTTGGTGGTAGTTTTATCATTATGATTATTCACAGACACTAAATACTGCTGCTGTCCTGCAGAGGTATATGGGAACAGAAATTCACAGCTTGTGATGGCACAATGGCATGTAACAGTTTGTAGCACGAGATTTCCAGTGGCTTTGCTCTCCGTTTTGGTTCCAACCCTGGATTTTCACCAAAGGTGCGTTGGTCCAGAGCACAGCTCCTGCTCTTGCCTGAAGCTGCAGTGAAACAGGGCTGTGGGATCTGTTTGGTACAGCCTGAAATTCAGGCCCAGTACTTGTTTATTGAATGGCTGGTTATATGTGAAGTGAAATATATAAAATTTAGTGTTCATTTAGCTGCAAACTGGAATTGTCTGTGTGTGTGGTAAGAGAAAATTTTCTCTTCAGTTACTGCATATCTGCAGCCCTAGATATGCACGTTTCTCAGAAAATAGTGTAGTTTGTTTCTGATAGTCAAAGGACAGCTGGTCTTTGTAGAAATAGTTGTTGTGTTTATTAATGGCTGTATTAGAAAGGTGACTAGTTGTTTAGGCCCTTGATTTTGTTAACTCATGATTTACAAACCAACAACACTGATTTCCATTCCTTTCTGCAGGAGGACCTTCTGCAGCAGGATAGCTTATTTTAATGCTACAGAGAACTAACAAATCCATAAAGTGGAATAATATAAACCCAGTGTTAATTAATACTGTTGCTGGGCAACATATTGATTTCTAGACTGAAGACCAAGAATTAGCAGTAGTTTTGTTTTATCATAATTTAGGAGACTTGTCGGTTTTCATAAAGGAGAACAAATATGCTACTGAACATCTGAAATGTGCTTTTTTTTCCCCAAAATTAGGTTTTGATTAGTACATTCAGGATTTGCAGTGATAAGCAGGATTGAACTTCACTACTATCAACAAGTTGGGATTTTGCTTTTTTTGTGATTCTTAGAGGTGAATGGAAAACGTGCAGCATTTTTTAGTGCCATAATCTTGCTGGCAGCAACTGTTTGTCAGCCTAATATTCCCACAGAGTGTTGGTCTGAAAACTGTAGCTGATCTGTCATAGTCCTTTAACAGTTCATCCCTTCCAAGGCTGTTGAAAAGCACTTAGTTTTTTCAAACTCACAAAAGACAGTAAGGGTACTTATATTTTTTCCTCAAGAATGAAATAGATTTCAATCCAGAGAGAGAAATGTACAGAATCTGTAGCAAATAAGTGATACAGTGCTCATTTTCTGACAGTGAATGTTTCTGCTCAAGTATTTTCACTGGATTATAATGAAGCTTTGGTTAAGCAGATTAAATAGACAAAAGCAGTGAAACTTCAAAGGCTGACCAAAAGTGCTGAGGTCTTATTTCCCCGGTCTGTAATGCCTGCTTTTGCCTTCCTCTCATTAGCACAGAAAAATAAGCCAGTAGAGTTGTCCAACTGTAGTGCCTATAGTGACCGATATTCTAATGGGGTTTTTAGGTGTAAGGTTTTTTCAATGTAGCAGTAGGTAACAGACCGCCTATGACAGGCTTTTAAGAACAACAGCACAGCTGAGAGCTCAGCTGTATTGTAGACCTCATTTTAGATACCAAGATGTAAAAGCTTCCTTCCAAACACAGGTATTAAGTGTGTGACTTAATCCAGTGGTTAATTGACTGTTTACACATGAAGCACACAAAATAGCAAAGGAAACTCTGTTCTTTGGTAAGCTATAAGGAATAAGGTAAAGTAGTACTCAATAACATGGTATAAAAATCTAGGCTGTTTTGATATTTCTAGCTTTTGTTTTCCAGTGTTCTCTACAGAACAGTTAAATGTGCAGCATCTGTTTACCATTTATATTTTGAAGAGTGTTTTCTGTGCTGTGGGATTGATTGGGGCATTTGTGTCAGTCAATGAGTTATCAGAGACCACACAGAAGTCTAAAAGTTTATTTGGGGAAAAAAGTGGATATGTTTAAAATATATAAAATAATAATGAAACCCAAATTAATTAAAAATTAATTTTAAATTAAAATATATAGTTTAAAAGGCAGATAAATTATGTAACCTCTGTAACAGGTTCCTGTTGAGCTCATTTTATAACGTAAAGGTCATGAGCTAGTATGGTTACACCAGTAACAACACTGGACATAGTCATAAAACAGCAGTGAATTTGCATACTGTGTGGCTTTGGATTAATTCCGATCAAACAGTTTTTGGCTCTCTGAATATTTTGAACAGCCTGAACACCTGTGAATTAGCAAAATCCGGTTTTGAACAGGCAAATGGCATTTGTTTGATGTAGCCACCCACCTCCTCATACCACAGACCCTCATGGATGTCCCTGTCTTGGGTGTTGTCTTCTCTACTTTTCTAGGACTGCACCTCAGTAACTATGCTCTGATGCTATAAAACTAAAGCATTTTCTGAGCTCTGTTTCTAATAATACTATTGCTAAAACTTGTCGTCTTGCCAGAAAGAATATAAAAAGAACCTTGTAAATATTTTTGGGAACAAAGGCTTTTGAGGTTCATTTGAAGAATCCCAGCATCACAGCATGGTAGGGGTTGGAAGGGACCTCTGTGGGTCATCTAGTCCAACCCCCCTGCCAAAGCAGGGTCACCTAGAGCAGGCTGCGCAGGACCTTGTCCAGACGGGTCTTGAATATCTCCAGAGAAGGAGAAGAAGGAAAGTATGGAGTCGAAACAGGAAAGCTCACAAAGTCACATGGCCTTTAGTTATTAAATTTAATACTCTCTTCCTTCAAAATTTGCTACATAATCAAGCTCTTTGTACTAAATGGCTGAAATATATGCCTTGTCATTAAGGAAGCAAGTGACATTGTAAGCTGCATGAAGTTTTGTCTAATGAGTTCTTGCTCTGTGCTGCTATGAGCTCCCCAACAACTTTAAAATGAAATGAGGTGATTCTGCCTTGGTAACCATCTGTAGGTATATTAGAGTGGAGGGCAGAAGTGCAGGATCTCCTAGGCCACTGACCATCAAGGCATTCTGGCTCACAGACACCTGAAAGAGGAAAATATTTACGTACCTGGACAGATTATGAACAGCTCTTTGATGAAGTAGAAGCTTGGGTTTGCAATTTACTTGCAATTATATGCAATGAGGGAACTTCAGTTCATCTCCTAGTATTTCAGACATCATGGAGGAAACAAAGAAGACAGACAGGAACTAACAAGTTGACAAACAAAGGAACTTCAGAGACAGCTCTTGCCTCACACAAGAAAAAAAGATGAACTACCACACCCTCTATTCATCATGTTGTAGACTGTGCAGCACTTAAGGGGCTAGTCCAGTCTCGAAGCTATTACCAGACAGGCTGACAGAGCATTCATTCAACAGAAATCTGCAGCTGACTTAAGTCAGGAAATCAGCAAGGTTTTTAGTTATTTCTCTAGGAAAGGTCCATGTTTTCTGTTGAAGGCACCCTGAAAGTTCTTGTGTCATTTTTAGCTTTTGTCTCAGCAAAAATTTCATTCCATTTCCACAGAGGAAACTAGAGCAAAACATATGACATTTGCTTGCTACTTGAAAAATTAATTAAGCCACAATTCTCTAATTCAAACTCAGAAAAAGCAGCTTTCATCAGCAAGGCAAAGACATCAGTGTCATCGAATCATGAGGGTTTTTTAGTATTTTTCATTTCTTTAAAATTAGAAGGCTGCTTTTGAGTTCACTTTTTAAAATTCACCACTAAATGTTGGTTTATTATTGCAATCATGATGATACTTTGCCTTATTGATGGTTGCAGGGACAGAGAAGGCCTGGGCTCTGCAAGTAAAAGGCTATGGGAAAGTGGCCTGCAGCTGTTTCTGAGCTCACTCCCTTCCACGTTCCCAAGCTCAACTGGACTACACTTCTGCAACAGACTTTCTAACCACATTGCGCAGATCTATGATTTTGTTCTAGCTTGCCTACATGTCATTGTTTTTAAAATGGCTGTGAGCTTGGTCTAATTTCCAGTTTGCAAACACAGTTTTATTTTGTCTTCAAGGTTGTTTTCCTCCTTCTGTTCAACAGATACACTATGTCTGAAGAGTTTGTACTTTTTGTTTCAAATGTTCTTTCAATTTAAGGAATGCCTCCTCCTGAGACATGTCTTGCTAAGAGTAAGATGCCTTAGGATTGACTGGAACTCAATTTACAACAGGAAAAATTCTATTTTGAGAAGATTGTTAATCAAGCAGGGAAAGTTTTTGGGAAGCAATTTCTACATACAAGGAACAATACTAAAGTATTATTTGGAGTAAATAGTATTAATCTATTTATTGTCACAATTTATGATGGTTTTCTGTACTACTTTGAGTCCATTTACTGTTTACTGAAATAGGAAGAAGCAGCTGCATTTTTTGGAAGACCTTCACATAAACATTGTAACTTCAAGACCAGTATCTTTGCACATAAAGGTTTCTACATACATTTGAGGTTTGAATTTTATCCAAATCATGGAAAATTCACGTCGCCTACTTGCTTCACGAGTGGATGTATCTGGTGTTCAAAAGTGATGTAATGAATTCAGTGCTTGTTTTTAAAAACAGTAGCTGAAAATAGGAGGCAAACGTTACTATATCTGTCACACAGAAATATTTCAGTACGTTTCTTCTTATTTTTTCTTCCTTTAAAGGGTCAAAAGGCTTGGATAGAGAAGACCTTTTCAAAAAGAGAATGCATCTATGTAATTGCCAACAACAAAGACATTAGCAGGTAACATTTGAAGTTTTTGTTTTGGCCAACAGAAGAGGTTAATACTGAAGAAACTGGACTTGATTTGGATTTAGACATGTGAAACTGAGACCCAGTTTACTCACTGCCCTTAAAAGGAGATGGTAGGGGAAGAAAAGTGCAAGACATGCTTGCACTCGAATCTGTACAGAGCCATGGGACATGTTGTACAGAGATGATAAGGCTGGTCAGCAGGAGAGGCAGTGACATTTTAGTTCCTAGCTTTGCAAACCAGAGCATAAATTCATACTGAATTCTGAAAGCAACGGTGAAATAATGTGCACTGTGAAGCAAGTGGTACCATTCTTCACAGTTGGTATGACATTGCCAATAACAATACTATACAGGGGGACTCGAAATCTTAGTCCAAATATTGTTATTACTGCTACTACATGGGCTAGCTAAATTGTGGTCCAGCTTTTTTGGATCATGTAACAGTTTATGTCATGTGCTAGCTGTTACCTCTGAGTAAGAAGCAGATGGTCACTGCTTCTGTTCTGCATTCTTCCTCCTTCCCTGTCCTTTAGCCAAGAACAGCTTTCCAGTGTATAACAAAAGTGAAGTGAAATTTTTTTATCTTTGCTTGTTAAGAAACACCTGTGGGCTGGTAGTTCTGGCATATGTGTGTATCCAAATACAACAGATATGACCTAGGAGTGGTGTTTCTATGATTCATGTAAACCAAGGCATGGTCAGTTGAAAATCTAATTTCTTATTTATTCTTTTTTTTGTTTTTCAAATCATCATCCAATCTTGAAGATACTGTAATCAAAGTCACTTCAAATTTTAACTTACAGGTGCTGCTGTGGCCAGCTCATTAACCAACATATTCCACCTCCTCCAAGTATAACAGCTAATAAAAATGGAGAAGAAACTAAGCAAGTGGAAGCTCAGACAGAGAAATGGTCTGTCAGTAAACACACCCAAACATACCCAACTGATTCCTATGGAAACCTTGAATTCCAGGGAGGAGGACATTCAAACAAGGCCATGGTAAGGAGCATAGGCTCTCAGGCATTTACCTGGTATGTTAGCATAATAGATATGTGTCAGGATTCCACCTCACTCCATGCATAATCCATTGAAATCAAAGGAGGTCTCTGCTGTCTCAGAAATGTGAGAGAGAATAGGCAAGAGAAAAATAATACCGACTTAGGAAGCACCTTATAATGTTTTCATGAAACAGTTTCATTGAAGTTACTATTCAGTAACTGTCAGCTAAGAAGGCAGCTGCATGTGTTGATGCCCAAGAGTCCATCTGTTTGTATTAGATTTGTGGGCCAAATAACCCAGCATGGATACAGATTTTTTCCTAAGGTTTGAAGTCTAATAAAAATGGAAATTAATCTTGCCTTCTTGAAAGACGGAGATCTGACAGAGCTCGAAAATGGATTGTTGTGTTGTTTTGGTTTGGCCTGGATAAATGCCAGGTGCCCACCAAAACCACTCTATCACTCCACCTCCTCAACTGGACAGGGGAGAGAAAATACTACGAAAGGCTCGAGGGTTGAGACAAGGACAGGGAGGGATCACTCACCAATTACTGTCATGGACAAAACAGACTGGACTTGGGGAGAAAAAGGAGTTTAATTCATCACCAGTCAAATCAGAGCAGGGTGGTGAGAAATAAATCCAGATCTTAAAACACCTTCCCTGCACCCCTCCTTTCTTCCTGGGCTCAGTTTCACTCCCATTTCTCTCCCTCCTCCCCCTGAGCGGCGCAGGGGGACAGGGAATGGGGGTTACAGTCAGTTCATCACACATTGTCTCTGCCACTCCTTGTCCCTCAGGGGGGAGACTCCTCACACTCTTCCCCTTCAGCATGAGGTCCCTCTCACGGGAGACAGTTCTCCAAAACCTTTTCCAACGTGAGTCCTTCCCATGGGCTTCAGCTCTTCACGAACTGCGCCAGCGTGAGTCCCTTTCACGGGGTGCAGTCCTTTAGGAACAGGCTGCTCCAGTGTGGATCCGCCATGGCATCACAAGCCCTGTCAGCAAACCTGCACCGGCATGGGCTCCTCTCTCCACAGGTCTGCAGGTCCTGGCAGGAGCCTGCTCCAGCGCAGAGATCCCCATGGGGTCACAGCTTCCTTCAGGCATCCACCTGCTCTGGCGTGAGGTTGCTTCCATGGGCTACGGGTGGATATCTGCTCCACCGTGAACCTCCATGGACTGCAGGGGAACAAGCTGCCTCACCATGGTCTTCATCACGAGCTGCAAGGGAAGGCTCTCTGCTTCGACATTTCGAGCACCTCCTCCCCCCTCCTTCTTCACTGACCTTGGTGTCTGCAGAGTTGTTTCTCTCACATCGTCTCATTCCTCTCTCTTCACTGCCATTTCACCCCAGAATTTTCTTCTTCTCTTTCTTAAATATGTTACCACAGAGGTGCTACCACCATCGCTGATTGGCTTGGCCTTGGCCAGTGGTGGGTCCATCTTAGAGCCAGCTAGCACTGGCTTTATCAGACATGGGGGAAGCTTCTCGCAGCTTCTCACAGAAGCCACCCCTATACCCCCCCACTACCAAAACCTTGCCACACAAACCCATAACATGAGTTTTCTTAGCAGTAGAAGTAATAGCAAATCAACCTTCTGCAAAAAATCTCTTTGTGTTTTGCCTCTCTTCTGAACAAATCCGAATCTAGATTTGTTTCTTTGCCCATCTGCTTTCGTATCTCTCTGCTGAGATTGCTACTCAAGACAACCACACTGCTGGTCCAAAACTGGTCCAAAATCTGTGGGAGAGGTTGGTGGGGTTTTTTAGCGGTGGTTTGTTTATTTTTAAAGCAGAAATAAACACAAGTTTATTTGATAGTTTTTGTTGATATAGTAGTTTCAAGAGAAATCACAATGGTGGGACTAAATTGAGAAGCATGCAATTCATTGATTCAGAGGCAGAAATATGTACATCAGGAGTGAATGGGATAAAATGTAACATAAACCTCCTGTTTCTTATGAAGTTTGTTGCTTCTCCTTGGCAGTCAAGCCAAAGGTTTTAGGAACAATACAAAACACAAAACAACTTCCAGTCATTTTAAATAGGTAGCTTCCAGCAATGGAGATTTGTAGTAAGAGTTTAGGATCACTTGATTGCAGTCAATTTTGCAGATGAAGATAGGAAAGTGGTGCTTTTAAAATTCATGAAGTGAATTGTAATTTCTCAATAGCAAAGTAATAGGTTTCAACCTGTTTTTTCTAATCATAAGCAGCAGAGAAATTTAATAATATATTGCTTGAAAACTGTAAAACTTTCTTCAAGATGGAAGGCTTAATATAACTATTCTTTGCTCAGTCAATAGACAATTTACAGAGCAGACGAGTGATAATATTACACATTGCTCTTTGCAGTATATCCGTGTGTCATATGACACTAAACCAGATTCTCTGCTGCACCTCATGGTGAAAGACTGGCAACTAGAACTGCCCAAACTCTTAATCTCTGTCCATGGAGGCCTCCAGAATTTTGAAATGCAACCCAAATTAAAGCAAGTATTTGGAAAAGGTCTGATAAAGGCTGCCATGACCACAGGAGCTTGGATTTTCACTGGAGGTGTTAGTACAGGTAAGCAATTACCAGCACTTTGAGTTTACTTAAGAATTCAGTGATGTTTATTCACTAATCTTTCCTACAGGCAGAAGATTTAGATCTACATGAATGAGTCATTAGCCACTAGACCAAAAAAAGGAGCATTGTAATCATTTGTGTTAATCTCCTGCACAGCCCAGACCATAAGATTTTCGTGGTCAATATCGATTTCCATTACTCAGTGTTTCCCCTGAAAAAAATTTTCATCCTTGATTTCAGTAGCGAGGAATCTACCAGTAGTTATAATACATTTTTTTTCAGTGATTGGTTGTCCTAGCAGTTAAGAAATCTCCTACTCCAGATATGCCTAGCTTTGGCTTCTTACTGTTTTTTTGTACAGAGATCTTTCTGTTACTAAAAGTGTATTTCCTGAGCATATTTTCACACACAGCATTTTTGTCAAACTGCACAGGCTGAGTTCTGTAAAACGCTCACACTAAGCATGTTTTCCAGTCCTTCAGTCATTATCACACCTCTGCTTTGAACTCTTTAATTTTTTAACAGCCTTCTTGAAGTTTGCACGCTGCAATTTTTTGAGACAGTGCTTGGTGAAGCTTTTAATCCCTGAAGTAAAACAGCCTTTCTGCTTCCATTTGACATGTCCTTGTTCATACAGCCAAGGACTGAGTTACCCTTTAGGCTGTGTGAGTTCTCTGAGAATTAGTGATCAATTGATAATCCACCTTAAGTGCCATGTCCCTGCATCACTGTCTCCATGGGATCACCCACCACCATGCATGCACACGCTCTGTCTTGTAATTATATACAGCATTTTTTCTTAAATTAATGACTGTAAATTAGCAATCTTGAAACAGAAGCCTAAAGTCAGTTGTAAATGTCTCTACTTGAAGACATTGCAATCTCCTGTTTGCATTTTCCTCCAGTCTTCTGGCCACCTGAAACAGTTTAATGTTTCTGTGTTTTCTTTTTGACCATATCTAAAACATCAGTTTTACAGCAACTCCACGTAACTGCACCAGGAGGTCTTTAGCACTGTTCCTGGATTCTGTTAGAAAAATGGTCTGATACGATGTGCAAAATTTGAAAGACTGTTGAAAAACAGCTGTTTTGATAATTCCCTAAATATTGTTACATTTTGAAACCAGTTGGTTTCTAGTTCATTTCATTGATGTTGTTTATATTAATTCTGAGTGATCTTCAAAAAACAATCAGATGCAAACTTTCATTATAACATTTCTATAACAATATCTTTATTTAGCTGAAATAAATCTTTATATCAAGTTTTCTCAGAAAACTATGTAAGATAAGAATGAATTCCTTCGACTTTTGTTTCACAAGAAAGGTCTGATGTCTTTAAGGGAAGGTGATGATTGCTATTCGGAAAAATTTTTAAGTGAAAAAGTGTTTCTTAGATAACTATAGAGTTGGGGGTTTTTGCTTGCTTAGACCCAAGTGACAGCATTCCATATGTATTTAGCATTGTGTACAATGAATAATATAATTCCAGACAATGGTATGGACTACACTGTGGCATTGAATTTGGAACAAGGATGTGAAAAGGCCATAGGATTTACATGCAGCTGTTACAAAGCAAAAGCATGGGCCTGTCTGCATTGCATGTTCTATTATAAACCAGAGACACCGGTTTAGTAGTGAAAGCAATCCAGAAAAGCAAGTAGTTCCGTGAGAGGCAAGAAGAAAATTCTGTTGTTTAGTGATCCCTCAAAAGTGCCAAGAATTAATTAAATTAGTTGTACCTGTAGGTGTCATTCGTCATGTGGGAGACGCCTTGAAAGATCATTCTTCCAAATCCAGAGGACGAATATGTGCCATAGGAATTGCACCGTGGGGCATTGTAGAAAACAAGGAAGATCTGATAGGAAAAGATGTAAGTCTTTAAGCAAACTCCTGTGTAATTAGCAATGTCAACTGTGTAACAAAGAATACACTGTTCATCTTTTTGGACTATTAGTATTTTCACTGCTTCTAAGGAATGCCTAAGAGATGGAATTGAACAATTTCTTGAAGAAAAGCTGTGGTTTAAATATATTTATCAGGCTGTCATATATGACCTGAAAGTAAACAGGGAGTTAGTGAGGTTTCCATTGCTTTCAATAGTAGAGGCCTCTCTGTGGTGACAGAGTTTTAGGTCCTAACTTCAGTGTGGCATGCTGAGACTTCTATAAATCATATAAGGGCCTTTATGTGTACAAGACTGGCATTTATTGCAGATGAGTACTCTGCAGTGGCATATTAATTGCTAGAAACTCCAAATGAGAATATATTTTCTAATGCAGTAAGAGGATTATGTAACACAGTGTGTGATCAAGAAGAGTACATTAATGAGCTTAGGGGAACATGCAAGAGAGTGCACAGATGTGACTATCATCCTCCAAAGAAAACACTGCTGTGAATAGTTCAAGTTTTGAATGTAAAAGCAAGCTCAATTTCTAATTCTTCTATTTTTGGTTATAAAGGTCTGATCGATTTGTTTCCTCATAAGGCGTGTGCTTCTGTTGGGTGGTATGGGGGATTTTCACATTTAGTTCTTGGTTCTAATCTAGGTGCATCTATCCTTTTGACACACAGGTAACACGGGTTTACCAAACAATGTCAAACCCTCTAAGTAAGCTCTCCGTGCTCAACAGTTCCCATACCCACTTCATTCTGGCAGACAATGGTACACTAGGTAAATATGGAGCTGAAGTAAAGTTGCGACGTCAGTTGGAAAAACACATTTCCCTCCAGAAGATTAATACACGTAAGTACAGTTGGGCAAACTGTAAAAATAACATCTTAAAGGAAGGGAGGGAAGAAGGGCTTGAAACAGTTCAAGGTATTGAAATTAAATTCTTCTTCAGCTCTTTCTAGCGGGAATTTGATCAGGACTGTGTGACTAAACTAGAACATATGCTGTCTGATAAGTGGTGAAAGAGCCCACATCTAACTGCACGGAAAACCCAGAAAAGTAAGGATTGCACAAAAGGAGGAAGAAAAGTTGACAAATAATGGTGAGGAGAAGCTTCTAAGCAGTAAAAATTTAAGGAAAGGGAAATGTAAAGAGTTTGTGCACTTCTAGCTAGAATTCATAAACATCAGTAAATACACAGGATGGAGTGATTTTGTACAGTTCCTATTTACAGGAATCCTGTGCAGCTCAGTGGTTCCTGATTCCAAATGTTTGTACTAGCATTTTATTTTCTTTTTTACATCAATTTGTTTCATTTCAAATATCACACTCAAAATTCTTTGATCCTCCAGATAAACTCAGCTGGGATTTTGATTTTTAATGAAGCCGTTATCAAGAAAATTTCACATCAGTGCTTTTGTATTTAGAGTTTTGTGCAGTTTTAAAACTTCTGCCAAATGTTACAGCCTCTCTAAAACAACTTTCTTTAATTCTTATGTCATTAGTCAGAAAAAAATCTTTTAAAAGACATCTTTTCATTAACATTTTTGTAGAAAAAAAGACTTTTAAAACTATTAAATAAGTAAAAAAATTTAGTAGCTATAATTTTCCAGCAACTTTAAAAAAACCCAGCACAACGACAACCTAATTAAAAATAGTCCCCAAAAAATTAATAGTCTTTGAATCCACACTTCAGTTAAAAGCTACTAGCTAATAGACAGCAGTTCTACCAGTTGCCTTTCTAACTTCTTACAGATGCCATTGTAACATGTGTAGGCCCATATAAATAAGAAAAAACAAACATTCACAATGACAATTGCATTGAACTTTACAAGTTTCTAATAGCATTTAAGTGCTCTTACAAGTAGAGCAGAAAAATGAAGTAGAGTGCCAGGTAAAGCCGAAAGGTGCAGCTAGAGATCAGCCACAAGATACCTAAGCATTCTGGAAAGCCTTTAAGTACTGCTTTTTACCTATGGTAAGCTTAAGAAACTGAACTCACCAAAATGCTGCCCCTTATCTTTGAGTGTGGAGACAGTGTTGTGCACTGTTGCCCACAGACATTAGAAATAACTAACGTTAGCTATGGTTTTTTCATCTTTGGCTTCTGCAGAAGTGCTCGGAGATTTGGAACATTGTAAAAGGGAGCACTGGCTTGGAAGATAAGGAAGTTATGGCCTAGAGGCAAGATGTTCTGTACCATTTCTTGTAACACCACTGGGACTGGTGATTTTGGTTCTGATTTAAGTAGTGTTTGGTGATTTTTGTCATGAGAAGGGCTAAGTTGGGAATAAACATAGGTATTAAGAGTTCTTTGAAGGGCTGCACTACACCTACTAGTAACAATGTACAGGAAGTTGTTTTGTTTCTTTTTAATCACCTTAAGCACCGGCACCTCTTCTGGATATCTCAGCAGGAATCACCAAGGATTTCATGGACACACAGGCCGGCCCACACTCTGTGACTCCTCCTTAGCAGAGCTGGGGTATACTGACAGAAGGATGTCAGGAAGCTTCTGCTGTTACCGTGCATAGTGTTCCTGTTCTTCCGAGAGCAATGAAGGTTGAAAATACGAACTCTTTCACGTGTTCTCAGCCATACAAAAAAAGTGCATCTTCATTTTAAAGCACTGGTCATTTTACAGATTAAGAACTGAATTCAAATGCTTCTAATAGTGGGATTAGTCAGCCTTCAGGTAACGTTTTGTCCTTCATTTCCCCAAGTATCTTGTGACCAAGGCTACTGAGACCATGTGACCTGTGGGCTTCCCTTTGTCATCCTATGCCTGGAGATCACAGTGAGGCAGGGACAGCAAAGGGATGCTCAGCTGTCGTCTCTTCCATCGGCCAGCCATTTCAACCTCATGATAAAGACACTGATTTAATATTTTTTATCTTAGGAGAAAGCATAGGTATATGTCACCTTACTGAAGACTTTCTGTAGGTGACCAATGAAGAGTTAAAGCATCAAAGACACGGTAGCTGGGAGCCATCCAAGTAACAGTGAAACTGATGAAGTAATAGGAGAATCATGTTAGCTGTTTTATCAGTACATGGTGTCTGTCAAAAGGGATTACAAACTGTTCAACAACACTGAGTGAATAAATGATCAGTATGGAGCTAATGCAAAAGCAAGAGCAGAGACATCTTACTGTTTTCTTTTTGGGGCTATGAAACAGCATGTGGACATTTTTCCTGCTGTTGGCCATGAAATGGCCATAATTTTTCCTAACTGCTCTGGTTTGAAGTGATGCTGTAACACAGAAATAACATCCACTCATAATATCTCAACCTCTTAACCTAAGTTTCAATTAAACTTCTTTTTTTGGTCCTGTTCTTCTGTTTTTTGCAGGGCTGGGACAAGGTGTTCCTGTAGTTGGGCTCATAGTGGAAGGGGGTCCCAATGTGATCTCCATTGTCCTAGAGTGTCTACGAGAAGAACCCCCTCTCCCTGTCGTGATATGTGATGGTAGCGGACGAGCATCGGATATTCTGTCATTTGCACACAAGTATTCAGAAGAAGGAGGGTAAGATTTTGAGATCTTCACCAAAGCTGTGTCTTGCTCAGGAGGACAATGTAGGACTATATGCCTTGCTTTCATTAAAGCTTCATAAAAAAACCTCAGGGACAAAATGCTACGAACAGAGGCATTCTGCTGTCAGTCAACTTTTGTTGCCTGTTTGATCTTAGCCTTGGCATTAATGAGAAGAAATTGTTACCACTTGGAGTGTATTTGATGGTCCATTGGAATAAGCTTGCTTTCAGTGCAGCACACTGTCATACAAGCTCCATTAAAGTTTGCTGCGCTGTACTTAGTGCTGGGTTGGGCATGTTAGAAGCAAGTAACAAGTGGTTCCCAAGAATTACTCTATTTCTCAGGCCAGGGCTGAGGTTAATTAGTGCATGTATTTGAAAAATTTGTATTGCTAGATTCTACTGTGTGGTGTGAACGAGCTTCATTCTCCAAGAGTGCCAGACTAGCTGAAAAAATGTTGGGCTTCCTCCCATGCTCCTGCTAGTTTTTGCATCTACAATAGTTCTTCAGAGCAGTGCTGCCTGATGTCATGAACAGAGCAAAGGATGTTGTCTGGAGCATTCTGCTCCACAGCCCTCCTGCCCCTTGCCCAAATGAATCTGTAAAATCACTCCTAATCCCAATTTTTCTGGAATCTGTTATTTTTATTGTCAGTTGTCAGCCCTTTGGTTGATAGAAAGTATGGTTAGTTTAAAGAAGATACAAAGCCTATACTAGCAGCATAAAGCTCATCTGCTCTGCAGAGTAGATCTGTTCTGTCAAATACTTCAAGTGGAAGCAGAGTACTGCATTTTAATTTAAAATATTGCTTCTCCCAGCCAAGTAGCTTACATTCCCCATTGTCATTGTCAATATCAGGATTTTATCTTTAGTAGCCAGATTCAGGCAAAAACCTAGTACATTGTCTTGATTAGGGTATGGCATACCTACCTGTCTTGCACTGAAGAAATAGCGTATTTCCTTTACTGAAGTTGGAGCTTAGCTTGTATAAAATATGAAGCAGAGAACTAGTGTTGTCGAGCAGCGCAGATGTTATTTGCTGAATAGGGAGAGCAGCTCTGATGCTGGATTTTTTAATGTTTACACATATTTAATCCTACCAACAGTATGTATGATCCAGCAGCTTTCTTTTCCTTTCTGTCAACCAAGCCTCCTTTGCTTAGATCAAACCTTCCTTCTTTTTTTTTTCCTTTCTTTCTCATTCATTCTTCCTGTCAGCTCCTAGGTAATTGAAAGACCTTATCAGCGTTAGTCTGTCTGCGATCTGCTTATTGCATGACTTTGTCTCCCAGTGCATATGATGCAGTGTCCAGTTTTCCTCTCCAATAATTATAATGAGATAAATGTGTTCATCTCATAAGGCAGGTCTGTAATGAAAATTTTCTTTCAGCCCTGCTGTCTAAAAGAATTGTTTTCTCACAATGAACTTTGAATTTCACTGCACTTCGCAGGCTCAGCTGTCTCACTGTTTTGAATGCCTACTGGTAATATTTGCCATCATCTGAAAATACATGCATCTTATTAGGAAATGTATGAAGACTGAAAGGCATTTTTTCAAATGCTTTGAGAGATCAAACATTTCTGACCTTTCTAGAATGTTTTTGATCTAATTTATTTAATCATCTTTTGGTTTGTTTTTTTCTCAGTTGGATATTATGAGGTTTCAGATACACTAGCAATTTAAATCCTCTGTTTAAGAGGATAACCAAGGTGACATATCAGTACTGTGAAATATTTTTGGTTTTTTAGCTATATGCAAAGGGCCTTGCAATATTTAGAGGCAAAGGTAGGCTCCTGTAAAATGTACTGCTGAAATCCTGAAGACTGAACTTCTTAACAAAAGTATACGTACAATATATAACAGGAGTAAGAGCTACCTGCATTATATTCCATGGTGAAAGAATAGTTCAAGTTCCCTGCCAGTTTTTAAATCAATGCTGAGGTCCTGAGATGCCTAAGAGCCAGTCTGGATGTGAATTTACTGATAATTCTTCATGAACTCCTTACCTGTACTGATTGCAAAGACGCTATGTGTTTTAATTTATTTTCAAAATGAAGTCATTGCACTGGTGGACGAAAAAATGTTTCTCAAACAGCAGGCCTTCTGAATATATATTAATTCTGGCAATGTCTTTTTTATGTCTCATTTAGGATAATAAGTGAATCCCTTAGGGACCAGCTTCTAGTTACCATCCAGAAAACCTTTAACTACAACAGAAATCAAGCTCACCAGCTGTTCATCATTCTTATGGAGTGCATGAAGAAAAAAGAACTTGTAAGTGTCCTAAAAGTAGTTCACAAAAATAATTTCTGCAACCAAACTTTATAGAGTACTTTCAGATGTCACTCTCCCAGGGTTACAGTTTAACCTTTTTGTTTTTCTTTCCATATAGCTCCATAAATGTACACAATCATTCATTCATAAGCATAGGCCAAGAAAGGGATGTTGTCTTCTGGAAAGCCACTAAAATAAATTTCAGATTCTTCTCCTGTGTAAGTTGATAGGAGTCTTTTCTTACAGACTTCTGCAAGGCAGACTGAGACACTGAGATAAATGCACTAAGACCAGGATCAACTGCAGAAAGTAGAGGAAAGATAATTGAAGAAATGATTCCTAGGAGCAATAAGCATTCAGAGTGCATCAGCACAGTTTTGGTCTTCTGATACTGTTGCTTTTTAACAGCCTTTCATTCCACTAAAATGGGCTATTCAGGTCTTTCAAAAGAAGGTGAAATATTAACTGTTCTTGAAGATCCCAGCCTTCCTTGATCCTGGCTTGTTGCAGGACTGTTCTACGTGCTGTACCACTCGGCCAGGTTCCTGCCTGTCTGCCATATCCCAGCTGCCGAGAAAAGTGTGCTCAGGAAAAGAAAATCTTTAGTATTCACATCTGCAGTCTGTGAACAGTGTCTTGAAATTGTGTTCGTTGTGCCTGTGCCTTTGCAGGCAAAATGAATCTTTGAGTGTTTTCCTTTGAGTAATTGTCTTAGTGAATTTTTGTAAAAATGACCTCTCCCTTGAGTCCTTGTATAATTCTGTCTTGTTCTTTCATACAAATCCTAAGCAGCTCTTTTAATAGCAGATGAACAGTCTGATGGATTTTTAGTATGTTTTATTTTTTTTAATTATAGCTGGAACTGCTATGGCTGATATTTTTATATTTTTTTGCTAAAGTTGTATATTTATATTAGATAGAAACAAGAGAGAACTACCACGGCCTTCTCAGGCTGTGAGACACACACTCAGGCTGTGTGCAGGGAATCAGACAACCAAACTGCTAATGAATGAAAGCATGGAGTGTGGGACAGTTTCATTCTTCAGGATGCCCAATTGTATCACTAAGGAAGTGACACCTGTAACAGGAGCAGCTATAGAGAAACTGTTTGAATGACAGATGAAGCCTTTCTCATGAAGCTGAGAAAAGAGGGAATTCTTTCTACGTTCTTAGAAAAATGGTGTTTCATGCTCCCTTAAAACTAAGTGTGTTTTCCTTGCACAGAGCCCGCACTTTCTGTCTTTCGTCAGTTTGGAGACAAACTCTGAACTCTGCTCTTCCCAAGTTTAATACTGTCTCCAATAGCTGATGGGAAACTTTTTCTTAATATTTTAAATAAACAATAAACTGAACGTAGCATTCCTTACAGTTCTTACTCTTTTCAGTAGGGAATGTTCTTTTGATTTCTAGAAGTAATTGTTAAGTTGTTCAATGAGAAATAATAAATCCTGCTGTGATACCCAGGGAAGTATGATAGAGGGGGGAAAAAGTCTTTTCCCTGGACTATTTGCTTGTTATTTGCCTTGGCAATACTGCATGTAGCTGCCAGTGTTTGGATTTCCAGTCTCAGATTTGGAGCAAAGAAAATCAATACAATGTAATTTTTAGTTATCTACACCTAAATGCTGACATATTTACTTCAGAATCAGTGCAGTGATTTAGTTTGAGCATGAGGTCAGGTGTATTGTTGTGAAAAAGGGGAGCAGCCCCTATATGTTACCTGCTTGTTTAATTGCCATTAATTCTTAAGTAATGTCTTTTGTGCAAGTAAGATCTGAATAACATTGTCTAAAGTTTGACCTGATTTACACACAGAGATCACAGAACATGAACAATCCCACCATTTTTTGCTAGAGCTGTCACTACTATGCACAGGCTTTCTTCTCATTCCATCTTTTTCTGCTGTGTGGTTTCATATTGACTTGATATTATTAGTGAGTGAAGGGCTAACACAAGAAAGATACCACTTGAACCCCACTTAGAGTAATAGGATACAGAGCTCAACTCGGCACAGTGGTACTAATCGTAATGCAAAGAAACTTTCCCAAATCTGTACATCAAGCTTTATGCTAGTCCTCTTTTTATACAAGCTGCTCCCAATGATCAATGTACCAGTCAAGGCATTATTTTTACATTACTCTTGGGCAATTAAAGTAAACACTGGAAATGAGGAGATCACCTTTATCAGGTGAGAATTATCCTTGATGTTCCAGTCAAGGAACAAAGAGGAGCACAAAAAACCTCCAGAAATCCAGTTCATCATATCCACTGAATGAACTCTGATTCTCTGAGATGTCCTGTTTACTTTTCAACACTCTTTAAGTCCCACATCAGTAGAAAGGTGGCTAGCAAAGAATTTGCAACATAAAAGCAGTTTACATTATGAAGAAGTTTAATGATGTTTGCCATTTTTTTTTTCTCCTGCTTTGGAAAAATAGACACCGAAATTTGTTTTGGAATTTTTCAAATGTTAAGTAAAATTATTTCTTAGAGTATAATGCCAGCTGTACCATTGTATACCCTCTGCCATAGACATGCCCATAGGAGCCTAGCCTCTCACAGGTAAAAGCTTGTACAAAATATTCGGTGAAGTTAGGGGATTTTGGCTGAATCAAGGAAAACATGAAAAACGTGATCAGTGGCTCTCAGCATTAATCTACAAAGCCATTGTCAATGCCTTTCAGGAAGGTGTCCAATGACAATTGAAATGACATAGGATTCGGATGGGAATCTGTGTCAAGCAATCACCAGATTGTTTGCAGACTTTCTACCAGTTTCATACTCTCCACGCTCTTCAAAAAGCTGGCCTTTTTCCAGAGACTATGCTGGGCGTTGGCTCATGCCACTGTTCTTTATGATGTGGGTCTCAGCTGTCAAGGAAGTGCTTGCTTACATAGCTGTACATTTTGAGATAACGACTAAATACATAAATGCCAACAAGTAGTTTCCTGCCTCCTATATAGTATCATAGAAGTCTCTTCTCCTAATTGTGTTTCTTTTCTTTCACCATTCTCTCCAACGCTTTTGTCTCCAAGGTTCATTACATCTGATGCAGAATTCCCTTTAGTGTGGGAGGGATTTCTGCAAGAAGAGAAGGTCCATTTTAGTTTTATCTCTCTTCCTTGATTTTTTTTGTCAGATTTTCATACTACATAGTTCTTGGGTTCATAAGAGCCAGATTATGCAATTTTGAATGCTTTTTAGTAACACATATTTAAATACTTTTGCCAGAACTAAATTCTCTAGGGATTAATCCAGGTGCAATTGCCACTTGGAACAGAATATGACAAATTCTGTATTTTCTAGTAATGCAGCACTTTACTGCAATCAAAAAGACACCAATCCATGCTCTTTTTCTTACTCATTCAGAAGTATGACTAGCATGCCCAGCTGATTATATAAAATCTTACTTAAGGGCTCCAGATGTGAAGTCTTTAGATTGTCTGGGTAATGTAAATGTACTGTTGATACATTTACATTTGTATAGTGCCAAGATTAGTTCCACACATACGCCTTCGTCAGAAGTCAAGTTGGTAATAAGCATGACTATGATAAGCTGACTGTAAGTGAGTCAGCCGTCCTAGAATTGATTGAGAAGAGAGCCCACTGCTGCCTTAGTCAAACTGCTTTGAATCTAAAATGTGCATCAGACCAGGCCTGATTTACTCAGTGTTATGGCTTGGCTGCGGCCGACAACAAAAGCGCCACGCGGCCGCCTCTCCTCCCGCCGGGGTGCAGAGTAGAATGGAAAGAAAGAGGCAGAAACCGGTGGGTCGGGATAAGGGCAGTTTAACAGAACAGCAAACAAAGGGAACAGGAACAACAACGGTACAGATAAGGAGAAAACACAACACAAACCACACAGCCCACACAGCTGCTCTCCTGAACCGCCACCGCTGCGCGCTCCCAAGCTGCGAGTGAGTTCTGCCCACCCCGCTTCCCCCACCGGAACCCAGCATGATGGCCCATGGTATGGAATACCCAGCTCTGTTTGGCCAGGTGGGGTCAGCCCGCCCAGCTGTGCCCCTGCCTGGATTCTGGTGAAAATTAACCCCGTCCTGTTTATTGCATGGGCAATAAACAGGAGGAGCTGGAAGCCATTATACAGCAGGACGGCTACGACTTGGTCGCCATCACAGAAACGTGGTGGGACAACTCGCATGACTGGCATGCTGTCATAG
>Ga0065711_1002329_pt1 | contig 34640 bp, 16 predicted proteins | sample Hoacrofraction12_FD_59098 | JGI IMG/M metagenome (GOLD analysis project Ga0065711, IMG submission 59098) | Hoatzin crop microbial communities from Cojedes, Venezuela - Epithelial fraction 12 v2 (version 2) | ecosystem: Host-associated > Birds > Digestive system > Esophagus > Crop | place... | reverse complement strand
TCTCCCCTCATCTACCCAGCCAGTCATGCCATCGTAGAAGGCTATCAGATTGGTCAAGCATGATTTCCCCTTGGTGAATCCATGCTGACTACTCCTGATAACCTTCTTTTCCTCCACTTGCTTGATGATGACCTCTAGAATGAGCTGCTCCACCATCTTTCCTGGGATAGAGGTGAAGCTGACCGGCCTGTAGTTCCCTGGGTCCTCCTTCTTGCCCTTTTTGAAGATTGGAGTGACACAGGCTTTTCTCCAGTCCTCAGGCACCTCTCCTGTCCTCCAGGACCTTTCAAAGAGGATGGAGAGTGGCTCAGAGATGACATCTGCCAGCTCCCTCAACACTCATGGGTGCATACCACTGGGGCCCATGAATTTGTGGGTGTCCAGTTTGCTTAAGCAATCTCTCAGACAGTACTCCTCAACCAAGGGAAGGTCTTCCTTTCTTCAGGCTTCCTCTCTTACCTCCATAGCCTGGCATTCCTAGAGGGCTGGCCTAAGCACTAAAGACTGAAGTAAAGAAGACATTCAGTAACTGTGCCTTCTCTATATATCCGCTGTCACATACATATGTTTTCATACACGTTATGAAAACACCAAAGTACTGGAAAAACTGAAAATGCAGAAAGATTATTTTGTTACTATAAGGACAGCTCTTTTTTTTCAAGAGATGTTGCAGGAAGAGGTGTTTCTCACACTCTCCTCTGGTGTTCCTGGCACTGCCAAGCAGATGACACCAGTGCAGGTAAATCAGTGATCTGATTCACTATAGTAGTTCATATGATTTGGTACGGCTAAGCCAAAAGATAGCAGAATTACAGTACACAAAATGCAGAGAAAAAGTGCTTGTGGGTACCAGAAAAATGTAAAATTTAAAAAAATAAAAGCCATGGAATTAAAAAACAAACCTCAACCACAATCATATTATAATGCAGTATATATCAAGGAGAGCTAGGGGAAGGAGAGGATGGGTGAATGGAGAGAAGAAATCAGACAGCTGAATATTAAGTCAGAAGATTAATAAAAGCAGACCACATTTCATCAAAGTTTCCCAGTATATCAATCAATCTAAATGAGACTCTTTCCATTACAATGAGAACAGCCAGTCTGAAACAGTGACCACTGACTGATGGATTAGAAGTGGATTGATTTAAAGATCATAAGAAAAGAATGAAATGACCACTCCCCTGGGTACTATTAGTACCCTGAAGAATTAGTAGATCTCCCGCAGTAAAATAAAAAAGAGCATGGAAATAGGGACCATACATTTTCTGAAGGGCCAAAATATGTATCCTCGGGAAAAAGACAATGTAATTCTTTTTTTCTTCCTGAGTAACTCACTCACAGATATTTATCACAAATATCTATGAGACACATGACTGCAGGGTAGTACATTTTATTCCATACATGTCAGCAATGTATGCAAAGCAGTTGGTTGTCACGTGGTAGCAAATAGGTAAATATGCAGATGTCATTCTTTCTGTTTCCTGGTATGGATTTGCCTTAAAAGAAACAAAAAATTAATAATAAATCATAAAATAATAATCAGTGCATAATAAAAAGAAACTGTATTCCTAAGCAAATTTCACTGTTATTTAATGATATATCAGTGCTATGGTGAGCAGAGATATGTCAAAATACTGTAAACGAAGATGTGATCCTCCACATAATTTTACACATCTATCTACACGCATGCACACAAGTTTTGGACTGTCTGTATAGTGTCAGAACCTGAAACTGGATGTCAAACTTGATATTCCCAGTTGTGACTTTGGTCTTTCGGCAGCCGCCACCATGCCCTTGTCTTCCATTGGCATTATTCTTGTTCACACATTCTTCTCCGTCTTTGACTAGTGCTCAGGTCCCATATGATCTTTAGTTTGGATAGAAAGCTTGCAAAATGCTGCAAGTGACAGATTATGCTCAGAAGCCAGCTGTTTGCAGGAAATATTTGGAAAGCTCGTGAGTAAAAATCAGAGAGATACCGCTGGTGTTTTCAGACATTCTTTTTAATCTTCAGTATTCTTATTGACAGGATGATAATGGCTGCCCATAGGACACCAGCCAAACAACCATATCAATCCACTTTGTCACAAGGACAATGATACCTTGGCCAGTTGAACCACCTGGGCTGTCAAGGAATATATCCCTTTGTTAACAGCTGCTATGTACTTGCAATGTATAAAGTCTTTTCCATGCTAGAGTTGTCTTCAAATTCAGCTTTATTAAAATTTCTTGAATGTATACATGCATTTTAAAAACATAGCCTGTAATTTCTTTGTGGCATTACTAAATCTTCCTTCATTAGTTTATTACTTTTTCATATGCAATAGCAGAAATAAAAACCAAATATAATTAGTGAAATACAATGGGTATATTCTGTGATATTGTTGTTAAATATGTTTTTCAAAGCTTTTCCTTTTAAGGATCAGAAATGTGTCATAAGATTTAGCATTAGTGCTTAAAAAAACCCTCTTTTTTTAACTCAAAAAAAGCAAATAATTCTAGCTTCTTTTATTTTCACTTTTAGCAAACATTCCACTAGGTAATATTCCACCTGAGACTGAATAATACTGAAATGAAATAACCATATACATTTTACAGATTAGAGATTAAAATACTTCTTTTAAATCTTATGTTCCATCACACACATTTTTAAAGTTGAGGTGTTGAATCGAATGTATCACAAATAACCTTCAGAATAAACTCCTTTTATCATGGAATTCCCTGTGGCAAGGTCAAGAGCTTCCTTAGTTTGACTCTCCTTAAGGATATGGCAAAATTAGATACTGGCTAGGAAAACCAGCCTTTAGAAATTAAGGAAGATAACATGTTCAATATAATCCAGTATGTCTCTTAACACCTAGCCTGTGTTGTCAGTTCCCCCGGTTTGATCCTGAGACAATAAAATATGTCATTTTCTTCAGGCTCTGACTGCTGAAGTATCTGTATTTGAATTTTTCTCTCTTCAATGTGTAATGTTCTGTTCCTCAAACATGAAGGCTGAAAATAATATTAGTTACATTTTTATTTGTTTTTCTGGTTGTTTAATTTTAAATATTGTATTTTTGAAGGCTTATAAATTCTGAGGCACAGCTCCCTGAATTCATGAAGATGATGCTTCTGAACCTAAAGAACTTAACACCTTTAAACCATACTAGCTGGTTATCTTGTAAATCTAAGCCATACTTCAGCAGTTAGTGTGATTGCAAATACTAATCTCTATTCAACATTGAGTATTAAGGTTTGTTTCAAATCTGTTTGGCTAACTGAATTTTAAAATTACCTTTTATGTTTCAGGCAAGGAATAAGAATGAGGTGTAGTAGCACATGCTCATAGAAAGAAATGAGTCACTTTTGATGACAATAGTAGCTTTGTGTGTTGAAGGGTGCTGAGGGACGACTCAGTCACACCCTCACACTAGCGTGTGGCAAGGGTTCAGTGCTACAAAGCCTGTCAGAAATGTAGAACCATAGTCTACAGGCACATTTTTAAGAAGTAGAAAAGTGGATCCAGCTACGTTTTCACCCAAGTCTGAGTTCTAGATCAAGTCAGTCTTGCTAATGTTATCATGGCTCTTGAGAGAGAAAGAAACACACTTGGATACATGATGACTTCTTACACTACCATTGTTACAGTAGAATAATGCTTATTTAGGAGTCAGAAGCAAGCCTCAATTAGTTAAATTCTAACTACTAGCCTATTCTGGTATCATTAAAATACCTTTTTTTAAGCTCTGATCCATTATATTTCTTATATCCCTCTGAGCATTTTGTGTGACTCTATGTACTTCAGAGCACAGAGATGCTGAGAAAAAAATGTGAAAACAAAGATACCTAGATTTTACAAAATACCTGAGTTTAAAAAACCTGGTCAAGATTACAAGACATTTTTAAATGCAGAGATCTAAGAAACAGCGTTCTATCAAGAGTTTGGGAATATTTCTACAAGGTGTGAATTTCCTCTGGGTGTGGAACAAATTAGTCTGAAGAGAGCAGTGGCCCCTATATGTACCACTAAAACAACACATAGTTCACGTCCTGACCATACTTTTCCCCTCCACATCCCACAGAATCACAGAATTGCAGAATCACAGAATGGTAGGGGTTGGAAGGGACCTCTGTAGGTCATCTAGTCCAACCCGTCTGACAAAGCAGGGTCACCCGGAGCAGGCTGCACAGGAACGTATCCAGGCAGGTCTTGAATATCTCCAGAGAAGGAGACTCCACAGCCTCCCTGGGCAGCCTGTGCCAGGGCTCTGTCACCCTCAGAAGGAAGAAGTTCTTCCTCATGTTCAGGTGGAACTTCATATGCTTCAATTTGTGCTCGTTGCCCTTTGTCCTGTCGCTAGCCACCACTGAAAAGAGTCTGGCCCCATTCTCCTGGCACCCGCCCTTCAGATATTTATAGGCATTTCTAAGTTCCCCTCTCAGCCTTCTTCAGGCTAAACAAGCCCAGCTCCCTCAGCCTTTCCTCATAGGACAGATGCTCCAGTCGCCTCATCATCCTCATAGTCCTTCCCTGGACTCTTTCCAGTAGCTCCTCATCTTTCTCGTACTGGGGAACCCAGGACTGGACACAGTACTCCAGATGGAGCCTCCCTAGGGCAGAGCAGAGAGGGAGGAGAACCTCCCTCGACCTGCTGGCCACGTCCCATTCATGCTGGATCTGTTTCTGCCCAGTAATACCTATCCATAACATAAATAATTAGAAATAAGCTATTTCTCATAGACATATTTTGTTCTTACTCTTCTATTTAGTGGATGTCTAACACCATTACACTAAACACAGGTGTTCATTTCCTTTTTCTAAATAGTAGTCTATATATATTTGACACTCAGTGATGCTTTTTGTCAGATCTTGTGTAAATAATACACATTTTAACTGGGAGTTGAAAAGTGGCATTTCTTCCTTGCACAATTACTTTCAGGAAGTGTGTTTTAAAACATCCTTTAAAAAATAAGCAATACAAGTGCCTACCTAGATAATATGCTGTTATAACTGAAAGGAAGCTTCGTCTAAATGTGAACGCTAATGAACAGCAATAGTGGCCTTCCACAAGCGATAGATCACACTGTTCCAAAGCTCATTCATTGAACTTACACAAGTTCAGAGCAACAACTCATGCATTTACATACCCTCACGTTGCACTGCTCCTCTGACCTTGCACAACGTCTTGTCTTAGAGATGTACATACAACTCAGCCATTTTCAGAATCTATGAGGAAAAATGAATTATGCTTATGGGTAACTGGGACACGAAAACATCAAAAAGAAATAAAATATATTGGTCTAAAACATGTCCTGAAAAAGAGATAAAAAGATAGGATAGAAACCAAACATGGTGATAATAAGTAGCTGACACAGTATTTCTCATTTCAGAAGAGGAGGAAAGAGCCACTGCTATGCAATATGTCTAATTCTGGTCATCCACAGCTTCACATGCCTAAATCATACTGTGTGTTTGTTTGCTGGAAATCACATAATAAATAACTGGGATATGGCTTTTATTTTGTTGTGGGCTTGGGGTTTTTTTTACATTTTTTAAATTCCATTGTAAAGGCAGCCCTAAACAACCCAAAATCACAGCTAAACTAAGAAGTAAAACAGCAACACAAGGATTAACATCCTGATAATTATCTACATATCTTTTGCTGTGAAACTGCTCTGAGAAATAAATGCACTCTAAGTAAGATCAATGCTAGTGAACGAGACAAATCTTAGTTCATGCTGTTACGTTCTCGTGAGACAAATGTAGTGACTAGCAGGTACTGAGACAAAATAAACACAGAGAATAAGAAAAAGAAATGAAACCTGACAGCTGATAGAAATAGGACAAATACTGTGACAAATCTGTCAAGTGCAGATACCATCACAATGAGCTAAAAGACAATGTTAAATTAGAAGTGGAAATGAGACACTATTTAAGCAAAATTGCAAATGGAAGGGGAAAAAAGAATACAGCATACCCTGCCAAATGCAGCTTTCATTTTTAGGAGGAGCATGCACCAGACTCCATCAGGACAGGGTCAAATGTATAAAGCAGTTCACACAACTGCCAAAACAAATTCGCATAATGGTAACTGTCAGCATCAGCTTCAATTATATCATTAAATATCTGGATATATACATATTCTAGTCTTATGGCAAGACAGTAACACTGCATTTAAAGTTGTACTGTCTTTTCATTTTAGTAGATTCATGTATACTTACAGATTGAATTTATCTTAATAAGCATGTATGCACTAACATATCTGAAATTACAGTTTACGCTGAAATAAAATTTCTGAAACATGTCTGCAAAGTGTCACTTTTGCTTTGGATGTTACACCACACAGGATGACATGAATTAAAGTACACATCTACCACAAAAATCAGAAGGCAGGAGAGGATCAGCGAACACTGCAATGAAAAAGAAGAGAAAAGGTATCTGAAGAAATGGCAGCAAGAACAAAGCTACCACGTGATAAGAAGAAAGGAAACAAAGGAAAGCAGCAACAGTCTGGCCAGGCTGTGAAATGAAAAATACAAATGATCATTGTTATGGAGCAGAGGAAGTCACTGGTATCCAGTGCTTCTCAAGGTGGACAGAAGAAGGGCTTGAGAGCTGGGGAGAAGAACCAGTAGTGGTACTTTGACTGGGTGAGAAAGAGAAAAATGTCCTCAATGGACTATATGGAGACTATTAAACTTTCCTGATTAAGGAGATTTTGTTTCTACTCTGTTTCTTATCCATTATCAACAGATTAGAACAATACTCATTACAAAAAAAAAAAATCATAAATTACTTATACACTACAATGATGTTTGCTTAAAGCAGTTTTTACATCTTTTGAACTAAGTATCTGAAACAGAATCCAGATTCACTGATAGTGGTCTCATCAATCAAAATGTCACCACTAAAAGATTTGGACTGGGAACAGGCAGCAGAGAAAAAGTATAAATTCACCACTCAGTGGCAGTCAAAAAATTAACTGTCACATTTTCTGTTTCAGTTTTCTGTGCACAGATTTGTGGAATTATCTGGAAAGTGCACAGTAAAGCCATACGCAACGTAAGGAAAACGGGCGCTTCTCAGACAACCTTTCTGGGGGAAAAAAAAAAAAAAAAAGCTGTCAAAGTAACTCTTCTACAGAAAATACTCAGCTTCCAAGTGTCTTCATTTCAGGACCTCCTGGTGTTCCCCACCAGGGGGTTGCCTGCACACATCACTTTTTTCCTTTGGAGGTAACAAATACATACAGAATGTCTCTAGTGTTGTTATTTTCACCTGAATTCACACCTAATATCACTCAAGCTTAAAAAATTAAAACATTGCTCACTTATGCTAGCAAAGGACTAAGTTTGTAATTACACAAATGGAAAAAATATTACTAGAGAGAAATAAGAAATAACAAAATACATCCTCAGATCATACCTAAAATTTCTAACTGATTTCTTCAAAGATGCTTGACAGAAGTTAGAGATATTAAGCATACAGAAGCTAATTAAATGGGATGCTAGTCTCCTCTTCCTGAACTCTGTTCCTTACAGGTGAATCTGGAAGGTAGCCTAGATGACAGGAGCCAGGCACTCCAGTTCACACCCACTTCCCAGTCACAGAATCACAGAATCACAGAATGTTCGGGGTTGAAAGGGACCTCTGTGGGTCATCTAGTCCAGCCCCTCTGCCGAAGCAGGGTCACCTACAGCAGGCTGCACTCACCTTCTTTACTGTAAGCAAAGCAGAAGAAGAAGACCACAGCCCTTCCCACAGATTCTCAAGCTGGCCTTCTTAGGTTTTTTTCTTTTAATCAGATTGTCTCTTCTATTTTAGATAGCTTTCTTGCTTGTCAAAATGTTTTCAAGGCTGTCATAATATTTTTATAAGTGTTGTGTCACAAGGAATATTTACTGTATGTACCACTTTATCAAAACTGCAGTCTTTGGTTTGGACAGCTGCCCTGAATGTCTAATCTATAGCTTATGCTTTTTGAACTGGGTGTCACTTCAATAGAGGGCACCTCCCACCACCACCGCAGACATTCAAACACAAACATACGCAGGAGTACTTATGAATTTCTATGGCCGTATAGAGTCACACTGTGGAATAAAAATACTGCTTTGCAAATAGACGAGTAAAAGCTGTGTGCTGAAAACCAAACATCTCCTTGTTATACTCTGCATAACAGAGAAGAATAAAAAATAGAGCAAGAGAGAAAGAAATTAGTGCTTGAAAGTTGTGAAGCATCTGTAGTACAAAGACAGCAGAAGAGTAAAGGGACATGGCTATTTTCCTTTTCATATGCAGGAAGCTATACACCTTAAGATGTTAGCATGAGTCAGTGGGAGACCAAGCACAGTTGCACTCAGCAAAATCTTTTTCTCTCAGTAAATTGATATTTTGTGGTACTTGTTCTTCCTGCCTGTTGAAAAAAAAAAGGTTAAAAGTTATTGACTGGTACTGTTTCATATGTTGTGCAAAAAAACCCCAAACAGCTTTTATCAATTCTTCTCTAGCCTACTGCTCATTATAGCAAGCTGACTCAAACACTGTGCTGACCAAAATCCTAGTTCTGTTGGATGATAACAACAGGTGAGAAAAGTAAAGGCCTACATAATAACACAAATATAAAAGGTTCTCACCTAATAAATCTCTCATTTCACAGAGCATTTTACCTCTACCATATCTGGGCATTCACATCATCTCTGCCAGAATCTCTGCTGTTCCTTTAATGATACACTGCGATTCTGTTAAAACCTTTCTTTCCAGGCTGCAAAACAATGTCCTGCTGCACTCGTATGACAAAGACTAGCACTGGGCTTTCACATAGTACTGCCATGTAGACCTCCAGGTGCCTCACAGAACTTTGTGAAATGGTTAAGGTCATGAGGCTAGCTGCTGAAAAATTCAGAAAGAAAACCCGGATCTCCTGAACTCCAGTAAAAACTCCAAGTACAAGGTCACACTGCATCCTCCATTTCAGTCCTCTTCACAAATAGTTTTGAATTTGTTTTGCTCCCACCATTGAATCAGAGTGTAAGAAATGAAAACAGCCTCCCAGGTAATCAAACATGTCTATGTCTTCAACAGAGTGCTATTACAACCTGACATAAAGTTGGGTAGCAACAATTTTGCATGAATTTTCTCATTGTGGTCACTCTAGTACACGTCCTGCACAAGAAACGTAATGCTATCACAGAGCAATAACGAAATAATTAAATTAGCAACAGAGAGGCACTCCAAAAAAGTGATGAACGATCAAATCACATCTAAAAAATAGTCATAGAAACATAGAATCATAGAATCATAGAATGGTTTGGGTTGGAAAAGACCTTCACAGGTCATCCAGGCCAACCCCATGCAGTGAGAAGGGACCTCGTCAATTAGATCAGGTTGCTCAGTGCCTCATCCAGCCTGGCCCTGAATGTTTCCGGGGATGGAGCTTCCACTACCCCTCTGGGCAATCCATTCCAGTATTTCACCACTCTCATGGTAAAAAATTTCTTCCTTGTATACAGTCTAAACCTACCCTCTTTCAGTTTAAAAACCATTACTCCTTGTCCTATTGCAACAGGCCCTGCTGAAAAGATTTTCCCCGTCTTTCCTGCAGGCCCCCTTCAGGTGTCCCCGCAGCCTTGTCTTCTCCAGCTGAACAGCCCCAACTCTCTCAGCATTTCTTTGTAGGAGAGGTGCTTCGAAAATATCATGATGGCTGATACTTCCTCCACAGTAGGCAACACACAAAGTGAAAGTTCAGGTGTTTGTTGTCGTACCTTACCCTTCGTGTATCTAGGAAAGAATGAACAGAGTGGTGAAACATAAGGTTGTATGTGAAAAGGCTATCAACCCGTCCACCCTCTTGTCCACAGAAAATGTGCATATGAAAAAACCTCATAGCAATTATCTATTGAAAATTCAAGAGCAAATTTGCTGTCTTGAAGAAGTCTCCCAAATCCCACAACCAGTTGCAGAGAGCCAGAGTTAGCAATGTCTCAGCAGAGTTATGGATGTCTCAGCGGTGACTTCATTTAGGCAAAAGCGGTAAGTCAAAGGTGCTTTATAAAATTTAACTGTATTTAAAATTATCAGTATTTAACCATAGTTTGTTCAGAGTGGAGAACATCATGTTTTCACTTAGTAAATATTCAGTATTTGATCCACACACACAAAATAAATCTGCAATTTAGTTCAGTGGACATAAAGATTATATGCTATTGCCTTTTTTGTTGACAGAATGATCTGAGCAAAATTACATTCTGTTGACAAAAATGAAATGAAATGTAGTTGTTGAATACTTTGCAAAATGAATATATAAATAAAGCATTCACAGAAGAGGAATGGCAGTTATTGAAAGCTTATTTTAAAAGTAGGATATTTTAACTCACAGATGATTTTCACTACTCTACAGGATCTCACAGAACTCCCTCAATTCAGAATATGCTTTTGGTAAGACTGTTCATAGTAGTCTTCATACTGGGTAAGGAGGCAGAAAATTTAAGCCTGGCAAAGACAACGTAATTTTAGGCTTAGGTAATAAAGTTTCAAAGTAGTCAGGCTTTCATTTTGCAAATCAAAAACCTGCAGGTGAGGGGAAAACAGTATCAGTTATTTCCGTTTTAAACCAAAGGAAAAGGTGATCCCTTGGCTCTGGCTCCCTGCAAGGGTCCTTGTAACACCAGCAGGTAGATAACTAGCTGCACCCAGCCATCTGAAGCTTCTCTGTCTTTGATTTTTAAGGTTCTTCGGGCAAATACATTTTCACTGTTGCATTCGGTGCTGGAGCAAGTGTTTTCCACCCTGCTCATTTAGCAAGTTTTATACACTAAATCCAAGAATTACTTACCACTGCATTGGACACTTTCTTTTTCAGCAGTTTTTCTGGCAAGCGTTTCAATACTCAACATTTTTTCACTGAAGACATAAACCTATGCTTCAGAAGAAATGAAAAAATTGAAATATGTTTTCAAACTGTAGCCCAAATCCTGTAGCTTCCTTTCAGACTTCCAAAGTCAACAGATCTTTCACCTGAGCGAAGAGTGCTAAAACAAGGCCTTGCAAAATGAACATAGATCAAATAAGCTCTTTAGGTTTGTTTTGCAGATGTTTTTTATAGACATGGCTATGGACGAGGTTCTTATTATAGAAGATACAAGAAAACTGGGGGGAGGAAGAAGGCTGAAATATATCTGTTAAAGCCTTTTTATAAACAGAAACTATTTGCAGCTTGTGGTACTAAATCTACTGCCCTATAATTTTTATAGTCATTAACTGCTATATTTCTTGTGACCACTTGGGACACTGTGACACACCTATAGAGAAAAAAAGTTTGGGTATGACTCTCCAAAGTGGTCTACCGCTAGAAACATACTAGACTCACACTAACTCTGTTTGCTGTAATTATGGCAGCTTGATAGACACAGGCCTTTGGGAAGGCCTTATGTTATACACCCAAGACAACGGAAACTATGTTCAAGTGCATTATTATACATGATGAAGCTTACATATATCAAAATAGAGAGTTATTTTAAAAATATTAAAAATATGGAAAAATAAAATCTAGCCTTTTCCTGTGACAAAATCAAGACTGGTGTTCCATTTCAGAACATTTTTAGAGGTTTGTTACTGGATTATTTCATAGTGTCATTCAAAAATAATAATACACGCACATTTGGCCAATTGCCAACAGTGTATACAAAACTTTGATTATGTAACTTTCATGAATAGGAAAGACTTAATAATCTACATTATTGACATTAGATATAGTATATATAAGAAAGAACATGCTTGCCAGAGCTCTGTACAATTGAATCACATTTTCAGCAACAACATGGAACAAATGTACGTATGCATACATGGGTGGTTTGATATTCATACAGAATTATGTTAAGCTGAAATTCAACAGATAAAAAATTAAAGTGCTAACTATCTACTAAGTAGTGTTGCATATGAGATTTCTTAACCTTTTCTTCTCCCAGTGTAAAAATGTATGCAATGTAAAAGGGCAACTAATTGAACGTTGCCGTAGGAAGGAGTTATTCATCTTTCAAGAGAGCTGATAGAAAATACTTCTTCTCTTTGCACCTTCTCTTTCTTACAGAGATATTGCACATAATCTCTAAATTATTTCCTCATGTCACCTGACTGTTATGAGGCATTATTTTTGGTCACCAATGGACTACTATTTTGCTACTTCAAGCTTATATGAAATACGAAAAGACAGTATCACATGTTAAAGCAATTATTTCCCTAAGAACTGTTCAAATCAGTCAGAAAGGCTGAGAAAAGCTGTCTTTTTTTCCCATTCCTGTTAAAATCAGACAGTTTAGCTAGGTGCCCTCACAGCTGCCTTTTAGTTAGAGAAATGTACACTTACTGCCTTGCATGTGATGCAAAATCTTACCCATCCAGTTATCTTCTTGGTTAGCCTTTTGGGTGAATTTTCTGCAACTTATTATTTAAATAGACAGAAGTTATTGGGTTTTGCTTGAGACTGTAAAACTACCATCTAGAGCCAAATGCAAAGTCACATCAGCAATGTGTAAGTTTCCCAGGCAGCTCTACCAAAGTACCATGATCATCCTAATGACCTGCTGTTTTGCCTGGGACATTAAGTGAGCCAAAAGCCTTAACCAAGCCAGATGATGTATTCATTGTGAGCAGGACATAGGAGTCCAGTACAGAGGATTCCCATAAATTTGGCCTGGTGCCAAAAAGGAGAACAGCAAGGTATCGATTTGACCAAAATACGTATATGGTATGAAGAAGCAAAATTAAAAGAAACCTTTCCCACACAGCAGAAAGACTAGATATGCAGTAGGAAACCTTAAAAGTATTTTCAACCTAAATTAATATAAGAAGCTGAGATAAACACCGTGAAATTTTACTACATCTAAGCAAATGCAAGCAGAAATTACTTAAGAGTATCAAGGACAATGACAGATCCTCAGAAGGGTACAAGAAACGGTTCTTTAAATTATCAGTCAAAAAACATCCTTTAAAAAAGCTCATCAATTATTTGAAGAACAAAATAAAATATATGCCTTTTCAGCCATTCTCCTATCCACTCATCAGAAACCCTTCAACTAGCATGAAAAAATCAAAGACAGTACAGGTATATTTAGATAATACCGGTACATTAGATAGTCCTAATTAATAGGCAGCTACTATTTGTGTAATAGCTTCAAACGTCCTCAAGCTCACTGCAAGAGCTTGCAAATTAGTTTAACTTTGTAGTGTCCCTAACGTGTTTTGATGGCAGAGAAGTTACACTTAGTTTTACAGGTCTTCTGTGAGAAATAAATGCTAGACTCATGTAAATTACAAATGTATGTGCAGTTTCTAAAAACACACGGAATTTTGTATGTCAGAACAAAGACAGATTAGAAGTCATTTGACAAACTTCAATAAAATGTGACCACTGTGCACAACCAACTAAACAGAGAGAAAAAGTAAATGAAAGTGCAACGAGAAGAATCAGTACTTCAAAAAGGTTGCATAAAATCTTAGAGTAAAGCAATAAATAACAAGAATCAAGAATGCTGTGATAAAAATGAATGAAAAATAAAGCACAGGATGAAATTATAAATAATAAATGATTACAAACACATAAAGAGTAAGAAGGTGGTAAAGGAGGCTGTGGATTCCTTGAGGGAAGGTGAAGGAACAAAGCATCAGACAATGTAAATATGGCTGGGAAAATGAATTGCTAGAATGAGAGAAAGATTTTCAAGGTGAAAGGAAATAACAACTAGAAATGGAGTTAAAAGATGTACCAGAATAAATGCGGAAGCAAGAAAGGAAACATTTGGTGTAACTGAAAATACAAACTCTCTGTAACTAGGAGACGTAGCATCCCAACACTGCAAAGTAAAGACCAGCTGAGAGAAACACTCCCAAAAAAAACATTCAAAACAGGAATTATTGACCTTGTGTTTATTTACTGACATAAAAGGCAGAGTAATATCCTTCTCCATAGGCATGGCTTAGTCTGCAGTGGCTGAAAGAAATACATCTAACTGAAATACTGGGATTCTCATGTAACAAAACTGCTGGCTGTTATTAAAGGTAGATCCAAAGAACATAAACGAAGGAATTAGAACTGGCTTGTATTTATTTGGTTTGAACTGGAATATCTATTATCTTCTGCAAAGCTATCAAGAGTCTGAGTTCCTTCCTCAGTTTTTAAGAATTGGGGTTAATATCCGCTTACTACCTCAGACTTAATACATTGCTAAGACTTCATGTGTCAGCTTCATATTTAGATAAATAATAACAGAAAGCACAACAAAATGTTCTCTATTGTTTCTAACCTTCTGCAAAGCCTTCTGCATCATTAGGATTTCCATTTTGATAGGAGGAGACAAGAAACACTAGCCAGATGTTATTTCAGACTGTTAAGCCATGATTAGCTCAAGGAGTCTTACAAAATTTTCCCATCTTTTGGACTCTAGATTTGCTTTCTTCATATGGTTCCTTCACCCAAGACATGTTAATTAACTGTTCTGATATCTTTAATTAAAGCCATATTAGTACTGAGACACCTAATTTTTGGAGTCCTCATGTTTGTACCTCTTAAAGGCCTTAGTGAAAAGTCTTATCAGGAATGTGGGTCATGCTGCCATTAGAAACTTCAGCAGCAATGCACCCAATTGTGTCTTCCATAATTTTTAATGGGTTTTAAACCTGCCTCTTCCTTGGGAAAGAGGGTATGAAGTAATCTCAGGGTCACCATAGTACTGATTTTACTTTCATGTGCATTTGGGATTGTTGTAGTAAAAAAACCCAAAGCCATTGTAAACCACAATAGAAGGCACAATTTTGCACTTTGCATTCAAAAATTGAACCAGTATTCTGAAGCCAGATGACCTAACTGTTTGTTAGTTGGTACATTCTTCTAAGTAATAAACAAGAAGAGATACCCAGAAGAAATTAATTTTGCTCTACTTATTGTATTGCTTGTCATGATGGTAGAGACACTAATTCTGCAATTCTTGAAGGAATACTTTCTTAGGAGGCTATATTCTTCATTTCAAGAACAGGAAGCTAATTGTAGGAAGTATTCTTGTTACAAGGACATCATGGCTTTTTATCATGAGTTTATGGAGAGATACAGGTTTTATAAAAATGCATATTCACATTTTGACTTCAAAGATAGTCAGCATACCAAGAGAACTTCCACAGACCTGCAAACTACATTCCTACACTGGCGGTCAACACTTGTAGTTCCATCTAAAATATGTGCAGACAAATAGGATTTTTTGTGAAGATATGTGAACCTGTAGGCAAAAAAATGCATGATTACTGTTCATTTCATCAGCTGGCAGGAATCTGCACAGGTTACAAGTCCCTATCATTTTATGGTATTATTTTAGGGACGTTCATTTTTAAAAGCTAGAAAAACATTACATAAACAAAATGAACATCCTTCCATCCCCAACAGTATGAGGTGATAGATCTTTTCTTTCAGAAAAGGACTTAACAATTAATTTCTTCCACAAGTAAATGTGACCTCTCACAAGGTATATTTGATTCCACAGTAATCCATCAATTTTTAAAAAAACAAAGCTGTAAGAGTTTTTCAATATATTTGGGGATAAATAGCATGGGCTAAAGAAAGCTTTTGAAGTACCAGCACAACATATTTTTTCAAAATGATGTGCTCCTAGAGGGACTGATTCAAATAAGTATACACATTGTGGAAGAAACACATTTTGATGAACGATCTCAGCACAGAAGAAATTTGTTGCAACAGGATAGACTTCAAAAGATTATACTGTATTAACTGTACTTCAATTTAGGATTTGAGGGGTTTATACTCTTAAAAAAAAATCCTTTCCTTATCAGCGGAAACTATTAATATAATTAAAGTTGGATTTTTGTATCACGCTGTACTTTCATTTTTCAATTGAATTTTAACCAAAACCTGCCCAGGATTTTAAAGGATTCACGTTAATCCAACTCACACAGTTGTTTGCAGTGGCAAAGAAATGTTACAACACCCACTAGAGCTACTGTGGATAAGGTGACGTATCAATTCAGTTCCCGACTTTTATGAAGGCTATAACTCACCTAGCAGGCTTTATTTAATTCCTTGTCGTCTGGAATGCCCAATGTACATGACTTTCTACCGGTGTCCACTCCATGCAGATTTTGCATACATACATACACGATCTCCTTTGCGGTGGGGAGTTCAACACTCAAGTGTTTGAAGGGCGAGGGATGGCATGGCAGGGAGGATATTTCTGTTGCAGAAAAGATTCAGCAGTGTGACTAATACACAGCCTCCAAGGCTTACATGTTCAGGAGCCTTCATACTTCCTCTCCCAGAGTTGTTCACAATTAAGAGAACAAAGAGTTCAAGGAAATTTGTATGGCGTTTTACAAGAACACAGTGATTTCTCCGTTTACTGTAAATTTCACCTTCTATCAAAGTGCTGGCTTTCACCATAGTTTTCTGCCATTACGTTTTTCATGAAAAAATCTTTCACTTTCCATCCCTGCTCCTCTTCCAAGAGTTGGACAACACTTCAGTCTTCATGTGTATGGATTATTTCAGCAACTAGCTAGTGTAAGGAATAACTCAAATGCTAGGAAATGCTAGAATTGAAGCTGACCATGGTCTTAACTGTGGTCCTACAATCTGGCATTTCTTGCTGCACACTTTGGTGGAATAACTCAAAGAATCATCTTGGAACAAAAAGAGGCCCTAATCCAGGAATTAAGCTGGAGGGTGATGGTTATACCTGAGAGAAATGGTAGATGTTCTCAGTGAAGTATAAACAATTAGAGATGTTTAGCCTCTAGTCCTTCTAGTATTTTCCCAAATATACTCTTAGTAGAGACAGAATCAGAAGGTGCACTGGCAAATGTTAGTATTGGCAGTTTTGTCTTTAAGTTATTCCAATTTTAATGTAGTGATGTGGTTTTTCTCATTTATTTTTCATTTTTCATGGGAATAGCTGTCAAAATCCAGATATAACTCAAGGTGCCAGGAACATAAGACCTCATCTCAATCCCTCCTTAGGCTCCTTCCAGTTGTTGCCCACCTCTGCTCGCCGTGAAATTTCTCTTGTTTCCAGAGGGTTGGACTAGATGACCCACAGAGGTCCCTTCCAACCCCTACCATTCTGTGATTCTGTATTTCTGTGATTCTGTGATAGGTGGATATCTACAATATGTGCTATGACTTCTATGTCTTACTTTTCCTATAGCCCATAAGACAGTAATACTTGAAAAGTATCTGTGTAACATTATTCAGTTTCTGCTGGTTTTATCAGTAAATTTAAAGCCAGTCACATAGACTCTGGTATTCCTATTTTGCTGTTGAATAAATCTAGAGATTCTAATGAAAATATATGTATGGATTTCATTAAAATTAAAGCTTAATGTGCAGAAGGAACTGGGGCGGGGGGGAATGTTTCTACAAGAAAACTCAATCTTCATTTTTCCAGCTTATAAAACAACATTTTTTACCTTTCTGTTCTATTCAGATAGCTTAAATATAATATTGTATAACCAGATACATGCCAATTTGAGTTACTCCAAATTTTCATAGAAAACAAAGAAATACAGAGCTTGAAGTGATCCAAGAAAGACACACTTCTGTAACAAAATTGGATATGTCTAAAATAATCTCCCACAATCAGTTCTGCCATCTGAATCATTTCCCTTTAAGAAAGCCTTAGAGTTGCTTTCCCTTTCTGGGCTTTGAAAACAAATAAATAAAGTGCAGGGAGACAGAAAGTATTGGAAGAAAAATACATTCCCCAATTTGTAATAGAGAACGGAGAAAAGATAACAACAGAGATTTGATACAAATACTCCCTGCCTATTTTCCTTTCAAACAAACAATGTGGGGCAGGGTGAAATCCACATTACCTATTTAAGGAGAACTCTCTAGAGAGTCAAGCAGCTATAAAAAACTTAGGGATTCAAAACAGAGCTAGAATAGCATAAATAGCTTACAGATCAAACACGTAATTTTGCTTTCAAAATTGTCCATATATTGTGATTAGTTCTTCATATCCAAAAAGTATGTATAGAACCCACAGTATAAGCTTATTTATAGAGGAGAGCTGAATCTTTAGAGAAGGATCATAACAGAAGGAGAAATGCAGATTATTTAACACATTTTGTGGAAGAAAAGTTGGCTAAAAATGCTTTGTTAAAATACCTATTAAAAAAATAGGATATTCCTTAAAATACAATTATTATTCCTTAGCAATGTATAGCCAGAAGGAAAAAAAGCATAAATAGAGGCCTTGTTCCAGAATGCAGTGTAAGTTAAACTGTATACAGTGACACGGGAAGAGGAAGAGAGGGAAGAAATTTTAAAGCTGCAGGGATTTAGGACTATTACATTTTTTCCTTCTTTTTTTTTCACATATACAAACATCTAAATACACACATGTACACAAAAATAAAACAAAGAGTATAAATACAAATAATATAAAAACTGCCAAAGAGTACTTTTTCTAAAATAATGTATGTAAAAGAATATAGTATATAAAAGAAATTCATAAAGAACTTGCAATTGGACTAATTTCAACTAGGAATATTCTTTGTTAAATGCATCTTTAAAAAAACTGTGCCCAAATACCGCTACCTCTCTGCAACTTGTAGAGAAGAGATGCATACAAACATTGCAATTTCTTTATGGTTAGGAAGTTCTCACGTTCTGATTTTTCTTCATCATTCAGTAGCCTTCATGATATGAAAATACAAATTCCAGGGTACAACTGCCTTCACCTAGCCATCTTCACAGTTTCTGAGTCTTTTAAGATGTTTGAAAAACCACCAGGGAGACTGATAGTAAAAGCAGCTTTACAGTTCTCCTTGCTAACAGTTGGTAATACTGCCACAATGGGCCAAATTCACAGGTATAAGGGTATTTTCAGGTCCTGGCCACATCAGATAGGTGCAGGGGTCTACAGGTGTTCCTGTATACAAATACTCTTCCATCCCCAGGTGGAAATGCATATGCTAGTTTTTAAAAGATCTTTTTCCTTTCTGAAAACAAATATGTATCTATCTCAGATTAAAGATCTCTGAAGTAGGTTAGTACAGTGAGCAAAACAGTAATAAATGCTACGTCATGTCAAAGATGTCCAAGTGACTGGCTAATTACTGCACACTTTGCTCTTTTGAGCCCAGCATTGAGCAAATCTACAGTGATTCAGTACCTGACTGCTGTCAAAATCAATTACCAAAGACCACTTCATGCACGGACAACACTGATCTTATCGTCCCCGCACACATATTTAAAGAGGAACAGACGTTTTTCTCACCCTTCTCGAAAGCAGATTAACAAATGGCAATTTTGCTAGTTTATTACTTTTTCTTCAAAGGGGATACAGAGATGTAATCACAGAATAACTACACGGCTAACCAGGTGCTTTAGAACTATGGTAAAGTTTATCTATTGGGGCACAAAATAGTTAGGAGGGAACACAGTCCTTTCCACCTAAACAAACCAACAAGTAAGCAACATACTTCAGTGATACGTCATTCAAGATATATACTGCAAAATGTCACAGCAGTTCAGTGAGAACATCTTTTGTGACTCAGAGGTTACAAAGACTAAAATCTTTTCATAACCATGCTTAATCAGTAAACCAAAGCATTAAACTCTGTAATAAGCATAATGGAAAGATTAGCTGACTATAGCGACAAAGATGCTACTTTTCTATCTGCCTCCCTCAACAAATTTAGAAGATAACCATCAGCTTTGTTTTCATTACGCAGCTGTAGTACAAGAGGAAGGAAGGAGAAGCTGAAGCTGAAGGGCAAATAAGAGATATGCTTTACTACTCTAATCTTTACCAGGAACTAGGATTTGGATCAGAGGTTTGATTTGTTGGAGACACAGGAACCTGATACAAATTCTAGATATCTCAACACCCATACAGAACTGAGCAATATAGTTTTGATTCAATCCTATTTATGCTCTGACCAATGAACTGTAAGTTTATCCATTAGATAAATATGTAGCTGGTGTGTGTCTATAAATGCCGATAAAGACAGTGGTCCTTCATTATTATTTTAAATTTACGCACAGTTACAATTTGGTTTAATAAGAGGTTTAAAGAGTGCTCACTAATTATGAAATCAAGCCCTATAAAATTTGTATCAATTCAGTGTACTGACAGATCAGTTTATTTTATGACAAAATACTCTGCATTAAATTATTGTATTTCAGAATTTGAAATTTACTGTTTGGACATCTTTGCATATTTCATTATATTTGTAAGACTAGAACTGAAGTACTAAATATACATTCCTTTAGTATGCTTCAAGTAGCTTTATTTTTTCCTTTAAAATATTATGTAGTTATTAATATATTATTATATATAATATATATAATTATTAAGATAACTTCTGTCTTCAGTAATAGTCACACTATCTGAAGAAGGTCCATATCAGTGAGACTTCATGTTATGTAAAAGAGTCCTAAGAATAACATTGCCCATAGAATGTGCACTTCATTATATTCACTGTAGTTTACACAGGTAGTAGAATTCAGTACAATCGCTGTACTTATTTTTGCTCTTAAATATATAGTACCGTTTTAGGTACAGAATTCTGAAATTTAGCTCAGTCTTTTTTAACAGGATTCTGGATCCCAGATACCACAGCAGAAAGCCAAGCTCAGCACAAAAGAAATACTATCACGTTAAGCACAGGTCAGAATACCATTTATTTCCATTTATTCAATCAGCATCACATTAACAGTTTAGAACACATGACATTATTTAGAATGACAACTCACAGGTGAGAATATTAACATAAACAAACAAATAAAAATTTGCAGAAGGACCTGAACAACCCCGAGAAGTGGGCCTGTGTGAACCTCATGAGGTTCAACAAGGCCAAGTGCAGGGTCCTGCATCTGATTCGGGGCAACCCCTGCTATCAGTACAGGCTGGGGGATGAAGGGATTGAGAACAGCCCTGTCAAGAAGGACCTGGGGATAATAGTGGATGAAAAGCTGGACGTGAGCCGACAACATCCACTCACAGCCTAGAAGGCCAACTATATCCACCAAGACAAGCGTGGCCAGCAGGTCGAGAGAGGGGATTCTGTTCCTCTGCTCCACTCTTGATGAGACCCCCACCTGCAGTCTTGCATCCAGCTCTAGAACCCTCAGCACAGGAAAGACATAGACCTGTTGGAGTAGGGCCAGAGGAGGCCACAAAAGTGATCAGAAAGATGGAACACCCCTGCTATGACAAAAGGCTGAGAGAGATGGGATCAGTCAGCCTGGAGAAGAGCAGGCTTCAGGGAGACTTTATATGAGCCTTCCAGTGCCCAAAGGGGCCTACCTGAAAGCAGGAGAAGGACATTTTACAGGGGCATGGAGTGGTAGGACAAGGAGTAATGGCTTTAAACTGAAAAAGGTTAGACTTAGATTAGATACAAGGAAGACATTTTTTACTGTGAGGGTGGTGAGGCACTGAAACAGGTTGCCTAGAGAAGCTGTGGATGCCCCCTCCCTGGCAGTGTTCAAGGCCAGGTTGGATGGGGCTTTGAGCAATCTGGTCTGGTGGAAGGCGTCCCTGCCCATGACAGGGGGGTTGGAACTAGATGATCTGTAAGGTCCCTCCAACCCAAACCGTCCTATGATTCTGTGATTTTAGGGGTAGGTTCAGAAATGTCTGTAGTGAACGACAGTGCAAAAGCAAGTGGGGGAAATATGTTCAATCTGATCTAGTGGAAGACATCCCTGCTCGCTGCAGGGAGGTTGGGCTAAATGACCTCCAAAGGTCCCTTCCAACCCAAAGCATTTTTATGATTCTATGATTCTATGAAATCCATGCTAAAAGAGTATTGCCTGCTAAAGACTATTGCTACCTTGGCTGCCATGAAGAGTGACAGACTGAACAAGCTAAAGCCAGGTTCACAAAGGACTTTCTGGAAGAAAGAACAGGGGTCATGCAAAGAGCTTGACTGAAACATCCTTGCCCATGTTACATCAACCTTGTCCTTCCTTGGCCTCGGTCTTCTTATTCTCTCCTCCTTTGTCTTGTTCAGCAAACTATGACTTGCCATCCCATCAGGGACATTCTTATGGAAAAGAATATTTTTTTTCCACATTTATGAAGATCCAGATATTTGTTCCATACAATTCCTCAATGGTTTTCAGAGCTCCTAGAAAAGTAGTTTCTTTTCCTCTCTTTTTTTTTAATCTGTCTGTGGCTTAACAAAATTTATACCTGCTAGCTGCCATGTGTGTTCTTTCCTTGAAATGCAGGCCAAAGCATGCAGTGTTCACCAGTTAGGAAACTTGTATCAAGAAATGTCAATAGGGTCACACAAGTACTCTCTTTCTCAGAAAATAAACCGTGATCTGAGAGGTTTCAGTGCTAGACTCCCATGGCTTTGAAGAGGAAAGACACCAAGCCTCTTTTATGCCAGAGCATGACCACCTGGCCTGCCAGGAGCTGGTTTTCATCCTACAAACTGCATCAGAGACCTCTCGCACCTACCCACGACAGAACTGACAGGGCATACTGGCCATGGGCACCTGGGTCCTTATCAGGGCAGTTCACTTTCTCATTTACTGCTACTAATAATTATAACTGAGGCAAATCTAGAGGTCCTTGATCCGTTTCCATCTGTTCCAACTTTCACAGAGATCAACAGTAGATGTGAGGGGCTCAGAAGCTGTATTTCTTTGTATATTGTCATAGCTCTAAACTTAGAAATAATTTAAGCCTCACAGCCCCATTCTCAACATTTTTGCAATTATCACAATATTTCACTTCAGCATGCAAGTCTTGTCAGTGATAGTAATGCTCATCATTATTCAGCTGGCTACCAGCAAGTTCCTAAGCTTAATGACATGATTTGCACTCAAGTCAGGTGAAAAGAGGTGCACTCAGACAAGATGAAGTCCATCACACCAATTTGGTACCCATAGCAAGGAAATCTGAAAGAAAGTGGTAAAGACTGTGGAATAAAAGATAAGGAACAAGTGTAATGGATCAAACCAGTTATATCAAGAAAGAGAATCACAACAGTTTTAACAGGTCACATTTAACTCTGTAAACCTTGATGTGCTAGAATTCAGGCCAATTCACAGTAATCCCCTGACAGATTATGTATAGTCAAAGCTGTCCAGTTCGTAGGGCCTCACAACCAGCTTACAACCGGAGCACTGCCCTATAATTTAAACTAATTACAAGGAAGCAGATAGATGCTGTTCATTCCGTGGTATTTATTGATTGGGATTTCTGATTCAGAATTGAGCATGATACTCAGCTAAGCATCACAAGAATCACAGAGTGATTAGTTACTTTACTTGCCTGCTTAATCTGCATTCTGGCTTCACATTTACTTTCTAAGATTTGTAATGCATATTACAAATCAGAAGATTCTCCTCTGGCTACATTAAACAGATATTACAGATGCCAATTCTCTGCTTCCCTTGTCAGATTGCCTTCAGCAGGCAGACAGGAAGCTCTAGACATGGATAAAAAGAAATTAGAGAGATGCTGGGTATAGATTTTCAGAGACTGCATCTCTGCAAACAGCTGAAGTGGAATGCTTTTCATTTCAAATAGTTCCTGTTCAGAGAATACTCTGGAGTCCCATTTACTCCTGGTTTGGAAATGGCTCAAAACCAGTAGTTAACAGTCTTCTTCCATTCCTGTGTTGGAAAGAGATTAAATTTTTGCCTTAGCAGAGAATTTTGTGTAATGCCACATAAACAGAACCATTAGAAAAGGGCTGAGTGAGAAATAACATGCAGTTTTGACATCGCATTTATATTCTGGCAGTTGATGGGACTTTTGCTGTGGGCTACCAGAAAGGATGTAGAAGAGGGCTGCGAACTGGCTGGCAACGCTGTGTGTCCATCTGTGAGGCAGTACAGTGGGAAGGTCCTGGCTGGGAGGATACTGGTGACTGCTGAAGGAGGACCATACTGACACAAAGACTAAGGATGGAAGCAGAGACCCGAAATGCTGCTTTGTCAGCCCTACAGATCCATAGAGCTTTACCAAAAATAATTAAAAACATAGCAGAGACTGACAAGTTATTTAGGAAGCTGATTTGTTTATTTCTTCCCCTTCTTCATGGTCTTAATGCTATAGTTCTATGGCAGTTTTCTCTGAGCTCTCATATACAACCCTTTGGTGCCTCCCGACATGCTATCTTTCAATTGTACCTACTAAGCAACCTTGTTTTGAGACAAGATCAGATTTAATTTGGAAATAACACAGAAGATGAAGTGGGCAAGGATGCAACATTCAAAATACAATTCCATATAAACATCTACAAAAGCAGGTCTTCATTTGTATATAATGTGAAAAAAAACAAAAAGAGCAAACAATGTGCATTTTTATTGCAAATAGGTCATTTAGCTGTAACTGTGACTACTACCGGACTGCTACAACATGAACAGAAGAAAAATCCATCTAGTCACAGCTGCAGAAACACATTAAATATTATTTTTGTTTCAGAGATCATCAAATCTTCTACTGAAATTATGTGGTAGATTTTCAGAAGTATGTGCAGGGTTTTACAGACAAGTCCCTTTATTTTCTGTGAAGGGAGCTCTGTATATAAACTCCTATGCATCAGGCAGAAAATAAATCCCTTATTCTTCAAAAATCATATCACTCATTTTTTAACAGAAGTTACTATCCTCACTACTTATCTATTTTGTGGACCTATCCCAATCAGTTAGACACAACACTTCACTATATCCCTTTTCAGATATTAACTTCTATTATTCCCCCTTATGTATTAGCTATTTAAAAGTGCAAGAAACAAGCACTATAATGCAAAACTTAAGAAAGGAAGAGGATAGCTGCTATTTCATAACATCTGTTTCTTGTTATTATCCAACGGTGTCTCAAAAAGTTATCTGCTGAGCTTTTGGGTGCAGGGTTTACCATAAATCACAGAATCATAGGATCACAGAAGAGTAGGGGTTGGAAGGGACCTCTAGTCCAACTCTCTGCCAAAGCAGGTTCACCAAGAGCAGGTTGCACAGGACCTCGTCCAGGCGGGTGTTGAATATCTGCAGAGAAGGAGACTCCACAACCCCTCTGTGCAGCCTGATCCAGACAGTAATAAAGGAGTCCTTTTGAATAACTAGTTATGCTGAATAGAAAGCAGCCTGAAGGCTCTCTACTAAAAAATAGTAATATGATTGGGTTGTAATCCTCAATACTGGAGGGGAAATTGCTAAAATTTTAAAGGGCAGATAAGACATCAATTTATTTTCACACTTTATTTTTATTGCAAAATAACAAGCAACAACAAAATGAGTTTGTGACACAAGTTTCTGGTGCAGTGCCCCTGTCTACACCTGCAAGCAGAGAGTAGTAGCGATGGAAACTAAAACGTCCCTGTCCCCACTAGAATTTGTCCTGACATCCATTGCCACTTTTACAAGTGAAAGCACTACTCAAAATGAGTTGAACGTCTTACTTGTCTTTGTAATTTGAGAACTAGCATGGAATAGGAATGTTTTTGCATAGAAAAAGTGGTCTTGAAGGTCAGTAAAGGATTAATAACGAAAAATGGAGTAATTTCTAAGAAAGGCTGGAAGAGTTTGTATTTGGAGATACATGAAGTATATCAATCACAGCTTTCTCAAATAATGTAACATTCAATTCAAAGGTGAATATTTTTTCTGTCTTCAAGTGTAAGGTTTCATTAAGGCTACAAATACAGAGATCTTTGCAGATCTGTTCCACCAGTCCTTCCATTAAACATCCTAGAGAACATCAAATGATCCTCTAACTGAATCAGCGGCAATTAGATTTCACTTTTTCCATTTTCCTTAACTCTAGGGAAAAAAACAAACAAACAAACAAATAAAAACAAAAAAAGCCAAAAAAAAAAAAAAAGCCAAAACATATTTCAGTCCTTTATTCATCATAGAAGGATAGAAAATAAGACCCTGGTTAGCTGACCATCTTTTGCAGACTGGCTGAAAATTTCATCAGCATTTTTGACTTTTACCAGTAACTAGAATGGTAAAGATTTTCAGTTGGTAAATTTATTTGAAAACAGAAAAAGTCCTGACAATAGTTGCCTGTTTTTTCTATAGCCAACATTTCGTCTTCATCTCTTGCCCTTAAGTGGTTACGTAATGTTTCCCTCTGGTCTTAAACGCTGTTTTCTCTCACTCTCTTGAAGAGGTTAGTTTGTCAGTTACTGCTGAAGAAAACCTTTCATGAAGCATACCAATTCTCTGAAGACCATCTAACATGAAAATGCTTGTTTTGTCTCTGCACTTAATCTTGATATTTTGAATAATAGCTTAACTAGGCCTATTTTTCGTTCTCCCAGTTAACCCACCTACCCTATTATTGTCTTTATCAGGGTTTGGCCTGTTTGCAATATAACCCATGTAAGAAAGACACTACTTTGTCTATCATTTAGCTAAAAGTTTTCCCTTGGACCTAAGACAATCAGCATACCAGTTCTTCCAAGAAGAAAAGCAATGACTCGTTCCAGCCACCTATGCAGTGGAGTTGACATGGAACAAAGTGTTTACAGTAAGATACTCTACTTAGCTATGAATAATTCATATAGATGGCATATATCAACCTTACATCCAGTCTGAACTTCCAAGAATTGCAAAAGCTGTTCTTTGGAACTGTCATCAGAATTGTCTTTAGCAATATAAGCATCACCCTCAGATAATTTTGCTGATTTTATTAATCATTTCTGAATACAGTTTAAAACTCTTAATTTTTTAAAAACCCCTAGTCCATTCTAGCATGTTTTTGATCTTTTCTCTTAGTTTTTCCCCTTCAGTCCATTTTCGTAGACCAGTAACTGTTGGAGTGTTGTTGTTCTTCTTTCATAAAACTTTTACCAAATATCCTTTTCTTTTGCCTTTCACAGTTTCATTTTAAAGGCTGCAAGGGAACAGTTTTCCTCTATTCTTCCACTCTTACTTATTTTGTTAATGAATGGAAGAAAATGTATATATTTATTATTTAATGCTCACTAAACAGTCTAATCCTGGAACACACGGAACCCTTGAAAAACTTTCTGTGAGCCATATGAAAAGTACTATTATTTTTTTTTTTACCATTGTTCATATAATAAAAATTCAATAAAGTGTTTCAAACTCCAGGATTTTTCAAGGTGAACAGCATGCCTCTGCAAGTGAAGCAAAAGACCTGGGAGAGTGTTATAGACCTAATTTTTTATTCCTCCCTATGCCAATGACATATCATGTGACTGTGGATACTTCTTTCATCTTCTCTGTATCTTGCAGTGTGGCTTTTCCCTCCTTGCAAATGACCAACAAAAGAAAATAGGTTAAAACAGTTCATTGTTAAATAGTTGGGTTTGTTCATAAAATGAAGAAACGTCACCTCCGGTTACAATTTGTCACAAAAACTGAAATCACAGTAACCTTGTCTATTTGAATTTTCACTAGAAATTTCAAAGTAAGTCCAGGCACATTTTAGAAAAATATAAATTCATTGTACTGCAAAAAAATTCTTCATTTGAGGATTTTTCACAGTTCATTTCTAGAGAAATCATTAAAGATCCTAAAGTAACCTCAAGTTTTCCACAACATGCAGCTGAAAGTGTTCTCAAAACAAGAAATATATAAAGAGAAAAATCTTGTATGTGATGATCTTATTCTTTTCAGTCAGAACTGGGAATTTCTTGGTATTTTATAATATGTTTTGTGGCCCTGCTCTAAACACTTTTCTAAAGTAAAGCTAGTCCATGTTTACAGTGTTTGAAACTTGTAGTTCTTATTAAGAAAGCGTCTATAAAACAGCAATGTAACCAGAGATATAAGTACTCTCATTACATAACTTTCCAGATTTTGAATGAAGATAAGAAAAGGATTTTGGAAAAGAAGACTGTTGTATAGAGAATAGTAGCTTTTCAGTGGAACATTAAAGCTCTGACATTCCCACTTTCCAAATAAGTTATTATATTCCCAAAAGTGCACGCAAAACCTGTTCTGTAAAAGAGTTAGTTTTACATCTGGTCTTTTTTTGAATCATTGACATGCTTACTACAAACAGAGAAAAGGCCAATGGCAGGTGTAGGCTAGCCATAGACTAAGTTATAAACAGCATTAAATCATGAGCATGAGGAAATTTTATCCTCCTTGGTCATTAATGTTAATTTTGTTAATCAGATTTGGAGCTTTAATTTTGTTTTTATGTGTCTGGATGGTCAAAAACTCCAAAATAAGGAAGAAACTAAGCAGATTTTTTAGCTGAAAACCATGGAGTCATTATACGGACTTCACGCCTATTAAGGGTTTCTTTAGTTAACTATTTTTCTGCAGGAAACTAAGAATGAGATAATGTTAAAATCTTGCTAAAAATAAGGGTGAGTGTAGATGGTCACGGCTTCTTTTAGCAAATACTGTTAAGGCAAAATCTCAGAGTGCAGGAAGTTTTATGTATTCATTTTTCTATCACAGATAAAAAAGTAAAAGTTATGCAGTAAAACATTAAAATTATGTAAAAAGTGTTTCTGTCAAAGTGTCTTACGTCATTTTGAAACTGGCACAAAACACACCTTTTTACTACTATGTAGTTATAGTACAGTATCAATATTAGGGTTTGCACCAATATGCCAGAACTGTAAGAAATGGCACAAGCAACCCACATACGTACACAGAACATTGTTTTACTCATATTATGCAAAATATATCAAATACTTCATGTTATTTTCCACAAATCTGACCATGTAAAATTCAATGAGTCTAACTACAACAATAGTTTCATCAATGTGAATAAACACACCACGTAATCGTGTCGGAGAACTTTGTTGTTAACACTGTGTTAAATGACAGGGAGTGGAAAAATACCAACTTACAGACACCATCTCTTTTATACCAATGAGGTTAAGCTGATAAAGTTTTTGCACTGTATTATATAGTCACTTAATGTACCAGGAAGAATTCCATTATCAAAGGACTAATTAAACATAGATGGTGATGGCTGCGTTGCCTTAAAGTGCATTTCTATTCCACAAAGAGACTGCAAAACATAGCATCATAGCGCTCACCTGTTTACCTATTTCCAGATTCAGCTTGCCTTTGTGAAATCCTTTGTGAAGGATTTTCTGGGCTTTTTTTACTTTCTTCTACTACCAGTTGATAAAAATAAAAAATTAATCAGAAAATATTGTTAGGGGTTTTTTTGTTTGTTTTTTGTTGTTGGAGTTTTTATTTCTCAGGGAGAGGGGTTGTTCTGTTTCCATAATCTCAGCACTGTAAGCAATTGTGGACCAAACTATGTCCTCCACAGTTTCATGTGAATGCTTGTCTGCCTTAAGAAACTGCAGTAAGATAAAAGAATGCATTAAATCCTGTAAAACCAATACACATGATCCTACGTAGACAGAGTTACATATGTGTACACAGTAATTTCATTCATATACAGTGAGAGCTTGACTCCCTTCACAGCTGCAGACCAGGCCCTAAGACCTTGCACATGGCTATAACATAACAGACAGCTTTCTGAAAAAGCAGGGAAATGTCTTTGCCCTTTTCGTCTCAGCAGGGTGCCAGACCACTTAGCAGAGACCGCCCAGCTGTCTGCTGGAGCAGGTCCAGAGGAGGCCACTGCAATGATCCAAGGGCTGGAGCAACTCTGCTGTGAGGAAAGGCTGAGGAGAGGTGGGGCTGTTCAGCCTGGAGAAGAGAAGGCTGCAGGGAGACCGGACTGCAGCCTTCCAGTGAGAGCTGGAGAAGGACTTTTCACAAGGGCATGGAGAGGTAGGACAAGGGGTAATGGCTTCAAGCTGAAAGAGGGTAGATTTAGAATAGATATAACGAAGAAATTCTTTACTATGAGGGTGGTGAGGCACTGGAACAGGTTGTCCAGAGAAGTTGTGGATGTCCCGTCCCTAGAAGTCTCCAAAACGATCTGAAGTGTTAGTTTTCTACTTCCAACAGTTTATTTTCTGCCTCGCGAGTTTGCCCTGTATCTTTCACATTACCCAGGTAGGCAGACCATATGGGCAGCTGTCACTGTCACCAGTGCAGCTCCATGTTAGGCTTCATTATCTAAATCTACATTACTCCTTAAATGTGTTTCTTAATGGCTGAGCCTAACAAATCACAACTAAGTTGTAAGCGAAGCATAAAGAAAAATCATCAACATCTGAAGGCAGACTTATTCTCTGTGGGCAAGTCGATGATTATAAATTTCTTAAAAGTCATTTTTGACAAAAGTGACCATGGACATGCTGCCAGTTAAAAATAGAAAGCTAATGGAAACAGTAATAAGGTTTAGAGACATAAAAGAACTGCGTTTTGTTTTATTCCCTCCTGTCATCCTTTATAAACTGGACTTCCTGATGTCTCTGTTACTGCCCTTCGTGCTGTGATGAAGCATTATCTTACTTGGGGAAAATAAGGCATTTGTAACAGGATATTTTCTGGCTATGGTGTTGCTTGGAAGATGTAATGCAGCAGAGAAATCCAGCCTGCAGAGGGGAAACAAACAAACAAACAAACAAAATAAATTCTTTTAGTAAAGTGTACAAGAAAACAAATCAAATTAAATTATTTTAGTTTTCAGTGCCATTATTTAAGACATGGAAAGCTTAACTTTATTTAAGAAATCAAGCTTTCCTTGCCAAAGCAAACATCTTTCTAAATATTTCACTTAGACACCAAACTAATTTTTCAGCAAAGATATGCTCACTAGAAAAATTTCATGATCCTCTGATAAAGCCTCATTTCACTTTCCTTTTTAATATTCAGAAGAATTACTATGTAGTCCTGAGAATATCTCCCTTAAAAAAAATAATATCTATTTTCTGAATCTCTGAAATTGCCAGGAGTTGCATATTTTTGTAAAACAATTTGACAGCCAAGGCACAAACTCAGCACGTCACTTGCAGGTACATTTTTGAGCACATGCAGAAACTCATTGTCCTTGATGGGATTTGACTGTTCATATGTCATTTAGGAACATTACCCAGCAAACAGAAGCTTTCTTTTTTAACATTTCCCCAATTCAGGAGTACAATTACCAATTTAATCTTTGATTCATTGTTTTGGTTTAGCCTGAGTAAATGCCAAGCACCCACCAAAACCCCTCTATCACTCCTCCTCAGCTGGACAGGGGAGAGGAAATACGATGAGAAGCTCGAGGGTCAAGACAAGGACAGAGGGAGATCACTCACCAATTACCATCATGGACAACACAGACTGAACTTGGGGAGAAAAAAAGTTTTATCACGAATCGAATCAGAGCAGGATAATAAGAAATAAAAACCGATCTTAAAACACCTTCCCCCGCCCCTCACTTCTTCCGGGGCTCAACTTCACTCCCGTTTCTCTCCCTCCTCCCCCTGAGCAGTGCAGGGGGACGGGGAATGGGGGTTGTAGTCAGTTCATCAAACGTTGTCTCTGCCGCTCCTTCCTCCAAAGGGGGGAGGACTCCTCACACTCTGCCCCTGCTCCAGCGTGAGGTCCCTCTCACGGGAGACAGCTCTCCACAAACTTCTGCAACGTGAGTCCTTCACATGGGCTGCAGCTCTGCGCAAACTGCCCCAGTGTAGGTCCTTCCCACGGGGTGCAGTCCTTCAAGAACAGGCTGCTCCAGCGTGGGTCCCCCATGGTGTTTAAAAGCCCTGCCTGCAAACCTGCTCCAGTTTGTGCTTCTCTCTTTCTCTCCACAGGTCCACAGGTGTTGCCAGGACCCTGATCCAGCACGGTCTTCCTAAGGTGTCAGAGCCTCCTTCGGGCATACATCTACTCTGGCATGTGGTCTTCCATGTGCTACAGGTGGATATCTGTTCCACCATGGGACTCCATGGGCTGTAAGAGCACAGCCTGCCTCACCATGGTCTTCATCACAGGCTGCAGAGGAAAAAACTCTGCTCTGGCACCTGGAGCACCTCCTGCCCCTCCTTCTTCACTGACCTTAGTGTCTGCAGAGTTGTTTCTCTCACATAGTCTCGCTCTTCTCTCTCTATTGCTGTTTTCCAGCAGATTTTTCCACTACTTATATATGTTATCACAGAGGCACTACCACTGTCACTGATGTCATTGGCCTTGGCCAGCAACGGGTCCATCTTAGAGCCGGCTGGCATTGGCTTCATCAGATATGGAGGAAGCTTCCAGCAGCTTCTCACAGAAGCCAACCCTATAGCCCCCCCCGACACCAAAACGTTCCCATGCAAACCCACATTCATAACAAAAGTTCATAGAACAATGATGCTTCCAATATTTTTTTTATTAGAACAAAGTTTTTGAAAATATTAGTCCTTGACTACTACATACAAATCCTTCAGTCCTTAAGATGCCCATAGTACCACGAAAGCCAACTGTGTATAAGAAGTTACAGGACTAAAGATTTTTGCAAAAATCAGAAAGCAGCCAGAATTTTCCCAAAGCTCTTAACAGAGCCTTTCTCTTGGGGGTAATGTTGGGAAAAGCAGGTGATTTACAAAAGACTGAACATTCACATCTCCAGTTTAGAAGCCAGTAATACCCTGCCATTACCATTAATTAAGGTTGACAGACACTTGCACTTGCTGAAACACCTGACAGATGATACGCCCTGTTTCAGCCCAGCCCAGGACCTTAGTCCCATCTCCGTCCCCAGCCCCAAGGAGGAGCCTGCTGCTGGGGCTGGGACTGCCCCTGGCTGCCCTACTCCCTGGAGGCGTGGTGGGACAGTCCTGGCAGCCGGGTCCTGCCCTGCCAGCCCTGTGGGAAGCACCTGACCCTCCTGGTCCCCAGCAGCCCTCAGCCCAAACAGTGTCCTGGGTGCCAGTTTTGTTGCACTTCTACATCTTTCTGTTCCTGTGGTCCTTTCATGCTGGAGTCCTCTGACACAAACAAAATACAGTCAAAAAGAATGCTAGCGTCATGTGTAGAATATAATCCCTTAAATCTGTGCAAGGTTCAAGTCCTCGAGCAATATTACATGCAGCTTGGTGACTTCTCGCTGTCCAATTATAATAATATGCCTCCACTGCAAATTAGCTGAATGCTTTATGTGGCATTATCCTAAGGAGACTGCAAAGCTATGTTTACCTTATAAGTCTGTTGAATGGTAAACTCACTGGATCCAACTGACTTAGTGAAACTTCTGTCCCCCCAACTACCTGACTGTCTTCACAGGGACATCTGCTGTATATAGGGAGGATTTTGATAACTGTTTAAAGCCATTGATACTAATCTAATTATAGAAAAAAGTTTATTCCAATATGAATGTCTTTCTTCTAGACTTGGTCTTGATTCCCAATTTTTGACAACATGAAATATTATCTACTAAGCACAAACCTTAGAGAATGTATACAAAACCCAAAGGAAGGAAAAAAAGATGCAATATAATAGAAAACAGCCCAGATTAACTGTGCATGAAAGCAGAACCAATAAAAGCAAAGACATTGCACAGCATGAACAATAGTCTTATACAAATCTGAGGTTTGTGCAGCTCTGAGAAGATCCCTCTAAGGACTGATGGCCTTGATCAGAGGCAAATTATCACACAGCCCTCTGAAAGTAGCTTAGTCTGTGTGGACCCTGAGTTTACTCATGCATGGTATTATTGAAGATTGTGGGTGTGTTCACCTAAACTACTGCTTCCATGATTCTGAAGCACATATCTAGGTTCATGTATGATTCATATATTCAGTATTCACCAAGTTCTAATGTTGAAAATTAAATAGTGAAATCTGAAGAAAGAATACACTTCGAAGTGAGACAATTACTTTAAATACATAACCCTGAATTATTGTCTGAGTATACCTCGCTGGTGTGGTGGAAGATAAAGATGTGTAGAAGATCATCCACAAAGTACCATCTTATATTTGCATGTATAATAACCCATAGAAACATAGAATCATAGAATGCTAAGGGTTGGAAGGGACCTTGAAGATCATCTGGTTCCAGCCCCCCTGCCATCAGCAGGGACATCTTCCACTAGACCAGGTTGCTCAGCGTGCCATCCAACCTGGCCTTGAACACTTCCAGGGAGGGGGCAGCTACAACTTCTCTGGGCAACCTGTTCCAGGGCCTCACCACTCTCATGGTGAAGAGTTTCTTCCTAATATCTAATCTAAATCTGCCCTCTTTTAGTTTAAAGCCATTCCCCCTTGTCCTATCACTACACACCCTTGTGAAAAGTCTCTCTCTATCCTTCCTGTAGGCCCCTTCAGGTACTGGAAGAATGCTACAACGTGACCTTGGAGCCTTCTCTTCTCCAGGCTGAACATCCCCATACTCTCTTAGCCTGCCCTCGTAGGAGAGGTGCTCCAGCCCTCTGATCATCTTCGTGGCCCTCCTCTGGACCCCCTCCAACACCTCCATGGCCTTCTTATGCTAGGGGCTCCAGAGATGGAGGTAGGACTCCAGGTGGGGTCTCGAGAGCAGAGCAGAGGGACAGAATCCCCTCCCTCGACCTGCTGGCCACGCTTCTCTTGATGCAGCCCAGGATACCATTGGCTTTCTGGGCTGCCAGCGCACATTGCCGGCTCATGTTGAGCTTCTTATCCACCAGTACCCCTGTTTTGGTTTCAGCTGCCGCCGGCAACAAAAGCGCCACGCGGCCGCCCCTCCCGCCGCTGGCGTGCGGAGGAGAATGAAAAGAAAGAGGCAGAAACTGGTGGGTCGGGATAAGGGCAGTTTAACAGAACAGCAAACAGAGGGAAACAGGAACAACAACGATACAAATAAGGAGAAAACACAACA
>Ga0065711_1029842_pt1 | contig 34644 bp, 27 predicted proteins | sample Hoacrofraction12_FD_59098 | JGI IMG/M metagenome (GOLD analysis project Ga0065711, IMG submission 59098) | Hoatzin crop microbial communities from Cojedes, Venezuela - Epithelial fraction 12 v2 (version 2) | ecosystem: Host-associated > Birds > Digestive system > Esophagus > Crop | place... | reverse complement strand
CCCGCCTGGACAAGGTCCTGTGCAGCCTGCTGTAGGTGACCCTGCTTCGGCAGGGGGGTTGGACTAGATGACCCACAGAGGTCCCTTCCAACCCCTACTGTTCTGTGATTCTGTGATTCTGTAATGGGTGTGATGTGACCAACAGAGAGACTATAGTTTCAGTGAAAGGAGTTACTAAAAGTGAAAATGCAAAACATATTTTTAGAGCAAAAATATGGGATGAAAAAGAAGTGGAGAACCTGAATATAAGCACATGAGAAGATGTATGACAGTGAAAAATTGAAAAGGACAGGACTTGAACATTTCAGACTTAGGTTTCTAGATGGACATTTAGAAGAAGACACAAGACAGAAGACGACAAAAAGACAGAAGGAAATATTTAGACTAGAAAGCTGTTTAGGACACAAAAATCTGATGCAATTATACCTTTTCTTTTCAAATACAGAAATTTTCTGTTTGATAAAAGGTTGAAGATTTTTATTTTTTGCTGCTGTGAATGGCCTGTAGCCTCCCAAAACCTAAATACATATTAAATCAAATTTTCGTAAGTATTAAGTGTTTTTCATAACAGATCTACACTCATAATAAACTTTAAATAACAAAAGGAAAAACAGAAGCATATTGTCTGTTCTATTACCATAAAAAAAAAAAAATCATGAAAAGACGGAAATAAGCTGTGAATTTTTAGCTATGAGCTAATCATAAATTTCAAGTGCATTTTTACTCACTCGATTAAAACTTCCCACAAGTCATTTTAAAATGTATTTTTTCAGGGAAAAAAATCTGTTTATTGAGTTAACATTTGAGCAAAGCAAATTGACACAGAAATAGCTTTTACAATAGAAGCACAACTGAATATGCGTACGTGGTTTGTGCTAAAAGATCAAAAGGATCCTTGGAAATAGAGTGAGTCAATAAAGAGTGTCCGAATAAGTTGGAGCAGCAATCTGACTGTAATATAATGTCTGATCAATGACAGCTGGTCTGTTAATGGGTGCTTTCAGAGCCATTTTGAATACAGCTCTGCGTCTGAGACCCTCTCAATACCAGGGATGCCTGATGTCCTAAATCAGCCAAGGTTCATGCAGTAGTCCTCATCTCAGCTCTTAGATCTATTCTTCAAAACTAGACAGAACATATTGGATTAGAACAACATTAAGATAGACATTTCCCAGATTAGCGTTGTCCTGAATACGACCATCCTGGGCAGAAGTGGATCTTCCTCCTTCGTCTCCCCAGATACACATGTTCATGAACACACAGAACATCTCTCAGACCATAGAGCAAGGAAAATTACAAGATCAGTACAGGCTCATAAACATCTTTTTTTCTTCCTTCTGACATTAGAGAGATAGTTTTAATTTTGGCACTACTAGTAGCAGCAAAAAATTGTACTAGTCATGAAGAACTAAAAGGACTGGAGAATGAAGACTGCAACCCGAACCACTGAATTCAGTGCGCAGCAATTTCAAACAATTTTTTTCAGATATATTTATGCCCACACCCCCAGGGATATAATTTGTAGTGAAATCTGACCTTACTATCTCTATTGATCTGATGCTATGGGTACAATGGTCCACAAAAAATGTCTACTCCTTATGTTTATGCATTACAAGCCTGGAAAGACTGGAAGACAAATAAACTCCAAAACAGCAGGGATGGGGAGCTACAAAAACACATCAAGATGATCTGTGAAGTTAGAGCTGGAATAAAAGAGTGGCTTGCCTGGCATATGCAAGAATGTGACATATACAGAAGACATGTCAAAAGGAAAGACGAAGAAAACTTGAGACGGCTTAGTGGTAGGAAGTATCTTGCTTTAAAAGTCGCCTTTAAATTGAGGACATCTGAATCACAGCCTTTGTCCATGCTCAGCATCTCACTGGAAAGAGCCTTCCTCACATATGCAACCATGTCTACTTGAAATCACGGTTTACTTGTGCATTTGGGGATATGGTCAAACACTGAGCTGTGCTTTCTCTCTTAATCAGGGTGGAGATGAAGTTATCACCTGAAAATTCATACATTTACACAATTCTTCCTATAAATCCTCACTGGTTCTTCCACAGTTGAGAAAACAAAATAGAAAACAATATCCTTGCCATATCCAGATACATTGTGGACCATACACAGACAAACACAAAGAGAATAACAAGCGAATGCTCACTCAAAAACTGATACAGCCTTAATTCGTGTTTGCAACAGGGCAACATCAAACTCTTCCACCTCCTTTGAAATAACTCAAGTAATCACATGAAAAGAGTGCACTGAAGGAATGTGTTTTTAGAATATTTAAAGAAAAAATATATCATGTAATGACCTTCTGTTAATATGTTGTGTTTTTTTTTAATTGCCACTTTTTTTGTTTGTTAACCTGATGAATTCACAATGTTTACAGTTATCAGATCAAACTGGGGAGGAGGCTTTATTGCTCCAGGTGCTGTGGCGATTCGAGGAAACTAATATATTGGCTCTGAACCCTTCACAGCCAGGCTGCAGCTTTCATCCAAGACATTCAGACAGTCCAAATCTGCAGTCATTCATTTCAACAGCATTCTCCTATAGTTTTACTGTACTGTTGCTATGCTTACATCAATAAATATTTCTAAATTACTTGAAAATTTGCAGTTTTTTAAAGGGACTAGTTAAAAGCAGCTGAATTCCAAGGTCAATTAACATGCCATGAACCTGGTAAAGAGCACACAAAGGAATAAACATAATAATTTAAAACAGATTTGCTTTACAGTTGTCCACTCTAGATGTTCTAAATGAAGCATAACAGCCACCATGCAAAGTACCACAGGATTTTCTGGAACCACCTAAGTAACTTGCTGTTTTACCAAAAGTAGGAGCTTTCCCACCTGCCATGTAGAAGCAGCTCATCACTGTGTTGACAACCTTAGGATCCACATCCATAGTTATAATCTGACTCTACAAAAAGAGAAAAAAAAGAAAAAGGACAAAAAAGTAGATGCTAGAAACTAAGTACTGGAATGGCCAAAGAACAATTCATACAATTAGAGAAAAAGAGTTTTTTAACCTCCTTGTGGTCACTTTCACATTTTGCATAGAACCATAGGACCATACAATCATAGAATGGTTTGAATTGGAAGTGACCTTAAAGATCATCTAGTTCCAACCCCCCTCCCATTGGCAGGGACACCTTCCACTACACCAAGTTGCTCAAAGCCCCACTCAGCCTGGCCTTGAACACTTCCAGAGAGGAGGCATCCACAGCTTTTCTGGACAACCTATTCCAGTGCCATGCTATGCTTGTAGTAAGTGATTTCGTCCTTCTATCTAATCTAAATCTAGCCTCTTTTAGTTTAAAGCCATTACTCCTTGTCCTATCACTACATGCCCTTGTATAAAGTCCCTCTCCAGCTTTCTTACAGATCTCCTTCAGCTACTGGAAGGCTGCGATAAGGTCTCCCCAGGGTCTTCTCTTCTCCAGGCTGAACAGCCCCAGCTCTCAGCCTCTCCTCACATGAGAGGTGTTCCAGCCCTCGGATCATTTTTGTGGCCCTGTTCTGGACCCGCTCCAGCAGGTCCATGTCTTTCCTGCACTGAGGGCTCCAGAGCTGGATGCAGGACTCCAGGTGTGGTCTTACCACAGCTGAGTATAGAGGCAGAATCCCCTCCCTTGACGTACTGGCTACACTGCTTTTAATGAAGCCCAGGATACAGTCGGCCTTCTGGGTTGCCAGTGCACATTGCTGGGTCACATTGAGCTTCTCGCCAACCAGCACCCTCAAGTCCTTCTCCTCAGGGCTGCTCTCAATCCATTCTCGATCCAGCCTCTATTTGGGCTTGGGATTGCCCCAACCCATGTGCAGGACCTAGCACTTGGCCGTGTTGAACTTCATCAGGTTTGCACAGGCCCACCTCTAAGCCTGTCAAGGTCCCTCTGGATGGCATCCCTTCCCTCCAGTGTTGTTGACTGCACCACACAGCTTGGTGTCTTTGGCAAACTTTCTGAGGGTGCACTCAATTGCATGGTCCATGTTGCCGACAAAGATGTTAAACAGTACTGGTCCCAATAATGAGCTGACGTAGAGCTTACATTTAGAAACAAACAACTATTTAATGGTGAAATAGTACAATGAATAATAACATCCATTAAATCTCCAGATATTTGAACACAAATCTTAGGAGGATATGTAGGCTCATATTAGGAAAAGGGTATATCCTTGCCTTTCTGGATTGCTTGTAAAGCCATTCATTTTAACAGCCTTTTATCCTTGATATTCCCTGTCTATCGCTGTGGTGATAGACTGTTGACAAAATATGAGTACTATACCCTGGTTTCATTCAAAAGCTGACATTTAAAATTGTAACAGAAAAGATACATGTAATTAAAAAATGACTTTCTATGTCCTTTCCTAAAGCTTATACTTTTGAGTCTACAAAAATAATCACTATAACTTTTAAATTCTTTTATAAAGCTGACTCCTGACAGTTTCTCACTTTCAGGGCATATAGAACCAGGATATCCAAGAGATGTTTGCAAGAGCACCTGAAAGTTGAAGTCACTGACATAAAGATGTAATAAGCACCTGAATCAAAACCTTGTAGTTTAAAGGAACTTCAATACATAAGGTTCAGTTATCACTACTTGGAAATCAGTTTTAGAAGTAGTTGCTGGTATCAACAAGAAGTAAGTGAAATATGACTACTGATTAGTCAAAAAAATGAGCAACAGTATTAAAGCATGTGACATTTATAGATCTACACCATATGTCACACATCTTTACTGAGACTAACTGATGATTGATAGAACAAATTATATTCTTCTTACACTTTTAACTGTCCCATGGAACCCTGTGCCCATTAATCTTCATTATAGTGTGGTATAACATAAAATCTTTAAGCAATTGTCAAAAATATCTTGCTGTATTTTCCTGTAAAAACTCCCCTTGCTACTTCGAATGGTAAGGCTGAAAAAAACAAACATATCTAGACTTGAGGAAAAACAAGTATCTTAGTTCACAGGAGAATGATTAGGTTTTTTTGTTATTTTGTTGTTTTTTTAAATTTTCCTTTATTACTTCCTACAATCTCTTGGACACAGTCCTGAGATTTACTTCTCTCTTACTTCTACGTACCCCTGTTTCAACCCCAGGTGAAAGAAGATATGAAGCTCTGTCCCAATCCCTCAAAATTCCAAAACAGTATATGTGACAGATAACAAAAGATGGAGAAACCTTTCACTTTTATTTACAGTAGATACAGTTGACCAGTATCAGAGGCAACCCTACTAGTTTTTTGACCTCTTTCTTTCTATGAGTTATACGAATTAAGAGTCTAGAATGATTTTCTTCAAAGCTTGTTTCCTCATTTTTTTACCTGCCAGCAATGAAAACAAATAATGAGACCAAAATCAAACACCAATAAAAAGACAGCAGATCTGATTTCACAAAAAAATTACTAATTTCATCACATTGGAAATACTCAATGGAAAGCTAATTAAGTGTAACATTTAATATTAGTCTGAAGAATAAGTAGTAGAGTTAGGATAAAGGTTAAGGTTCAGACATCCCCAAAGCCTATAGCTCCAAGAACAGAGGGGCTGGAAAAGGCATGCCAAGGGGAACACGGCACTGTATCAACGTTGCTCCCTCCACACCTTTCTCACCTGGGCCACATATAGTGCTGGGCACTTCAGCCTCAACCCCTAGCTTCCATTAGGGTGTCCCATCCCACTCAGTAGGTAAGAGGAGGTGAGCTCTTTCAGTTTTCTTTGTGGTATCCAGGAGTCATGACAATGACCCAAGAGGCTCAACCAAAAACAAAGCTTTACTTGAAATTCAGCGAAAGTGCAAAGATGGTAAGTTTGCAACTTTATAATGACATTACCTTTAACATGGCGGGGTTACAACGGATACCAACTTGGCAAAAGTTGCAACAATATCATGCCTGATTTCGCATAACTGTAAAACGTAGCGGACTGACAAACTACAACAACATTACACTTATGTGCCTATGAATCAAGTCAAAGATAAAGATATGAAAGCAAGAGAAGAAATAAAAGATATAACCACCCTTGGATGCAGTGGCACTCTCTGCTGGTGGCCGGGGTCCTCCGGTGGTGGGTGCATGCCCGGGCCTTTGCAGGTGTGTCTTCCGCAGCTCATTCTCTGCCCTCAGTCACACCTCTGAAGGACTCATATGGTACTTCTTTTAGAAGGTTCGAGGTCTTCTGCACAGGCACCAGTGGGAGGGGGGTAGTCGCGAAGGGTCTCTTAGGTGGTCTTAAGCTGCTTCCTCAAATTAACTTTATATGACCTCTGGCCATGTACGGCGAGGCGCATCACAACACGGAACTGCACATCCACTGACACGCCCTCCATGCCCTGTGTTGCCCAGCTTCTCATTTGCAGCCTGCTGTTGCTGGGCAGACCCCAACTGTGAGTGGCCACAGTCCTGCCCTGCTGCCCCACACTGAGCTGGAGGGCTACAGAGAGGATGATTGGTGAGCTCAGGGCAGCTATTTGAAAGGATGCTGAAGGGTTGAGGAGGCTGTTTACCACAATGTTTGAGACATTAACAGGTATTAACCACTTCAGTCTCACACACACGGTTAGGATTAGGATTATATACAGTAACAGACCCTCCAGATCCAGAAACAGTGGGGCTTGGAAAGGTATGCCAAGGGCAGCACTGCACTACACCAGTATTGCTCCTGCCACACTGTGCTCACCTGGGCCACAAGCAGTGCTGTGGACCTCACACTCAGACCAAGCTCCCACTAGGGTTCAGGTTAGGTTTTAAAGAGCCACAAAGCCTATGGCTCTAGGGACACTGGTGCTGGAAAAGGCATGCCAAAGGGAGCATGGTATTGCACCAACATTGCTTCCTCCACAACCTTCTTATCTGGGCCACACATGGTCCTGGAGACTTCAGACTCACCCCCAAGCTTCCTTGAGGTTTAGGGTTAGGCTTTAGAGAGGGACAAAGTATCCAGCTCCAGGGAAACTGGGGATGGAAAAAGCATGCCAAGGAGAAAATATCACTGCACCAGTATCACTCCTTCCACACCTTTCTCACCTGGAAAACCCATGCTGCTGGGGAACTTAGCGTCAGCTCAAAGCTGCCATTACCATTAGGGTTAGAGTTAGGGTTAGGGTTGAGAGAGCCACATATCTAACAGCTCCAGGGATACTGGGGATGGAGGAGACATCCCAACAGGAGCACGGCACTGCACCAACATTGCTTCCTCCAGCACTTTCTCGTCTAAGTGACCCATGGTGGCAGGGACCTCAGCCTGAGCCCCAGGCTCCAATTAGCATTAGGGTTAGGTTTTAGAAAGCCACAAAGCCTACAGCTCCAGGGACACTGAGTCTGGAAAGGGCATGCCATCAGGACCACATCCCCGTATAAACACTTCTCCCTCCTCAACTTTCTCATTAGGCCAGCCATGTTCCTGTCCACTTCAGATTCAGCTGAAAGATTCCATTAGGATTAGGGCTACGTTTCAGAGGGTTGCGATTGAGAAAGCCACAAAGCCTAAAGCTCCAGGCACACAAGGGTAGGAAAAGGCATGCCAAGAAGAGCACGGCACTACCTCAACACTGAACCCTCCATATCTTTCTCATTAGGGCCAGCCATGGTTCTAGGGACCTTTGATTCAGCCCCAAGCTTCCATGAGGTTAAGGTTTAGTGTTAGAGTTAGGATTAGGGTCAGAGTTAGGGTTATGGTTGAGGGAGCCACAAAGCCTAGAGCTCCAGGGACACTGGCGCTGGAAAAGGCATGTCAAGGGGAGCACAGCACTGCACCAACTATACTTACTCCACACTTTTCTCACCTGGGCGACACACAGAGGCAGAGAACTCAGCCTCAGCCCAAAGTCATAATTATAGAGAGGGGTAGGGTTAACTTTTACAATGCCACAAAGCCTACAGCTCCAGGGACAGTGGGGCTGGAAAGGGCATGCCTAAGGGAGCACGGCACTGCACCAACATTGCTTCCTCCAAACCTTGCTCATCTGGGCAACAGATGGTGGTAGGGACCTCAGCCTCAGCCCTAAATTCCGATTAGAGTTAGTGGTAGAGTTTTGTTTTAGAAAGCCACAAAGCCTACAGCTCCAGGGACACTGGCACTGGAAAAGGCATGCCAAGTGGAGCACGGCACGAACATTTCTCCCTCTATACCTTTCTCACCTTCGCCATGCACGGTGCTGGGGACCTCCAACACAGCCCAAGTTCCCATTAGGGTTAGGGTTGAGAGAGCCACATATCTTACAGCTTCAGGGATACTGGGGATGGAGAAGACATCCTAAGAGGAGCATGGCACTGCACCAGCCTTGCTTCCTCCACAACTTTCTAACCTGGGCGACCAATGGTGGTAGGGACCTCCACCTCAGTCTCAATATCCTATTAGGGTTAGGGTTACGGATGAGAGCGCCACAAAGCCTACAGCTCCAGGGAAACTGGAGATGGAAAAGGCATGCCAAGGGGAGCATGCAACTACACCAACATTGCTCCTTCCACGCCTTTCTCACCTGGAGCACCCATGCTGCTGGGCACCTGAGCATCAGCCCCAAGATGCCATTAGGGTTAGGATTAGGGTTGAGAAAGCTACAAATCTTACAGCTCCAGGCATACTGGGGAAGGACAAGACATGCCAAGAGCAGCACGGCACTACACCAGCGTTGCTTCCTCCACAGTTTTCTCATCTGGGCAACCCATGGTGGTAGGGACCTCAGCTTCAGCCCCAGGAGCCGATTAGGGTCAGGCTTACGTTTTGAAGAGCCACAAAGCCTACAGCGCCAAGGACAGTGGGGCTTGAAAAGTCATGACAAGGAGAGCACGGCAATGCACCAACATTGCTTCCTCTACAGCTTTTTCACCTGGCCACACAAGGTGTTGCAGACTTCTGACTCTGCCCAAGCTCCCATTATGGTTAGGGTTAGGATTTCAAGAGCCACAAAGCCTACAGCTCCAGGGACACTGGTGCTGGAAAAGGCATGTCAAGGGGAGCAGGGCACTGCACCAACACTGCTTCCTCCACACCTTTCTCATCTGGGCTACATGCGGTGGTAGCGACCTCAGCCTCAGCCCCAGGAGCCGATCAGGGTTAGGGTTAGCTTATGGAAATACAGCTCTAAAGACACTGGCACTGGAAAAGGTATGCCAAGGGGTGCACAGCAATGCACTAACATTGCTTCCTCCACACCTTTCTCTTCTGGGCTACACATTGTGGTAGAGACTTCAGCCTGAGCCTAATGCTCTGATTAAGGTTAGGGTTAGGCTTAGGTTTTTAAAAGCCACAAAGCCTACAGCTTCAGGGAGATAAGGGTAGGAAAAGTTAAGTTATTTACAATAGTTTCTTAAAGATTTTAAAAGCTAGGTGCAATAAATAGAAAAGTCAATTATATTATGTTTTAAAAGAGTAAGAAAAGAAACTGTTTGTTCGCTGCTGGAGGCTTAAGTATCTTCTCCTCCTGAGTGTGGTAGCACCTGTGTACAGATCTATGGAACGCCTAGGTACTCATTTTCCCTATTCTACTGTTTTCTTCCCCACTCTTTTTACATTTTCTTTTATTAGACTTAACACTTTTTATATCAGCATACACACAGATCCAGCTTTGGGTTACACCATTACTGGCAGCAAATGGCTGTTTATTCCATTTGGTTTGGTATACACTTCTTGCCGTGTTGACTCCCTAATTATTGAAGTCTGACAGGAGATGCACGTTAAGTGTGGAGAATCATGTGGTAGCCAGTATCACTGACATTCATGACTGATAAATAAATGGAATGTACCCAATTTAAATGGGCAGTACATGTCAGACATCTGTCTGGAAATGGCTTTCACTGTCGACAGAACCTACAAAACTAGCCTACATTATAGATCTATATTTCTTAATATTTACTTTTCGTGAAAAGGTAATCCCACCCTCCACGTCACACACACAAAAAAGTGATTTTCTAAAAATATTGCGACTACTTTCAAGAATAACAGAATTTCCTGTTCTGCAAGCAGATTTTCAACTAACACTTAGGAGGTGAGACACACACGTAACAGAAGCATAGTAGGTTGCCTCTAACTGTTTTCCTAGTTGTGCTAATGCCGTTGTCTTCCTGGCATGTGATATGCTATCATAAAGCATTACAGCATTTGGCAGGATCTTGATCTATATAGGACATGACAGATATTCTTAACCAGTTAAGTAACAGTCATATTACTGATGGGATCAAGAGGAGGTTAAAAGATATGACCTCCTTTGTTTTCTTTAATAAACCCAACAATTATATTTATATTGCAGGTCTTGCCATAACACCCTCTCTGTGCAAACATTTCAAACCCATCACATTCTGAATATAAACCTAATTAATAGCCTGATAGCCAGATTTGTAATAGCCACATTACAGACATACTCAGTTATTCATCTGTAGAAGTCACTGTAAATTGGTATAAAAAATAGAAATAGATAAAGAGGGATCATGAACTTTCCGAAACAGCTTCACTTGCTGCTTTTTTAGTGTTCACGTGTTGCATATGTAAACATTTAGGAACTGAAATATGGATTTAGGCTTGTGCAAACCTTCATCTCCCACTCCTTGTTTCCTGCAAAACTGTTACCAACTATGTGGGAAGTGACATAACCATGATGCAAAACAACCAAATTGTCCAAATTTCTTTTCCTTTGGCACTATGAAGTGCATTCTTGGCTGCATACTAATCCACTTCTGATGGAAAGAGGAAAGACTTTCCCTTGCCCCTCCTTTCCAACAGTTTTTCACAGAAATTGGAGAGGTGGTTTTAACTCCCTTTGCCTGAGGAGGTCACTGAATGGAGAGAACTGCTTCAGCTGCAATGCTATTTTGCGTACATGCAATAAGCATCACTGCTGATTGTATTTTTAAGTTGCATTTCATGCTAGGCTCAGATACCACCTGAATGCTTCAGTATGCACCTTCTGGAACACAGGCAGAGGCAACGCTCTGCATCTCTAGTGATCAAAATGGAGCTTGTATGAGAATGAGGTGCCTGGCTCCCACGAATAGTGAGCATAAGGCAATGCCAGGGCAGCTCTGCAGTTCAAAAAATAGGTGCTAAGTAGACTGATGTGTCTCCAGCTCTAGGTGGCTACTTAATCTTGTACATTCAGAGTTTAGACACCTAAATCCCACTGACAGCAGTTTTAGGTGTCAGACTAAGCATCCTGCATCTTACAGATTTTGCTAGTAAGTCAAAGAGATTTTAAAAAACTAGGATTTTCACAGGTGGTCAGTGTTGATCTAAACGCTACTATTGAAGTTCATAGGAAATCTCCTAAAAATATAAATGGAATACAAGCTAGAGAAATGCTTAACCCTTCCAGAATCACATGCCAAAGTTTTTTCATTGTATTTCTAACATTTCCAATCATATATATTTTACCAGCACTTGAGTATGGTGTTATTTCTCATGTTAAAATATTCATTATTTTTCTACATAATTGCCACAGAGTAAGAAAGTTGAATTCCTACAATCAGTGAACAACAACAGCAGCAAAAATAGCCAGAAAATCTTTTTCCTTTAAGCAATTTTCTAACTCTAGGAATATAGCAAAAATAAATCATCTGCCACTTTATGGTATTTCACAGCAGGAAAACATTGGTAGTGTCAAATAACAAAAGAAACATAGAATATGAAACATGAACCCGAACAATAATGGAGATGAATGCCAGTATTTCAGATTGTATCCTGGAGGCTTTCCAGAGACTACTATATTCACTGTAAATCCTACTGGTGACAGATACAGTCTCTTTTCTGTACTGTTGACATTTCCTTTTCATCTGTGTGTTTGTATGAGTATTGCCCAAATCATTCAAATAGGGATCTGAGTGAGAATCAACAGTTAGATGATCAAGAAGACTAAAAATTTTAATATCACATTTACTTGAAGATGTAGAGGTTGAACCACTCCTCCATAAGTCAACACACAAACTCTCATTAACTATAGTGGTTATTAGTTTCCATATCAAGCTCTCAACAATTTATGTTGCTAAAAGCATTAGGAGTATTTTATGGGAAAAGTGAAGTATCTCAGTGTGACACCTTTTTAGCTTGTATAACACTTAGGACAATAAAAATCTGATCCCTGGCTAGAGCTCCTATATGATGGCGACGGCAGATGTAACTGCGAATTATACCCAAATATGGATTTTAGAAATACCAAATATTTATAATATTAGATCAGACACTAGATCCAGAGTTCATTCAAATCTTGTTAAGTTGAAATGTGGATCCAAATATAACGTCTTGTGTACATTTAAAATCAGAATTTATGAATAGAAGAAATTCTGAGTGTTGTTCACCCAGATTTTATCGTGGTTCACTAATGTAAGCTACCAACTAATTCTCTCTAACAACCTGCCACATACTAGGTTTTGATGCCACTGACATATGAAGGAGATTGTAAATCAGAACTTTCTGGATGAATTTTAAAAAGCTATCCAAAGCTTTGTAAACACTAAACAGTTTATAGTTCACATGAGATGCAATGTTGTTCCCTCTTCCCTTAAGTATTCCAGTTCAGAATGTTTCCCTCCATAAACAGAAAAAAAGACACCTTTACTTCAGACTACTCTTTCTTCTTAATAATCTTCCTGAAAAGAGAACTATGGAGAAACCAGGCTTTGACTGGTTCAGACTTCATTTGAAAAATATTGTCACAAAATGAGGGCAGAAGCAACTCCTACTCAGTATTGTCTGTTGCCAGCATACCCTCTGTTTAACCCAAAAAGAAATTTATTCACAATTTTAAAGCGCTACACAATAAAAGAAAAAATAAGCAAGGCTTGAACTAGGTTAGCACAAAAGTATGAACACAGATAACTAAGGGGACTGGCATATCCTCCCTAGAGTCATATTAATTTAAAATTCCACAACAATATTTTTTGAAACTGTTATCAGTTCTGCTTTACTTTGTAGTTAGGAGTTTTGGAAGTGATAAAAGTTGGTATCATAAAATGTTTCTTATGGGATACAATGAAAAAATGTGACATAGGGTCTGCCAGTAAACAAATATCTATCCAATATTAAAAAGTAAAAAATTATTTAAAATACAGAGACTATGCTGTAAAATAGATATTCCAATGTGATTTAACTGGACACAAAGAAAATGTAAACTTTTCTAACAGTGCAGTTAGATTACAAAATCAGAATATCCACTCTACAGAGGTGTGCATATTAAAAGTATTTGTACATATATTTGTACTCTTTGAACCTCAAACTTCTTCCAAACCCTTATGACTCTGAATTGAAAAAAAATAAGGAAATTAAAATTACTTGGTTTGATGCCACTGAAAGGTAAAATATTGATTTTGACAATTTATCTTGCAACCGAATAACATAAAATGTCATATAAAATATCTTGAAATGAATAAATATTCTGAAAAGTCACAATGATCTGTCAAAGAAAGTCAGCCGTAACATTGTGACTTTACTGAAATTATTTCAGTGTGCTTTAAAGAAATGTTATTGAAATCTAGCTGCTTATTTTTAATGAGGTGTCTTTCCTCAATGAAAACATTATTATCTCAAAACAGTTTATAAAGTTTCAGATTTTTTTTTCAAGTCTATGATGCAAATATGTATTTGACACAACTCAAAATGGGAGACACAAGTGTTTCATATCGTCTCAACTGTGCTTCCGTGGAAGAAAAGGAGGTGGGGAGAGTAAGTTAGCACATATTTCACAAGCTACATACATTACTACTGCATCAAGAGACTCGTATCTTGTGCTGCAGCAGTGATGGTAAATTTAGTCCTACTTCAGATCAGATCCTATTACAGCCAATTATATATTGTTTTTCTCATCTCCAAAATGCAAAATAGGGAACAATAAGGACACCTAGTATAAGACTCTGCTTATCACTCTATTGTCTGTATAAATTACATAGGGGAGAGCTTTTTTGGATTTATCTTGCATTTTAAGAACATCCCACCACAAAAATATTTTGCAACTAGCACTGAATTAAATCCATTGTACTTTCCTGTAACACTGATGAAGGAATTGTGTGCTATATTTTCATGACAAACACATCATTAGTGTACATACATTTAAGCTGATTATTTCATTCAGCACAAGGGACATTAGGGTTAGAATGATACAAAGGCACAAATCACACTTGATGTTTCCCAAATACCAAGCTTTGTGTGATCTAATCAAGATTTCATCAAATGTTTTATTAAACTCAGTCACACAAGCCTTGCTGAAGCCAGATGATCTCTTATTATCAACTAGCAGTAAATCACATTCATTTGTGAACTGAATTTCAATGAAACCCTTCCTAATATACTTGGAAGCTAGAAGAGGGTCAAATTATAAAAATACAAAATTGCTGCTGTGCTTTTCCCTAGAACTTAAATGGTGAGCAGTGGAAATTGGGATTATGTTACTGATCACAAAAAAAGTGGAGTTTATGAGCCTAGCAACATATGGTATGATCATTAATGACCAAAAGGAATTAAATTTGATTTACCAGTTACTCCTCATTTGTATTACAAGTAGCATCCTTCTAATTACAAGATAAATAATAAGAGAAGATTCCTGACTACTGAGACAAATCACATGCTAGTACACAGCATAAAAATTACTGCATGTCCCCTCCATATTCAAGTTACATTTTCAGTCCTTTATATGTAAGATAAACAGGGGAAAGACCTAAATACATATATTTAGAATGAATGAGCCTCTCATTCAGAGGGTGAGAAAGAAACTCTTGAAAAGAGGTGTTTCTGAAGCAGGCCTTTCTGAAACAGAACTTACATTAACAGTAGCATGCACTACTGATGAGTATCAAAGTAGGAAGAGACTTGACCATTCACCAAACCCCTAATTCTACACCTGTGGTATGCTGAGTGGAGAAAAGCCTTTGCTACCCCGAAGACAAAATCAACATTTCCTATTAAGAGAGAAAGAGTATTTCTAAACTCTGTAATGTGCACTCCACAGTTGGAAGTCATGGCATTAATTTAGCAGAAAGTACAATTGTAAGTAAGAATCCTACTTAAAAAAAAATACCTTACAGAACTATACAGATAGTAGGGACACAGCTCTCTGTGGCATGTGCAAGGGCAGACCTGGTTCTCACCTGTCACCATTCACATGCATGTCTGTAAGTACAACCTGGCTTTCATCACTCTTCACACCAATTAAAACTTTCAATAGAGAGGCACCTTCCCTGCTAATGCACAGCTGCACACTCAAGGCACATGTCAGTCAGGTAAAAAGACCTATTTACAATTGCTTCCAAAACCAGTCGATTATGTTTAGCTTGGCATACCACACTGGCCACACCTGGCAGGGTGGGGATAGCAAGGGACTGTGGGGTGGCCTGTGTGGGAGGAGGCTGGTATCAAGAGGAGGAGGGCAGGAGATGTGAGGAGACACCAAGGAGATGCTCTTCGGGAAGACATGTGGGGCAGAAGCATTTGGAAGTGCACAGCAGGGGACATGCTCCTGGGAGGCGGCACTCCATGCAAAAGAGTGACACCTCTGATAGACAGCAGTCCTCAGATGGCTCATGCTGGAACAGTCACCCCTGAGCTACTGCAGCCCGTGGAAGACCCATGCTGGAGCGTGTACACTGATAAGCACAGAAGAGTGGAGAATACACAGTAGAGAGCAAGGAGCAGCAGAAAGAAACTATTATGCACATGACCTCAACCTCCTGCGCCGCCTGTCACTCAGCCAAAGGAATTGGGATGGACGGAGTTTAACCCACAGTGAAAAAAAAGAAGCTGATGCAAGAAAGGGGGCAGGGATAGGTGCTTAGCTTAAGATAAGCCTAGGAAAAGGGGGAAAAAGGTGTTTAATTGTTTATGTTTTCTTTTTTCTCATTTACAGATTAGTGATCTGAAGCTTATATTAACTGGCAATGTATTAAAATAAGTTCCCTAAGCCAAAACTGTTTTTTCTGCAACACATCTATAATTCGTTAGACTTTCATTGGAGTTTCACTGTCATTCAAGTGATGAGATTCATCAAAAGGAGGGAATAAAACTGCATTATCAGCTTAATTATCACCATTACTCCTCCACTGGAACAGGTCTGATTCAAAACTACTTTTAAACATAAACCTACTCTCATGTGAAATTTTTGGCCTTGATAACCATAGTAAATGTTCAGGACTGTTTGTTCCCTGTGATTTTTGTTTACATTATGTTACAATTGTTTTACATTTTTGTAGTTGATATAAACTTGCTAGTATGTCTTGCTTCTCAAGTATCAAAATGTATTGTACATAGCATCACCTAATGCCAGCATTGTATTTAAACCCTTAACTGCAAATTGGAAATCTAAACTGGACACTTCTCTCAAAACTGAGTGTAAGGTATGAAAAAGAAGGAAATGGAAGATTTTAAATTATATTATTAATAAATGTCAGGCCACATAGCCTTTTCTATTCAAGTACACTATATCATTCAAATAGTGAAAATATAGCTGTTACTTTAACCCTTGCTGCAATACAACCACTTATAGATTACATTATGTTATATACTACTTCCCTACACTACAGACCTTTCTCAGATTGATACCTCAGTAATTTGAGACATCAGCTTCTGTAATAATCTAATATAGAAGTTACAGAAAGTTTGCAGGAAAATGGCAAGGAAATCATAACTGACTACAAAGGAGTTCAGGACAGCACAGTTTCCCTCAGTACTGATTAAAAGAAATCAACCCAGAATTTGAGGGCATCTAGTAACCAAAATTCTTTCTCTGTCAAAATGCAAAGAGTCTGATTAGACCACCACATGAAAAAACAGATGCATAATTCACTCTTGAATAGAAATTACACAAGAGTAAAATCATAGTGAGAACTTCTAGTGTCACAACTTTGCCCGCACAGTCTTACCAATTACTACCTTCTTAGGGAAGACTGATGACTCTTAAAACAGCAGTGACAAAACCCTCCAAAGTTAAAAGGGATGACCTGTAAGTCCTGACCAGGGACAAGATTTTTTACTGTCTGTAAATGCTCAAAACCTTGAAACGTCAGGCAAGAATCTCTTCACTGATAGCCAGTATCAGTCTATTACTGATATCTATTATTATTGAAGATGCTCTCATTTCTCTCTGTAAAGATTTTTCACTATTTTGTACTAAAATATCAGAAGGCTGTCACAGAACCAAAGAATACTTTGGGTTGGAAGGAACCCTTACAGGTCATCTAGTCCAACCCCTCTGTAGTGACCAGCGATATCTTCAACTAGACCAGGTTGCTCAGAGCCCCATCCAACCTGGCCTTGAATGTTTCCAGGGATGGGGCCTCCACTACCTCTCTGGGCAATCTGTTCCAGTGTTTCACCATCCTTATCGTAAAAAACTTCTTCCTTATATCTAGTCTAAATCTACTCTCTCTTAAAGCCATTGCTCCTTGTCCTATCGCAACAAGCCCGCTTGAAAATATTTTCCCCATCTTTCCTATAGGCCCCTTTCAGGTACTAAAAGGCTGCAGTAAGGTCTCCCCACAGCCTTCTCTTCTCCAGGCTGAACAGCCCCAACTCTCTCAGCCTGTCCTCCTAGAAGAGGTGCTCCAGTCCTCGGATCATCTTTGTGGCCCTCCTCTGGACCTGCTCCAACAGCTCCATGTCCTTCTTGTGCTGGGGGCTCCAGAGCTGGACGCAGGACTCCAGGTGGGGTCTCACCAGAGCAGAGTAGAGGGGCAGAATCACCTCCCTTGACCTGCTGGCCATGCTTCTCTTGATGCAGCCCAGGATACAGTTGGCTTTCTGGGCTGCGAGCACACATTGGTGGCTCATGTCCAGCTTTTCATCCACCAGTACTCGCAAGTCCTTCTCGGCAGGGCTGCTCTCAATCCCTTCATCCCCCAGCCTCTACTGATACTGGGGGTTGCCCCAACCCAGATGCAGGACCTTGCACTTGGCCCTGTCAAATTTCATGAGGTTCACACAGGCCTGTTTCTCGAGCTTGTCCAGGTCCCTCTGGATAGCATCCAGTCCTTCTGGTGTGTCAATTGCACTACTCAGCTTGGTGTCATCTGCAAACTTGCTGAGGGTGCACTTGATCTCGCTAAGTCATTGATGAAAATGTGAAACAGCACCGGTCCCACTATGCACCCCTGAGGGACACCACTTGTCATCGGCATCCATGTGGACATCAAGCCGTTGACCACTACCCTCTGACTGTGAACTTCCAACAAAATCCTTAGCCACCAAACAGTCTACCCATCAAATCCATATTTCTCAAAATTAGAGAGAAGAATGTTGTGAGGGACTGTGTCAAAGGCTTTACAGAAGTCCGGATACATCACATCCACAGCTCTTCCCTTGTCCACTGATGTAGTCATGCCATCATAGAGAGCCACTAGGATGGTCAAGCAGGACTTGCCCTTGGAGAAGCCATTCTGGCTGTCTCGAATCACCTCCCCATACTACATACTAAATGTAGTATAACACTAAATTGGGATATTGTTATGAAAAATATCTGTCTCTTTATGACAAAAAAATAATCAATTCTATATACACCCAATGGTAAGAATGGCTTGAGTTGGAACAGATTCTTTAAAGATCATCTAATCCAACTCCCTGCCATGGGCAGGGACATCTTTCACTAGATCAGGTTTTTCAAAGCCGCATGCAACCTGACCTTGAACACTTCCAGGGAGGGGGCATCCACAGCCTCTCTGGGCAACCGGTTCCAGTGTGTCACCACACTCATCATAAAGAATTTCTTCCTTATACCTCATCTAAATCTACCCTCTTTCAGTTTAAAACCATTATCTCTTGTCCTGTCACTACAGGCCTCTTAAAAAGCCTTTCTCCATCTTTCTTATAGACACCTTTTTAAGTCTTAAAAGGCCACAACAAGGTCTCCCCAAGCCTTCTCTTCTCCACGCTGAACCTAGAAAGCACAAACAAAAAGTCTGCCCTTGTGCAATAGACTGGTTTGAAAGACTGTTTTCTTGTGTTTTATTTGTTGTTAATTTGCTTAAATTTTACTAACACTTAGAAATACTGCTGTCAACATCTTGCCTCTTTTATTCCTTCAGAGATTAAATATAGAAGACAACACATAATGGGTTAAATCTGTAAGTACAAGTTAGATTATCATTCTTCCCAGACAGCAGGAGTACCTCTAGATATTATGATAAAGGTAGAAGTATTGACTGCAAGCCTGCAGTGACTGGGTGAGTCCTTCAATGACCATTCACCTGACGTGAAAAATTCAGCTCTCTGGGGATAGCCGATTCCCAGATAGTTAAATGTATTGGTAGCACTTCCACAGAGATAGTGTGAGAGGTAAGCAACATAGCTGGAAATGAAGGAAAGCAGGCCATTCAGTATACCCGATACTGAAACAGATGGTGCAGGGGCTAGTACTCTGTGCAGGCACTCAGAACACCTCTGGGTGCAAATCATTTGGAAGGAGGTTAAATAATAAACCTATTCTCCATAAAGAATTGGAAATTTTGAGATTTCCTATGCTCTGTGGTAGCCAAGTTCAATTTGGTTTGTCATTAGAGGAAAAGGTTTATAGAGTAACTCTCACCTCAAGGTTGAGACTCACATGCTACTCAACACAAGCCCCACACTATGGGGGTTCCTTTCATTTGTTTTTAGCAGCAAATCTGAGCAAAAGGTAAAGATAACACATCACTTTCGGCAAAGAAAGGTGGCTGCAGGTTTCAGATATAACCTGTTATTCGTGACTAACTATGTGAAACAGAATTAGTTGTTTGCCTGACAACATGAGAGCATTCATGTCTTATACATTTCTGAATTTCACACTTTCAACTTGAATTTGTAAAGCATCATAATGCTTTAAAAAAGAAGAAGTAGATGTTTTTCAAGGCACAGTTATACAGTTATATATAGAGAACGGTATGAATTATCTAATCCAGTAAATCCTTACAGTTCAGCCTAACCAAAACCTAATGATAACATCAAGTTTAAAAATATGATGGTGGAGAAATGATTACTCTTTTGAAGCATTAAACACTGTTTGTGTTAGCTTCTTTCAACTGCATGCATAAATGGCTCAACCCTTACATTCAATATTTTTAATCTCTCTCTCTTCCTATTAGCTTTAGCAGAAAGAAAATCAGAGTCCGGACAGAACTTAACAAGAAATTTCCTAAAACTAAGATGTTATCAAAAAAGTTCATTCTTGAGCTGCCATTTCTGAAGAGAAGCTTCATTCATGTGAAGTGTGGGACTGATCTGAAGTGATTCTGAAGTGGTGCAGATGCTGTACATGCTTCAGCAAATAACATGCAAACAACACTGATTAAGACAATTTCAGTCATTTCAATTATTTTTCAATGTTGATTTTCAATGTGTTACAATCCCTTTTGTAATTTATATAGCCTTGCCGTGATGATGAGACAGTTTCAATCACCCCCTTTTTTGAGGTCACAGAAAATTTGATGAGAAAATGTGTAGTTTTTTAGCTGCTGTTGACAGAGAAATCTACTTTGAAAGGGTCACTTTGAGATATGAATCTATGAGGTGTATGAGATCACTGATTTATTTTATTTCATTTGATGGAATCACATCTGTGGAAACAGCAAATTAAGGCATGATAAGGCCAAGCACCCTGAGGATGAAGAAGGATGATTATTAAGCAAGGAGTAGTTGAGAAGGAATCATGTTGCTCTCTCTTTCCATCCACATTAGGCGTATCGGACTGGCTCTGGTGCAATCGCCTCATCCCAGTGGCTGAGGTAACCACCAGCATACTGAAGCAACTTCTGTTTAAATAGTAAGATGAGGTTCACAGGTGAATCCTTTCAGTGCAGACTGACACACTGAAACACAGTCTTAAATTTACATCTCTTCTTCTTGTACTGCTCTTTGACATCCACAGACAAATAGCTTTTGGCTTCTAAACAACACAAAAATCTTTTAAGACTGACAAAACTACTGAGTGTGCTATATGTAAGTCCGATTCTGATACCACTGATAGCAGCAGGAGTTTGGCAATTTAATTTAACTGGGAAGCTTAGACTGATTAAGCAAAGGACATTAATAAAAATAGACTGTTATTAGTGTGGTTTAAAATTAGGCAAGTGATCTGTTTCAGCAATAAATCCTAAGGAAACCTAAGTACTTGGGTGAGCACTCCATAATTTCAACTCCTGTGTTTGTTAAAATACAAAGAGCTGTTTTTTCTTTGTTCAGTCAGAACAGAAGATTACAGAAATAATTCTGCTGTTTCAAAAGTAATAACTAGATACAGAGATACCCTACTCCCACATTAAATTCAATAGGAATTTGTTCTGGGAGTAGGTGGACATATGGAGAAAGTAAAATAAAAAGTGAAAATGCAGTACTGTATTAGGAGCAAAGAGCCAGCAGGAAAACAGAATCCTTTCATTTAGACATGACCGTATTTCTTTGTAATGGATGAAGAATTTCTGACTGAGAAGATCATCCTTTTTATACAATGGCATTCTTTGGGTTATCTTAATTGCAGGCAAGGTGCTGATCCCAACTGTTGCGCTTAGGGATACGGCTTAGTGGTGGACTTAATAGTGTTAGGTTAAAGGTTGGACTCGATGATCTTAAAAATCTTTTCGAACCTAAATGATTCTATGATTTGTATCACAGCGTAGCCCTGTAGGTACCTTACAGAAGCGCTTGTTGGGAAAATAATCTTGGTATCAAATTTATTCACGGTCCAGTCTAACAAACTATAAGATATTATACAAACCAGTTAGATCAGTTAACTGGACTCACTAGCTCTTCTCCTAACACACTAAAAACAAGCCTCTCTTGGATCAGAAATAAACAATTGCACGCAGCATTCTCCCCAGTCTTCATTTTCTTTTTCCAAATAGCAAAACTCCAAAATAAGTAGGTGTTTCAGAAACATTGCTTCCTTCCACTTGCATGCACTGGCAAAAATCTTAACATATTCAATGCTATTTAATATTCATTTACTAAGGTCCTAATGCTAAAACACTGAAGTTAATAGAAAGTTAATATTTATATTCATTGGTTAAAAAAAAAAGTCAAGAAACTGTATTTATACTCCACTTTTGGCCTACAAAGTGAGCAACCACACTAATGTTTCAGGGCAGATCAGGAACATGCTTTTGAAGCAAATCCTCTGAACTATGCTTTCTTTCGTATTGCAAAGTAGTCTCAAAGCACATGAACTCGATGCAGAAGAATTCGAACCAGAAGACACACTCCGAGAACACTTAATGTTCTCCAGCTGCTTATGGGCATTTATCTCATGGGAACAAACTACAGCTAGTTCAAAGTAAAAATCATGCATACTATGCTACACAGTGCAAGCTCTGGCACAGTGCTCAAGCACACCCCGTACGCACCTTAACGGACTTCGAAACTGCTGACGGCACACAGGCTTAAAGCCGCACAGTCTTTTAGCATTTTCCCGCATTAAGACCAGAGGCTACGATTAGAAATTGGAGTTGTTTTTTTTTTTTTCAATTATGTTTCAACTAGAATTCATTTCCATCTCAAATTAGGTAAAAAAAAATAAAATTAAAAATTTAAAAACAAAGTGATTTTTTTCCAGCAGGAAACAAAACCCGTATTTTCTTCTAATAAGAAAAGAGAACACAGCTACCACCATCACCCTCATAACCCACCCTCAGACGACTGAAAACACTATTTCTTAATATACTGCCTGCATACCTGCAAGGCTCCTGCCAGCGCCACTTTATTCCCCCACGAAACATAAACAGCAAGCGCCATGAAAAGCAGCCACCCCTGACCAAACGGCCTGGCTTTCCAAGGCCACGCCTGCCCCGCTCTGCCGCCCCGGCACAGCCGCTGTCCTGTGAGGGGAGAGGTCGCGACCCGCCCTGCGCCGGCCGCAGCCAGTCCCAGCCCTGGGCTGAGCTGCCCATCGCCCGCCAAAACCTCCGCCAGGCCTGGAGCACGTGAGAAGTGCGGGGGGGAACAACGCAGGGCCTCTGGGGAGCGCGGAGGGGCGGCCCTGGGGGGCTGCGGCGGCGGGGGACCCACGCCGGGGCAGAGGGAGAAGCAGGGAGCGCCGGAGGACACGGAGCGAGGGGCCGACGGGCCACCCGCCCCCCTTCTCCCGCGCCGTCCGTCCTCGCCTCACCGAAGGGATCGGGAGGAAGGGAGCGCAACGTGGGGCGGGAACAAGGGGAGCTGAGATGAGGGGAGGTGTTCGAAGTTGAGCCTAAGGAAAGGGGAGGAAAGGTGCTTCTGACTGCTTATCTTCCTCAGTACTCGAGTCGGGAATTAAAAGTTCACGTTGATCGGCAGTAAGTTAAAGTGATGGAAGGTCTGGAGTCGGGGAAGTTTGCCCGCGGCAGTAACCGGTGGAGAGCGGCAGCCGGGGCTGACTTTGAAACTCCGGGAGCAGCTGCCCGGGGCCTGCGAGACGCTGAGGAGGGGGGGACCGCGCTGCCGTGGGGTGCCCAGGGCTCACCGTCTGCGCCCTGCCGGGTTCCGCGGCTACTGGGGCCGCTCAGCAGGGCCAGGTCGCGGGGACGGGCTGACGGTCTTCCTGGGGGCGGTGGGCTGCTAACGGGGGCGTTAGCAGGTGCTCGGGGCGGAGCGGGGATGGTCCCGGGCCGCAGCCGGCAGCTGGAAGCGCTGCCCTGGCCGCGTTGCAGCCGCGCTCCGGGGGAGTCGCCGGCGGGCTGGCAGTGAGCGGCCCGGCGGGCTGGCAGTGAGCGGCCCGGCGGGGAAAGCTGCCCCCTCGGGTGCGTGCACTGAAGTCTGGTCGCAACGGTGTGTTCGAGGGATTTGTAGGCCTCTGGGGTTTGCGTTTTGCAGGGGCTGGGGGGGAAGTTTATGAGGAGTGCTTACTCGAACTGTGGCAGTGTTAACCCCGACAGTCCCGTTTCCAGGGGCGAGGGGTGGAGATGTTCTGAGCATGTGCGCACATTGTGTAAAATTAATCCCTGCTGTCTGAGAGGAAGGGTTGAGTTTATAATTCATGTGTGTTAAAGCTGTGATTCTGCTAGAAGTACAGTTCATAAAGGGCTGTGTATTCAGATAGGGATGTGAAGAGGCCTGTTTCCAGAGGAAATGGGAGGAGAAAGCAGAGGAGGTGTGGAAAGCGCCGTGGTTGGAGATGTAGCTGGAGAGGTGCTCCCTGACGGAGGAGGTGCAGCTCTGAGGGACTGTGGCCTGTGGTTGGGTTGCCCACATTAGGGCACAGACACAGGCAGCCCCGCAAGTCTCTGTACCACAAACAGCCCGTGCTGGAACAGAGGAGAAGTAAGAAACAAGGAGCCATGGGGAAAAAGAGGAAGAAGCAAGGACTGGCAAAAGGAAGCCATTAGGCAGCAGTCATAACGTCCTCCACTGTGCACTGCTGAAATAAGGAAAGCTGAGGCTAGGAGGGGGGAGAGGAGAGATAGATTTTGGGCTAAGTTGAGGCTGAGGAAGGGGCAGTGGGGAAGGTGTTCCCTAAGTGTTTAACTGTTTGAGTACTGAGGGCAAAATATTAAGACAGTCAGGAATTAAAAGCTTCTATTAGTTGACAGTAGATCAAATTAAGTGAATCTCCATGAGCTAAGACACTGTTGACTGCAACGCTGGGACAGGCGAAGAGTAAGGGCAAACTATCTCCCCTCTGCTTCCCTTCTTTCCTAGAGGTGCCTAAAACACTCTTGTCAATTTTTCCATCTCCCTGCAGGTAAAACAATAAATTCACAACAGTCTTCCAGGCAGGTAGCCAGTAGTCATCACTGTAATTTTCCCAATAAAAAATGAGACCCTTTTTAACAAATCTGAAAATTAGAAATGCCTTTCTATCAGGAAATGTTTATTTTATTAAATAATAGACTAGCTCTTTTATGTTCAAGAGAGGGACTCCATTCTTGCAATTTTAAGACATATTTTGAAACTAATTTTTTACATGGTTTGTCCCTGATATTGTGACAGCTTTTTTTTTTTCATTTTTCTTCTACTTGAAACAAATCTAGTTTGTGATGAAGACTTCCTTATATTTAGCAGAGCTGTGTGTTCCCTGTTGTATTCAGGTGAATCAATAGAAGAGTTACCCAAGTGTGAATACAAAATAGTCTCACAGGCCTACTTTAGGAATAGCATACACTCACCTGCTAATGATAGCTCTTGAGGAGAAGGCCTTTCCTGTGAATGTAGTCAGAAAAATCAACTTTATGTACTTGTGTTTATGTCCTGCAGAAGTATGTTTCTTATGTGTCTTCTAAATACCGTGTCTAGCTTAGTGACAGAAACACATTTGTCTTCTTGTCAGTACTGCTGAGCCAATATACTTGCAGATGGGCAAGCTGTGTTCTATCTCGTCCATCATCAGAATTTCCAGATTAATTCTCACTCAAGAGTTGTTCCTCTTAGAGTTCATATTTTAAACAGAAATAACAACAAAAAAATTTATTTTGAAATCTTGGCTCTTGATCTGGGAACTTTGTAAACCTGAGAAATCATTCCTGGGCTAGGAAAATGACTGAATGAGCTGTGTTTATCGCTAAAGAATCAAGAATGGCTGAGTAGGGAAGAACAGAGGCTGTATCTCATTCAGTTCTGTGTACAGTGAGACTACATGAAGCTACACACATAAGATGATTTTTCATTGTCTTGGCTTAACTGAGGAGAATAGATGACACAAGCAGTTGTATGTTGTGAAGCTGGTTTCCATAGGAATAAATGAGCATTTTCCAAATGCTGTTTAGGGCATGTTCAGTTAATTAAAGTGTATGCCTTCAGTACTCAGCTGCCTTGGCCAAGTCCCTCTGCCTGAATTTGGTTACATCCTGCTAAGTCCAGCTTCCCTGTTGGCACGGGAATACCACACTTTAACAATGCATGTGTTCTTCTGTATCTGCAGCTCTGTGAATCAGTGGTGTAAGACAGGCTACATCTTTACAGGAAAAATGTCTCGTTTTTTTCTTTAACTCTATCACAATGAAATGGCATTGCATTAAATGAAACCAGGAAGCAGAATAGTACTTGATGTCCTACAAAAAAATTCTCAACATACGTTTTTATGGCTAGCCGGCAACTTCTGTTGCTGCAGTCATTAGGCAGAATAAAACTGATATACTCACTGAAAATGAAAATGATGTGTCAGGTTCTAGTAATCCTAACAGAATTGAAGGGTGGTATTTTCAAAACGCTTATTCCTCAGAGTTACTCAAGACCTACCTTAATCTATGAATGGCCTGCTGATTTCTCGTGGTAAAATGTCCTTTACATTTGGTGTTGCCAACCTGGCCTACTGTCAAGTACAAAGTATTCCTTGACTCACTGATACTGTAATCTTAAAAAATTAACAGATGCAGTGGTGTGGGCTGAGCTATCTTGACTTTAGACAGTCAAAAATATGTGTGGCAAGTGAATGAACCTCGAAATGTATGCACTCCTGAAGAGACAATAACGCTTTCTGGTTTGTATCCATGTCACTTGACACACTCCTGAAGACTCAATTGTCATTTTTTTTTTAAAGTTACTTGAGCAAATGGAGTAATTTCTGCAAAGACATACACAAGAGGGAACACTTTGACTATTTAAATTAAAATCATAACTCAAAGATTTATTATAAGTGAATGAGGTCAGAAAGATGCAGAAGAAAGGGATGATTAAGGGTTACTAGATTATAGTTGAGAAAGGCTGGAGGGAGGTCTGCATGTACTAAGCAAGGTGATAACTCACAGAGCAAAAGAATTTGTGTGGCTTCCTGCTCTTAGTTTCTTAATACTGTTAAGTGAAGGTTGACATCATTCAGTCTGTTGCTTACCAGGTTCTATATGGACTCTTGCCATGCTGTATCTTGGAATGAGGAGATGTACTCAGGATGGATTCTGTTTTTGTAGGAGATACCAGCAGAGTATTTGGCTTTGTAATGTTATATCCTTTAGCTCTCCAGCTAGACGTTGCTTAGGGATTGACTTCCCATGCGTGTTCTGCAAAGCACCCTCTTTTTAGCAGGCTTTTGGCTGGAAGCGTTTTCTGTTTTGTAAGAAGAGTGAAGCTGGGGTGGTTAATGGTACTGATTCAGCTGTCTTGATTAACATGAGGTGGTGTAAGGGCGAGTATGGAGGAGGAGAAAAGATGATTAATTCTGTTTTGCAATAAACTCTTTATTAATATTGATGTAATAGTTACAGACTGCTTAAAAAAAATACCTGGGTGGAAATGTGAAAGACCGTATGAGAGTGAGAATGAATTAAATCCTGAAGGAAAATAGTAGGTGAGAGTGCAACATGCTTAAGACTTGCTAAATCCTCACATGAGTCAGACACATCTTCTCAACAGAGCTGAGGGTTGGTGAATGAACACAGAATCAATATAATAAGAGTCAGTATTTTTCAGCTCATTAAATAGAGTCTTAAATGAAGTAAGCTTAAATAATCTTAGTTGACAATATGCAAATTCCATAAAGTATATATTAAGGACCTTTTTTTTTTTTTTCTGTTTGGCATGTGGATAATGTCTGTGTAGTTCCTGAGCAACTATTGCATTGTGTCTGCAATTCCAAAACTATATCCCCGTTCACCAACATGACTGGCAAGCTACAACAGATGAACATGAAATAATAGAAGTATTTTTCATTTTTAAAAAAGCAATACTGGATTTCAATCCATATTAAAGAATAAATCAACTCAAATACACCTAATCCTTCCTTACTCAGAAGAAAAGCAGGACAGTTATATTTACCTTGCAAAATGCTGTGTATTTCTCTTATAATGAGAAATTCATTCCAGTTCCAATTCTGAGGTATTATATAAATAATCCCTAAAAAAACTTATTTCTAAACCGAACGAAAACTTACACAGATCTACTAAGCTTATCAGAATGTAATTCAGGCTGTCAATATACTATGTTGTTTTCTACATCTTGGGTTCTGGCGCCTATGCTGAGTAAGCCAGAACTGCGTAAGTCTTTTGAGTTTTTTCTTTAAATCAATGTAGTTAATATAACAAACTAAATTATATGGTAGCAATTTAAATTCTAATGAAACAGTGTTTTATGTATGCAATGAAGGGATATTTCGTATAACTAAGAATCCTAACTCCACAGAGTTGCCTAACTGTAAATTCAAGAATTTGAGTGTTCCTTCCGTGGTGCAAGGTATTCAATGCATCTCTATGATTTCCGGAGTTTAGCTAATGAGCTTTCAGCAAACAAACCACAACATGTAAAATCGTAAAAGAATTGAGACTGCTCAAAAGATGCGCTTGAACATTCTGTTTAATAAAAATATCTTTTATATGATATTTTTTGTAAAATTTTATTTTGAAAGAAGGAAGAAGAATGTTGAAATCTTTTAAAATTTAATTTGTCGAAACCAATGTTTACTTTTTTGTTCTAATTGATTTCCCACTTTGAAATACATGTTTTTGTATAAAATAAGTCTATACAGAAGAATTCATGCAGGAAGAAAGTAATACTGGAACAATGGTAGTTCAGGAAGACATGGCTTTAGGACAGAATGAACTACAGTGAAATATTGTTGCATGTTCCTTTGCCTGCAATGCAAATTTGGTATAAAATTTAGTGTTCTTTAAAAAAAAAATTATTCTAGTGAGAAATTTAGTAAAAATTACTGGGGTTTTTAAGAGGAAAAATGTTTAAGATAAACAAATAGGGTTCATTTTACCTGACAATTTACATGCAAAGGTTTAATACCTAGTATTAACTACTCATCAGCTTTGCCTCCAGAGTCCACGAAAGGGGATAACATCCATCAGATGATGTTCCTTAGGCATTGATGTTGGGATGAGCACTGTTTAACATCTTTATTGGTGACATGGACAGCAGGATTGAGCGCATCCTCAGAAAGTTTGCCGACGAGACCAAGCTGTGTGATGCGGTCGACATACTGGAGGGGATGCCATCCAGAGGGACCTTGACAGGCTTCAGAGGTGGGCCTGTGCAAACCTTATGAAGTTCAACAAGGCCAAGTGCAAGGTCCTGCACATGGGTCAGGGCAGTCCCAAGTCCAAATACAGCCTAGGCAGAGAATGGATTGAGAGCATCCCTGAAGAGAAGGACTTGGGGGTGCTGGTTGACGAGAAGCTCAACATGAGCAGACAATGTGTGCTTGCAGCCCAGAAGGCCAACCATGTCCTGGGCTGCGTGAAAAACAGCATGGCCAGCAGGTCAAGGGAGGTGATTCTATGCCTCTACTCAGTGCTGGTGATACCCTACCTGGAGGCTTGCATCCACCTCTGGAGCCCTTAGCACAGGAAAGGCATGGGCCTGTTGGAGTGGGTCCAGAGAAGGGCCAGAAAGATGATCTGAAGGTTGGAGCACCTCTCCTATGAGGAAAGGCTGAGGGATTTAGGGCTTGTTCAGCCTGGAGAAGAGAATGCTGTGGAGAGACCTTATCACAGCCTTGCAGTACCTGAAGGGGGCCTACAAGAAAGCTGGAGAGGGACTTTTTCCTACAAGGGCATGTAGTGACAGGACAAGGGGTAATGGCTTTAAACTAAGAGCAAAGATTTAGTTTAGATATAAGGAAGAAATTCTTTCCTGTGGGGATGGTGAGGCACAGGAACAGGTTGCCTGGAGAAGTTGTGGATGGCTCCTCCCTGGAAGTGTTCAAGGCGAGGTTGAATGGGGCTTTGATCAACCTGGTCTAGTGGAAAGTGTTGCTGCCCATGGCAGGGGGGGTGGAACTAGATGATCTTTAAGATTTTTTCCAAACAAACCATTCTGTTATTTTATGAATCATCTCCATCCTGGAGTGAAGTCTAGCAGCTAGCTACCAGTGAAGGTTTGTTTAAGTTTCTCCGTCCCCAGCTTCGTGGGACCAGCATTGCCTTTTGCCTGAGAGAAGTATTCATTGACTTTAGTTACAGTTCTGCTTGTTTGGATCCTAAATCAGCTCACCATGCCTGGTGCCAGGCAAGCAGCAGCTTGTTGCCAGGGATAGGATAGACTGCGAAGCCAGGTAGTCATCATTAGATCAGCTTCGCTGTAACCATGGAGGTGTAGCTGTATTTACTTTGTTAGGATCAGATGAGACTCTCTCCGTAGACTAGAGAGAGAGTGCCTGTGTAACTATATGCTTATTTTCATCTGACTAAAGTTAATTCTTTATTCCTGCTGTCTCTGCTGTTCACTTGACTATTTTGAATTGTTTGACCTACAAAAAGGTATAACTTGATGTGACAGTATGTGTTATTTTCAATGTTCTTTGATACAGTGTTACGTATTACTGCTAGTGTTCTGGAATAATTTTATAAGAACCCAAGACCTGCATCCTGTCAGGGCCATGAGGGCACTAACAAGCCTTACTGGCCCTTACCAGAGTCCTCTGGGCCTGCCCCACCGCACTTTCCACAGCCCAGGACCCCATTTCAGTCCAGCCTATGGCTGTCTGTTCCTGCCTCAGTGATGCTGCAGCAGTGTGGGTCTCTAGAGCCACCACAGTCATGCCCTGCCTGGCTATGGTCTAAGCCAGTCCCAAACCACAGGCTGATGGCTCAGCCTGGCCTCATCCTATCCCCGTCCCTGCAGCCCTTCGCAGCCGTCTTGGGGCTTAGTCTGACCCTGGTTACCCTCACTGGGTCTGATCTTGACCCCTGCCTGCAGGTGGACATCTTGACGTGGCCTTGGCCCATCCCTGCAGAGGTACCTGATCCGTGAGGCTGCCCCAGCAGCCCCCCAGCCTGCTCTGATCCTTTGCAAGAGGCAGTGATGTGGTCCCTGGCTGGCGAGGCTGCTGACCTGCCAGCTCTGCTACCACTCCTGGCTCTGTGTCATTCAGGGAGCAGCCAGCTCCCACTGCTTCCTGGAAAAAAACTTGGGTCCCTTTTAGCACAATTTATCAAAATTTCACTGTGATGTATGAAAAAAAAATTATAGGAACTGTTCAGAAGTAACCTGGGAATTTAAAATATGTAAACTGATTGTAAATGCAAATTTATTGTCCGAATAAATATCCTAATTCTGAAATAAATTTAAAAATCAAGCAACAGAACTGAGTAGCAATTACTATCAAGATGTAGGATTAGCTTGCAATTTACACTTTCATGATCTGTAGCTATCTATTGTAGTGACTTGATTTTGAACATTAATATGGAAAATTGAAAATTTTCCATTTCATATGTACACAGGGAATTGGGTCTGGTTTGTGCTCAGAATTAGTATTGGTTTTCTGACTGCTGTACACACAAGGACTCAATTACTGTGTTGCAGTCCACATGTGAGAAAGAATATCTATAACCGGTATTTCAGGATGAAACCTTAACAAGCCTACAGGGATATCAGCATCATGGGATTTCCTCACCTGTTCCGGTAGTTTCAAAAATTCTCTAGTCAGTCTTAAACATATAGAAACAGGTACTGCTGAGTTATTTCTGTAAATAACCGTAAATGCATCAGTGTGACAATAACATTTCTTAACAAATTTGTATTTCAAAATTGGAGTTTATCAATCCTCTCCTGTTTTTTTCAGTTCAACAGCCGTAGGAATAAAAGAAAATGACAAAATACCTTACTGACTTTTAAGAAAGCAGATTATAAAGCCAGACATTTCCATTCTCTCATGTTGCCTCTTTTTCCCCTTGGCCCACAACAAATTCTAGGGCTTTAGGTGCGTGTGGAACATACCATTCATCTTCTTAGTTCAGTATTTAGGCACAGGACCCCTGAAACGATGCCAGTGATTATGTAGCCAAGCACTTAAATTTTTCCCGAAGTTATGTGTTTTGGAAGAATCTGTGATAAGGAGACATACACTTGGAAACTCTCTAACATTCACTGGATATGTACTGATGGAGCAGAATATCATTCCATTCTCTGGTAATTGCTTGCCCAAATCTACCCTACGAGGAAACTGGACATCATTATTCAACTAATTCCATCAGTTTGGGAATTTTTTGTTACACCCAACAGTGATCATCAGTTGCAATGGTTTCTACTCAGCAAATAATTTTCTAAATTAAAATACTGATGAGTCTGGTTAACAGCATAAAACAGGGCTAACTTATGAGCATTGGAATTACAGGCGCTGTCACGTGCACATAGTCTTTGCAGATACTAACCACACTAACAGCAATGAACCACACTAAATGAAATTTCCAGAAATGGTTTGACAGAGTGGCACCAAGAAAGTACACCCGTGCAGACAAAATTAAATAGGCAGTGAGAAACAGGGAGCCAAGAAAATGTTCCTGTTCTTCATTGCAGGGGAAGCGTTGTCTTCTCAAACCTGTTTGTGGGACATATGGGCTATTGAAAAGAACTTGCAGTAAGTTTATGATAGTGTCAGTTTTCATTCAAAAATATGTTTTTTTTATTTAAAAACTGGGTGTTACTTAAATAACCTAGTGGCTCAGAATGCATCAAAATTAAGCGAACAGTCTATGTAGTAGAAATATATTTTGCATGAACAATTCATGAAAGTTTGTATAGTTTTATTTTTCATCTTGATTTGGAAAAAAGGAAAATGCAATCTTATGCAATAGGAAAGCATTTCCTGCCCATCTGTACTGAAAAATGCCTAATAATCCAGGAGAAAAAGTGCTGCTGGAACCTACACCTTTAGCAAGGACAGTGCTAGTACAGCGTGAAATTGGGCAACTCTACCTTGTTATGTCAGCTCCTGTTACTACTTGGAATGGGGTACTGTTGTTCAGTAGTTGCTGCAGAAAGATGGGAGAAGAGAAGACAGTGGGAAAATTACTTATTTCTGGACTGCCACCTGCTGTGACAGGCACATTTCTGCTGCAGTTGTTCCCTGGCTATGAACATCCAGTATTGCTTTTGTGTCTTTTGCCCAAAGGTGAATTTGAATTACCCATCCTCGATGAGAAGGAAGTGAGCCCTAATCCATATTTCCAAATTCTGCTGGTCCTACAGCAAAAGTATCTGCAACAAGTATCTGCAGCATGCAATTATGCTGATAAAAGTTAGTGGACACTTCTACAAAATAGGGCATTAATTGCAGAACTGGAAGTGCTTTGGAGAAATATTTGCCTCTGTGAAATCAAGCCATGTGTTAGAAACTTGAAGTCAGATCACTTTGTGAACAAGTCTAACATCAATGAAAGGAGAGCCAAGCCCTAGTTTTATCTTCATTTGCCGACAAGCAGGAATTGCTAATATGAGATGTATTTCTGAGTCTTCCAATTTTAGTCCGAATTTGCTGGCCCTTTGGGGAAGAAATCATTGGAGTAATGAATTACTGCTTTGTTGCCTGATTAATGCCTGTTGATCTTTTCTTAAAATGTGCTAAAATTCAGAGGTGATGCGTTTGAGCCAGGAATTCATTAGCACTAATTTATCAATGGCACATGTCCAGTTTGACCTGAAACCAACCAAACCAAAATCCACTAGTTTACGAGAAGAAGCAAAAGCATTGTTTCAACAGTGCTAGCCAATTATGAGATATAATTGCATTAAATATTGAACAAAACCTTGTATTTCAGGGGGAAAAAAAGTGTATTTAATAAAAGCTTCCTTTTATCCTAGCTTCTGGGAGCATTTATTATGGTTGCCTTCCATTTTCTTTCTCAAAATGCTTTTTTTTTCTTTCAGTGAAACATCTAACTTCCATGCTTTATATGTGATATACAAATTTTGCTTTTTCCCAGAGCAAAAATTACTGATCCAAAAGGCATTTATCAATGGATTCTCAATACCTTTGCTCAAGTGTCAAATTGGCATTTTTTATGCCATCTTTTCAAAATTGTTTTCCTTCATACAGTGCACGGTCTCAGTGCTGACGCAGTAACAGTGCAGCTGCACTCTGTCTGGACAGTTATCTCTGCCTTTTCTCTGTTCTGTGACTCTTCTGACATTATCTTTTGCTATCTCTCCTTCTTTTTATTACATTCTACTTGGCCTGTTTCTCACCCTTCTTCCACCTTTGTCTGTTGAGATTTCTATGACTGTCTTGCTTATACTGATTTTTTTCATTTTGTGAAAATTTGTGCTGTAACTTTTTCACAGATCATTTGAAACCTTATAGATTTGTTTCCATTTTCCCCATTTGTTCTCTCTTCTCTTATTCCAAGAAATCTTAAGTAAATTTACTATCCACTTTCATTATTATTTCTTCTATTTTTTTCCTTCTTAACATGTTTACAAAAGTACACAGTGGCTTTTGCTGCTACTGGTCCTTGCTGTAAGTTTGTAAGTGCTGCCTTCACTATAGATAATAAAAGAACAACTAAATGATTGCCTGAAATTTTAATATGTGTATTTGTTAAAGAGAGCAGAACAGGACTTTGGTGCTCGTGAGCTTTGTTAAAGGCAAAAAAGAGGTTTAGTTTTTCAGTAGTGCCCTAATGAAAAAGCTTGTATTGTGCAAACAAAGTTCTCCTAGATTCATTATTCTGCTTGATTACTATATTGCATACTGTGTTTTTGTTGACCTTAATATTACTCTTCCCGTAAAGAAAAATGAACACTGATACAGAAAATACCTGTTACTCTGCCTTGATTTTGCTTTTACCAAATCATGAAGTGCTTAGAATCATAGAATCATAGACTCATAGAATGGTAAGGGTTGGAAGGGACCTTAAAGATTATCTGGTTCCAACCCCCCTGCCATGAGCAGGAACATCTTCCACCAGACCATGTTGCTCAGAGCTCCATCCAACCTGGCCTTGAACGTTTCCAGGGAGGGGGCAGCCACAGCTTCTCTGGGCAGCCTGGGCCAGTGTTTCACCACCCTCATGGTGAAGAATTTCTTCCTAATATCTAATCTAAATCTGCCCTCTTTTAGTTTA
>Ga0065711_1029841_pt1 | contig 34645 bp, 23 predicted proteins | sample Hoacrofraction12_FD_59098 | JGI IMG/M metagenome (GOLD analysis project Ga0065711, IMG submission 59098) | Hoatzin crop microbial communities from Cojedes, Venezuela - Epithelial fraction 12 v2 (version 2) | ecosystem: Host-associated > Birds > Digestive system > Esophagus > Crop | place... | reverse complement strand
AAAAAAAAAAAAAAAAAAAAAAAATCATCTGACAACTCTTCTAGCACAACTGCACTTTCCAGCACAGCTTCCAAAGCTGGAAACATGGGTCAACACTGCAAATATTTCACATGGCACCTAACCAGTGTGGAAACAAATGCCAAGCATGATCTAGTGTCATCCAGATTAGCTCCCGCTGGTGCTTGGATCCAAATTAATGGGTTACCCTCCCAGCAAATGTCACAGGAAAACCTTGCCAGGAAACTGCTTACTGAAAAAAAAGAAAAAAGAAATAATCCTATTTCATCTTGAATGAGAGATTCCATTTCAGTCAGAAGGTTCCTTCCCATAGCCTCTGTCTGAGCGCAGCTTGGGAAATGCTTTTGGGAAATGAGATCAAACAGGCATAAACAAACACTGACTTACACATACGCAAGAACCAGCAAGGCCACTAAATACTCAAGAGTATCAAGACAATTCCTGCCCCCCTGGGCCTATTTCTTCTCTTTAATACTTCTGACTCCATTCAAAACATTAAAAGGTATTATACACCTTTCAGAAATGAGAATGTTAACACGAAGCAGCTTCAAAAGGTTTTGACTTCATTCCTTTGATAGAGGAGGTTCAAACTCTGACAAACAGTGGTCTGGGATGGGAGGACACTTCATACCATGTCTGAACAACATGAGACAAGTTCCTGGAAATCTTACTGACCAGAGAGAAAACACTGTCAGTTTTTCCTCACTGTACCTTACCTACAGGTCTTCTATCTTCAAACAGAAAAAAAAAATCCCATTTTAATGAACTTTGTATACTTTCAGGTAGGTAACTTCCCTCTTTTGGATCCAAGGCGCTGAACTGGCAGAGAATTAGCCTTTTTGCAGTGGTCTTCTAGGCCAGTTTAAGTTCTTGGCCCAGTTTCTCTCATAAATGGCAATGAACAACAAAAACGGGGCAGGAACATGCAGTTGGAGGCAAGAAGGATGATAGGACCAACTCGGTTGATGGAAACTGGGGGTTAGAGCATCATAACCATAAGTTGCATGCTGAGTTAACCCACCTGGTTCTCTCACAGCTCAGACTAACCAGCTGATTTTGCAGTAGTTATGAAGAAGTGATAAAACCCCAGCATGGCCATTTGTAGACTACAGCTTTCCAAAGGTACTGCAGTTAGAAGCAACAGCTGTCTGGTATAATTTCAGACACATGATGGAGTTCCTTTCCACACCACAAAATATGAGAACTTAAGTTCATTTCTTTGGTAGGAACCTATACGCTGACATGCTCTGGGTTTCCTCCATAGCCAGGAAAACCAGAAACTCCTTTTCTTTTTTGAGTGAGATTTCTTGCAAAATAAGATTACACCGAAAGGAAACTCATTAAATAATGCAGTACTCAGTTAAACAGTATGAATTGGTATCAGTGGGCCTTGACTACACACGTTTCGATTACTTTAACAGAGCCATGGTTTTAAATCTACTGTACAGTTAATCAACCATAACAGAATTTTTTCAAAGACTTTTTGATGAAATTCAGGACCTTTCTAGCTAGTCTGAAATACTATTTTTCTGAACCAATACCGCAAATCCAAGCAAGTGGATGCTGAAACCCTCCTACCAGACTCTCCTCAGTGAAACCACGAGAGAAACAAGTTTGGGTCAGTGGTATTTCCCTTGCTGAAGTGAAATTCTGTGCGCAGCATTATGGGGTGGCACCTGTGAACTGCTGTTGTCAGATAAACAGTGTTAATCAATAGATATTCTCCAGTAAAACCATCATAGCTTCTCCCAGCGACACCAAGAGCCATGCTCAGAGCTGCCTGCACTCGTGCTGGGTCTGTACCACTATCCACCTGCACCAGCATCAGTTAAGAGACTTGACAGTAGCCTTGAGCAGGGGCGTGCTCACCCCTTTTCTCACCACGGCTAGAGCTAGGAAACAAAAATGTGCACAGCCTTGTGAACCAAGGAAAGGGGAGACTGTCTTCCTGTAAGGTGCAAACATTACATTTACTAGATCACTTAATATTAGATGTAATCTAAAATTAATCTGGTTTAGGAATTAAACATTCTTTGCTCTTACAGCACTAAGACTAGGAAAAAAAAGAGTTAAAAACCAGTTTACTTATTATCTTTTCTGCTGTTTGTTTACTCCTGTATGCCAGATGGCTTGGAACGTGAAAACAGATCCATGAGATGACACATAATCCTGCAAATATTCAGTGCCTGGACCCCCGGTGGAGCTCGTTAGAAGTCCCATGCACATGGTGCCTGAATGAGTGCTTCCTTTCTGTTTATAATCAGCTTCACTTTCTCATTCTTTCAAATTAACAAAGTATTGCCACATCCAGGCTGCAAAGAACATACGTCCCACACATAACTGTTCTATACAACGGTTTTCTTCTTAAACAGCATCAGAAAATACCAGTTACCTCTTCACAAAAATGGCTCTCCATAAGCCCACTTTGCCTACCAAGCCTCTTGATTTTTTCCTTTTTGATGTTTACTACTTACCAAACTGTTTCTAAAGGTGACTTCCCCTTCCTGGTCCATCTGATCATCTTCTGCTATGAATTAATTGATGACATGGAATCTTTGGCATCACGCTGATTTCCACAGCACCACACTGTAAGGTTACAAACACAGAAAAGATCAGAGCCGCACATCCCCCCTGACTCCCAGCAACCCAGTTAGCCCAATCCCAGCATGGGCGAGCAGTGAGTCCCCTTCTTCCCCTTCCCCTGACCATGGGCCTTTTCCACCTTCTCCCATGAGGACCCCACCAGGGCTTTCCTACAGCTCTCCGGGAAGCCGCATACAGCTACTGCCTCAGTTTGCTGCTACTGCTCTTCTCCTGCCTTCCCTCTTTCACCTCACCCTTCTCCTCTAAGAGCAGGGTCTGAGCACGTACTTCTTCGTGCATGCCCCTGCTCGGGCTCCAAGAACACCACCTACAATTAAGACCCACCCGCAGAACAAGCAGTTGAGCTGGAATAGCATCTCTGATCCAGCACAACTACTTACGCTGCTGTATAAGAAACACAAAGGTTAAGGCAGCCTTGTGCATGCATTCACCAGCTTCCTCTCCAGATGGGGTGAAGCCTCCCAGACAACCATCTGCAGTACTTCTCCACATTCCTGCTTGCCTGGATGAATCTTTAAGAGTCTTCAGCAACTCCATGAACAATCCAAACAGTCTGTAAAAAAATTCATGCTCCCTTAAAACGCTAAAGGAAAGGGGGATTGTCAAAGGGGTAAAGAAGAATTAAGCACCCAGAGCTCAGTGGCCTCTAAAGCCACCGTGGTGTTTAATTTCCTGTCTGCGGCAAATGAACAAACACCAAAGTCTTCCTTGAAGCTGCCTTCCGGGATCTCTCAACAGGGGAATCCCTCTCCCTGCCTGTCCACCTGCCATTAATATTAAACTAATATCAGGAGTGTCAAGTAGCATCAAGACTACTGTATGTTAGGCATTACACAGGCAGAGACAGGCATCATCTCTTTGCCCAGAACTATAAGAACATTGCCTTACTTCTTTCTTGAAAAGCACTGAATTATCCACTGAGGATATCGGGTGACACCAAAAGAAGAGTGTGTTGCATCTATCATTGTGCAAAGATATGCTCAGAGTGTGAAGATCTACAACTACCAAAATCAAGAGAAAACAACAGGACAAGAAAAAACAAACAAAAAAACAAAACTAGAAGGCAAAAAGGAGGTGCTGAGAGTAATTCTGCACTATTTTGTAGGTGTAAATCTGTAAATCATACTTAACGATGTATCAGCTTTAAATTCAGATGCCAGCTGCATCTGTCCAAAGGTTACCAATGCCTAATGAAGTCAAGACGACTAGAGTAAAAGAATATTACTTTGTAAGGTAAAACTTTTGCTTTCCATTACTTTATCCGCATTTAACCTCCTAGAGGCTTCAGCCCAGCACAAGCCCACAGAATTAAATTCATTATTATTCATTATTCAAACACCATCCCTTTGTTTTCTGGAATAGCTTTGTAGCCTGGAGTCAAATGAGCTAAAGTAAAATTATGTGACTTGGCATTGAAAATATATTACCTCAGCTGCCAGAACGGATTTAGCAGAATATGTGCGCAGTTCGTCACTTCTTCCACAACTGCCTTCACGCACACAAAGGGGTATGACAGCCCCTGAGTTATGAGGGGCCATTCTAAGGGCTGTGATGGATTAGATTGTTTTATGCACTGACTTAAGATCTCATTTCCTGCAACATTCACAAGTGCTTTCTCCACGGCTGAATAGAAACCTGTTCTGTCCTACGTATATTGCCTTCCCTTGTTAGCCAGGGAAACTATAGAAGCAGGGAATTCACACCAGAAAGAGCTCCCACTTGCTCAGGGATTCAGGCAAAGTCTCCAAACAGACTGAGACGTTTAAGAAGTGACAAGTGGGTTCTCCCCATGCTTTTCATTGAGTCCTAATCAATTTACTCTAGAATAAGGGTGAACAGTGAGTCACTTGGAGTGAGAACAGAGCGGGAAACAAATTCAAATCACAGCTCTGACAGGTCTCACTCTGCAAATCCTAAAATGTAGAACTCTGGCTATTAACAGAGGGATGACAGGATAAACTCTTCATCTAGGGCTTTCTGCAGATCGCTAAGCTCCTCTCTTACCAGACGCTACGGTCTGATGAGGTGCTAAATCTAGTTTTCAGTGGGGTGCTACCAAATCAGAGGTGCCATAGACACAATACTAACTCAGCCGTGCTTCTGTATCACATCGCTGCAACGCCAGCTTAGGGCACTTCTGTCCTGCCAGGTCTCACGCACACTCCTGGCACTCAGCAAGCTGCTTTCTACCCTGCTCCCAACCAACCATTTGCAGGGTCACCGTCAGCTGCACCAGTGAACTCAGCCAAACTACTGAGAAGTATCCATCTGTCGGCCAAAACCCTTTTAAACTTGCCTTTGCCACCAGACCCCACCTGTCATAACACTGCGGTCTCACCGGGCAGGTTCAGAGTCTCGCGGTGCCCCCCAGAGCAGCAAGCTGGCAGACAGAACTCCCGCAGAGCCTCCCTGCTGCGCTCCGGTTAACCTGCCAGCAGCACGAGCACACCCGCCGCAGACGCAGCTCAGATCTGTACCCCGGGCGATGGGGTACCAATCCGCTGGTGCCCGAACACGCTGCTAGCGACAGCTGAGCCCCAGTCCAAACAGCCACCTCTGAACCGTGAACAGCAACTTCCCTCGCGCCGCTCCCGAGAAGATTCATCTCGCCTATTTATGCGCTAACAATTTTAACTGTAGTAGCCTGACAAATATCGCCACCAGTATTTTTTTAAGTCCTACAAACTCAACTACATTAAAATTAATAAGACAGGAAACCATAATCACGTAGCAGCTCTTGCATCACGCAGTGACAACCAACCAAAGACCCTAAGCACAGGCTACCACATAATCACAGGCTAATCAGCCGGATTTTTCCCCTGTTCTCTTTGCTTGAGCTGTATCATAATAGAATCTATGAACTGCAAGGTACATGGTAATTAATCTTTGAACTACTTGTTAAGTTAAAATGTGAGTTGAATATCAAGTCGAATATGTTTGCAATCACGGTCTTCAGTAAAGGTGTGGGAAAAAAATTACTAAACAGAATAAAAAAAAAAACAAGAGACCCAAAACAAAAGACAGTGTCATCCTCTCCTAGCCTAAACAGGGAGTAAAGTGGACTAAAAGTCAGTAGGAAAAATAATCTCTTGACAAGTTCTAGGCCTGATTTGCCCCAGCGCAGTGTCAGCTGGAGGTACCCACCAGTAACCCAATTACAAGGAGGCTACCAAAGCAGGCCTCCGCTCTGGAGAATTCACAGGAGTTACGCTGTACACCTGGCACGTGAGGGAGGAAAAAATTGTGTCTTTCTCCCCCCACCCCCTCCCATCTCTGAGCTGGATGAGGAGAGTGGGAAGGGAGAACACACACACGCTTCTCTCATTTTTTAGTGTAAAGATAGCAATAACAACCTTCACAAAAAATAACACAGCCAAACATGAGGAAAATATAATGTACTGGGGAAGAGATGCTCAGGGAAACCAAGCAAGTTTTTAAAGAGGATTCTGTGAGGCTGAACAAAAAGAGACCTTGATAACTATTTTCATGGAACACGAAAAGTCTGAAGACTTCCCCCCTGCTCCCCTCCCAGTTTTGAGCAATGCTGGAGACCAGAATGCTGAGCTAATGTTTACTATCATCAATATGTCTTTCATATGTTACTAGTCCATCACTGTACTGTACATGTGCTAGAAAACAGATTCTGAAATATTTTTGTAATTTGCATTAACAAGAGCTCCATACTATACATATTTAACAGCCCAAAAGATACCAAATAATTCAAAGTCTAATTTTAAGGCACCTGTTTCCCACCCTCTCTCCCTGCCTTTCCACTACATTTTTAAACTGTTTAGCTCAGGGCTCATTGGACTAAATGGAAAATTTTCTATAGAGTCTAATGAATACTAGGTCCCACCGTAAGACAAAAGTTAATCAGCTTATTTCTAGTTAGCATGCACTTAATGCTGAACACATGTGCAACAGATTTGCCGAAAAGATAGATATAAGCATGGGCTTAAATGTCTCCTCGAACTACGGCCTAAAAAAATAAAAAGAAACGAAAAAAATTTTAAAACAAGTCCTAAAATACTGCACATCCGCCAAAATATTCAATTGTTACAACAGACTATTTGACACTTACTTACCAATTCTGGACAGAACATTATGAAACTGTTATTTGGCTTTATATTTAAATGTCCATCAGTATACACTTACGGTACAGAAGCATAACAGAGGGATATAAACCAAATAATTTGTACATGTCTTACCAGCAGAATATAAAGCTCCAGAGTCAGGAATATCAGATCAAATTGGTGGAATGAGCAGATATTCTGTGCGACTCATTAATAAAACAGCTCATTTATTGGTATGATTACAATCACAAATCAGAGACTCGGGTGTCAAACTGCAGAAGTACCATATTTACATGCAGCCGGAAGCACAGTCACAATAAGGATTGACACAGAGTTGGCTGGCTTTTTTTCCAACAAGTATTTCCACACCTATATTTGTTCTATTTGTTCATCTTTATATTTCTCGGTTCCCTTTTTTCTATTGAGTCTGACACAAATATCCCAGCAGTCATTATACACATAAACACAAACCGGTCCTGTTTTTTTTATTGAAATGCAGAGCCTTGTTCTGCGACACCACTGCTTTGGACATCGCTTGGGGTGAGTAACTACTCGGGGTGATGACCTGCGGACACAGTGCTATCACAGGACACTGACTGCAGAGTGCCAATACAAACTGTTTCCTCTGTAAGAAGACAACATTTGGGGTTTTTTTTTGTTCTCTCCCACCAGGGAAATGATGAGCTGAGCTAAAGCCTCCTCATTCCTCACATGATTTTATATATATTTTGTGTATTATACAAATACTGGTATCTTGCCATGACTGTTATTTATAACATCCTATATTACTATAATTATATTACTATAGTATGTTATTAAATGCAAAGAGATATGCCTAGTTCAGTGTAGTTATTAGATGTTCAATTTCAATTGATTGTCAAGAACATCGTCATTAAGATTAAACATCTGTTTAATAGGTATATCTTATTACATAGTTGTACTTAAGTCCACAGGCAAAATCTGATTTAACATGAGACATAGTTTAAACAAACTAATTATGCAAGCATGATCTAAAACCAAGCTAAACATGGACCTTTGAAAATGACACATGAATTTAATCAAAGCCAGGGCCTCAAAGTGAGCAGAACTTAACCACTGGCCTGACTCATGCATGTGTTTTGATTTCACAGCTGAAACCAGTAAAGCCAGCACCCTCTGGGGGCTTCCTGACTCAACAGTGCCTCCCCCACCCACAGATTACAAAGCAGCAAGTTGTCTCTTTGTTTCAAATTACAGGAAACATCGCTGTGCTTTGTTTGGGAAAGCACAAGCCCTCACCTCTCCAACAGTAGTGAAGTCTCCGGGGGGTTTGGTCTGGCCAGCTCAGCACCAGTTTGCCCAGTTGAAGGCAGAAGGGCTCACCCCAACCAGGGGTAACAGGTGCTTCCACGAAGCCCTCTGCTCCATCAGCATCCTGGCCATGGCCAAACAGGAGACACCAGACCTGTGGCAGCCCCCGTCCCCTGCTCCCAGAGGCGGTTTTGTTGTTTGTACAGACCATCAGCCTAACGCTCCCACACCAGTGACAAAAAATGGCGGGCAAGAGGGTGGGCAGGTAACAGGGTGGGCGTACCAGGCCTCCAGCGGAGGTACGGCCACGAAGCAGCAGTCTCGCTGATCAGCAAACTAATCCATGTTCCTACAGTGCAAAACCAAGGTCCAGAAGCACAACATACTGAAATGCCTTGCTTGAGCAAAGAAAGCCTGGTCTGGTTTCCTTTCTGCTAAATTTAGGACTTAAGGGGAATAAATCACAAATTCGGACCCAAGAAGACTAAAAGGTGTTTCCACAAACTCAAAGCAGGTCTCGGACAGACCTCCCTAATATTTTTCCTGTTTCATTAACGGCCACAGCGTTAGTAAGCCCTGCTCTGAGTCTCCAGGGAAATAATTCTACGTGCCTTATGGACAGTGGGAGACCGGCTGAGCCTTTCGATACACCCGTTCCTCGGTTCTTTCAATGCTTGACAATTTTCTCAAGAACTCTAGCTTACTGCCGCATGAGAAATAGAGCTGGTCAGGAAACTAGATATCAGCTCCATTCAGTCATTTAAGTTTGGGAATTTCTTCCATCTGGAGGCAGAAATCAGTGCCACGTCATGGAAGAGAAATTCAAATTTAATACTGAAATATGCCATTTCCAGAATGAATTACGCTCTCTCAGATGTCTAAATACCTTCCTAGAGGACTACACCAAGTGAAACAGCCTTGGTCGCTACAGCCCGAGCCTGACAAAATTTTTGTTGGCTTCAGCACTGCCCATCACTGCCAAGCATGGGTGAAATAGCATCTCCGTAATTTTTCCATTATCACTCCGTGCTGAAAAGTCACACTCATTTTCAAAACTGTCGCAGCCATTTGGCAATTAAAGGCCTCTGAGACCTGAAAGCCTGTGAAACTGGTGGGTCATTGGCAATACGTCAGGCAGGCAAGGAGCTGGGAGCCCAGAAACAGCATTTTGCCCCCAGCCCCAGTGCCCTACATCACAGTGAGGTTCCCAGACACACTCGCTCCTCTTCAGCCCAGCTGAGCTGGCCAGACCAGTGACTTGGGCAATTGCGACTATTGGACTGGGCTGACTCTTCACTTCAGGTTCACAAATAATGGAAACAAAATCTGATGGAACCTCAGAAAACAAACTGGTTTCTAACATAACTTGTTTGTTTCCCATGGGAAGTTTTCAAAATTGAATAGTTTCTATAAAATCTTTAGATTTATCAAGTCAGTGAGTTCTAATGGATGAAAAAAAGTTTCCTTGAGATTTTTTTAACTGACTTTAATCTCTCCAAAACAGCTTCATCTTTTTCAAGAATGTATGTCTAGTGCTATAGCAGTGCAGAAAACCTCAATAACAAATGCGAGTGCACCCTGTTGATGCACAGTCCAGAGAAACACTGAATTTTTGTTCTCATGGTTTTTAATTGCTTAGAGATGGCAGTGCTGGCAATTGATGCTATGGAATGCTACTTCTTTTCCCACATCTCAGTAATTGTTCTAATGACCTCCTTGCAACATATTGGTGGAAATGTCAGGAGATTTCATGACAGACATAAAATTCATGTGATTGCCAGTAAAGCAGTATAAAGACTCCAAAAAATATCCCACAAATATTTCCCCACATTTTTTAATATAGCCATGTCAGGACTACTTGCAAGCTTTTGTATTTGTCACACGAATCAGATGCCTACATCCCATCAGAAGATAGGGATTTCCAAGGGCTTCCAAAAGCCAACAGATACTTTTGTATAGCTTTAGGAAACAAATATTATTTGCCACAACTGTGCCTTTTAGACTGCAACATATAATAAATACTAAACATATTATATGAACTATAATATCTGTGTTTATAAAAAAGTTTCCAGTGATCTCTATATACCCATGTCATAAAACTCATTAAAGATATCTCTTCTTACTGCATTCTAACCCGCTACACCAACAGGGTGAGTAGAAAAAATGCAATAAAATACACAGCTCCATGCTGCGATGAGCAGGTTCCCTCAGCTATGCAAGAGGGATATCTGCTTCTCTCTTACCTGCAAGTGAAATAAGCCATTTGTAAAAGGTACATTACAGAGATCAATTCCTAAATTAATGCTTATATGGTTACATATACTATAAAACTATCTCAGGCTCAAGCTTGATATTGTGCATTACTTAACATATTTTCTAACTGGTTTAGATTTTTTCCATTTTGATTCTCTCAGTACAATGTCCTGAAATGCAGAACCTACCAATGTCCTCAGGCTGGTTCAGAATTTTTTTTCCCCAAGACCTCATGTCAGCCCTCCCTACTTTTTTATTTTTTAAGCTATCTATCCATTAAAAAAAAAAAAAATCCCCAGCCACATCACAAATCCTCTATTTCCTGCAGCAGAAAAGCCTGCTCTCCCTATGTCGTTCCACATCAACGCTGTGAGTGTTGTGATGTATCTACTGCACTTCCTTGTAGCAGCTCCAACTGCAAGGAGCTTCAGGCGCGGCTGTACAGAGCTCAGTCAGTACGCCTGCTGGCTACCTCCAGGAGCAATCAGTGAGTTCTGACAACACCTCAATTAAATAGAAATGTGACATCCAAGGGTTTAAGTCTAACCATTAGCTTACATTGGTGCTTCTGTTTTGGAAGCATTCTGACAGGGTAGAACCATGCAAGCGCTCCACAGGAGTTTACTAAACTGAAGTGCAACGTCCAAGCACGAACATTCAAGAATGGGCTTCACAGATTTAACCCCAGTCTCTCAAATGGATCCACTCAGCCACTTCTCATGTGCAGAATATCACCAACATCAATTGTATGTATAGAAAGCTACAAGAATCTCAATCTAACATCAGGAAAAAAAACCCAAACTAAACAAACCCCAAAAAAACAAAACCCGTTTTGCTGATGCAACATTTCACAAACAATTACTATGCATCATTTTACATTCTTCCCAGTATAAACGGAATTAGCAGGAAAGTCCATATCTGAAAGCGTTTGACATCCCAATCCCAGTCCTGGGTCATTTCAGATCTGCTTGTTTCACGCTCTGGGCCAATCACTGTAACGTGCCAGCACTATTTCTCCCAATCCGAAGAACCTCTGACCTTCAGGAGAGCTTTCCATACCTGCATCTGGATCTGATCGCTGCGATTCTGGCTCACCCCTGTTAAAGATGTACTCGGGTCTTGGATTTACATCCCGCATTCCTCTGCAACCCGGAGTCTGCTGTGATTAATGTGCTCCCAATGAAAACCATAGGAACTGAAAATGATTTGCAACTGATTCATTAAAATAGCATTCATCATAATAATTGATTGGTTAATTAATTATGGTCATAATGCGGATGCTGCCTGTATTTCCATAAGCATTCTTTGGTAGTTTCTGAATTCATTCATTGAAGCCCGGCTAGTTTACAGTGCCAGCCGTGCTACAGCTTCTCACCCAGGAGACTTCTGCCTCCTTACAGAGAGAGCATATCCAAGGCACCACACTTTCCAAGAAAGAACACTTTCTAGTGCTATAGTAGAATTACTTGACCAGCAGCGCCGCCTCAACCTCCTACAGTGCCTCTCCTGACTAATACTGCACATGGCACAGATGTGATCCAGCCCTACACAGTGGCTCAGCGCAGGAGCCACAGGCTCCTCTCATACTACACCTAGCCTGTCACTTCTCACTCGCAGCTCTGTTAGGGAACAGGTATCAAGTCGGGTGACAGCACCCACAGCACAGCAACACAGGAAGAGTTATTATAGAACAAACGCAGAAGAACATTCTTATGAAAAATGCCAATGGATCTTTCTTGCAATGTACATCAAACAGGCTCAGGTTTTTGGAATCTCATTTGAATGACACGCACAGGCAAAATCCACAGCCAATCTACCTCGCTTGTAAGGCTAAGTCAAACTTTTTGATTTATAAAGTGCTCACTGTCCAGATGTCCATTACACTGGCAGACCGAGCTGCCTGTCACTGACTAGAAATCGCTGCCTTTAGCATGGTTACGCTCTAGCATAGAGCGGCAGGTTTAGAAAGATGGACACAGAACAGAGCAGACTTGATGCCTGAACTCACCTGAAAGTGTTACAGCTCACACAGACAGGCCAAAGGCAAGAATCCTCTCCTGGTTATGATCTGATATAGCAGAGTTTGAGTTATGCAGATTCATTTCTTAACTCTGCCGTAGGCTTTTCTGCATGGCCATCAGCAAAACCTCCCTTCCTCTGTGCTCCAGTTTTCATCTCTAAGACAGAAACGATGGCAACTCTCTTTCCAAGGCTATGGAGAAGATGCGCTCACAATATTAATAACTAGAAAGTGCTTAGATAGTACAGCTTCGGGGGACATAGACATACCCAGAACAGCAATCCACAAAGAGCAACACAGAATGAAGAACTTGCTAAGGCTATGTTCTCCTTCGTTCTTCCTGCTAACCCTTTTTTAATTTCTTTTTTTTTTTTTAATCTCCTGGTGCCATAAGCACTGTTGGAGCACTCACGCACTGCTGCTAAATGGGTGGATACCTCAGGCTGAATCTCCAGCTGCAGAAAGGCAACGTCAACCCATTGACTTCAAATCAACCCATGCTGATTTTCATCCCTGAACATCCAGCCTGACACCACCACCTAGTTCTGCTCAGGAGCGACCCACATCTCCCCAGCTCTGAAAAGAGATGTCCCTGCACTGGAGGAGCCTGCAAGGGCAGGGCAGGGAGGGGGCACTACATGGAGCCTTGCCGGGTCCGGGCTGTGCTCCCAGCACAGCATCGCTCGCGCTCGGCCAAGCAAGGCACTGGCAGGTGTTTGGGGAGCACCACGGCCGTAAAGCCATCAGAGGTGTACATACAGCCTGCTGCAATCCGTCAGAATGGCTTTTGTCCAAAATCAATTTTAAAATGGGGAAATAGGTAGAAACGAATGTGAGCTTTCTGCTTTTTATGCCCTTCCCCCAACTCTCTGATCTTAGTGGGATAAAAAACAAGCCAAGAGCCACGGAAGATCTTTCTGACCTGGTACCCTAAAAGCACAAGAGGACTATTAGAGCTCTCTAACGCCAGATGAGAGACGGGGGGGTGTCTCTGTGATTTACCATTCTCCATCTCTTCCTTTGTTCTATCTTCACCTCGACTGTCAGCTGTTTTGTAAAGGGGCTGGCAGTCGGGGGAGAGCGAGCGAGGCTGGTGTGTGTGCGCATATCCAGTTCAGGCTGGTTCCTGGCTCAGGGAAACATTTTATTGGATTTGTTACTCTTTGATGCTGATTAAGCCCATGGGGTAGAAAAAAGGAAAAGAGAGGGGGAGTTTGGGGGGAGGGGAGAGATGCAGTTTCCCTGTGGCTGCAATGTTTTTAATTTATTATTAACCATCTCTCATGTGTTATCTGACAGCTCTGTTGAATTCTGGATGCAAAGGAAAGCAGTGCCTGCATTTACAGTTTTCTAGGGTGTACATCCCCAGTCTCCCCGAATCAAAGTCTGCGCTGTTCAAGGACTTAACTTTGTAGATATTAATTTTAAACAAATAGATTAGTAGGAAATTACTTCCCTAGGAGTTGGAAGGCTGAACCGTTTCAAGGCCAGGATTGTACAACGGAGACCTTGGTGATAGCCCAGGAGTGCAGGGCGAGACACACCGAGGAGCAGAGAGCACGAGAGGAATTCTGCAACAGGGCAGGCCCCAGGACAGCCCAGACTGCGCTTCGAGCTTCTTCCTCAGATTTCTTTCATCCCGAGTCCCAACATTGCTGAATATCCCCAATTTCTGTAGTCTCACCCGATGTCACAGTCATTTCAGTGTTTGGACACAGCACCACTATGGGCACCCGCTGTGGTTAAGTTTCTTTAGTGACACTTCTACCCTTTCAGAGGACCTTCCAGGAGGACGCTCCCTCTAGGCGCACAAGCACCAGTGTCTTGATCCTACCTGGAAGCCCACAGTAGCTACACAGTTCACCAGCTCTGTTGCATAAATGCCAACAATCAGAACCAGCTGAGCCTGTTACACAGAAAACAGAGACAGGAGATTTGGAGTTTTGCTCTGCATTGTCTTACAGTCACATACAAAGCCAAAGTTAAAAAAAATCTCTAAGCACTCTTGCAGAGTGCCAGCATGCTGAGTAGGTGGTGTATCACAGTCACAAATGACTGTGCAACCTGCGATACTGTAAAACCCAGACTATAGCTTCAATTTTGAAAGCCATCAGTTAGTGATCTCAGCAGGCAGGGATCACTTTTGACAAGTACTTCTACATAGCCAATGAGAACTGGCAACTTTTGCTGACATATCTTTGAAGAAACTGGGAAAAAGCAGGCTAGAACCTAATTCAACAGTTATTGGATAAGCACATGTCACTGATGCTCAATATCAGCTCTCCAAGGCAAGGTTCCTTTAGAAATGGACTTTTTATTTTTGCAGAAAGCCACAGCAGATGTGAAATAAGATTCTGTATGAGAGAAGGCCAGATAGATGGGATTTTCCTATTGCAGTACACACAGCTGCAGGCTGGGACAGAAGCAAAGCTACAAGGTCAACATCTTTGAACATCTGGCTAACACACAAGGCCAAAACAATTTCTAATTCAAATCAAAGACCACTACAGCTGACATAAAGAAGTTCTGCTGCAACACATACTTCTCTCCATCCTTGGGCCAATCCATGTTTCTGCTTCCATTAGGCTAGCACCATGATATCCACGAATTCCTGATTGTGGAGGACCAGGGTTGGCGCAAGGACGGAGGTTAATGATGTGCCAGATGCTCTGCTAATGCTCTTAAACACTGCCATCTCCTGGGAGAGAGGAGATAACACAATCCTTCCTCTTTGGTCAGTCAATTGTCTTATAAACCAGGGTTTGACATCATCTGTGCGGACATCAGCAGCTCCACCACTCAGCAAGGGCTGCAGCCAGAAAGAGCTAGTCATGAAACCAGCCAGGCAGACAGAAGCTGGAAAGGACACTCTTACTGAGTCCATCAACAGGATCTAACTACCAACACGCACAGTAAAAGGATATTTTTCAAGGCCATCTAAAACATGGTGCCATACAACTTCACGCAATTTCAGGGCAGTGTGTGTATTTAGCGCACTATGTAAAAGAGTGCAAAAGCAGTGTCCTTAAGGTTCACCTCAGGGGAAAACAGAAAATAAATTTCACTTGACCCCAGGCTCCTCCACAAGTATTACTCCCAAACTGTCTGTATCTCTGTTGACAAAACCCTTCACACAGTGCTTTATCTTATTGCTAAAAATAAATCACTTGTAAATTGTTTTATAAATTATGTATAAGAAGAGACCTCATAGTCTAAGATGTGCTACCAGTGTATTCTACAGGATAAAAAAAATTTAAAAGGGTCTCCACGGGTGGGAGGGGGAAGGGAATGGAGCACTTTTATAAATAATATATTCAGTGGTCAAAGAAAGTTATCACCTTTTATGAAGTGTTTGGGATTCATTATGCATAAAAAGTAGAGCACTGCTTCTAGTATGTATGATATCAGGATGTGATTACTAAGCATTACAGCCACCAACTAAGTGATTATTGGTGTCACCATTTGTTTATCTAACCAAAACCTAGACTGCCACCTCTCATCAGTGGAAACAAACAGCTGATGTGTTTGACTAGTGCCAAAGGAACGCTGTCAATTATTCACAGAAAGACGATGTCCCCATCATTGTGGGTTTCATTTGGTATTCATTGTAATAGCACTGATCCTAATGAATTCATTTGGTATTCATGTGGATGTCACATGTATTTCCAGAGATGTTCTGCTGTAATTTAGCATGGGTTAATGGACACCTCTATTAAAGTGTTATTGAAAGTTTGACATTCAAATAACCCAGTTTAAAATCAGACAAACCTAGATATTAAAGCTGAAAGGAGAATGGGGGGAGGGAGCTCGAGTAAGAGGCAAGACTGAAACGCAGTGTTAAGATAGTAACACTCCTCTGCCTGCGAGGAACGGAAAACTGTCCTGTTCCTTCCTCATTCCTTCAACCCTTAACTAACCAAAAGCAGAGCTTCCACTGTTTTCAGAGACTCTGCAACAGGGCCACTTGTCACACCCACCCCAGATCTCCTGTCGGGGTCAGGGTGGCTGGCTGTTAGCCTGCCAAACATGGCACCAGGGGAGGGAAGAGTCTTTGGGAGCACACGAAACCACGGCCAGCGCCTGACAGCACTTCTGCCTGCCTTCACAGACGAGGCGTGGAGGCATCCCACCGCCCGGTCTTTGATCCTATGACTCCAAATACATCACTAGGATCCAGGAATGAGGTTGAAATGAGTAGAAGCACTTCTATTTTCCAAGTTTTGCAATTCTGAAACTAATTTTTCTGTGGTACAAATTCAGAAACCAGATGACAAGGATAGCAGGATTAGCCCAGAAAGCGGCAGGTTTACAGTCCAGTATCCTGTGACCTAAATGTCACAAGCTACTGAACAGAGCACATTCCCTGTTCACTTTCAAAAAGCTCACACCACTTATGCTTGCATTGCCAAAAAAATCTTGAGATAACACAGAGAATCACCGAGGTATTACATTATAAAGAAATACTATCCCGAGGTTCTTAAAGAAATTACCTTTTTTTTTTCCCCCTCTCAACAGTCCATGGGACTTCTGACAATGCAGAAGTCAACCCTTCCAGGTAGAGCCCCACAAGTGCTTTTAAGAACTCAGCAAACACTGGATCCATAATACGCCTCTTCAATATGTGCCAACAGTGGAATATATGATGATAGACTTGTGGTGTAAAGGTTTTGCTCCCATTCATTTGGGATGACCCGCATAGATACTAAGATTTTGACCAAAAGGAAAGTCTGAATTGGTGAGTAATGTGACCAGCCCAAACCTGATAAAATCTCAGCACCACACTACACCATCACATTACAACCGCACATGCAACCCATATACAGTAATTGTTTATATTAGACACAGAGACAGTGTACCACATACTTCGGTAACATAATCATCACTTAAACTGATATTTCACCAACCATGAAATAAATTGCAAGCCACAGAATAAATTGATTTTTTTTCTGCATTGTAGTAACACCACTTGGCTCCACCCATGCTAATGCACTCCCCTTGTTTCCACAGTAAGTAAAGCATTTGAAATACAAGAAACCTAAGAAAAATATCCATTGTGCAAAATACGTGAGGCTGTGGTAAACTCAGAGGTTTGAAATGCCACTTGTTGCCCAGCTTTCTGGCTTTTGTGAGTACTTCCATTATACAATACTCGCAGCAATAAAACTTCATCCTATCCTGGATTTTATATGCTCATGCCTGCAGATTAAATTGCCAGCTATAACACAGCATGTGCTGTTTGTGGCCATTTTCTTAAATGCTACTTTGGGAACAAAATACATAGATGCCTAATGTAAACTAACCTCCTCACATTTTTTCTGCAAAGGTTGAAATTCAACCCTGTGCAGAGGTTCTCCACAAGCCTATTTATTCAATCCCACTGAAATGCCCAAAATAGGAGTTAATTAGGTTTTAAGTGGTACACAACTTTGTGAAGGCCCATTAAACAGCTTTGACCTTTATTATCTCTGTGGTTTTATTTGCACATTTGTGCTTGTTTTTCTGATAGAATACCTTGTTGTGTTTTCCACCATGTATAATCAATATCTCTTTGAGAACACTAGGGCTGAAACCCTGCCTCTAACAAGTCAGTGGCAAAATTCCCATTGACCTCAGGCTGAGGAAGCTTTCGCCTGACCAGACCAGCTACCTGCCCTTACCTGCTGAAGCTCTGAGACGACAAGGACTGGTTGATTGAGAGACACTCCTAGACTGCACAGACAACAAACTCCCATGCAGCAACATCTGTAAGCAAGGACTTCTCTCTCGAAACAGGGAAATCAAGGTTAATAGGTATGTTCTGAGAAAAGAACAAAGCTTTTCTCAGCAAAGCTAAGGTTTGCATGAATTGGAGATTACTTGCATTGTGGCCAGCCCCAGGCTGCCAAACTTTCCCTGGGAAAAAAATAAGGACTGTCATAAACTTCATTATCTTCTACTCTTAATTGCAAAGGATACATTTCTCATTAGGCAAGACCTTAGTATTTGGGAACTAAATGCTTGGCCTTTACCCCATTCCTGCTACATCTTGCTTTATAAGAGGGAGCTACACAGCTCGATGTAGCAATAAATAATTTTCATAAGTTTTACTGCAGTGCTATGTGCCACTAATGGACAATTTCGTACTATTTTCAAGAGAGGGCGGCAGGCTGAATCACAAAGCAGCTTTTACTGTTTCATTAAAAGCAAAAGTCCCTTCCCTACTCCATTTCAAACACCAGTCAGGTTTTTTTGATCATTTCTCATCTCCCACGAAATTATGGTGAGATCCAGCTCTTCCCATCCAATAGTAATGGTCTCGCAATCTCCAGCCCCTACAAGAGGCTGTGTAATTGGGTACCAGTCTGTGGAGGTGTTTTAATACAGCCATGGCTCCTGACCTTCAGCCAGCAGGAGGAAAGAAAAGACCTTGCCCAGATTCATCTAGAGTGGCTGCACACCAACTAAACTTCCCTCATCTGCATTTTTCCTTGAGATTAATGAGCAACAGGGAAGGTCCCTAAACTTAAATGAGCTGGAATAAAATTCTGAAATAAGCCTTGCCTATTAGATGGTGTTGGAAAGAGATTTTCAGGGGAAGTCTTTCTCTGGGAGCAATCATTAGGAGAGAGATGGCTATTTAGCTTCGTAGTTCAGGAGCCCAGCTAAGATCTAGCAGATGCAGGTTCCATATCCATTTCTGCTCCCTGCTTTTCTTGCTTCGCCTGTAACCTCTGTACCCCTGCACCTCTGTGCTGTCGATCCTTAAACATATCGACTGTACTGCAATACTTCAAAACACAAAAACTGGGCATCCTAACTTTTTATGGAGCCTGAGGTAGCTGGAAAGACCTCAAGATGATAAAAAACAAAACCAACAAAAACATGCAGCCTATTTCCATTTGCCTTCAGATCACGAAAACTCTCGGGTACAATCAAATCAACTTTTTCAGTGTAAATCTGAGGTGAAAAAATTCTTCTGTAGTCATAGGTTTCAATTCTTAAACTATCATTTCTAATTTCTGATTCCAAAAGGCTGGGGGAACCCACAAGTAGTTTAAAAATTCTGCTAAAAAGTTTTCCAATTTCTCCCGTGAAATCAGAAGCATCAAATGAACTGAAAGCTGACTGCAGGAATGAGGAGCAAAGAGGCTTATTACAAATATCCGGGCTTTAGATCCATCTCACAAGAATGTTGCTATTATGACTATGCTATTCTGTTCCAAAGTATCCATCCATTTCTTTCTAAATGTCTACATTTCCTAATGGATACAGGAAGAAAAAAAAAAAAAAATCTAGTCTTGCTCTGTACATGATTCATCTTCCAGCTCCTTCCTCCAACAGCCCCTCAAAATTGCACAGTATTAAAAAAACCAGTTTTGTTTGTTTTTAAATGCACCTTTTTAATGAACAGTTAAAGAAAAGTGAATCCAGCTTAAGGCCAAGATGCTGAATGCTCAGGGTGACAAAATACTCAGTTTTGCCTTTATTTTTTAATCAATAGTGTGATACTCTTCATCTTTGAAGAGATTCAGAAGTGCAAGGCAGCAAAACCACGTCGTTCTACTCTGCCACCACACAAAAGACATGACCCAAGGCACCCCAAGTCTAGTTTCCTGAAAGCTACACTATTATTTTACCCTGTGCCTAACTATGTAGTGAAATTGCTCATGCAATGACGTAGCTGTAGATTTATTGCTTGTACATGGATCAGTTCTGCCTCTCCCCATCCTCTTCTCCTTTCCTATCCTGTTCAGCCTTGTGCGCTGGGCACACATGAAGAACCTCCCGGCACACACCCAACAACAGTCCTCAAAACATCTTCTGATGGCACAGGAGGAACAGCCTCGTTGCTCCCACCTGGTTCTCTTTTTTCTGGCTGCCGCTGCTCATCGCAAACACCAACAGTCATACTCGCTGCTTCCCTTACGTCACTGTTCCACGCTGAACACACACGATAGTTTCCACAGAAGTGTGCTACTACCCTCAGTGGAGGAAGTCTGGCCTAAACAAGACAAAACATGGATTGTAGGACAAAGTTTCTCCCAAAACCCTGTCTGTGACCTAAAGGTATTCAGTTCCACTGTTGCTTTGGAAGATGTGGCACTTTGCGGTTCTCTGTTAACTCTGTAGGTTAGAAAAAGCTGTAACTTTTTGCATGAAAACTAGAATTCATGCTCAAAATTCAATTGCAAAAGGACAACACACGTGTCCAACCTACGTTCTCTCAAAGGATTTATCACTCCTACAAACACTTTAACCGTGGGCTTGTGTTTCAGGATTACGTTTTTTCTAAACGCAAATAGCCAAAATCAATTGAAGGAATACCAGCAGATTTTCTAAATGAACCAGATGCAATGCACCATGTTATCATTCAGTACTACACTGCACAAAGTTAACTTGCGCAAGGCATCCGGAGAACGTACGCAGAACGGGAGAAAATCTATCAATATAATCACGGTCTTAATCACTATCCCTCTTCTACGCTGTATTTAGCACAAATGCAAAACCAGCATAGATGGAGAGCAGATGCAAGCTCAGATCAATCGAAACCCCATGACCTAGGACGTGGCAGCCTGCAATGAAATACAGTAGGTCCTGTTAAGCCACACCGCGCAGCTACGTGTGCCATCTTCCTGTACAAATTTAACGTGTTTGCATACACACTGAGGGTATTGGTTTGATAGGGCAAAGGATGACACGAGACCATATAAATCAGCTCAGCTGGGCAGCCCCTCATAACACACACACTCACCAGAAGGCAAAACACTCTCTCAAGCAAGAGGAGAGATCTGCCATGGTCAAGCTTCATTCTCCCTCAGCCTCTGCAAGAGCAGAGCAGCTACTCCTCTCCCACCGCATCTGGAGAGGACAGCCTCAGCACAACTCTGAATTTTGCCTCCTTTCTGCTCATCAGAGGTTTCATGTCAGCTAGAGGCATTTCTTACAGGGCAAAGTTTAAAACACAGAAGTCAATTATACTGATCAACAACCCATGCTTTCCCAAAGCCCTGTTCCAAGTCAAGAACATTTTTTTAAGCCCTGGTAAATCCATAGGCCCAACTTTATGACAAAATCACCCAGTAACAGTAATGAAACGTGGTACAGTAACTGAAAAAGGCATTTACGTTGCAGAAATCAGATTTACAAGATGCATTGTCAGATGGGCTCTCTGCACTTTCTGCTTTGGTGGTCCGCCGGGCTGTGTCCCCCCAAGGCCCTTGCAGAGGCAGCCTGAGAGCACTCACACCTGATCTTCCCCTGCAAGCGGAAGGGCTGCAGAGGCTGCAGCTACAGCTGATTTCAGGAACCAGGGACAGATTTTGTTCAGAAACTGAAGGGAACTGAACTGTGCCTACTTAAAAACAGATTATTGATATATAGTCCACAAACCGTAACGAGACTTAGAACAACTGCCACACTCCTTCCAGTGTACCTTATTTAACTATAAAATACAAGAAATAAGCCACTGTTATGGGTTTGCGTGGCAAAGTTTTGGTAGCAGGGGGGTTACAGGGGTGGCTTCTGTGAGCAGCTGTGAGAACCTTCCCCCATGTCTGATAAACCCAGTGCCAGCCGGCTCTGAGATGGACCCACTGCTGCCCAAGGCCAAGCCAATCAGAAAGGATGGTAGCGCCTCTGGAATAACATATTGAAGAAGGGGAACTAAAAATAAACTGCAGTGAGACAGCAGTTGAGAGAAAGGAGTGAGACAATGTGAAAGAAACAACCCTACACACTTCCAAGGTCAGTGAAGAAGGAGAGGGGAGGACATGCTCGAGATGCCGAAGTAGAGAGTCTTCCCTTGTAACTTGTGATGAAAAACCATGGTGAGGCAGGCTGTTCCCCTGCAGTCCATGAAGGAGCAGATCTCCACCTGTAGCCCGTGAAAGGGACTCCCACGCCAGAGCAGGTGGATGTCTGAAGGAAGCTGTGACCCCATGGGGAGCCTGCGCTGGAGCGGGCTTCTGCCAGGACCTGCGAACCCGTGGAGAGAGGAGCCCACGCCGGGGCAGGTTTTCTGGCAGGACATGGGACCTCGTGGGGGTCCCACGCTGGAGTAGCCTGTTCCTGAAGGACTGCACCCCATGGAGGGGACCCATGCTGGGGCAGTTCGTGAAGAGCTGCAGCCCGTGGGAAGGACTCACGTTAGATAAGTTTGTGGAGAACTGTCTCCTGTGAGAGGGACCTCACGCTGGAGCAGGGGCAGAGCATGAGGAGTCCTCCCTCTGAGAAAGAAGGAGCAGCAGAGACAACGTGTGATGAACTGACCGTAACCCACATTCCCCATTCCCCTGCACCGCTCTGGGAGGGGGAGAGGAGGTAGAGAAACGGGATTGAAGTTGAGCCCCGGAAGCAGGGAGGGGTGCGGGAAAGGTGTTTTAAGATGTGGTTTTATTTCTCACTATCCTACTCTGATTTGATTGGTGATAAATTAAACTCCCTTTTATCCCCAAGTTCAGTCTGTTTTGTCTCTGACAGCAGTTGGTGAGTGATCCCTCCCTGTCCCCATCTCGACCATTTCACCGTATTTCCTCTCCCCTGTCCAGCCGAGAAGGGGGAGTGATGGAGTGGTTTTGGTGGGCACCTGGCATTTATCCAGGCCAAACCAAAACAGCCACCTGAATTCATATTCACCCATTTTAAAAGTTTGGAATAGTTTGGCCCCCAGCTTGTTTTCTGCATGTCTTTAGCAGCAGACCTTTCCCACCCCATTCATTTTACATTTAGACCATGCATGTTAACTTTGTTTGATACCTTTGAAATACTAATTTAAAAAGTATGCCTATCTTGCGCTGTCTCATACGCAAAAACATTTATTATTTTTGTTCCCTTTGGGCCAGATCCAAAGGTCTTCAAATCAACGGGAGCTTTCCATTTATGTCCATGGGCTTTGGATCAAGCCTTTAATTATAATTGCATTGCCCCTTTAAGGTGCAGGACCCTCTCATTTCCCCTGCAGGTTTCTGCTAGCAACTCCAGAATCCAACACAAGGCTCTCTTAACACCTGATTAAATATTAATTCAGAGGTGGGGGCCTCACTCTTTTATGATTCTTTCCCTAGAAGCTCCTATTAGTAAATCACAGTCCAGTACAAGAGGAAATGTGGCCATTCCATTATCCTCAGTTCATGAAGGGTCATTAATTCTTAATAAACTGGCCTGATTATAATAATACTCAAAGGATGCAAAACAAGAATAGACAGGTTTACTTCCACAGCTAAGATTAAACACATGTACGGTGCAGGGAGAACAGGTGGGGAAGGAAGGGCTGAGAGGGGAGGAAGGGATGTGAACTCCGGCTTGAATTCTCAGCACAAGAGACTACAGCAACAACATGCTGATAAGTTTTTCTGTGCCTCCCTCCCAACTAGTTTTGTTTTGAAAATAAAATAAAAATAAAATCCAGCTTTTTCTTTTTAATTTAGAGCAGGGCAACCCTACTCCCAAGAAATGGCTACATCATACACAACATTTCAGACTTCAAAGTAAGCAGTTTTCAGAGAATCGAGGCAAAACCCTGTACTATCATCCCAAAATGCTGCGCAACACATACATGACTGTTAACATATAAGGACCCTCAAGTCCAAGTCCAAAAAAAGAGAGACGCTACTTCAGTATTCCTACAATAGCTTCCCTGGACTGTTGCTCTTTTACAGGCAGTGATACCGAGCAAGGAAGATGCTGCAGGCCACACGCTATTTTATTCTTGCTGTCAACCTGGGCTGCTGAAACAGCAACCTCTTTTAACTGTAATTCCCATGACTGCAAGTATCGCTGGAAGGTCTCTGAGGCAAACCAGGGCCAGCAAGTTATGACATAGAAATCACTGCAACCTCTTCTTAAGTCCTGCAAAAACCTAAGTAATATGCATTTGTTTTAACTGTGCCGCATTCCACAAGTCCTTTCACAGCCCAGCCAAATTCACCAAAACAACTTGCAAGACTCCACAAGCACCTTTGTAACATGCTGCTGAAATACAGGAGTCATATCGACACTCATCAGCCAGTTCACGTGGACTGCAGTTTAAAGCACTGGCAGGAGAGCAGCCCAGAGCACACTGTGGGCTGTCACTGCCAGCAAGGGGATTACTGTAGCTCAGCTGCCCCCAGCCCCCCTGCTGCCTTCCCACGAACAGCGTTTCTTTTCAGAAAGGAAACTAGACAACTAGTCTGCTCTGCTCTGGCGGCATGACACCACTGCATGGCATTATGTAGCTGGTAAAAGAGACAGCTAGGTAAAGAAAATGGCTTTATAACTCTGCCTGTCATGCAGGCATGCTTGAGCGCATGGAAACAGGCAACAGGAATTCAAGCTTCCCCCATCTGATGCCAGATCCCAGCCGGTTCTCCTCTCATGGTGGCCCTCCCTCCAAATTATTTCGGTATGTGACAAGTTTGGACTTGAGCATGGTCTTATGCTTAGAAAATGATATATTGGCAGGGCCATCAACAAGAACAGCCTTCAGATGTTATCATGTAAGAGAGCCATTCCTCTGACATGAGAGGTAGTGATGGTCGTTGCTGATTAGAGCAGTTAAAACTTTATAGCACACCATAGAGAAAGGCTGTTACAGCCTCCAAGGATGGACATGCAACTTCTCACACGCAATTTCCACATTCAGCTTCTCCCAAGAGAGTTATTATCTTTTTACTGTAGTGACCAAACCATGCAATTCCTCAAATCCTTTCCAAATGTTATGAAAGCGAGTAAACCATCACACACTTCAGGGAATTGTACAGAAATAGCAAGCATTTAAGAGGAACCAAACACTGGCAAACCTCTCTGGAATCAACTCTTCAAATCCGGGGAAGGCAGGATCCACTTTTTACACGGGGAAAGCCTCAGGCTGTTTTAAATTTTGATAGGTATGTAAGAGAGATCAATTATAATGCGAAGGTATTTGAACCAATTGATGCCTAGCCATTATCTAGTTATGCCAGACCTAAACTCAGAGTTTAAGCCAGAAGATATCAATGTTTCCTCTGAAGTTCAAGCAATATCACCGGCTTGGCTTTAGTTACACCAACACACAGAGCCTCATACACACAGAGCCTGTTGGTCACCAAAAGCACTAAAATGTGAAACCTAAAAAGCTATAGGATAAACATCAAGAACATTTCTTAATTTCAAGGAATCTGGAATGTTGAAAATGCCTAAAACTTAAATAACACCATTTTAAAATGATGTTAAAAATACTGGGATTTTATTTTTTTCTACGATTTCTATTTGCAGCTGCAGTAACTAGTATGTACAGGATCACTTCCAATTCTTGCTGGGTTACCTGTTGGCTATCTTTAGAAAATATACTACCATTTAAGTCAGAGCTCAAATAAAGGAACTAAGGAAATAGCTGGAACAAGATCATACTTGATATATAAATGATGAACTGCATTTAATGGCCATTTGAGCAGTGGCACTACCCACGCTTCCATTGCTCGGTTTTCAGGATGGTCATTTCACTCCAGAGTTCAGACATTTCAGGGCTTCAGCCTGCCTGCAGGGTAGCAATAGCAGAGTGACCGTAACAAGTCTGCTCGAGCCCTTTGTAAACTGATTGGCTCCCTATATGTTAAGCCAAACTAGGTTTAAACTAGCTACCCATGCTGCAATCACATTTTCCAGTGCCGCACAAACTTACCCATCTGCTTTCCCGAGGGAAGATACATAGCCAACATACACAAAATACAAAGACCAGAATATCCATGGACCTCGAACAATCAGAATAAAAAAAAGGTGGATTTTTTTTACTAATTCTTTATTTCTTCCACTGACTGGGGCTAGTTACCATCTGTAACTCTTGCTGAGCAAAATGATAAAATTTTGAGGGAACATGAAACTCACTGCTTAGCAGCAAAGAAAAAGATATCATGAGCTTCCTGAACAAGGCCTGAAACCCAGCAAAGTCACCACGATTTAGCTCTGAAGGCATCTTCTCGATTTCAGGGGACTCTGGAACCGAGCCTGTGAGAGCAATGTGGAGGTCTCTGCAACTCCAAGATGGTACAAACCCACCCCACTCTTGGTGTAGGAGAAGCAGCTTGACGGTGCGTGTTGCCCTACTCTGTAGAGCTTTGCTTAACGTAAGCAGTCCCTTTAAAAGGTCACTACTATTACACTGTTGTAGCAACAGGACTATAGCTGTCTTCAACACATCTGGTCTGGACGATTAAAATACAGGCTGCTGCGGTTCTGCAACGAGCTTTCCTGCTCGTTATCTCAGAGTCTATTCAAGGTCTCATAAATAGCACTGGAAGGATTCCACTGAAATGGCAAATATGAGTAAACACAGATTTCACTCCACCCCAAAAACATAATTGCTGCATTATCAGTACTCCACACTTCCAGAGAGGGAAACCTATGAACACATAAAACCTGGAATCTGCAGAGAACCGGTGCCCTCTTTTGTTGTCAGTTTTATCCAATGACTAATTAGGATTTCATTTTATCACTGTACCTGCAATACATTTTTAATTTCCCCGTATGCTGCACTTGAATACCAATAATTGACTCCTGAGCTGGTTTCACCTGACAGAACCAGGAAAACTGCTAAACATTTTAGATTAAACAACACTAAAATATTCGTAAATCAGCTTCAAAGTCATTAAGGTATGGCTTCAAACTGCCTATCAACAAGCAGGTACAGAGCCTTCACCACTGCTAATCCCTTTGGCCGAGACCCAACAGAGCCCATGGGAACTTTTGCCTTCACTTCAAAGGGGCTGAATCGGGTTGTCAGGGATTTTGTTGATGAGTGGCCATGGGTGTCCGTTTAAACAGCTGCATCAGGTATCACGTACCAACACCACCTGACCTCTGGAAGGAAGAAAATGAGCAAGTGTAGCTGAGACACCCCTCACGTTCTGCACATGTCTGCAAAGTCACACAAGTTCTCAAGCTCAGCCTCGAACAAATCCAACACATCTCACCTAAACAGCAAGTAACTGAATTGTTTGCTACCGGTTGCATGTATTGTGAACACAACTCAACTCCCAGCTGAAATTACTTGTTTTACGATCGATACAATTGTCTGTTACGTCTTCAAGTCTGTTATGTCCTTAGTCAGGGCTCAGATGTTCACTCTGCCTTATTATGCAAAAGGCAAATCTACCTGACTAATTTAAAGCTGCACCTTCTGCGATACTTTGGTCTGTGAAATGTTTAGAGACATAAAATGAAGAACTAAAGGATCACAACATATTACAAATTTATGCTTTCCCATAGCCTGAAGGATGTTCTCAATAGACTTTTCAACAAGTGATTTTGGAAAAACAAAGTTATAACAAAGTTACTAAAAAAAAAAAGAAACCCACATTAAAAAGGCTGCCATGCTAACTGTACATCTCTGTTCTCTGAAAGTCAACCAAGTTTACAGAAAATTTGACAGATTCTACTCAGATTTCTTCTGCCAACACAGTTTGGTACCAATTACTGGTTTTAAAATCTCCTCTCACGTAGTTCCAAACAGATCAGGGCTGGACTAAGAACCAATATGGGGTATGATAGCAACAAATTAGCAAATCACAAAAACTGAAACTTTTCAGGGAACAAAAGGAAGGCAACGATTTCAAAAGGGATCAAGGCCACGTCTCTAGCTACTTCACATCCAGACTTCGGGTCATAGTTTTAAAGCCATTTTGAGCAACTCAGCTACACCAGACTACACCAGAGCACAGCTCTTCATCTTCTGCCAGCAAAACAGAGCAGAAGTCCTGCTTGTTTCTGAGGATGACAGACCCCCTGAAGTTTACTGGGAGCATAAGGACAACTAAATTTCCCCCCGGGTAATTTCTAATCCAGGTAGTTTTAAACAGTTTCACTTTCTCTCTCTGTCTTGTTTATAAAATACACTGCGTGATTCTGAATAACTCTTTCACTCCAAAGATTTGTGCATTTAGCATTACAATTCACGTATACAAATAACATATATACACTTTCATGTGAAATAAGGAAACTTATGGGAAGAAACCACATTTCAGGTCAATATTTCAACAGTATTTTTTTTTTTTTTACACTAATGCATATGAGAGCAACGATGTCTGAAAAAGAGATAATTAAAAACCACGATGCATTGCCAAAGATGAAGGTATTGGGACCTGTCATTTTATCATGGTTACTTGTACTAGACCTAAACACTAACTCAGGACATTCCTAGCAACATGATACATCAAACTGTAAGGAAGTCGCTTCAACAACATGAAGAACATTTGCAGCTCCAAAGGAACTTTCCAGTGAGTTTGTTTCACCATTTACCTTCCTCTAGAGATTGCCTTCACCTAACATTTGAGCAGCTGAGTATGACTTACAGGAACACTCATGGCATGCGAATATTAACCTCACACACTGCACCAGCTATGAATCTGACCACATTTTCACAATTAAGACTGAAAACATAACTACACACCAAAATTTTTCTATATTTCACTCACAATTGCACAGTATGTCAGACAAGTGCAGTGTTTTTCACTGTCTGTAGAAATCACTTCTGAATCAAAAAGTCACTGACATATATGTAGACAAGCATCAAGTAATCCAAAGGTATCTGACTGCTCCCAAGGGAGAGAACTGCATTAGAAAACTGACCTCAAAGCTGTTTTTTTTCCATTGAAGATGATTTCAATTTTGAAATTTAAATTTGCATTTTCTATTGGCTTACTGTCACTGCAGTTTTAAAAGACAATGTCAAGTAAGACAACAGAAGTCAAAACTAAATAAAAATTGCAGATGTGAAAATTCAAGCTCTAGCTATACAAATACGACATGTAAATCTATAGGCTTTTTACTGGGCTTCTGTATGGGACGGTATCACACTGGGAAGCCTGCAGAATATTTAGCAAATATATTAAGTAAATTACCCACGACCATGTATTTGCTCAGTTCTTCCAGCTATACTTAATACATCTTCAAGGGCACGCTTTGTTCATCAGTGTTTCACTACTGAAAATAAGAAGAAATGCTTTCAAAAAAGGAATGAGAAGAGTTAACCAAAGCCATAGCATTCTCTGTTTTTTCCGATCACGTAGACAGTGACCAAAAATAGACCAAGAGCGTTAGCATCACTCGTGTCTTCTTGCTAATTGGCGTGTTTTAGATGCAGATGTTCTTCACTTCCAGAAGCTGATATTTTTTTGAAGAGTACAAAATGTGCTGCTTTGGCATTTCTGAACCCAGTAAAACTTTGATTTGCTATACTGAAATAAGGATCAAATACCAGTAAGGAGTAGTGGTTTTGTTTTCTATGATCTATTATTATGAAGATCTTAACTCTCCTAAACTCTTCTAAACACCAGCGTGTGCGATATCAGGCATCGAGACAACCACCTTTGAAATCTGTCTGCTAATAACAGACTAGCCATTGTAACTTATAACACAAATCAAGAATTCCGTTCTACTCCATGAAAACTACTGCTTTAAAAATCAATAGCCAAAAGTGTATTTCATCCAACATCCACAACATGCTCACACCACATCACAGGGAAAAACCACGAAAGATTTCAAAAGACGAGGTTTGTTTTCACTAAGCACCTACATAATCAGACACTTATCTCTCTGAAACTCTAACCTGGGTAGTTGCAATGCTTTCAGGATTTTTAGCCAAAGCTGGCACAAGAGTTTAAAAGTCAAGTGTTTTAGCATACTATACGCAAACACTACAAAATAAAATGGAAATCTGTGAACGTTTTGTTCTAACAATAGATAAACTAAGAGGCAAATGAGCCAAACTTTCATTCAAATCAGTTTTCACATCAACGTGGATATTACCGACACCAGTGCAATATAATAATAATGCAACAGAGAATTAGACTCTTATACTAGACGGTTCATGAACTAACATTTACCTTCACGGTTATGTCTGTCAGTAGCACGCTCAAAGTGATTTAAAACAGACGTTTAAAGTGTGGACACAACAACTTCAACTTGCAAACGAATGGGATTTGCATATCTAGATAGGATTTGTACTTGTAGGTCAGTTCTTCAGAAAACACAGGTAGCAGGCAGACAAACACCCATCCGCAAGTGGAAACGATTGTGAATCGTTTTTGAAGTCCGGCTTAGGTAAAAGACTGCAGAGCCACTTTCAGCAGAACCCCGTAAACCTAAATTAGTGTTTTTCAGTTCAAAGGGTAACTTCATTCTCAAGTGTGAACACCCCCACTACAGCAAAAATGGGAGGGGGCTTTTAAAATAAAAGTCGCACAGCAGAAGTACTTCAAATTTGGTTAAAGAGGAAAGAAACACAGCTGAAGAGCAATAAACAAACTAGTTAATATTTCTTTAAAAAGCTAACACTAAGTAATGCACATTCTGAAGTTAATAAGAAACATTAAGCACAATTGCTACTGGCATCAGATCAGTAAAAAAACACATTAGTTCACATAGAACATAAATACAGCTTCTAGTCTTAAGATTGACATAAAGGGAAGACTCTAATCACGTGGCTTGAAAGTACCCTCAGAAACTCACGATTTCTATGCTTTTAAACCCAAAGAGATAGCTGGATGCTTAGGTAACCAATTGCCTGCAGAAAACACTCAATATGCTCATACAGCCACCAAATTAGACATGAAAATTATATCCAAATTGCATAAAAAGCTGTAATCCAGATCTCCTCTTTGAAAATGCCAGCAAGGATTTCACTTTCCAAAGCATCTCACAGCTCCTATTCAGTTCAATTGTAATCAGTTGTGCTCAGGACTTTGCAAAAAAAAACATGATCACCACTGAATATGCTTTCAAAACTATGTCCTTTGTTGTACGTTTATTCTATATGTTGAATTATATGCCATAAAGTGGCTCTGTCAGGCATTCAGAGCACAGCTGTGATGAGCAAGAGCCCATGATTAATTCTGTCCTTGCTCTTCATAAACTATTTGCCTTGTCTAATTAGAAAAAAACACAATAGAAGTTACAAACATTTTCACCATTTCCAACTGGCCGTCAAAAACACAAGAGAAGCCAAGTTGCCTTTCACTAGCCGCAATGAATAATGTATAGAAAGACAAAGTCTCCAAGTTTGCCCCATTTTGTATCGCATTGTTCACATTGCCTACCCCCACCGCTTTGTATTTTTCAAAAAGTGTTCTGAAACCCACTGCAGCACTGCTATGTGGACCTCTAAAAACTTACAGGAACCACTTTTTAGCATTCTTCTTAATTTTTCAACATTTTTTTTTCCCTGTCACAAGCACCAGCTCAGCCTCCAAGGTCCAGTTTTGCAGAACTCAGTGGAAAAACCAATATAAGCAAATTGTCCCCAAACCTGCACTCCCTTAAACACAAAACAAAAGTCAACACGCAAAGGTATCGACGCCTTTGGAAGCACAAGCAATCACCACAGTTCAGCACAGGGGTAACTGACACTTTTCGACTAAACATTGGTTTAGGGGAAGCAGGAACAGCTCAGCAGCATGAGCTGGAAGCACACCTTGCCACTTCATGTTCCTGAAGCGCGTTAGACCACCCTCAGCACGCACGAGGTCTGTGATGAACTGCTGAACCCCGGTAACTTACTCTGGTATCCGATGCCAGAGATAACGTGCATCTCTCTCAATGTATACATCTTTATTGCTAGCCATAGTTATAAAACTAGAATAAACCAAATATATTTTCAATGATCTTCTGATATGCAGTTTGACAGCTACTACCTAAAGTCACCACAGGGAATACCACTAAATCTGTAAATCCTAAAACATACTCAGCTTTCTGTAAGTATTCTGCAATGTTTTTAGAAACCTGATTTGAGGCAAAATGTAAGCTGCTAGAATAGCTCACTGGCTGTTACCTCCCTTTCACTTCAGAGAGCTCCAGAGAGCTCAGTGCTTCAGCTCCATCATTTAAAGGTCCACCTGAGACCTGACAACCCCTTAAAGCACTATTTGAGCAATGTGTGTGTAAAATATCAGTATCACATTATAGAAGGATTTTCAAAACCCCTTAAGTAGACCTGCAGTTTAATTCTCATTGCTTTAAATAAAACTAAAAACACCCAATCCACCCCAGTCCCTTGGCAAAGTGAGATTTAGGGCATTCTGGATTTTTTTTAACTCTGTAAATGCTACAGATCACAGCTTGTATTTATCTAGTTTTGGTACAGAGCGCAGCACATCCCGAGTATGTTTTCTGGTGCCACAAGAGGACAAACGATCAGTCCTTATAAAACACTCCAGGCTGCACAACAGATTCCCAGCCGGCGCCAAGAGCGGCTACCTCTGACTCCGAGCGCAGGAAACAGCCTATAAAACACTGGAATTGCCCCAATTTACTGACCAGGAAGGTCTCTCCCCTCCTGTCTCACAAGTCTCAGCACCCACAATCTGGCTTATTCATGCTAGAGTTCCCAAAAAAACCCAGTGAAAGACCTCTGAACCTGCTGCTGACCTTACACCATCCCGGCAACACCAGAGGAGCGAGAAGCCTCTGCTTAGAAGCTGGTGCTGCCCCACGAGCACTGCTCAGCTGAGGCAGGCTGTCCGGGTGACACCCCTGATAGCAAAGAAAACACAGCAAAAACGAGTTTATCAGAGCTAAAACAAAATCTTTCTCCATTTAGAGGAAGCTTTTTGAGTTTGAGTATTTTTTGTTTGGTCAGATGAGGTTTGTTGGTTGTTTTTTTGTTGCGTTTTATTTTTAATTAAAAACCCAAGACATGATTCTTTGTTATTAGGCAGCCTGAATATGGAAATCTTTGTCTGCTGTAGAGAGGAGCCCAAAACATTCCCAGAGTTTAAGGAGGCTGGCTGGACCCCGGGCATTTGTTCAGCTCCTCGAGGAAGTCAGGACAAGCTGCCAAGTCTGGATCCTGACCTGCACTTTCAAAACAAACACACACAAACGTTCAGGATGTTCAAATAATGTGCATCCTTTGTGAAGGAAGGCCTTTCTCAAGCCCGATTTCACTTTCATGGCTCAGGCAGCATCTGGGGCGACGAAGGTTCAGCTGACGTGTTCCATGGGCAGCAGCAGCGCAGGTTTCTGCCTTTGAACCTTGACGGTTCTTCCAGGCAGACGGTGCCAATTGTTTGGGCTTTCAGACCAGCGGATCACACCTTCAGAGGCCGGCCTGCCATAGACCAGACCGACAAAGCATTTTGCAGGACTCTGGCTTTCTGCACAGCACGAGATGGAGCACGCGGTGAATCCATCCGCTCCGCTGGGACAGCGGCAGCCATCTGCTGGCAGGCAGGGAGGAGATGGCAGGGAGGGGTTCTCCAAAACTCTGGCTTTGCAAAAGAGCCACCTCCAAAAAAGATGCCTCAGTGCCCCAAGAGCAACCCGCTACATTACTTTAGATGAAATCCTTGAAATAGACACCAGAGATAAATGCAACTAGGAAAACACACGCTTTAAAAGTATCATAAAAATATGATAAACCTTATCAAACAGTCCTGGAGAACAGGATCTAAAGTCACAAGTCATTTTCTGGAATTCTGAATCTTATCTAAAGAAAGAAAGATTGCCCTTTCTTTAATCTACAGACGAAAAGGAGCCAGCTGTACATCTGAAAATCAGCTGCGTATTGATCCTGTGCCTGTTAATATTCATGAAGCTGTATCATAAGACTAGAGATTTTAACACAGTGCCCCCGGACTCTAAATCAATTCCCATTGATTTCAATTGGCTTCTCCCATCCAAGCATCGACCTTACCCCCCCCTTGGAAACATGCTCTCAAGGTCCTTTGAAACACACTTGCTGTATAATGAACTCTGAAGGACTGCATGTGCTTATTGGTATGTTCTGTTCTTCTCCACCCGTTGAGCTTTTGAGGGGGTGGATACTATTATCTGATTTGATGTGAACACTTAAAAATTTGAACCTGCACCCCACAGGGCTCTCATCAGTTTCCAGAAGCCAAAATAAACTCTTTCTCTTCATTTAGATTTGTCTGAAAAGTTCAAGGCTAATGCGGTAATCTAACAAAATTGCATTTCTTGACACTGCCTGCTTCCAGGAGAAATATATACTGAAATATTTCTGGTCTCTGGCAGACTTCTGGGGACTACAGCTAAAACAGGTCTACAGGAGTGGCAGATTCTCAGAGTAGAGGGTTGAAGGGTGAACTTAATTTGCTCCTCTCTCTGAAAACACTGGGCCCTTGGGACTGACCTTGCTCTCTGCTGAACTTTCCAGCACCTGACATTCAAGTCTTTTCAGAGTGAGTTACGAGGAGTTAGGAAACTCAGCAAACAAGCAGATACTTGCCAAAGCTGATGCTTACATTAGAAGTTTCTATCTAGATGTTTGTTACTTCACTTGAACACACAAAGCAGTAGCTAGCTGTCCGTGCTTCCATTTGTACCTCAAATGTAAAATGAGGGAAAGCACATGTAAAATTAAACCTTTTTCTATCAAAAGGTGTTGTTTCCTGAGCTTTTACTTTCCCAGCTGGTAAAAAAAAAAAAAAAAAAAAAA
>Ga0065711_1003997_pt1 | contig 34646 bp, 15 predicted proteins | sample Hoacrofraction12_FD_59098 | JGI IMG/M metagenome (GOLD analysis project Ga0065711, IMG submission 59098) | Hoatzin crop microbial communities from Cojedes, Venezuela - Epithelial fraction 12 v2 (version 2) | ecosystem: Host-associated > Birds > Digestive system > Esophagus > Crop | place... | reverse complement strand
CCTGCTGTAGGTGACCCTGCTTCGGCAGGAGGGTTGGACTGGGTGACCCACAGAGGTCCCTTCCAACCCCTACCATTCTGTGATTCTGTGATTCTGTGAGCTCCATGTGCATTTGTTTAAGAATCCTTCACAAGGCATAAATCCCAGAGCTGACCATACCCTACTCCCGGCTGCTTTCCTCAAGCAACTTTGATTCCTTTTATGAATTCTTGGGCCTAGATGGTCTACGAGGCACCAGCCAACAGGCCCACGGCGCCATTGAAGCTCGGCCCTGAGGCCCCGCTCCCTCGGGCCGGGCCAGGCCTCAGCCTGCCGCTGGCCTTGCCTCCAGTACAGCCGCTGCGCGGCCCGGCTCCGTCCCCAGGCTGCCCACGGACCCTTGGGCAAGGTGGGCTTTTGGTAAGACAAGGAATACTTAGTGATTTCATCATTTTTTTTGCTTCGTGGCTGCATTTTGCAGCTGGGGTCCCTCCACCCTTCCTCCTAGCACAGAGTTAAGGATGCCTGTTAAAGATGCTTAGAAAATAAAAGCTGAAACACGCTCCCGGCCTGGGAGGTCCCTGTCGCTCTTTGCGCTGCTTGCGGCAGCTGCAGCTCTCCTCTGCCTGGTGCTGGGGCACTCGCCGGCCGGCTGGGCCCGGACCCCTTGGGACCGCAGCCGGGCAAGAGTTGGTGGCTTCCACAGGGCCATCAGGCGCCATCCCGCCCTCCCACAGCCTGGAGCCGTGCTTTGGGAGGGGAAGGGAATCTCCGGTGGAGGAAGGGATGAAAGCTCCACCCCAGCGCTTGGGGAAATATGCTCTGGTTTCAGAGCTGTTTGGTGAAAAGAAAAATACTTACATTTGTGAGTACTGAGCCTGACTTGCGGTGGTGTGTAACTCCGTCAGGCTGACAGCCTCATGCCGTCCCATGCTACACATTATAAGGCAAACGGGCAGCAGAACGCGGATAAGAAAAACTAGTCTGAGGTGCTTTTTCTAATTTCAACTTGCATCCATATGCTATGATCCTGGTTGTGGAAACATTTACGTAGGTCTTTAACTTCCTTCTCCTGAGTGATACCACTCCATTTAAATGGAATTATTTGCAGTACTGAAGTTAACTGGAGGCATGAACCAATAAAATCAGAGCTTAGTGTATAATTTATACCAACTTTGTTTACTTCTAAAATACTTTAAATATTTTCAGGTATGCTAGTAAAGTACTAGTGAAATATCCTTATAGCTGCTGAATTTTGGCTTGTTTGTTGTCAGTTGCTTATATTTGCTTAGGAATTAGCAGTAGAATGAATGGAAGCAGTTGGATTAATGGTCAAGAGTACAAACGGTCGCAGGATGAAACCATAATTTGAATATTTTGCAAATATGTCACTGCCATATATGAAATACGTTCTGCACATATGTTATTATTTTGCTGACTGGCAGGGAATGAAAAGGCCTACTTTTGGTATTTCAGGTTACAACAGATGTTGTTTCTTCTGTGCTTTCAAATTATGATACTTAATTTTCAGCACAACTTTAAAGTAGCTATACGAGAGATAGAGATAGCAATAAAGCATGCCTAGAGTTTGGGTTTTATTGCTGATGTATAAGTATGAAGCACCAAAGTTTTTAGTAGCTGAGCCATCAAGAGGATAAGCAAACCAGCCTGGGCAGCTTTGAGAAAGCTGTGGAAAACAGTTGTTTCAAACTCAAGCCAACATTTCTGGGCTTTTTTGATCCTGATTTCCTTGCTCACAAGTGAAACTGGTTTCATGCTCCTTCCCTTTGGGTAAAAACATTCAGACAACCCAAAGCCCAAAGAGGAAAGGAGATCAGAGTCCAACAATGCTTTCACAACCATACTAACAGCATTTCAAACCCAGTTCCACCCTCCGCATTCAGTTCCACGTGGCCACCTCAGTAGGATAATAGTTTGCCCAGAGCATAAATCCCCTTGTGTGGTGACCGTCAATTGACTCTGACTGTAAAATGCAGCGAGAGCAAATGCAGTGGTGGGAACACATGCCGGTATCCGCATCACTGCTCCTCTGCTCAGCACTGATGCTGACATGTGTCAGAACGGAGGCTGCCGTTTCCTCCCTGACTAATAGGCGAGTATGTCCTAGGGTGGTTCTTCACCTATAGTGCTAATGGCAGTCCTGTTCAGAGAGCTTTCTTTTCAGATCCTCCAGAAAGCTGTTGTTTTTCTCCACCCTGAATAACACTGTTTGGATAACTGTGAAGTTACTAATGTCAAAAGGCAGAATACTAGTATGACCACCTGCGATACCATTTAGTAACGTTCTGTTTGCACTGTGCCATGTACAGATGAAATTCAGACTGTGTGGTCTGAATCCTCTGCAGACATAGTCTGACCCTAATCCAAAGTAAACTTTGATCCTCTACTACTTACTATCAAAATGGAGAATAGCAATAGGAGACTGAACAGGTAAATTTGTGTCTTCCCCAGAAGGAAGTGCTATATGTTGTACACTTAAACAACAGTATGTAATGAACTGAAGAGTTCATGGGCTCAACTCCTTAGAAGGCAGCGTTGTCCAGTGTGCAAATTCCTTTATGGTGAATGTCAGCTGACTGTGACCTTACACATACCACTGCTACTCCTCTGTCTTTAATCAAGTTAGGCAATGATTACACTTGAGCAGCTTTCAAGACAAGCAGACCTTTAGACTCCAAACTGCAGAGTCTCTGTGATCCTCATTCATGTGCCCTGATTTTGCACTACGTCTTGTTTGAAAGGGAAATAGGATCATAAGTGACTGTTTCATTACACACATGGAGCAAATGATTGGAATTGATCAATACTATTTGCAGGAACCCTCAGGTTCACCAGTATGTCACAGGGAATGCAACAGGCATTAGCCAGGTGTCTGTGTATCGCCCTTAAGAGTGAGGAGTGGTGCCAGTACTCCCATTGACCCTGAAGAGCCCTTCCCTGCATGTAGGTATTTCTGTGCTGCTGCTGCAGTACATGTATTATCACTAGCTTGGCACTAGTGAAAGTGAAATCCAGTACACATCATCGGGATATGGGAAATAGGAATCCGAAGTTTCTTAAAAATGATTAGTATGATGACAAATGTAACACACATAAAATTATTGTTAGACTACTATATGCTTTGTTCCCTGTGCACTGATATAGCACTATTGTTTTTTAATGGACTTGTTCACAAGACTGGAACACTCACTATGTAGACTCTGCAGTAAATAAGGTTGCTAGACTGATACACCTAGCTCTAACCACCTATCTAATAGCATCTTGTTTCTTCAGAGACTTTTTGGGCTGCAGCTCTGGATCTTGAAATACTTTTTCTTATTTTACTTTTGCCTGTAATTGCATCACTTCAGTGAAGTTTTGCCCAAGTTCACACTGGAATTGTGAACAGGATCAAAGTCTGTGTTGTAATTAAATCCATCCCACTCACAAAAATTCAATCTCTTTTCTGAAAGGTACTTCATCTATATATAAAATTAGTTTGCTAGTGTCATCTGTTTCCCATTATCTATGCTTTGAGACCTATATATGAGGAAACATTAAGTAAAACATTTTTATTGGACCCTTTTAAACTACATGAGAAAACTGAGAAAGTATTCAACAAGTAGGGCAGTAGGTTAAGTGAACTAGCTGTACCTAAGGCAGCACTTGCACCCTAGATCATACGCTGTGACAGAGAGGCTGCACAATTTTGGACTTACCTGGCAACGACTGCATCCAGCTGTGTGGTAACTGGTTAAACTTGGACTTTGCAGCCAAAGCAGACAGATTCACTCTGGAGCCTAAACCTTGGGCCCTGTGACAGCCAGCTATTCTCTCTGAGGATCTGTTTTCTCCAGAAGTCTTTCTGAAGACACTGTTGATCACTGTATCTACAAAATGACTGCGCAGATGTGCGACAGTACTTCTGCAAAAATGCACGCTTGGAATTAAAATACTAGTGTTGGCACTGTATGCTGCATGGACTGCTAAACCCATTTTTCATCCTAATTCTACAATTTGGGCTTTCCGGATTTAGTGAATCTTAATGTTGCTCACATTCCTATGTAGCTGCTTGATGATGCAGGTGTTTGTAGCAACCATAAAGGCTACATGCTTCTTACGGATGCTTCACAGTCCTATAAATGTGGTTAGATGCAAATTTTTCTGTGCTCTACTAGGAGGATTTCTCATTTAAAATGTCAGCAGAATTTCTGGGTGTAGCAAAAAGACCGTAGCTTTCTGTAATCTAATTTTCAGAAATATTTATCTTGTATTGGCATGTGAAAAAAGTCCAGTTGGCCAAAGTCTGGCCAAACCACAAGAGGCCAAAGTGTAAGGAAATGAGACGTCATAGAGGGGATGCAGACAATTAGAATGATGCACCATAGTCTATACTTATTATTAATAAATCGAAAAATCACAGCTTCATGTGACATGGTAGAATTTTATTGGATTATCAGCAACAACATGTTTACAAGTAAGAATTATGATTTTAAAAAACTTTTTGAGAATCGTAAAACAGTTTTAACAAATGTGCTAGCACACTGGCAAGTAAGCTACTGCTCCCTGTGGTTTTGTACTTTATACATCCTCCTCTAAAATATGGCCAAAGGCTTTTCTGCTTAGTAAAACAAATTGTGTTTGGAACTAATTTCTAGCTGATTAGAATCTCCAAAGTTCTCCATTCAGTCAATGGCTTCCTATGAGTAAGTATTGGCAATGCCACATATTTTCTTTGCAAAGAGTAAAGCCTTCTCTGTTCCGTTTTAGTCCAACTGTACATACCAAATAGTAATAACAAAACTATCACCAACATAAATGATTCAGGGTTGAATTCATTCTGTTTCAAAGGGTCTAATCCTGTGAAGGACCAGCTAAATTTCTGTGGGAGCCAAAGCTACCCAATCATTTTTTTTTTCATCAGCAGGACAGGAAATGTATTACATTTTCATCTAATATCTGGACAGAATTCTATTTTCATAAACATTTTGCTTTATGATTTTTGGTCTTTCTTGCGGATCAAAATAAGATGGTCTCTGTCTTCTGTTTTTAAATGAAAATTTAATAGGGAATTTGAGTTTAGAGGAAAATAGAGCTTCCATCTCTGTTAGTCTTCAGGCGGTAGCATAATGCTGCTACTAATTGTGGTGGCATAGAAAAGCTTTAATAGTAGTCATTTCTTCTAACTGAAGGAGTACATCTAAGCACACAACTACCTTTCATTAACACCTTTTAAATCATTTCAGTGCCTGCAGGTCAGCATATTTTGCATTGCTCCATTAGAAATGATGGACTCACATTGAAGACAATGATCTGCAGCTTTATAAAAAAAACCCCCACAACTCAGTTCTGTATCAGCTTGCTGTAAATAGGCAACACAGCACAGTTGACTCGAAGGAAAAAAAATCTGTATCCCATTTCTTCATCCACGAGAACTAAGGCCTCTCTGCCACTAGAGGGTGAGACAGCTACAAACCTAATATTTCAGTCTTAGTCATTCCTGTAGAGGGTACAAAAGCAGGTTAATATGCAGACAGGACCTCGGTTATTCCTATTTAGGAGAGAAAGATGCATACCATGGGCATAGCAAGTACTTATACCCTTAAAGCTAGAGCTGCAAAGAAATATGGGAAGAATCTGTGATAACGAACAAGAGTGGAACAAAACTCACTATCTAGACAATGGATTTTTGGGCTTTGGGAGATGCAGTTACAAAAAATAAGTTCTGATCTTGATTCAAGTACTGAATCAAACTGTTCTGCTTCAAGAAAGAATTACTTCTGGCTTTAAATGTCTCCCTTTTAGTCAAAAATCTGAAAAAAAGGTCTAGCTTCCTGCTCGGGTTTGATCTACACCATTTATACTGAAGATTTTCTTAGTTGCTTTCTTGTAGCTCTTTGACTTTTCCAGTATTTCTTTCCTTTTACTACAAGATGGTCTAATGCAATTGCCCTGGTGTATCTTTCAAAACTGAATTAATTGTTTTGTGTAGTTTAGTATTGCTATGCATCTTGTCCTGGTAGAAAGCACTAATTCCTACTAACATGTCCAATGTTTCTTGACGAAACATTTTAGAAATAAGTCATGTTTTGATGCTTGCAGAGTCTCTTAGAAGATCCTTTTCTCTGAAGACTTCCCTAACTCTCAAAGAAAATATGCCATTCACATTTCAATTTATAAAGGCTACTCTTAAATCCGAGGTTTAACAAATCAATACGCTGTTTCTTCAGGAACAATATTGCCTGATTTAAAACAAAAATCAAGTCCCACAGGGTACTGTAACATCAAGTAACTTGTTTCTTTTTTGTTCTTACAAAGCTCTCTGAAGAATTCTATCTTTAAATATGTTTTGACAACACCTGCTGCCTTGTTACTCTGTTGTTGTTTCAACAATCTGAAGGTCCAAATTCAAATTCCCTTTTTTCCTGAAGAAAGACTTTGATATTGAGTTTGTAAAAAAACTACAAAGGGCATCTATGGGGCCAGGAGAAACAAAATGTGTTGCTAAGTGGTAGTAAAAGAAAAGGCAAAAGAGACGAAAATAGTAAGTATTGTAGAAGAAAATACTAAGTATCACAGACAGTTCTAGAGTATCACCTGGGAGACTTTAGTAACTTATTCAACTTGTCTTAAATGAAAAGCAATTGTAGCGAGAATTAGAGTAAAATTTTGAGATTCTAGTCTAGTTAGAAAAGGGCAGCATACATCTTTGCTTAGGAAATTACAATTTCATGCTACAGAATGAACAGAAATTTGTTGGAAGCTTTTGTGGTTATCAACAGCATTTAAATTTTAGGGAAATTAACTGTTGAGTTTGAAGTTGCATGTAAGATTTTGTATTTTCTGGCCTCAAAACTTTTCATGCCCAGGCTTAGCTGCCTGCCCAGAATTTGTTGGCTGCATACTTAAAGCATAATACCAGTCCTTACTGAACCTTGTTGAGACAACATACTAAGCTAATGTTAAATAGACATTCACTTTGCTGTTTGTTACTTATGGTTCTTGTATCATATTTGCATAACTTCAGAGAAGCTATAGAATGATTTTCCTTTTACTTAAAAAAGTGTTATTAGAGTAATGAATGCTTGCTCTACTTTATTTTTTGAGGATTTTAACTGAAAGGAAACAAATTATGACATTCCCTTGTGCTGACATTAAAAATCCCTGGCCCCTTTCTACGGACTCTTTTCTTTTAGTGTCCTAAATACCATAGAAGTAATAGAGCGTTTACAGTTCGAGGCAATGATTGCTTTCATAATTTCAGAAGAAGAGATTTTGAACTCTATCAAATGATTTTAACCCTCAAACCTATCCAAAAGCTTTACTGGGAGGTACAAATAAAATCAAAAAGAACTACCGATTAGAACATTGTTTTGCTACTCTGAATATCACGTGAAAAGTATGAAGTGCTAAAAGCATTTCTTATTACAAGACTAGCACATTTAGCACAGGTCCTTATTTTACGTAGTCTTTGGCATCTTTCTGCTTAGTGATTTCTACAGGATTTGCAGCTTTCCAAACACTTTGCAAGAATACATCCCAAGCAGCTTTTTTTCTGGACAATAGAACACAGCTGTTATAGTTGGAAAAACTGGAAATATGTCCAGCTTTTATTTCCTTCTGTTACAGCAACAATATTAGATGTTAGCTGCCCACTAGTTTCTAAGGCTCAGAGCCAGACCAAATGCCAATCTAAATGACTAAACTTACTACGAAAATGGTGTTAGGGGAGGGTTGGTGCTGTATAACTTGGTTAATAGAAAAAAAATAATAAAATTTCTAGAAATGTCCATGTTATCTGAAGGACCTGTGCAACAGAGATGAGAATGTGGGCATGGCTTGCTCTCTTCCCATGATCTTATTTGGCTGTTTGTGGTCCACTCTTGCACTGCTCACATATGCCTACTGGTACCCGAACAGACTTGTTACATTGCTGTAACAGATCTCTTCTCACCTAGGGTAAGTGGTGGATGGGCTTTGAGGCTATGGTAGAGCGAATGATCTCCCCAAGCCCAGGTTTGGCTCAAACACTCATCTCTTCACCATGGTACGGCTGATGGAACCATAAGCTTCTGCTTTTTTGCCAGTTTCCTTCTGACTAGTAACTAAATTAAAGCTGCGTATCTGTTTTCTTGCAGTACTTTTTCAGGCTAGCTAAGAGAGAAAACAGCCATTTAAGTACCATTTTCCTTTCACTTGATGTCCTCCACTTTGCAGAGCAGTTCCTTGGGTTCTCTTGCAACAGAAGAGCTTGTTGCTTTGGTGCCACTTCATTGCTCTGGGATTTGGGGAACTTTTCTTACCCTGTCTGAGCTCCTTCTCTTCTCTTGGTATGGCTTGGCCACCAGCTTTAGCTGATCTGACATTCCTTCCCACAGAAACATGAATGGGAATGGCAGGTAGTAGCACAGTGGTTATCTGCTGCTTATTTCAAATGTGGCTGTCAGATAAAAGCTGAAAATGCTATCCTGAAACAGCACCTCCAGAAAGGCTATTACAGGACTGAGCAAACAACCAGAAAAAAACCCCCTCCATCCATCTTCTGAGACCTTGAAAATAAGGGTAATTTTATCATACTTGTATGGTTTAGAGTTCAACAGTATTTTTAGGCCTGAAGAAATTGGTGATAAACACTTCAATTCATAGTTCTACCAGTTTCCAACTTTCAAAGTAAATTATTTGTTTTAAAGGTTGAACATGTCACATGGCAATAGCATCTAACCGGCAGCTATGAAATGTCTAAGGAATCAGGGAAGACAGAGAAATCTCAGTAAGAAAAAGATGATGGTTGGGACAGCAGAACACAAACAGTAAAAACAGGTAAGATGAGGGGAAGGAAGTTCAAACCTTAGTTTTGACTTTGTCATACATTTTTGGATGGTGTTATGACATCACAAATATCATGCCTATCACATAAACTCTTTATGAAAAGGTATTTCAGTGAGACCGTGATTTATGGAAGTGCCAGAAGCAAATGGATGGTCAGACAATGGACCAAACTCTGACCATGGTTGTACATGATGAATTGGTAACAGGAAGGTTAACATCTATTTTTACTCATTTGTTTTTTGTGGTATGACATGATAAAGTCCAACACAAAACTCTTTCTGTTCTCATTCTATTTTCTTTTTCCAGCCAGATCCAGCTCCAGGCAGAAGAAAGTTTTAAATAAGATAGTTTAGAAGGAGAAAAGCTTCTGGAGGTAAACCCTCCTACCATGAATCTGACACATTTATCTGCTTTTGTGGGAAGGGTATTATTTTTAAATTTACAAAAAAACCCATCAAACTATTGACTATGAAATTTCCAGACAAATACACTTTACGCTCAAAATGCACCTCCTTTATATTGTACACTAAGACAAAACACAATGGCTTTGTAAATTTTTTGAAATATACATGTAAGGAGCTGATTTTATACTGTGCTGTACCTTGGAGTACCATCTACTGTGCAAGCCGAACTCAAACTTTAAAAATGTTACCACTGCAGACTGTCAAGTTTTATTTTCACTTTTTTTCCTCACTTTGGTGGAAAAAGCCCTGAAAATCTTCATTATGTTGTAAGACATTGCAGTGTAAGTAGAAAGTGTATTCCTACAATATAGACTAAAAGAACAAGTCATACTAGCTTTGACACATGATGTATGTTTAACGTCTGAAGTCTATTGCTACAGAATATAGAGAATACTACGGTATCTGCACCGAGGTTATTGAAGTTTATAATAACATGCAGCATCACAACGTTAACATAATTAAACTATTTATTGAACACTGTATGCCCTATTATATACTTTATACAACCCATTCAGATCATAGTAATAACTGCACTTTAAAAGTATTTCTCAGTTTTTGCTGGAAACAGACTACACCTAATTAGGACACTATGGATGAAATGTTACTGTTTACTAATGATATATTGCTGGTGCATTTGGCTAAGTCTTGCACTCTTATTGCATATTAATGAAGATAAGATATAAAATATTTAGGAATATGGATAAGCATGCTGTAAATACCACATACATGAGCATAGTAGAAATGTTGAGGGGAAACTGAGGTTAGAATGAACACCCATCTGCAGGTGAAGCAGTACTGATCAACTTAAAAAAAGAATTTTTGTCCATATATTGCGACAATTCTGTGAAACTTTCCATATATGCATTACCTATATCTGAAATTAGGTTCAGATCTTGCAAAGAAAATTGAATTCCACTGCCAGCTATTAATATTGGCTATTTACTTACAAATGTCTTCATGTTGACCTGAAGTTCACTTGCTAATAAATGGGAGAAACATAAATCCAGTATCCAGTGGTGGTGCTAGGGGCTTACAAACATAACAACTAATCCAAAGGTGCTTATTGAAGCCTGTTACTCATAGCTGAATCTCCCATTCGACATTCAGTGTATATTTCTTGCCTACGCATTTAACTATAGATGTTTTTATGTCCACTATGGCTTACTCCTGAAGAACTATAAAATGTGAATATTACTTACACTGCATGTTTGTTTTAAAACAGTCATAATACCTAAAAGTAACACAGCACTTCCATACTCTAACGTCTCTAAAGGCATTTCTTAACAGGTGGCTTGAGCTTGCAATTAATTTAACAAGGAGCAGAACCAGCGAATACTGTTTTCTTGCGAATTTTTCTTGTGACCTGCAATGAAGTACAAATGCTGTTCCAAACTTCTGGAGCATTCCTTTCCTGTGGGGATTGCACTCGATTGCAGCTGATGTGCTGTGGCTGCCTTTCCCACCAAAGGGGCTTCTACTTATCAACCTATTTTCACAACATTTACATGTTATTAACAAGATTAAAGACTCTATTTTTATGCTGGGCAATGGATGCAAAAGTTACTAGGAGAGGGAGGGCAGATGACATAAATCTTGCTTCCTTACAGAACTTGTCCCAGACTTTAAAATTCTATGTATCTTTTATGATTCCTAATGGGTTTTGTGACAACAAACTCTGGCAGCTTCTTTATCCACGAGGATAGACCCTACTACCCACTCAGGGAAGAAAAAGTGCTAGCCCATTATTTTGGTTATTAACTATTACTACTTAGTAAACACTCTGAGCACTGCAGGGGAATCGAGAGACGCAGTCCCAGCCCCAAGGACTTTCTGTGCTCAGGTACTGAACGGTGGTGTTCGCTGTTTGGTACCAGCCAGAGGGGTGTGAAGGTCAGTGTCGGACTCCAGGTGTTCTACAAGACGATACTAGATTATTCTGCTATTCAGCCCTTGGTGTTTCCAAACAGCTAAGGCCAACTCTTGCCTTTACATGATGATCTGTTTTTCCATAAAAAGCAATGACCTGTGTATGTCTCGTGCAGGGCAGGCAGCAAGCCCTGTGATAATAAGGAGAGGGAGGGAGGCAAGGAAAAGGAACGAAGGGTGGCAGAACACTGCTGTCTGTGGCATGACAAATAGGGAAAGGAGAAAAACCTGCATGTGGTAGCTAAGTCTGTCACTGGAGGAGCAAACCAAGGTGTCTGACTGGGGTAATGCCACAGAACAACTCTGAAAATAAGGTATTTTTGATACACTAACATGTAACCAAATTGATCGTTGAAATGAGATGTCTGTTGCAGTGTACTGAGATGGAAAGATTTTTCCAAAAGCCTTTGAAGTGTTGCTCTGTGCAAATCTTGGCAAAAGTTTCATCTGTGTGAAAGTATCGTACAAATGCCTTTCTACAGTTCAGAAAAACTTTCAGGTAAATGCATTCAAGCTTCTTGAAGGAAGATATCTGCGCATAGATTAATTCAGTGCACAGAACTATTTCTGTGCACAATAGCTACAAAACATACCATTTCCTTATGCTGCATAGAGATTGAGAATTATAAATAAAAACTAATGGCAGATGTTGAGATCTGGGATCAGCATATTCTTTTCCACAACTAATAACAATTGGGAAAACCTAAACATAATAAGGATAAAATAGTAACTTGATTAGTTGACTTCATTTTCATCTATGATTCATTCCATTTGGTAACACTCTTCTACCAAATATGGGCATATCTGAGTTCTGTATTTTGGAGAAAATGTGAACTGAGACAAATTTGTCACTTAAGTAACACTGAATGTTTTAAAGCAGTCAACATCTGGCAATGAAAGGTGGCAAAAATTAAATTTTTTTTAGAGCAGAATAGCTTCATAATAGTGAAAATGGAGATAAGATTTTTGGGGAATGACTTTCAGGCATCTGAATGCTTAGAGAAAGAAAAGTATCATGGAGATGTTGGCAGGCTTCCCTTGTATCAAATCTTTCAAATGAGCAAAGAAGTACAAAAGATTTAACATAGAATATGAGAAGTGAAATATCTCAGAATAACAGAGTGTTACTGGTGGCTTTCTGCTGTGTCCTGCTGATGTCAAAGTGAATGACTTAGGTATCATACCAGATTTTAGACATGAATGAAGGCTAAAACAAACAAGTGGCAGTTAGAAATCGTGAATTTGAAAAATAAAGCCAAGAAGGAGCAAACTGAGAGAGCATACAAAGGTATGAAAAACAAGAAAAGAAATCTTGAGACAGTTTTAGTGGACCTGCCATTTAATAACTGGATATAGTAAGTTTGGTTAGGACTGCTTTCCTGTGTTAGGTGTCCTGGAATCCTTTTTTGGGAGGTGTAGACAGAGGTCATGGAAGTCATAAGCGAATAGAACAACATGGGAAGGAACAGTAGCAGAACAATCACCACTTTTCACTGCTGCAACTTGTGCCCTGAATCTGTCAGCAGCATTTCTGTTTTTGTTTTTCAGAAGAAAAAGTATAGCAAAAGAGATCAAACCTAACATTTTTTGTCTGGGTCCCCATCATTCACTAGAGGAAATGACAAACTTATTTTATGTGATTTTTATGGCTATCCCTTCCCCCTTCCCCCCAGTTCTGTTTTATTCATTAATTGCAATTCTCAGGTTTTGTTCCAGGCTTCTTAAACTGGATTATCACCTTTTCATTCCAATATTCTTTCCTAGTTGCCTATAGTTATCACTACATTTTTATAAGGGTTGATTTCATAACCTTTTGATCTGCTTTAGTACTTCACTACCTGTACTTTATAACACAACCATAATTATTTTTCCTTATGAAGATATTCAGTTTTGTTTTCAAGCTCCCCAAAATTTTTAATTTAAATGGCATAAGCATTATTAAACTCTATTTATGGCCCATCTTACAAACAGTTAACTAGTTAAACCCAAGGTATTTTCAAGTTTCATATTTAGATTTATAAAGGTTTACACAGGATGAGTGACTTGTCCAAGATTCCAAATAAAAATTTCAAAGAAGGGGAAAATCTAAATGAATCCCAGTTGAAAAAAAATTTCTAAACAATTTAGTAATTTAGAGCAGCAAAAAAAAATATTTTATAAAGATATTACAGCAATACGTGCAAGACTGTTGAAACACTTTAAAAAAAGTCCTGTCCTAGTGTGGGTTCAAATGGCTGACGTGCCCATACATTGTCAGCACGGCTCCGGTACTTGCTTCTTGGCCATATCATGATGTGTAAGTTCAGTATAATTGAGAGGGAACGTGACTTAATTAAAGATGCTGTTTCTCAGCAACCACACTAGATATTTATTTCCTTTGTTGAGGTAAAAATCCGTTTTAACTTAGACAATCCAGGCACTACAGTTGTTCATGCTTCACTCTTCCATTGTGTTTTAGGCCTTAATAATGTCTTAGGCTAAAGGTTTCCAAGATTTTGGAGTAAGTCTTCTCCTTTTTCCCTGCCCTTCTCCTTTCTTTTCCTCATGCTGCAGATGGCTGTCTTGTGATTTGGCTTTTTTAGACTGAAAAAAAGACATTTTATTGTGGTATTGGATAGATTAAAGATCTTCAATAAATCACATGAATGCAATCATTATACCACCATTGTTCCTACCATATTAACATGGGTTTTACAATGAACTCCCAACAGAGGAATTAATGAACAGAAACTTTTATTTTTAAGATTTAACTATTAAGTATGAATGATGCTTAGTCTCAGGACAAAAATTTGGTTTAGAAGATTGGTGTTCATGTTTCAATATAATACTGTCATGATTAAGCCATATCATAGGTTGAACACTAAACTTTGAACTTGACATAGCACAATGAAATCCTCACACGAATACTTGTCAATCATAGTATACATTTTTTAAGAAAAATACAATGTAATCTATGGAAAATAGAGAAACATTTATCCAAAGAGAAACCATACCGGTGACTCCAGGAAATGGCTTTCGAAATATAATTATACCCAGAGGGAGTAGACACATTCATTGGTACCTTATGCTTTATAAAGCCACGGGAGTCAACCATCAGATAATAGGTGCCTTACCTGTCATGGCTTATTGCTTAATTATTATGTCTATTTGAGATGAATTGGAATTACACACAAACAATTTTGAGTCTTAAGTGCTCTGGAACTTGTGAGAGAAAATTCTACCTTCAGATCTCTGGTAGGAGTCTGGTTAGACTACCTGGTTACTAGTTGGTGACTGCGTTAGTGTGACACGTCTTTAGTATTAGATATGTTTATGTTTGGTTTTCCCTTTGTGCTTTCTTGTGCTGCTGGATTTTGATCTTAATGTTCCCTTAGAGTACGTCTTTGTTTCTGATATATTTCCTAAAAATTAGGGTCGCAATACATCATTTATTCGTTTAATTTTTTGCCTTAATTAATACTGGCTGTTGTCATTCAGGTTGTGAATAAAAATAAAGGCAACTTGTTTCCTAGACCTACTTTTCCATGCAAAATAATAAAATAAAAGCAAACAATGAAGGAAAGGCAAATTGTCCTGAAAGAAACAACATCTGAATACTAATTTCTCAGAGCACTGGTATGAACTGCAAGAACAGAAAAGATAAATAAGACTACTTTCTGAAGTCTTTAAAAAAGAGTTGCCTGGAAGATTTTTGGAAGTGAAAATTAAATTTGGCAGAAGATATGTAAGGCTCAGCTACCTGCTAAAACTTGTCAACTCTTAATTTTACATCTGTTGTTGATCACACTGCAGGACTTGATAATATGTTTATGATCCTGTCACTGCAATGGAAGAGGCAATGTTAAATTGTCATGTCTAGTCAAGCAGGGGGCTTGGTCTTTCATGTATATTTGATGACAAACAATCCCACTGATGCATAGCTGGTGTACTGCCATAGTACCCTTACAGGAAGGACTTGTGTTTAGTTTTGTTATTCTTTGCTGCCTCAGGCATAAGCATCTATGATCTCTCAGGATATTTTAAACAAAGTTGAATTAGAATTATACAGACTTTTAACAAAAGAGTAGCTTCATCTGTAATCCTGGTTTTGTCTTAAGGGTTATCATTTTGCATTTTGTTTAGCAGCTGAATAGAAGCAGCCCTGCCAATAACTGCCAGCTACTGGCAAATACTTGCTCAGTGTCAGGTTAAGCAAAGATTTTGTGCATTATAAACTTATTTAGCAATCAGATTTCAAAGTAGCATATGATCTATGTTGCTATCCTCAGGTTCCTTCCTTTCTCTTGCACGGTAATACTACATTTCATTTAAAATGTACATTTATGTTTCCTTTTTAAATACTGGTCCCATTGCCATTAGTATAGGAGATGCTACCACACTGCAAGAACAAAACCTGAAAAGATTCCTCAAATCTAAATACATTAAATATGAAAATTCAAGATGAAACTTACTTTAATAAAAGGCTTTGAATACTTATCTGTTAAATTGTTTGGCACCCTGAAGAAAACCCAGAGGTATGCACACATTTTGGTTGCCCACAATAGGCCATTGTTTGTCACCTGCCCTTCGTGAGCTACGCATATTCATGCTGTACCTCCCAGCGGTTCAGTATATGCTCATGTCATCAGCTCCCCAAAGATCTGCCTTGATTCTGTCTCAAGGGTTTCACTCCTAGCAGCAGGTTTGGAGCTAGAAAACTTTACAATATAAAGATTTTCCTGCTGTATATATTACAACAGTAAAAACACTTTCAAACCTTTTTTGGTGATGAGGAAACACTTGTCATCTGTAGCTGTATGTATCAATGTATTTATCAATGACTTGATAAATTATTTCTGAGATCTTTTCCATTATTTGATGGAGGTGGTTTTATCTATTTAAAAATAAGCACCACCTGATTAGGAAAACATATAGCTGAACTGCAGAGCAGATGAATTAATACAGTTAAGTATTCTTCTGCAGCATCACCAGAAATACTGCAGAGTCTTCCAAGATTTTGTTTCTTAGCTTGCTAGCAAATTTTCAATCTTGAGAAGGCATGTAGATTTGTCATTAATTTTCACTGTGAAAATATTTGTATAGAAATTGCTTTTGGAAGTGAAAGCTGCACAAATAAGAGTGATGGTAGTTCCTTTTGGCTCCAAGTGATGACAGATATTTGAATCATAATTGTCCTGAATTCACCGTCACAAGAATAGCATGTAAGTGCAAGTAAAGAAAAGGACACCTTTGCAAAAGACTCAGCACTGATAACACAGCTAAGCAGCAAACTCTCAAAGCCTGAGTGACATTTGCATATTCCTTGTTTGCCATTTTCTTCCCCAGAGCAGTTTCCAGGAAAAGGCAGTCAAATATTAGTGTAGAAGTGTGGTAAGATACAGAACTTACCTTTCTGAGACTTTCACCCCTTCTGCATCCTACTCCTGTCCAGGGCTCCAGGGAAATGTCTCAGATTTGCTGTCCACTCTCACTTTCTTTTGGAAACAAGGTACTTTGTCCTAGTGGCTCTGTGCTCATCTTGGAGCTAAATGCAGCCTTTCTCCCCTTTTATCTTCCAATCCTTTGTCTTGGATCCTCTGACATCTAACCTGAGAGCTCTGATTTCCCAGTTTTCTGGGAAAGCCCCTCCCTTTCTCTCCTTTGTGGAAAAATAATTCGACAGTTTTATCTGAAAGTTTTGAGGATGTGTTGTGGAAGACCTTAGATTTTCATCCCAGGACATCTCCCCTTCGCAGCACGTGGCCTGAGCAGGCAGTTAGCCAGCTATGCCTCGCCGCCCCTCTCCTGACCGCCCAGAGATGCTCTGACTTCCCACGGACCTGTTTGTGGGGAATGGAAACATTTATTTCATGTGGTGCAGGCCAGGCTGAGCCAATTGTTGGAGTCTTGAGAGCATGTGTGTTTAAAAGTGAGTGTGAATATTTCACAGTAAAATATGAAAAGTCTACTTTGTGGTCTTTTAAAAATATTTCTGGCACAGCAAAACAAGTAAGATGGGAGACAGGCTTTTTGTATGGGATTACTTCGTGCTAGTGCAGCATTTTCTCCTTGCCAAGTTTTTGGTTAAGTTGGAAAGTGTATTTCCTTGATTATGATGAGGCGAGACACTCTTTAAATAGAAACTAAATTTTACCGCCATCTGCAGAGCAATCTGATGAATTAAATGAGGAGTTATGAAAATCTTCTGTTGGCTCCTTTTGAATAAGCAGGTTCATATGGATTTTATAAATCCAGAACTGGATTTGTAAGTATGCCTCCCTCAAAATTTATCACAAACCTGTTTGTTACATGGTGACAGTCTTGGTCAGATTATATATTCCTTTTTGATGCTTTGTCCCAGTTTGAGTTATACATACACATATGCATACACACAAAGTATTTTAAATAATATTTTAAAAATACCAGTGTGAACTTCTGTTTACAGGAGGAGTCCTGATCTGCCCGTCTTCTGTCCCATGGCAATTACGATAAATGGTGGTATCACATATCCACATATAGTATTCTGTTTTGACCACATAACCTATACTATGTGACCATCTATAATGAGTATGAAGTAGCAAAGATATGAATCTAAACCCTAAGGTTTACTGGCTTAAACCATGCTATCAGAAGTGATGGGAAGACTGTAGTAACATATCAGAAAACCAGCCTGGTCTAGACGAAGGCCCTGCCACAGCACCCTGAAGGGCTGTGTTCAGTCTGCTCAGCTATGGCCTGCTGCACAGTCATGGGCAAACTATTTAGCCTGTCCATGTCTCAGCTACCTGCCTATAGAATGGGAGAGCAGATGTCAGTCTTGTCTTCTGTTTAGACTGTTGATGTAGAAGAAAATGCCTTTTCCAATACACATAGTAGCCAGCACAATGAAGTCCTGATCTCTTTTCTAGACATACTATAACATGAATAAGATAAGATTATTCTGCTGTGTTGGTATGAGATTTAAAACCCATTTATCTGTAGTAGTAATTTATTTTGAACAGTTTGAGGCACTTCAGGTGTTGGCATTCGTATACCAGCAATCAAATATAGCAAAAATCACACTTTATCACCAGAAACCCTGTGTCTTACTCCGGTTTAATAAGTAACTTCATGCATTAAAACAAGAGCTCAGGTATGCCAACAGCTATAAACATCTGTTTAAACATGTTAGGGATTATTAGGGCAGTACCTCAGCCTTGTTAACTTGAAGTGTGAGCCAGGTTTGCAGTCCAAAGCAAGCATAAGAACTGTGATGTAGCAAAAAGGGAAAAACCTTGTTCTTGTAGAGTGAAGATTAATTGGACTTATACAATAAGTACACACAAGCCTTTAAACTTGCATTCAAATCTAGTCCAGCCATAAAAACACAGCTGTTCAAGCTAACAACGCATTATAGGTCTAGACCTGCAAATGAGCACATGAATGGTACTAGAAATTAAAACCTGTAGTAAAAGTCTTAGGGCACAGTTTGTCACATTTGTACACAGCTAGATCCCACGGAAAATAATGCCAACTTCAGAGTCAGACTTTGGTGTTCATTATAAATGCACTCCAAAATTGTATGATTGAACAACAATCAGTCTTCGGTTCTCAAAGTTCTAATACAATGTTGTGAGATTAGGGAAGCTGAGAGGGACAGATGGTGAAAATGATTAGCTTCTCATGCAGGAAGATACCCATAAATGTTCTCTCTTTCTTTTTAGAAAAGATGAGAACAACACATATATTTCATCCTAGTTCTTCTCTGGTAGACTTTTATGCCTTAACCATAATTGAAATACCTTTGCCAAAGCCTCTTCTTCATCCAAGCAAAATCTCATGACTGGTGGTGTTATCCTTCTGAAAGTGGTAAATTTCCTTCCTTCAAATATTCTTCTGCCTGGCCTCCTTGATTTTGTGCTTTCTGACCTCTTTCCATTAACCAAGGAACCTGTCCTTCAAGGACTGCTGCTGTGCAGATGACATGCAGATCCATCTTCTCACTCTTTCACCTTCACACCTGTTTCCCTCCATCCAAACTAAAGCTTTAGCTATTCTGACACGAGCTTGTGGTTGTCTGGATTTTAGTTCATCTGTAAGATGGCTGAAACAAAGCCCTCAGTGTTTTCATCATGTTGTTACTTTAGTCCTTTTTAATAATTGTGCACAAAATTAACCTTTGTCAGTTATTTATGCAGTAATCTTTTTATCAGCATTTATTTGTGATCCCCACATCTAGGTGATAGTCAAATCTTTGCATTACTAATGGTGATTTCTCTTTTTCTAATCATTCACACAACTTGAACTTCTAATTAAATTACTCAGTTGTGTCAATATCCTCTTCAGTTCTGTCTTGTTTGTCTGCTCAATGTGCTGTTAAATGTTTTTCATTATCATTTTGTTCACATGGCTCAATTCTTCAAATCCATCTAACTTCCTTTTCTTTCCTCACGTCATATGCAGACTACTTCCATAACTTTCATGTTCCATCACTGATCAATTTTTGGGTAGCTCTCAATTTCAAATGAGAGCATGAAATGAATTTATGTAAAAAAGCAGCCTGTCAATTACAGCCTAATACTGCATATAAATGACTATATGTACTTCTGTTTTATAGTAGATGGGTATTCAGTATCATGTTTTAGGGAACCTGTGTGTTTTGCTGCACTGTAGTCTTCAAATAGGGTGGGCAGAGTAATGTGAAGAATAGATGAGACAATCAAAAAATAGGTGTGAGAATGGATTATTAGAAAACCTTGCAGTGAGAAACTGTTTGAATTTACGAAATGGAAGGAAAAGAGTACAAGCAAGTATTTCACACTTCTTAGTGTGTGTACATTGTGTCGATGGACTACAACCAGACACTTAAAAATGCTAGAAATCTACCATCCGTGTCTTGAAGTGCCAGGGGAAAGAAAAAAATATAAATCACTGTCGTAGAAATGTGCTTAAGCAGTTTGCCAAGAAGCAAATTTTACCGAAGAGTTCTTAAATGATTCAGTGTATCCTCTGGTTTGAGAGAATTACATTTTATCTAATTCCTGTGTCAAGTTATTGCTCCAATTTCTTAAAAACATCCTTTTTCTTAATAGGGAAACCCCCTCCCCCCCTTAAATTCTGGAAGAATGAACAACTCATAGAATTGCCTGTTTTTCTCTACACATCGATTGGGAGAATGAGTATTTGAAAGGAACAGTATTGGGAACACTCCTAGCAGTAATTGCCACATGAAAAATGAAATTAGTGAATATACAAACTGTCCTGGACTGTAATTCTTCCTTTTTGCTAGATGGTGTTTTGGAAGAATGCCAGGCATTTCATGAAAAGTGTATCTATTGACAGTGATTTGGTGGAAGGTAGTGGAAGCTGTTGAAGGATCTAAATCTGATCTGATCTACTTTGTGACTCGGTCCGTGTATTCCGCATCGCACTCAAGAATGGGCTAATTGTCCACAAAAGACTACTTTGCCTTTCTTGTTCCTTTTGAAATATTAATACTCACATTTGAAACCAAATCCAGTTTCTCACTGCAAGGTTTTCTAATAATCCATTCTCACACCTATTTTTTGATTGTCTCATCTATTCTTCACATTACTCTGCCCACCCTATTTGAAGACTACAGTGCAGCAAAATGCTGCAAAGGATGTTCACATCTCCTAGAAGTGTGGTTCCCACTTGACGGGTTTTCTAGCTAGAGTCAGTATGATACATACATGACAACTGTGGGAGAATATGGCCAGTTTTCCTCAGAAAGACCCTTTGACTGGAACATCTGAACAGTTGCTCACAACAATCAAAATCTAGATAAAACTTCGTGCTTCCAGTTCTTGAAATGTGGATATTTGGGACAAAAACCCCCACGGAAACCAACAACAACAAAAAGCCCCACCAAATTCTGAGTGTAGCCAATGATTTTATAAATAAAAACTAAGTACCTACTTGCAGTGGGTGATTAACTTCCCTTATCTTCAGAAAAAAGTTAAAACAGTGAGCTTGATCAGCCATAAGAACATCTCAAGAAGTTTGTTGGAAAACAGATGTGATCTCCAGTGCAAATCTCATTTACCTTCAAGAACTCAGATACTAAAAACAGCACTGAGTCTTAGAAATTGGTAAAGCGGTTATTATAGTACAACCTTCAGAAAACTGAAAGTGTGGATACTCTCTACATAGTAGTAGAATTGGGACAGAACATACAGGAACAAGTATCTGAATTGTATTTCAGTGCTGTCAGTGATGTGCTGTCATTTGCTGAACTTCGTAGTGGGATGCTGAGAACCCCTCTCTGCCTATACCATGCCTGAACAATGAAATTTGTTTGATTAATGCCCAAAAATTCAAGATGAAAGATGAGTTTGGCTCTCTTACAAAAACAAAGCAAAAAATGTAGTTGAACATCATTCAAAGAAAGTATTAAAGGCAAACAGGAAAATGGCAAAAACAGTGCTGCTCAGAGTGATGCATTTGACAATTCTGATTCTGACAGATTGAATTAATGGGTTTTTTTCAAGCACATAATTCACTTCTTGCTTGGTTTTGAAATTTAATAATCTAAGCATGTTTAAAAATTTAATGACAGATTTTTTACAGTCAAATTTAAATTCAGGAAAGCAATGACAAGTGCTCTAGTACAAAAATGACACACCTAATCTCAACACCTAAAGTCAGTGTGATGTCTAATGTACAAATAGTAAAGTATATGGTAGAATAATTCTTTCAGATACTGTTTTTGGTCACAGTGATACAAAGTTTTGTAAAATTGTTCAAGTATGAAATTGAAAAAATCCACAACTGATGATAAATTTTAACACGAATAATGCAAAATTTTTCAGTATGTGCCAACACTTCTAGGAAAGTGTTGAGTCCTATCAATCCTGTTCTTTACTGAGTGGCAAATCCTGCCTTCCTGACAACCCTACAAGCTTGTTCAGACACCAGCTAGCATATTCAAACAATCATTTTTGTACCCTTAGGCTCCATCCTTCCTCAAACCTCCCCTTTTCTGTGATACCTACAATAAATTTGCCAGTTATTAGTCTGCTGATGCAGTGATATCACATACTATCCTGTGGCTCAATAATCTGTTCTTTTTCTTCCAAGGATCTGTATCCTCCTCTCCGAAATTTTTTGGAATTTACAGCGAGGACCATTTCTGGTTTGTACAGTCCCTCGCACAGTGGTCCACAGCAAGTATGTGTAGTTGCTATGGTAACATAATAGCTATCGAAGAATATTGCAGTCTAAAAAGCATGATTTAGAAAACATGTCATAACAACATAATGTAGGCTTCCTTTCTTCGGGAGCAATCCTGTTTTTTGCTTCTGGTAGCCAGCAACCTGCTTACGTAGTAATCATGAATCCATCCTTGGATTTTGAATAAGACGGCACAGGCTGGTGCTGACTGGTGAATGAAGAGTGAATTCATGAAAAATAAGGAAAGCGAGACTTTCCTGGAAGCATGTGTCATGGTACTGAACCCGCTGAAACGGACAGCACTGGCTGTTGAGTGAAAGGGAGCAACAGGTTGTCAAAGGAGCCCTGAGTTTCTTTATTCTCATGTTAAGTAAAGTGGGAAAAGGAGAGACTTGCATGGAAAGAATCAGAGCCGTGGTGAAGCAAGAAAGGAATAAAAGCAGGAAATTTCTCTTTGCATCACCAAATGTGCATTTTTTTATTTGCTTTTCTCATGCATGGGAGTTATTCCCCTCTACGCCCCTGCAGATTGTTTGCTTCTTTCACACTTTGCTGTGGCCTGCTCAGGAAGTCATATTCGATGTCTGCAAATGAGTTTCATATGTTGTTGCCTACCTTCACAGTTTCTGCCCTTGCATAGTTAAACTACTAAGCGTATTTTCATTGTCAAACTCCGAATAGAGGCAGGCTGCTGACATATATTCCCATATGCTATGGTGCTGGGAGGAAGATACTTCATAGAGAAGACTCTAAAATGAATATAATGAGGAAGATGCAGAGGAAAATACGGTGCATATTTACACTGCAACTCCAACAACAAAGAAAAAATGAAAACAAAATAGAAAGCATGTTTGCAATATGTCACCCTAAAGGATATCTTGAAGTTGAAATATTAAAAGCATTCTCAGTAACAGCAGACTATGCCAGTTGAAAACAAAGCCCAAATTTGTCACACCTCAGCAGCTCATAGTGGTGTATTCAAAGCAGTGCCAAACTACTCAAATGTCTTCCTAACCTGTGGTCTGCTTTTGTTTTTTTCGTTTTTCCTAAATTTTCCCCTTTTACTATCTCCTCCCTCTTCCAAATGCCTCATATTTTCTGGGTTCCAATATACAATGTTGATCCATCTCAAGTGCACCTAGCCAGGGGATGAGGAAAAAATGTTGCACCAATTTTTCACGTACTTCTCTTGTGATTAAAAATAACTTTCCTCTCCATGGAAGGTTAGGATTTAATCAAATATTTGGATAAATAAATATACCCTCCTAGCTATGAAAGATTCTATTGCTTTGCTTTAAAATCATAATTTAAAAGATGCTTTATAGGTATAATTTGTTTGCTTTATAGCACCTAGAAACTGAAGCAGGGCCCTCACTATGCTAAACAGTTTATGAATCCACAGAATTAAAACTTGGAATGCTTAGAGCCTGGGCGTTTTACTGTTGACTGCAACACATCAAGGACTTCACCTCTGACAAAAAACATTTCTTGCCCCAAAAAACCTTACACTCTTCATGAGCAAGACGGATGCACAAGGGGAGGAGAGGCATGCAAAGTGGCTCATCGTTACGAAGCAGATGAGCTACAGAGCAGAGAACGGGTCCTTCTGTCGGCTGTCACAGCGCAGTGCCCTGGGCGTGCTGCCTTGACACATAATTAACTACTAAATCTTTCCAGTGCCCTCTGAGAAACTGGGTAAATTGGCCTGCATTAAATACTTCGCTGATTCCAATGCTGATCCAGTTTGCTTAAGCCTTGCACGAATACCTCTGCGCTGTATTCCAGCCTGCTTGTATTCTGACTTCTGGGAATCTGCGGGGAGTCGCCTATGCTTTGAAAACTGGTTCCTGGAAGGAAGGTTTGATTCAGACCCAGGCGGGTACAATGTTCCCTTCCCGAAGAAAGGAATAGGAGAAGAGAAAGGTGACTGTTTACCTGATTTGTGGTGATGAGTGTGGACAGTGCTGTCAATCACAAAGACTTGTAGGGATCTGCGGGGACAGGACTAACCTTTACTGCACGGGGCTCCCATGGGCAGCGAGTTCTGTTAGAAACTTACACTGGACCATCCACCCAGGCATCCCAAAGCAGGAGAAATGCCATGGAAGAAAAAGATACAGCATGTAATCTAAAGATGGATCCTAAGCGCTTCCAAGCTTGTTTTTACTGCACTGAAACCTATAAAAGTTACCACAGGAAACTGCTTCTGGAATGGATATCCTTTTCCTTCTCACTGCAGAATTCTCAGAACTACAGTGTTGGCAACAGACATATTTATTACAGGAGATTTACCCCTTGAAGTCATTTTCATGTTAAAAGCGTAAATACATGAGAACACAAATGAAACTGGAGAAAACTGGGCCAGATTTATCTTTGGTGTCACTGCTAGCTTCAGTCTGGGCTAGGCTACATTTTAGCTTCTCCAATCCCTTTGGAAATACCCAGGCAAGATATGAAGCGACTGTTATGGTAGGGCTACTACACCAAGGTTTTTAAGGTAGACTGGAGTGCTGACAGGGATCTATGAGATTTTACCGGAAATAAAAATCAAAATGGCTCAAAGTTTTAAAAGGTCTTTTAGATATAACGTCCCAAATGACAGTTTTGAGGAAGGTAAACTTGAGCCACAGATTTCAGGATTTTTCTCCTCGGCAGTATAAAACTAAGGAACCAGCATTAAGAAAGTTGATTTCATTTGTTCCTCTTTTTGGTAGCATGACCTTCTTTCTCTCAATTGCCCTCAGTTTCTGCCTTATTGCTAATTTCTTTCCTATCATTAATATATATAACTACTTCTAATTTTAGAAACATTTCAGCAATACACTGATGATGTACTCTGGCCATTCCTACTTCTCCCTCCCACCTTTCAGGAGATGGAGTTTAGCAACGTGTTGATGACTTACTTGCAGATTTCTGCCAGTGGCAGCTCGAGGTCAGATGGATGGGACATTTCTTCTTGGGACAAGAGGGTATCTGAGCTCTTCAGAAATCTTGCAAGGTAGTCCATTAACCATGCATGTTTCTGCAGAATTTGGGCCGGGACACTCTAGCTTAANNCNACTCTAGCTTAAAACATTGTGATGTGTTGGCCCTGGAAGTGTCTGTGCCTGCTCTTAGCAAAGTATAGAATCATAGAATCATAGAATGCTTTGGGTTCGATGGGACCTGTAGAGGTCATCTAGCTCAACCCCCCTTGCAGTGAGCAGGGACATCTTCCACTACATCAGGTTGCTCAGAGCCCCGTGCAACCTGGCCTTGAATGTTTCCAGGGATGGGGCCTCCCCTGCCTCTCTGGGAAATCTGTTCCAGTGTTTCACCACCCTCATTGTAAAAAATTTCTTCCTTATATCTAGTGTCCCTTAGTTTAAAGCCATTGCTCCTTGTCCTATAGCAACAAGCCCTGCTGAAAATATTTTCCCCATCTTTCCTATTGGCCGCCTTCAGGTACTGAAAGGCCACAATAAGGTCTCCCCGCAGCCTTCTCTTCTCCAGGCTGCACAGCCCCAACTCTCTCAGCCTGTCCTCATAGGAGAGGTGCTCCATCCCTCGGATATTTTTTGTGGCCTCCTCTGGACCCACTCCAACATGGGTCTGTCCTGTGCTGAGGGCTCCAGAGCTGGACACAGGACTCCAGGTGGGCACTCACCAGAGTGGAGGAGAGGGGCAGAATCACCTCCCTTGACCTGCTGGCCATGCTGCTTTTCATGCAGCCCAGGGTATGGTTGGCCTTCTGGGCTGTGAGTGCACATTGGTGACTCATGTCCAGCTTTTCATCCACCTGCACCCCCAAGTCCTTCTCGGCAGGCCTGCTCTCAATCCCTTCATCCCCCAGCCTGTAAAGTAGCTTGACTTTAGTTTTCTGTGTTTCTTTGGGAGAGATGCTACTTGAATTATCTATTTCCTATAGACTAAGAGGACGCCTGTGGACAAGTGCTGTAGCTCAGATGACACAATAGTGGCCAAACTGTGGAAATCTGATCCCAAGACTCTTTTTAACACTCCTTAGAATAACATAAATGATATTTTCTTTATCTAGTCTTATTAATCCCTAACCTTTGCATGCTTTCAGCTGAACTGTTGCACTAGCTTAAATACTTTTAATTTCTTAAAAAACACAACTTGACGGGTTAAAGTATCTTTAGTCCCCTGTAGAACTGCAAATTTGTTGCTGTAGACAATGGAATGTAATTTGATATTTGTATCCCTGTAAGTGCCCAAAGTATCTAGGATGTCATACAACTTGATAAAAGAAGTAAAATATAGTGGGATATTGAAGCCATACAAACACTGTATCCGAGGAATATGGCAGAGAAGTATCTGACACAGAGTATATTATTTGGAGGCAAAAATTAATGTACTTAAAATGAAAATTCAATAGCTTGATTAATGATCGTTGCTGACTGATTGTAGGAACTAGAGTTGTGGTGTGGTACCTTGCTAATTTAAGGCACTCTCCAATTTCACTCAATGAAATCAAATTGCTTGCATAGAAATTCAACTTGCATTTCTTTCAATACTGTATTTTGGATTTTACTGTGGTGCTTATAGCACCTTATGGACAAATGATAGCCAGAAACAATATGTTGGATTAACTGCTAGCAAGATGACATTCAACTTCCAATTTAGAACCATTTAATGTATGTGAAGATTAATGCAATATTATGATTATTTTCAACAGTGACATTGATTTCAGTATACAGTTGCAGTTGAATTGTAGATGTCCAAATAAAAACATATGTTCAGGCCCATTTCTATGTGTTATAAATACAGTATTTTAAATAAGCAAAACCCTAAATCACTTCCCAACACAGTATAACATGTCTCTATACTTGAGTGATCCATGCATGGATTAATCAACTCTAGGTAGTCTGGAATAACATGCTCTAGACAAGCCCTCAGCTCTAAGAAAGCATCGTATGCAATTTTCCTAAAATTTAGCTTGAGCTATTTAATGTTTGGTGTGCAAAATGAGAAGAAACAAATACTAAATGGAGTGAAATGTAGTGCTGTTCAGATTCAGTAAGAAGATATGACTTGTGTACCACCTATCTCCTGCATAAATCCTCAAAAAGTGATAAACTGAGATGTCAGATACAGTTACACTTTTCTATAAACTTTCATGTAAGATTTAATCACCATATTTTGTGCTCATGTACTGTGTGGAAATCTGTAGGCTATTTTATCTGTTGACTTGATCTAGAGGCATAATATAAACAAGTTACTTTATTTTTTTAAAAGCCTTACTGGTAGTGTTACAGTTTGCTTCACATTTCTTAACTCTTCTACATGCCTGTAAGAAAAATAAAAATACTCTTTGATTTAACAATGACATATTAGCAGCCAAAGCATGTGAAAAAAATTCTGGTGTTTTGCAAAAATAATTCTCCTGAAAGTTACTCCGTGCTTATGCTGTCGTCAGTGCTAGGAAACGATACTTTCTTCTTTGTCTATGCAAATTCTACAGTGAGGTTTTATTTTCTGTCTTCTGTACATTTTGCACTCACTTTCATATATCTGTCATCAGAACATTAAAAAATCATAAAAAAGCCTGGTGTTATAAAAGTCCTGACAGCACATTTTCAGCTTGCTTTATTATTTTCTTGTTCAATTCACAATCAATGTTTGGAAACATCAAAGTTTGTAGAATAAGGTTCTTTTTTTACCTAGACCCTTTATTTAGCATGTTTCTAACAACTGTTTGATAGCAACCTCCCTTCCCCCTCCACCTCCCACTGCAAACCCACACGAGATGTCAAGTTCCTTCTTAGAGTCTGCAAAGAAGAACAAACAATTGGGTTATTGTCTCCAAGGTTCCTCCCAACGGTACAAATTCTAGGTTTGGAAGGCACCTCCCAGGTCATCGCTCAGGCACTACAGCATGTAATGATGCTCCTGTAATGACTGAGCTCCACATTAACAGTAATCAGGCTTTTTGCCTTCTTGCTTCATTGGGAAGCTGTTGCAGGCCTTCATGTCTCTGGATCCTCAAAGCTGCTGCAGGCTGTCGTGTCTCCAGGTCTGCAAAGAAGCCACACAGTTGACTCTGCATCAGTCTTTCCTCTGGCTTACAGTCAGGACACGGCTGAAACGCGTATATGCAGTAGGTACAGTGCTTCTGAAAGTATCTGCACATAGATGTGTGCATAGATCAGTCTCTGTCCTAGAAAATGAGTGAGAAGCTTATTTAGAGGACAATTTGCATCAAGTACCTGATTTGGTAAGGATACAATGAAATTAAGAATTTAAACTCCTTTCTTGTCTTCCCTAACCTTGGGCTGCTCGGGCAACCCCATCCCAGTAATCAGGTGGGTAAAGAAGACATGAAGACTGCTCCTGCCTCTCCTGCCACTTCATACAGATTACCAGATGCAGCAACGTGTCCTCTGTATGGGTAATCCATTACTCTTTTCATTGGGAAAATGTACGGAAAGGAAACGAGTCCCTGAAAATCCTGTATTCGTGTGTGCAACCTTTTACTACTAGCAATGGCAGAATACAATGAGGACTTCCGTGACGGAGAGAAGCAACCCAGCATGGCCTTGGGTATGTTATCAGGGCTCACTTTCAACACCTGGACAAGATGCTTTTCAGGATGCTGCTCTCTAGCCCCATAAGTCTTTCTAATTTGATGTTATTTGATGTGAATTGTGTGTAAGTAATGTTAATTATGCAATAGGTTTTGAAGAATATGTTTTGATTCTACAGCGGAAATGTCAGTCCCATTAACAATCATTATTACCTGTCAGAAAGCAGAAGAAGCTTTGAATGAATGTTAATTTTTTTTCTTGTGTCGGTGCAGATGCATACCAATGTTTCACACACATTCTGTTTATTTATATCCTGATCACTAAACCAATCTTTCTCCAAGTTTTCTCTGCTTGGACTGAGTACAGAAAAGAAAGAACAAGGCTCTAACTTCAGGCCTTCTGTGAGTCAGTTTGTACTGAATGTGTTTTTGAAACAAAGGTTTCAGTTTTCAGAAAGCAGTTGATCTGCTGATGTGTTTCCAAACCTTGCTCCCAGTGGTCTCTGGAACTTATTAACACAGTGGCAAGGGTTCAAGAGGATTGGAGCGGGGCTTTGGAGGCAGCAGCCCAAACGGAAAAAAAAGTTTTGCTTTGTTATATAGGTTAAGCTAGCTGATTTAATAATTGCTTCTGACCATAGACCCTCTCAGTATTTTTTTATCTTTAGTATCACCCTCTCAATTCAGCAAAGTTTTTGTGAACTCCTCTGGACTCTGTCATATGTTGCGAGGAAACCCTACAACTATGAAGGGCCATTTTTATGGACTCTAAGGTGAGTGGTACGGGGTTCAAATAGACTGCTTTTCATTCCAGTTCTGTCACTGGCCTGCTAAACTAAACTGAGGAGTCTTTCCTCATTTCCTTGTCTCTTTTTCAAGCCGAAGACAAAAATTATGCTACTCTGATAAAATAATACTCATTCAGTAATGTCAGTGGCTTCTCTTTTAATCTGGTTCAATGTGAATGAAACTTCCTTGAAAAGGGATGACAAAGAATTTCTTGAAATATTCCACCTGAGACTGTATTAGCTTTGTAAAATGTTACTGGTTATAATCTCTGAATATACAGTCCCCATTGTGTCCTATCATTGCCTTAAATGTCTTTGCATTACATCACATTTTGTTGGGTCATTGTCATTCTGTAGCCAAGAAGCAGATGGATGTCCTTCTTCTCCTCAGATTTTTCCAAGAACAAAGTTCCAGCTCATACCAGAAGATCTGGTTATTCCTGAGGTTTAACACCTTCCATTCAACACCACTGAGGTTTATCCACTTCTTTTTAAGCAGGTGTAAAATTTCAACAGAATGAAAAGTTATAACATATGTTCTTGTGAGCAATATAAGCAGAAAACAGGAGTTTGCATGAAAAAGAAACCTAGAAGAGCATTAGAGAGGATACAGAAATATTTTCTGTATCCCAGTTCTATAAAACTGTGTTACTTTATTAAAGGCTTTGTACACTTTCCTTTTCACTGACAATCAGGATCTAGTGAGGATTATCAGATTTTCAGTCCAAAATCACGTCCTCCTTTCATTCTGTTCTTGCAGAAGACCTAAAGCTGAATATGAGGCTGGTTCTTCCACACTTCTAACGTTGCTATTGAACTACCTGTCGCAAAATGTAGTACTGGGAAACTGGGTGTCTTCTGTTCAGTTTATTAGTTAAATTAAAAATCCTATCTATATGTTTCCCTACATACTGCCTGTTTTCAGTAGGAATGAAGAGGTAGGCAGATTTTCATAATGCTGCCTGGCCACAGTTAGAAATGAATGATATGGAAATTAAAAGGTACCGAAAAGATTAAAACAGCAATGATACTAATTCCAAGTCATGTTTTTAGAATAAAAAACAGCCAAACAAGTACAATTATCTTCCTGAATTCATGACTACTTGTTCTTACTTGTGGGAAATATTGACAATGGGAAAGTCTTTTTCTGGGCAAATTAATGCACCTTGTTTGATTTATTTGGAGTTCTGTTCTTTGATGTTTGTTTAGTTAAAGATTAGTCCATATCTTTAAAGTCATAATTTAGTAACTTAATAGGCTACAATAATTATCTCTGGCGACCTGACTTTTGTGGAATATTGAATTGTGAGCCTTTAGGAAATCAGATGGAATAAGGAGGTAAAGAACAATAACATCCTTTGAACACTGGTGTCATCAGTGAACAGCAGGGGATAGCGTACCTATATAGATTTCACTCAGCAGCTTGTGTGTAATTGAAATGATGTTTTACTAGGGAAAAAAAGGGCAAGTGAGCAGCAACAGGAGTAGGAAAATAATTGGTGGTTTGCTCTGATTTAACGTGAATTGGATATTCTGGAGCAAAGTTTCCATTCATATACATTTTTTGAATTTTTTTTAGGGAAAGCAGTCCAGGAAGCCTCCAAATTCAATTTCAGCTGTAGTGTAATGCCAGATCAAACAGTGGTTTGTGGAGGTATCTGGAACAAAAACTATAGATTCCATTTTTCACTCACAAAGGAAACCCCACCAGAGATTCCTGTCTTCCATTGCATAAGGCAGGATTAAAAGAACAAATCAGACAGATGGGGGAGACTGGTTAGACACAAGAAACATAAGGCACTAAGGATGGGTCTTGAATACATTTATCCATCAACAGGGGTGAAGTTTATAGAAAAAAGACTGGTACATTTCTAGATATTTAATTGGAATATTTAATGATAGTATATATGTTTGTATTTTTGCATGCATGTTCTAAAACTAGGTATTTGATTTTTAATAAGTTTGTATGTGTATGTTTATCTAATAACACTGCAGATGCATTATGCTACATTAAACTGATCATTAGTAAATAATAGGAGTCACTTAACTTGCAGGTTCAGCTTGCAGATAGTAAAATATCACCAAGTTTCATGCATCCAGTTTCAATGTTATCATTAAATTCCACCGTATCAGAATACCTAAATTGTGTATGAACTGTATGCTTGAACTACCTGTACCCGACCCACACTTGGTTATATTGTCCCCTTGCTGCACGTATTTGAATACATGGAAAATACACGGTATAATGTTCAATTTTAAAACAGGGCATGGGACTGCTTTCAGATCTTGTAGCAACTCTAATATGTCAGTGCTTAACAGAAGTGCTTGTATGAGTATTTTCTCCATGAACTCTGAAAATTTAGTATGTAACAGTATATAACCATATAATTGATTACATAGGAAGATACAAAAATAATATAAAAGTACACTCTAAAAGACCATAAGGCATGGATCTTAAGATACGTACAAATTTACAGATTGTGAGAATGAAATAGCTCACAAGAAGTCTTGAGCTAATCAGAGTATTTTTGAGTACACTAAGTATAAGATATTTACAGAAGAGCGATTAACACTGTTCCTGTGAGACTACACAGAAAAGGTGAAATTACTCCCACACATTTGCCTTGAGAGGCTCTAAAGTTTAGAGCAGACGAGGAGATATTATGAAGATTTCAGTGTTTAAGATGTGAAATGGAGAACAAAGATTTGTTTAAAAGTCTAAAAGACTTGTTTTCTAAACAATAAAGCACTGCCTTATGCAGTTGATGCTATGTTTTTTCAAGAGTCCAGAATTACATTAGCATAAGCATATTAATAATATTAATTAATACGCAAATATTTATAAGCATAAGCATTACAGTTCCATAAGCTTCAGATCTGAAAAATGACTGATGGAGATGTCTGCTAAATGTCAAGTAAACAGTGTTTGTTCCAGTGCTAGAATACTATTTCAGGTAGTTGCAGAAGAATAAGCAATTAAAACAGAAAGCACGATGTTAGGTGGAAATGCAGTCTTTGAAGGGAAATCCTGGTCATAGAGAAATGAATGAAAATTTCCGTTAGCTTTAATGAGCCAAGATTTCACTTTTGAAATTTAAAGTTTTGTTTTCAGTATTCCTTGACCTAATAGAAGACGTCTACCATATTTATTTATGATATACTAATTAAAATTATACACAGAATATTTTATATAAATATATATACAGATACATACACATGTGTGTATGACACACACACAAATATATATATAGACAAACACAGATGCATACATATAATGAACCAGAAACTTGTATTGTACTGGATGGTACATAAATCGTGCCCAAATTAAACACGCCAATAGTGTAGTCCCATATAAATCAGATCCTTGGTGCTAGGTATGGTTGTATGTACCCATACATCGGAGCTCCTCTGTGGACGCAGTCAGGTGTGTGTGCTCAATATTGTTCTCTTTAAAGTAAATCCAGATTTATAACAACAGAAATTCTGCAACAGAGGGATGTTCAGAATGCCACTAACCCTAAGAATGAAGTGCTTTTCGCTATGCTCATTCAAGAATGTAAGTATATTCACAAGAAAGGTCAAAACAAGGTTTACTGTTGAAGTAGAGTCTGTTGCTGCTTTTTAGTACCTCTTATCAAAAAGTTATGCACAGCAAAACTATGCAGCTTGCCTTTTGATGTTTTGTCTGATAAAAACTGTTGTGAACATATCTTTTGAAAGAGTTCATAAAAGAACGCCCTTACATTGGCCTTTTAATGAACTATTAATAATAAGACTCCACTGTTTTACAGTTCAATAATGCAGTTTTTCAGTGGACGGTGGACTAGGCTGCCAGCTATTACAGTGTATTCAGACAACCATCCTCCACCCAAAAGTTAGGTGAAGGGAATGAGAGAAATCTCTTAAAAGTTCTGATTTAATAGCATATGCACTGTGAAAAAAGATGAAAAAGTAGGCACAGAATGAAGATATGCAAATTCTAAGGCAGGCATAGCTATTAAACACGAATTATTTTTGGGGTTTTTTGAGTGCACATTCTGTGACAAATGAGAACCTGTTGACTGCAGGTGTTCCGTTGTTTCCTTAATGCTACTTCCTTGAATAATATCCTGCATTCCCTTAATCAGAATGACTGAGAAAAGGCAACTTTTTTGCTGGAGCTACTCTGTGGGCATGGTACAGCAGGATTAATTTGCATTTCACATAATAAAAGGAGTTATGATAGCTGCAGAAGTGAAAAGGGAAGCTTCTTGCCTGCCTGTGTGTCTCAGTGGGTGCACAGCACTCTCCTTCACGCTCTGCTTTATAACGACAGTCAAGTCAGCAGCCACAAGCACCAAATAAAAAACACGATTCTATTCTTCTGCAGGAAAAAAGGAGTCAGGCAGTTTCCCCATGCTGTAAGAACTGGAAGACTCCAGAAGAGAGAGCTGAATTCCATGCTCCAAGACTGCTGGTGACACAGAACTTTGCAAGAAGTTATGTAAGTTAGAGCTCTGCAACACAAAAGTTAGTATCAGGTAAATTGCAAATGAATCATTTGAAGTACTTACTTGCCTTTTCTAGCATGCTTGAATATTCCCAAATAAATAATGAGCTTTGGAAGGTATTCATCTCCCCAGGAGAGACAAAAGTTTCTGTAAACTTGACTTTAAGAAAGTATTGCTGCAGGCAAGGAAATCTACACAAGCAAACAAAGCCCAGGAGATAGGTTGCCTTCTGGCAGACTATTAGAAAACATTTTTTTAGCAACTTGCTACTTCCTTCAAAATAATAACAACTTTTATTTTTAAATGGAAATATTTTCTGTTTGAAGTAGTATTTTAAAAAGCCTTGGGATCAGAACACACCAGAGTAAGTCTTATCACTAGTCCTACTGGATGTGAATGCAGTATGGCTCAAATCTACAAGAACGTAACTAGCCATAACTTAGTTTTTACACTGTCTAAGCTTGAAAATTGGTCATCTTCCCCCCCCCCCCCC
>Ga0065711_1029840_pt1 | contig 34647 bp, 13 predicted proteins | sample Hoacrofraction12_FD_59098 | JGI IMG/M metagenome (GOLD analysis project Ga0065711, IMG submission 59098) | Hoatzin crop microbial communities from Cojedes, Venezuela - Epithelial fraction 12 v2 (version 2) | ecosystem: Host-associated > Birds > Digestive system > Esophagus > Crop | place... | reverse complement strand
GGGGGGAGGGGGTTACGTTTGCATCTGCATACGCAGTGCACAGGTTCCTCGCAGCAGATTTCTTCATTTGCCAGTGTTACCGCACAGCTGTTCAACTACTTATTATCCTGTCATCCACTAATAAGAGCTTAAACTAGATAATTACTACTTCCTACTTCCATGAAACTTGTTCGTCAGTATCTAAACCCACTCCTTTCCGTCTGCCCCCATGAAAGAGCTATTTGGAGTTTTAAGAGCCAGCTTACCAGGAGACAGAGCCCTGTGCTACCGTAAGCAAACGCTCCTTCACTTGGGAAAGCCCTTCCGTCCGGAGCGCGGGGGCAGGGACAGGGCTTTCTGCTGCCTGCAAACAGCCCACCTGCAGAGGGGAACGGAGAAGCTTGCCTCTGAGCCTAGGGAAGTCAGTTCACTGAGATCACAGCCAGACCATATTCCAGAGCTAGAACAAATATTATCCTGTCTTCTACTCTTGCCTTTGCTTTATCACTGTCTTATTAATAGCTTCAGTTCTTGTCATTTTTTTTTTTTCTCCCCTTGACAAAGCACATCTTACCTCCTTTTATTCATGCCCTCTGAGGTACTTTCTTCTTTTACTTCTTCCAGGAGCTTGTCTTCCTTGGGGGAGGAAGAGCCACACAGATTGCCATATTAGATTTCTCATTCCATGCCATTACACTTGAGTGCTTTTAAATAGGTAAATTAACTTTTAAGTGATCCCAGTTGTACTATTGGCCTTTGCTACAATTCTGCATTAAAGTTGATTCAATTTTAATTACCACTATTGCTCAATTAAGAAGAATACACAAAGAAAAGCATAGTTTTGCAACTAGTAATTGCAGCCCAGGAGGGAGCTGGGCTGTTCCGTTACCCATGATGACTGATCACCGCACCACAGCACATTGCCCATCTAGCCAGGAGGGGAACTAGCTGTGCCTCCCTCACTACTACTTAAATTAGCTATTTCTTGAAGAAGCAGCAAGAATAGAGATCCCCACTTGCAATTAGATTATTTCAAATAGCTTTGCTCATGCATACGCCACCATCTGTACGCTCTCTGCTACACCAGCACATGGTTAACAGGAGCTTCTGCAGGAAGCAAAGTCTTTGCTCCAACAGCAACTCTTTCATTTACTCATCCAGAACAAGGAGAGTGATTTTTGTTGACAGTAAGCAGCTTCACTTTCTCCCATGCAATGTATATCAACATGTCAAGAACCCAACAAGTTTTTTCAGTGTTCTTGAGGCTCACTACACACATATTTCAATATCAGTATCACAGATCACTGCTACTTGTAGTTGTGTATGCAGTAGGAGTCATAAAAGCAAGCAAAAAGTTTAGAACTTCCTACTGGCTACCCAAACTTTTAAAATTTTGTATAGATACTGAGTTATGTAAGCCAGTTAAAGGCTTACATAAAAAAATTTAGGCCAGTTCCCTTTATGAGGAGGATGACCCTAATCACAAGGCTGGAGCCTGTGTCACGCCTTGCAGTAACCTTTATCATATGCCTCAAGACAATTTATTTCTTAATCACATTCCATTAGCTGACTTAAAATATGTTGCTGTATTTCAGCTTACGGCACAGGGCACAGCAGAAGTTGGCTCACTTAAGCAAACTAATGGGATGCACTGAACTGCCATAATCTAAGCTTACCCATTTATGTCCAGTTTAAAACCATTTCAAGATTAATCTCCCCCTTGTTCAGGAAAATCCTTATTGTAGCTGAACTAACAAAGTAAGTATGTGTTGCCATAGTCTGCAATGAATACAGTACTACATCTGAGATTATTACAGTGCATGTAATCCTCGAGACACACTTTTGGGATCCAGGACAAGTTATTCCCCAGCTCCGCAGACTAACTTGATGCCACTTTCTTTTCAGATGACCAGGAATCTGCCCTCCCCCTCCATCCAGCTCTGCAGTTAAGTACCATGTTCTAGGATCTGCCACAGACTACACATTTTCTACTAGTAAAATTCATAAGGAGACACAAGTGCAAAGCAAAATGTCATTTTATTTAATTCAAGGACTATTTTCCTTCTAGTATTGCTGAAGGGATCACCTCCTGGGGAATTGATCATTACAAAGTCCCTGTCTAAAAGTTCAAGTGCTCTTGTACATTCTTTTGAACCACAGAAAACATAATGACCAAGTAGGTGGGCAGTTACTTGCAGTTTTATCCCACCTAAATTAGCATTGCTTCAGGCTAGAAAACAATTCAAGTAGTAAAATAATGGAAAATGTTAACCTTTAAGGTCACTACCATACTTTGATCAAAAAGTCCTGAACGTATGAAAAGAACATTTGTACATGTTATGAAGTGTTTTTAACCAGACACTGTCGAAGATGGCAGTTAAGTATTTTGGACCAGTTGTCAACCAGATACTTAGGAGTTCTATCTGAAGGTTCATTACCAATTTTGTTATGCAGTTCACTTTTCACATTAAGCTCTTTAACAAAAGCAACATATACCCGCACCAGAATCACTGTAGACAGATTTAGTTTTATAGAATGCCCTTCTGAAAATTCATTTCAAAATAGAGATGCTTTTTCTCCAGAACTGTAAAAGCCATAAAAATGCAAAATATCTGTTAGGAAATTTTTAATCAAAATTATTCCTTAATGTTCAAAATAACATTTAACCTCCTACTTTTTTGTTGTCATCCACATATTGATCAATAGACTAAACAAGTAACAATGGTTCACGTTTTTCCCCCACCTGAAACATTTCTTCTAACACAGGCCCAAGACAGGCAATACAGAGATTCAGGGACGTGGATTATGCATGGCAAAGGTAATCCTCTATCATTTTAATTTAGAACAACTCTGACTCTAGCACACAACTTGGAGTCTCAGTTGTTTTCAATCTGCTCTAGGTCCAAGTCCCCACAGTCTAGAGGAAAGATGCCTTCTTCGGTGCTCTCACAATCGCTTGTGTCCTCATCGCTTTCACATACTGCAGCTGCTTTCTTATAATCCCTTGTTTGGAAGCTACCTTGGCATGACCCATGATGCCTGACTTCATCCAGCTGTTCTTTCATCGGACTGGAACCAGGGGTGATGATGTTCATAAGATCATTTGAGTCACATGGGGATGACACAATCGTCTTCATTTGTGTGTCATCATCATCATCTTCATAGTCAAGGGAGCAAAGACTTTTGGAATTTTTTAAAGTCTGCAATTAAAGAAAACATGAATGTATTAACCATGATTGCACAGGAGGAGCCAAAAAAATTCCTTAAATTCTTGGATGGATTAAGATAATGTACTGAAAATCAGAGTGCCACATGTGGAAAAAAGAAAAAGGAAGAACAGTATTTACTCTTAATACGCAACCTGGTTTCACACAGTGTTTTGCCTACGTAGATTCCCATGCGTGAAAAAACCTGCCAGTCTCCTTTTTTTATGAAGAAAGACTCAAAAATCTAGCTTTTTTTAGGGACAACAGACATCCGGTTTGATGTATTAGCTTTCTGGCAAATCCAGAGCACAGCATTTGGCAGCATCAGCGTTCAGGTCAGGCAGCTGCACTGCAGCCTAGTCAACAACTAATTTCTCAAAGTTCCCAAGCGTGCAGACACAGAGCCCTCGGGCCTCACCTCAGAGACAGCCAGGGTCTGCAAGGCAACCAGCACGTTTGGGCAACCTCAGAGCAGGAGAAAACCAAGCTTCTGCTGGAAGCACCTTGCTCCAGAGTCAGCTTCGTTTGTCTTACATTTGGGTACTATTTGAACAAGAGCTCAGGAATTTGAGCAATTCCGTTTAAACGAAAAGCAGATTAAAAACAGAGAGGCACTCACCTTTATTTAGACAAAGGAAAAAAAGAGGAAACCTCAGTAAATGTGCTACCTCTGCCCCTCAGATAAAGGAATAATATGCCTAAGCTCCTCATGTAACTAACGAGATCCTTGACTAGAATCCAGAAGCAGCATTTCAGAAAAAACAGAACTATACAGACAGCAGATGTTAGAATTTAGTATGTGAGAAACTTCTAAATTCTGCCTCATACAAGCACGCAGCGAGAGGAGGGTGAAACAGTCAGAACTCCTCTCGAGGTGGCAAGAGCCAGGAATATAAAGCTGTGGTGGCTTTCAGAATCTCACTGGTTAAGTGACTCCAGTCTCTCATACACACAGCAATCGTTTTATTACAAGTAGATCCACAGGGAACAAGACCAACTTTCACACCCATTTTCAGCCTCCTCCCCCAAATTTGTTATTTCTTAAGTATTTTAGACTTGTTGATATATTCAGATGAAACAGGAACATTGCAATGTTCCCAGTATGCTGTATTCCAGATGCTCTTCCAGAGCACTGGATAATCTTTCTACTTCACTGCATGTCAGCAGCCACACGAGCAGCTTACCAACATCTTTGGGTGGTCTTTAAACACAACTTCAAAAATTCAGGAGAAATCTGAATCCGTCAGCCTCGCCTGTATACAACTGCATGAAGGAGAGGAGACTGAGGAAATCTCACAGAGGTCAAGTGATTTGCCTGATCCCTTTGGGTCAATGTCACATATGGAACATCTTGCCAGCAAGCCCACCGCCACTCTGCAAGTTCTTACAGTTCTTTGGACGTCCCGACATCAAATCTACATAGAAAGTTTGAGGGAAAGCTTGGGTAAAGGTAAAAAGCAAAACACTTGAGTTTTAGAGTTCGATCACAGCACAACCAGTGGTTCACCATCGTTGGTATCGCTCCATAGGTAAGACACCGCAGCAGCATTCCCCAAGGCTGCAGCACAGGAAGACACTGCAGTGTGACACCCTCCACCACTGCTCAGAGGTTTGCTATGCCTGTATCACACACAGCTCTCCCCTTGCTCAAACAACTTCCATATCTTATAATATACATCACATGATTAATTAACAAGCCACAGGTTTCAGGCCAGAAGGATCTATACAGGTTAATCTAGTTTTCTGGACAGACACAAACGAGACCTCATTTAGGAGCTGATATCTGTATCTTCAACACCTGTACCCAAAGATCAACTTTCAGAAGAAGAAAGACTGTTGACCATAGTTCTGGCAGTAGGAATTCACCAAAGCCTTTGTTAGCCATGGTTAAAACCCATATCCAATTTTGCATGTCACTAGCACCAACAAAATTGATAATATTTCATAATCACAAAGCTTTGTGTTTCCAAATCTCACCCCCCTACGAAAACAGTTTCAGTACAAGACACCTTCCTGTTTTCAAAACATTTCTATATAGCTCACAGCTTATTCAAGCACAAACATTTGAGCTCATTTTTATGACTAAAGTGTGAATTTCTCTCATATTTACTTAAATGCAAAACAGTATATTTTTGAAGTAGAAAGTGTTAAAAGATATTTTAATCCTAATTCTGTCTCATTGCTCTGAAAAAGAACACATTTCCTGTTGTGTATCTCCATATAGAGGACAATATTTTCAGTTCTTTAAATCTTACAGTAGGCACTGGGAAGGAAAGGGATCAAATAAAGTAAAGCTTTGAAAGTTCTGCTTTCAATGTTTTAGAAAGGAATTCCCAAGTCCCCCTTCAAAATATCTTTTATTCAATTTACTGCTAGAAATTAATCCAGCCACACAGCTGTCTTTCTAGAAGGTTTGTGTACATAAATGGAAAATTGCCTGTTAGCTGCACTACGCTGAAACCACTTGAATGGGAACTTTTAACCGGCTTCAACACAACAGCAAGTGCATTCAACTGCTTCTTTGTTCACCCACTTGTCACAACTGCACCGAACTAAAAATAGGTAGATTTATTATCTCACAGCACAATCCCACTTCTTTCAAAGCAAAAGGTAGAAATTGCAATGCATTCAAGCCCTCGAAGCTGCAGCTTTACATGTTACACTGGTACAGTACCACACCTTTCAAGCACAATTGTGCTCAGTGGGGAGCCTGCAAGTACTTGCTCAATGGTCCTCATTTTATAAAGGATGCTGGACTAACAAGACAAAAGAGTCCGCAGTTGGCAATGGATAGAACTTAATCAGCTAAAAGTATTCTTTTGTGGGATGGAAAAAAAGAAAAAAGAAACTCAGTTTTAAAAGAAGGGAGGCGATAAAATGTCTGAATATTAAGAAAAAAAACTTTGTCTCGAAAACAATGGTGGGGAAGGAAATAAAAGAAATCTCTCTAGACCCTTGCCATACAAAGCAAACAAGAAAGGCCCAGAGTAGCTTGAAAGGAAGCTAATGTCTGTACTCTTTACCAAACCTCCAGTTCAGAAACCAATAATATATCACTTTCCAAATCCAAGAAGCAATAAAATGGTTGTTTTTGTTTTACTAACAAAACTACAGCATTTGCTACAGTAGTCAAGGGAAAAATAAGTCATTTATGTGCATGAAAACCTAATGTATAATGGAAGCAGCAGTTCTCATGCTTCTTCCCTGTGCCCCCATCATACACCGAGTCCACCCATTTTCCCCCCTCAGTTTTGAATGGGGCTGGAAGGCACACAGCTGCCCCGGAGAGCTGCAGCTGCAGCAGCTGGCACGGAGCGAGGAGCAGAGGAAGCCTGAAACCACCAGAAGCCCTGAGCCCATCGTACTGCTCCTCAGCACTAGGCATCACAACGGGATGGGCTGCTCCCTGGAGCCACAGGCTTCACCAGACACATCAGATGCGTTACCTGGCTTGCCTTCTGTCCCTTCTGAGACTTTTGCCTATGGCTGCACAACACAAAAGACACTGCCTTAAGAGAGAGAGTGACATAGGGTTTTTTGACTGTTAATGTTAAGGTCTCTACCAGGGATATGAGAGATGTGGGTGATGCAGTGGTCCTCATGATGAGGAGATCCTGGAATATCAGCAACCAATACAAGCCTAAAATGCTGAAGAGGCAGCCTTGAACACGGAGCAACCCGTGGCTTCTTCTGTTGCTTCCCTGTAGGTAGCCAGTCGATGGAGATGGGGAAGGAGCACGTCAGATGGGCGGCATTTCCCTTCGAGGGCTTCACAGGTCCTTATTTCACTTCCTGGACTTAGGCTTCCTATAGATTAGTCAGACTGGCTCAAAACCAAATGCCTCTACTGTTGGGAATTCATGCCACAGTTAAGTTTTAGGTCAGAAGCACCACATACAGCACGATGCTTTTGTATCTCAGACACCAACCTATCCCCGAAGAGGCTACGGTCTGGCCTCAGCAATAAGCAATGCAACTATGGCACAAATTCATTACATCAAAGAGGCTTCATTTAATGAAGCTAAGAGGGAGACTTAAGCAAGAACTTTAAATTATAACAACAAACTGTCATAAAAGAATGGGCTTAAGCAGCACACCGAATCATGCTGAAAACTGCCGACTGAACATACCTGACTGACAGCGCACTCCACTACAAAAAGATGTGAACAGTGCCCTCCCTGTAAACTGAATTTTCACTTCATGCATCTAGTTACTTGCATTAATATTACCACCTGTGAGAACTCAAGCTGGAGACATGTACAGTGTTTATTGTAAACCATCAGAAATCTCAGCTGGTTGTAGATTAAAAAAGAGCCCACCACAGTCCTAATCCTCGCATCTTCTACTACGCATAAAGGGAAAAAACAGTAAGAAAAATGCTCTGTTAACGTAACAAACTACTAACCTTTCTGTGGAGTAAAGTTCTTGACATTTGACTGACTTTTCTGTCCCGAATAGCACTGAACATTTTGTGAACACTTTAGTGTTCACAGATAACACCAGCTTCAAGAAGCTTGCAGTTGAATAGAAATACTGCTTCATTGGTACAAAGTAGTGCTGACAGCAGGAGAACAATATAGCATTCTTCATAATGGCATCTGCTTGAAGCTTGCTAACATACTCTAAAAGTTCAAAAACTAAGTTAACTGGGAAAGAATTTCTCCCTGCTCAAATCAGAAATCAGAGGTATAGAAACACATTAAGCTTTTAAAGTGTCTAAAAAAATACTTCAGGTCAGAAACTACTGCAGATTTTTAAACTATGCATTTGAAATAAACCAAAAGTTCAGACTTTTTTTTTGCATTGAGCTACAGACCAAGTAGTTAAAAACATTTCTATATGTATTTTGTGGAAACAGAATCAAATCCCTCGAAAATTCTTGACACCTTCACAGGTGAAATCTAATCTCTGATCAAATACTTCAGGAACCAAACACGCTGGTCACTTTTTGTAGCTCTGCAGTTATCCCTCATTTTCCTGGAAATTTGACATGTATTTTTATATTCAAAAATACAATCCTTATTTCATCATCTGTAACTAGGAAGCAGAAAAAACATGGAATACTGGATAAGAATGAGAAAGTGTAAGCAGCCTCTACCATTTTGCCATGTAATTAGACATTTCACCATGATAACCGTTCCTTACATCAGAGATAAAATTACTGCTGCAGTTCTCATAGCCAGATAAGGTAAATCCTATTTGCAAAGCCAAAGACCTCGTTAAAAATCAATACAAGCTGACACACAGCAATATGGCTATGACTTGAAAGTTGTTCACTACTTTGTCTCTGCTGTATCTTCAAAGGTTATTTTAATTTTTTAGATGTAGGTGCCCAGGAAAAGAAGTAAACCGACATAAACTCATTTCATATCAGATGCTAAACAGCATCATGAAGTAACAGGCTTTCATCTCTCACTAGCCAGACTGTTCTAGATTTAAGCATGCAGTTTTCTGGTGTAGTCTACCATGAAAGTTGATCTATTTATTGGCCTAGATTTTTATGTTTATATTCTAAATTGTGCCACAGTACCCTTAGAAGTTTTGTTTATGAGCTGCAAGAACCTGTGGTTTAATTTGGCTTTTATTTAGTGCTATTAGTTGAAAAAACACTACGGCTTAATGAAATGGAAATACTTAAGTGAAATACTAAATTTGTCTAATTGTACTCACATATGCAAGAATACAAGGCTGTTCATCACGTGAGATAACTGACAGAAACCACTGGAATAGTTAAAGGTCTACAAATGCGAAAAACAAAATGCACAAAGACTGAGGGGGAGAACTGGGGGTCCAGTTCTCCACCTGAGCACCACTGCAGTCCCCACACACTGGTCACCCTCACTGGTGGGGAGATTTTGGGAACAGACTCATGCACTGCAGGCTGCAGACCTGTACAGCAGCCTGCTTGTTTACCTAGGAAACTTTGTACAGCCCAGATAAAATCATTGCTATCACACTAAATTCCCGATGGCCAACTGTGAAGTCACAGGCAGATCACAAATACAGCAGGGATTACAACCACTGTGGATTAAGTTCAACCTGAACACCTGCTTCCTCCTCACCCCAAAGTCGGGCATAATCATCCATGATAGGCACTCCACATATGAAAAAATTTCACGTTCAGATTAAATATCCTCTCCACATCTTTTCCTTGTAGTGGTCTGCAAAGATCACTGACACAACTGAGGGGGCCTGTGGATTTTCTCCTCCATTGCTTAGGTGATCTTTGCAAATTAAGGAAAAGTATGTCAGTCTAAAGCTGTTTCTCGAAACTGAATTTAAGCAGACAAAACTCCACTGCCGGTTTTCACTCCTTCCTTTCTAAATGAAGTTTTGGTAAGATATGGGCAGTTTAGTACAGAGCTATCATACACTTGCAGGAAACTCAGGTGCTGGGGTTTAGCAGTTCCTACAAGTCCAGGGATTAACTTTTTTGTTTGTTTTTGAAGACAAACTGGAACCTAAGTGAGTTAATGCAGTACTTCATGTAATACAGTCAAGAATATGATTCAACAGCAATACTAAGATGAAGGGGTGAACACATATGGCAACTTCCCCCTTATATAAAGCTCAGGCCAACATTCAACTGCATTTTAAAAAGTTTACAATATGGAATTTTAATTAAGATGTTGGCATCTTACTTTTTCTAATTTGGTGAATTTGTGAGCTGCAACCTTTTACCTTTCCTGTTTCAGTAAGTATAAATCATGCAATCTATTATGAGACTGTGGAATTACATTCTACAAACATCAGGCCTCCCTATTTCACCTGCATGCAATTAAGTAAAAAAGTTTCAACTATTCTTAGTAGCAGTCCAGCAAGCATAAATACCTACAGATGCTCTGAATTATTCCATTAACTAAAACAGAAGAGGCTCTCCATAAATTTAACTGTGCTGACCTGGCTGATAATCAATATAGTGTCAAATAAAGTGGAGCACAGTGACATTTGCTTTGTTCAGCTGAATAATACAGTACAAGACTTTGGCCAGGAAGAAAGAAGCTTTAGCCAAACAAGACAACTACTAGATACAGCAGCAGTGTTCATCTGAACCGCACTGATGCATTAGAACAGAGATTTCCTCAGAGGGAAAGAAGCACCACAGAAAAGACAGACTCAAAAGGGGACTGAAATAGCAGGAATAGTGGCCTGGAAGACAGGTTCTAGCTCTGTTCTTGCTTAGGCAGCAGCTGTAGTCTGAGGTCTCTCACAGGACCAAAGAAATTGCTCTGCCTTAAGGCAAACACCTTCATCTAATTATTTTCCCACTCCCTGCTTGACCCTAAGCACATCTCTAATCTGGATAGTGGATTTATCCACTCAATGGATGAACTGCAGAGCTGGACAACATGCAACTAGGCCTCTACTGTGCTTGGGCTGCACAAACTCCAGAGGCTTCAGCCTGGCGAATTCCCATCAGCCGGCTGCATTAACGAGCAACAGTGCGATGAGCAGACAGCTGCGCCACTGGTGTTCATACAGGGACAACGAACACATCTGGTTTTGTAGTAGAAGGGCACAGAGGGAAACAACATAAGCATGTGCTCTCTCCCAACAGAAGTGATTCATGTTTTGCCAGAGTTCTTCCATCTTTTCTGCTTCAAGACCTTTTACCTTTCCTTTCAGAAAAGAAACACAGGCTCTGGAAATAAGAAACAACTTAAAAGGACATATTACCACCTGCATTAATAATGTCTAATTCATACAGATTTTAGAAAGATGGATCTAGTTTTCTGCATTTTAAACTGGGAAATATGGAAGCACGCTCATATCATTAACAGGAGCTACACACACATCCCTTCACATAGACCTATACTAACAGACTTCACAGTTGCTCAAAATGAGCAGCACAAGAAAACTGCTTAACAAAACCAGGACTGCCTGCAGTACCATCTCTCAGCGTTCAGCATTCAGGATCCAAAACCAAAGACCGCCATGGGTAGCCAAAGCTCTCTAACATATTATTCCTCTGACAGAGGAATTAACAGACTTGCATATCACAATCAGTTCTGAAACCACATTAACAAAAAAGTTACCTCCAAACCCTGAAGTTTTACTAGGTTTCTAGATTTCTGACTAGATGCACTCAAACCAGAAGAGGAAAAAGTTGTAGCTGTGCTTCCACAAAACTAATAACCACATTTTGAAGTTTCTTTTACCATGCCAAAGTCTGTTCTCAAGTAACAGGGTTTAAGCTGCCTGATTATGCACCAGAGTAACACAGGACAGGATTTGACCCTTGTGGCTTCAAAACATGACCATATTGGCTTCATTTCCTGCCATTTATGTGTCATCTATTTTTATAGAGAACGTCTATTCCTGAGCAGTTTAGCCAAAGTCTTATTCCTTCATGATTTTGCTATGAGCTGCAAACAATTACTTCTACAACTGAATCACATATGCACCGATTTTTGCAGAGTACACCCTTGTACCAACTTCTCTTTAAATTCTAGCATGTTCTTTTTTTTCCTCTCGTCAGGTCACATCTTAAGTTGATATGACAGGTCAAATTCGTAAGAAATTAGAGAACTAAAATCCAAATCCTGATTCTGAGGCTGCCCTCATTAGTTACTGACAGACATCAGCCTCACCTATATTATTGGGTTATGCTGGCACTCCATCATAACTAGCATTTTAAGGGATTCTATAATTGGGCCATAAAGTTGACTTCTGCCAGGGAGGGGGGATGGTAGAGAAAGGGAAACACGACCTCAGCTTGGGAACAGTTCCCCCTTCTTTGGACCAGTTTTCCACTACAGAAATACTTGTCTGAAACAAAGCCTTAGGATCTGGTTATACAAGTGCACACAGGCACGCAGGGGTATACACATATGCGGACAAAGTGCTGTTACGAATCTTGTGCTCAACTCAATGCAAAAAACCACAATTTAACAATAAATTCTTGTAGGAGCATTAATTCAAACTGTAGGTGGACTCTCGCCACTAATTATTTCCAGAGACAAGTTAAGTTGAACACAACGCATTTGTTTAGAAAGAACAGAATTAGCAATGTTCACCTTCAATCTCTAATACACATACTGCATTTCTCTGGTTTAGTATCTGCTTTTGGACCATTCTGAACATTTCTGAAACTTGGTGGCTCAGGAAGCGTGCTCAACATCAAGTGGCAAGCCTGCTATAGATTTTTTAAGACTGAGTCAAACTGTGCTAAAACTTCTGCTCGGTAGATAAGATTTGGACAAGTTTGTTTATTGGTTCAAATACCAAAGCTGACAACACTGCAGCAGTTGATGCTCAATATGGTTTTTTAAAAAAGTTAAGTCAGGAAACCACATATGCAGTCCTTTATCCTTCAGCTGCACTGAAAAACAACAGTATGTGTTTTAAAATACATCATACCAAGTCAGAAAAGAAACAAAGTATAAGATACTTCTGCTTAAGACAGAGTCAATGCTCAAAAATCCTAAAGCACTGTGGTAACACTAAAACTGAGCTCCACTTCTCACTGTATGACCAACTTCAGTATTCCTCTATTTTGTAAAAAAAAAAGAAATATCAGAGTATGTATGTAAAAGCTATACGTTCAAGTATTATTACACACACTTCATCTTACAGACGCAAATTTGTTTATACAACCACAACCTGCAAACTTCCTAGCATACCATAAAAGCCTTTTAAGTTTTAGTCACATGGTTACTACTGTAATGAAAACTGAAATCAGAAAACTCGTCAGAAGTCTAATTTGTTTAAAATTCAGTTTCTGGTAATACTTAAGTTTTATTGCAGAAGCACATGTCATCGTTGGCATATAAAGAACTGAGTACTTTCGAGTATATGAACATATCAGCTATTTGATTATCTGTAGCTAACCGTAACACCAACCCATCACCTCCCAGACCACTTCTGCAGAAAATATCTGCTTATAACTGTACTCCAATAAAAGACACGTCTAACAGCAACTTAAACCCACACAAACTTCTCTTCAGTTTGTATATACTTGAAAAAGAGCATGTACACAGGTCAATATTCTTCCATTAGGATGGGAAATAAATTAACTTCACTAAATGATGTAGAGAAATTCAAATCAGTTCATTTTCACATGCCTGAGGCATCTGTTTTGCTTTTATCACACCTACGTACCAGTATACAGATGCAGCAGGAACTGATCTATGCAACAAGACTGACAAAAGACAGTGACAGTTAAACTTAAGATTTTCCCAACTGATTTTAATAAACGTCTCTGCACAGAAAAACCTCAGGTGAATCAGTCTGGTTTAGGTCTCTTTCAGAAGATGTCAAAAAGCAAGGGAAGTTTCACAACAGGTAATATTCAGAGTATGGAAGACCAAAGCCTGGTTTCAGAATTGAGAGAATCCTTCCATTTTGGTACCATAAAGATGCACTAATCTATTAATTTGATTAACATGTTATTACAAGAATACTGAATATTAAAAGAATCCCCTTTCCCAAAACTACCCTGAGTTAAACTGAAAAAGTTTACTCTTTTTCTAACAAACTTTAAAAAATTACATTGTGATCTCATTTTTGCCAGGAGATCTGGAAGAAGTTCCCATATCAGTGATGAAATACTACTCAACTCTCCCACTAGCCATCATCTCTTGCAATTTAGAGCAAGGAAAAAAAAAAAGCACCACCTAATACCCTGCCACCTGCCAAAACCCAGATGGTAAAACCTGAGGAAAGTGCTCTCACTTCTCTTTAAACCCTCTGGTTGCAGCTTAGGTGCATTAACTGTAAGTACCCTATATATAACACTGCCATAGCCCTTAAATCAATATTGTATTGTATTCCAAACAACATCACCAATAATTTTAGCATAATCCAATTTTATGACAGGCTAAGTAATAATTAAAACAGAAAATACCCACAGCTGCCTGAAACCTGGCTTGTGAGTTAATAGATGGCCCCTTTTCTCATAATGTCAAATGCAGCTGGTCTGGTACTCATTAGCTCTTTCAGCAACGAATACTTGTACATACAGGAACTTGCCAGAAAGGAAAAGCAAATCTGCAGCAGATATTAAGCTGCCTCCTCCTTTTATTAGCACACTGCTTACAGAAAAGTACCATAAACAGACACAGCTAGTTTCAGGTCTAACAAAGCAACAAAGTGCTCAACAGCTCTGAGAAGCCCCAGCTTATTTGCAAGACATTTGTTACAGAACACCATTTACGAAAGGGGGGGGGGAACCTCTATCCTTAATGAGATTTCCTTTCCTTCGCTGTCCTCCAGGCTTACACTCCCTCACTGCCAGAGCGCAGGGAACCTCCAGCACAAGGGCTCACTTCATTAAACATCATTTCAGGCCTAATTTCACATTGTTACCCATTCTGCTGAGGCAAAGAAAGCAAAATGCCAGATGCTCTCTGCGCCCGCTACCTCAGGAGCGTTTCATTCACTACTCCAAAAAAACTTCCAGGCATCTATTCAAACCCAAGTACCCCCAGCCTGGTCTGTCCTGTCACCGGACAAAGTGCTGGCTTGTCTTCAGCTCACTTTTGATGCTTGCCTATCATCTCCCAGCCCAGCCTACTCCTATCTCCTTCCCTTCTTCCCAAGCCTACTGGAATTTGAACTTTAAATGGATGCCCTCCATGGCAACAATAGATAAAAAAGGAGCCTTTGATTGTTCATGCGTTGCGGAAAAGAAAGGAGGAGATTCATCCTGGCTGCGACCTAGCAGGAACTCATCAAGCACGGCTCCCCTTCCATTGCAGTGGGATGCCTGAGCCTGTAGCTGCTCATTCAAGCTCCCTGTGCCTATGTTTCAATTCAAAGAGGATGAATTCTTCAGGTTTCCCCCGTTAAGAAATTAAATGTCGATCCTATGAATGAAGGGCAACACCAAGCTTGGAAAGCTGCCAGAAGGTTCTGTAACACTCAGCAGTTTGGAGTTAATTCAATACTTATTGATATCCAGCAGGATTTATAGCTGCATTATTTATAAGGAAAAAAATCAGAGCCATATTTAGACCTTGGTAATAAACTATTTTTAGCAGCATCTGTTTTTCTAGTTTTTTTTTCCCTGCTTAGGCAACAACATACTTTTACCCAGTTCCCTCTTCCTTGTCCATTTACCAGAATCCACAGAGCCTAAACCAACGCACAAGTAAGGACCATGCTGAATATCTACTGTACAGCAATTCTCCTAATCATGTTGTGGAAATCAAAATTGATGACTAAGGACAGTCTCGGGCTGATGCAACAGTATATGCTGTCTTCAGTTACAAAACTGAGCAGATTTTTTTTAAATGCAAGGGGCAACGTGTTTCACACAAAGAAGGCTACTCTCTGGAAAGAAACAACTGATCCTTAACTGCATTAAGCCATGTGAAAAGTGTTCACACTCCTGGCAGTGCTTTTCTGGGCAATAGCTGCCAAGTTTCACCCTCATTAAACCCATAGATATTTTGTCACAAGCACATTCTGCCAGGCCAGGCTGCTGTTAGAGGGGGAGACACAAATCAGAAGCAGCTGCTGCAGGCACCTTGCCTCTGCGAGCCGAGGTGTTTCAAGCTGCAGCTGCCACCCAGTCAAAAGCTCCCCCAAACCTCAAATTACCTCTCCAAGCTTACATTTATGTTCTGGTTTTAGTATGGGACACGACACTGGTGGCCTCTGCAGCATGACAAGAGGGACAGAGTGAAGGGGTTGCCAGTTCTGTGAATTCTGAGTGAAGCAAGGCTCTGAGTACTTGCATACTGATTAAGTTCAGAAATGCACTTGATAGCAGCAATATATTCATATTCTCCTCCTGACTCACAAAAGTTTCCTTTTTTACCCAAAACAGTAGCACAAATACTTGAAAGCTTTACTGTTAATTGTTCAGATTAAGAAATTTTACTGTAGAGCAAGGCAGAAAACCCATCTAAAATGAGTTCAATAGAGCTGTTACTCTTTGCAAGGGGCAGCAGCAGCCAGGGTTGCAAGCTGGTTTACTAGGGCTTGCAGCACAAGTCAAGCATTCCTGTTAAGCAGAAGGCATGCAGCAAAATCCAAGAATAAATCCCAGCATGTAGTACATAGTTCAAAATTAAATTCTACAAACACGTAACAGAAACATACAGATATTATAATGTGTTCGAACAAAGAGTCCTGAGAACATTGAAACTTTCAAGCAATGTTATTAATGTAACATTTATTTGGCAGTGGCATTGTGTGACAATAATTGTAGAATGTGACAGAACTAGCAGCCCTCAGGATGCCTCCTTCCACTCTACCTCATTTTTCAGTGGAAACGACAGGGCACAGCACTTATAGCAGCAAGCACAACCCACTGCCAGGTAGACGGAAGGGCTTCTTGGCAGTGTGACACAGAGTCAGGCCATTCCCAGGATCAGAGCCGGGATGCTGAAGCCTGCTCCTGGTGCGAAGCCTCTCCACACGCCCCAGCAGCATCCGCTGCGCCCCATCTGCCAGACAGAGCTCAGTGGCTGGTACCAACCGACATGCCGAGTGGTCTGTCCCTCTCCAGGGGAAAAGCTCCAAATCTGTGCTACTTTGACAGGACACATTTCAAAGGACAGCCTGCCTCAACTGAGAAGAGTTCAATAAAACCGTTCAAAGGAGAGAATCAAAGTCTGCAGCACTTTCAGCAGCCATGTAAAGCACATGGACAAAAGCCAACATATACAGTAACTGTCACAGTAAATTTAAGAGCTATTGCCAAGTATGTTTAAGAGTGAAAACAAAGCTTGCAAATTGTAGTTCAGTTCCCTCAGGCTGTTGCATAACCTGCAAATACATTACAACATGAGAACAAATTATTACTGGTGATTAACCCGGAATGTAGTCAGAGAATCTGGAAGTCTTCAAAGTGTAGCTTGTTGCAAGCATTGTACCAAAGCATCTAACTTACACATGGGCAAGGATGCTCACTCGTGTGTGCTATCAGTCTCGTATACAACCATGCACTTTTACACAGATTTGGAAGATGTAACCTACCTTATTCCTTTCACAAAGTTTATACCTTATTAGCTAGGACATATGCTTATTCAGTACAATTATGCATTAAGACAGGACTATAGGGAGACATAAATTGGAGCTCAGAAATCAACTGCAGAAGATGATGGCAAAAAGAGACAGGATAAGGCTTGTTAGGGTCTGCCTGTCCACCCTTGCCTTACACACCAGATGGCAAGGAAAAGACAACAGTTATCTGTCCTTAAAAATCAGTGATCACAAAGAAAGGACTTTGTGATTAACTCTCAAGTCCATACCCATTAGAGAGATGGCTGGATGCCAGTGAAGGGAACTGTGGCAACTCTGAGGAGTCTGTACAAACTCCATTTACATCCTAATCCACAGAGTGATCTCTCCCCTCCACCCCAGTGCCTGGAAGTGGTTATAAGCAATTGTGATCGACAACTCCAACGCTGAAACCCTTTCTGTACCAATATTCCTACATAGCAAGCCTACGTTAAAGTGATCTACATCTGGTTCCAGTTGTATCAAATCACATATTGGCAAAAATCAGAAACTATTAGGAGATTTGCAGTTTATCCTAGTTAAGTAGCTAATAATCTGCAAGTGAAGTATGAATTTATCTCCAACCTTTGATTTAAAAAATAATACTCCAAAAGTATCAAGGTAGTTTTAACTAAGAATGTGACTTAAAGATAGTCATACAAAAGATGTATTTTTTTTTTAACCTCAATAAGCTTGTTACCACCACGTAGCATTTCCAACAGTATTACTTCAGTCCTCATGATGATCACCATTCAGCAACATGCTTCCAGGTCAGGACCTCCACAAGCATAGGGGAAAAGGTACAGAAAAGCCTTTTGATTTTTTTTTTTATATATATCTATAAAAATATATATATGTGTTCTTTAAAAACCCACAAACAAATCACTGTCTGCTGAAGGTAACTTGAACAATCAATACTAGCCTACAAGGTCACACACATTAACTTGCTGAGTGTTAACTTCTAATTAGGAGTGGTATCACCCTTCATAAAATGCTTCTGCTAAGAACTCAGCATTTAGACTTCCTTGACCATTTCCAATAGTTCACCATTTTCTATGATTGCTGTATTTTCACAAGAACACACTGGCTTATGTCCACTACGAATGTCTGGAGGCCATTTGAACAAGTTTGTATTACACTTTGCTCAAGCTAAAGGTGGGATTCAAAGTCTTTAGTTGTTCAGATTTCAGAAGTGGATGCATACTTCAGGTATATGCCTTTACGTATTTCCCCTACCCCCCCTTACACAGTCAAGAGTATGACATTCTTACCAGATCTAAATGTACTCTAAAGTTTAACCAAATTGTTTTTGAATCAGACTGCATCACTACAATGCTACAAACACATTGCACTCGACATCCAGGAACCCTGTGGGCCTGAGGAGTTCATTTATCTTAAAACAAACTAAATTCTTTCTGCTGTCCACTCTTCTAGCAAGAGGACACCTCTTGCAGAGCTCATACCACAGCAAAGAGGTAAGCTAACCTGAATTTGTGCATGTTTTTTTCCAGGGGTAAGGTAGCAACCAACCAGTTTGGATCTCACTGAAGAATTAAATAGCTTCTCAAAAGATGGTGATCAATTAAGTTCTTTCCAGTATACTTGAGCTACTTGAGATCATTAATCACCACTTAACTACCTAGGGTCTATGCTTCCTGCAGTTAAAGTAGCTTGAGCTCAGTAATAGAGAGGACAGAAGATTTTGAATTCTTCACAGGGTTATTTGAATTCTCCAGGAGATATGTCCTCTCCCTAGTAGAGGGGACACCAGAAGGAACTCAGTTATTTTAGAATATGAATAGCAGAAGATAGTATTTTTCAACATAGAGGATAAATATTTAAGTTATAAAATTGAGGTGAGTCTATAAGTTAAACTCCACTGCAAAGTTCAGCATTTTTGTTTCACATTAAATCCCATTAAGCTACTCCTACTTACCTGACTTTGTACACAACTCAAGTACAAAGTACTTAAATTTAACAAGAGCCATTTACCAACCCAACTGCACATTTGCATGCCCTGAAAACACACCCTCCTGTGCCAACCACATGAGCTTTACAAGAGTAAAAAAAGCAAGGTTTTTGTTCAAGACATGCAATTTTAACTAGCCTTGCAAATTCAATTTAAAATGAGTTCTGGTTCTGTAGTAACACATGCGCAAGTTACAAGGGCTATTTTAGACAAATAGTATTTTTAAATGCTTAACACAATGAACACTATGCATTGAGCACTTACAGCGGTATACAATAATTTTGAAATTTTGAAGTCCACATTTAAGGATACTTACCTGAATCAAAAACAAGCACTGTGAGTAACAGTCTCAAAAAAAACCTGCTTGGGCAAGCTATTATGCAAAAGTAAACTCTACCTAAAAGCTGAAAGGAAGGAAGAGAGAAAAGTCATGCACTAAGTTTACATTTTAAAGATTTAGAGCATATCAGGAGTCTCAGTCTCTGGATCAATTTTATTATTGTGCACTAACAAAGAATTTCCAGTGAGGCTCTACGCTGACCATGCTTCAAGCACATCCTATTTCTTCCACTCTAAGCACACACTATAGCAGTTACTTGCAACCTTGAAACTCGACAAAATAGGACATGACAGTTAAGCCACAAGGCACCTGTCATATGCTTCTTCATATCTTACGTAAGGCCTTTCATACTACTTGTAGATCCTAACACTACTTCATATCACTTAATTATTTTTAACCTACTATTTCAGTCTAAATACTCTTATAACAGACACTGGTTTAAAAGGGCAAGTTTTAACACACTAGCTGAGACAGTGTACCCATCATTAGCTGAAGTTCAGGAAGATTTTACTCCTGCTAAACAATTCATGCCACAGTATTCTTGTTCGAATATTGCTAAGAACACAAAGTTCTCCTGCTTCTTACTGTTCACGTGCACTAGTCTAGAAGACAGACAAAGTGCATACTGATAAACATGAAACAGACGTGACAGCTGAGATAGTTAAAATGTAACTAGACAAAGAAAAAAAAGCAGCTTCCTTCATACAGTATCAACAACCTAGCCCAAAGAACACCTGGAATTTGCAAAACCCTTTTCCAGAAGGACAATACCTTTGCAGGGCTTAAATTGCTCAACCCCTGGTCTTAAAGGGTCTATTAAATTCTGTATTTGTAAAATGTGTATTTGGTGGCCCAAGAAATCACATACGGAGTTTGAGTTGTCACAAACCAGTCTATCTCTTGCATGAGAAAAGGGACCACGCAGGCTACACGCCTTCTAGTTTTACTATTCAGGCTAGGCTGAGGGAAGGCAGTTTCTTTAGCAGGTCAGAATCTAGAAACAAGTATTAATGAGTGTGGTATTGGAGCCTCCTGGTACGTACATCCTTCCTGCATATGGACAAGGTGGAAGGAGAAGAGAGTTGCACCCACAACGCACAGTAGATACCAGTGACTTCACTGAAGTGCTAGAGCATCTGTAAGGCGCACACTGAGCCAGGCCCCAGTCCTGCCACAGACCTGATTACCTACCAAAGTGCGAGGTCTACCATTCCTCCTTCCCCTTACACCATTTGGCATGTTCTTACCCTACTGCTCTGAATCCTGTGCAAGAAGCATCATGTCCTTTTAGAAATGAAATAAAAGCTAATCCTTTTCACTGATATAGGCAGTTACGCAAAAAAGCAGTTATACACAAAAAGTTCCGCATGTAAAACTTCAACACTTGGTTATTTCTGATCAAGGTAAACTATGTAATGACACCTGGAGCACTGGGCTACTGCAAATACTGAAAGAAGTCAACAACTTTCAACAGGCCTCCAAAATATAACTCAACATTTTATCCCATTGCATCATGAAAACACTCACCTTTGTGCTAGATACACTTCAAACATTCTACTGATGTGAGCAAAAGGCCCATTTTTATGCATCCCTGCAAGATACCAAGACATGCTCCTTTTCCATTTTTAGAGGCAAATGGACACTACTAAAGGTTTGCACCAACAGAGGAGGAACTGAGCAAAATGGTCGAAATGGTAACAGGCACTAAGAGAAAGTGTCTGCATTCAGCTATTCTACAATAGTCATCGTCCTGCAAAACTCTCACTCTTCTGCACTTGGTAACTGTGCTACATAGGCAAGCCTCAACTCATCCGTTTGTTTGTGGGGCCTTGCTACAACTTGTTCACTTAAAATAATGGGTTGTCAAACTGGTGGTATGTCTAGGGGAAAAAAAAACATTTGTAAAGACCAAGTTTCCTTTGGCGATACTGCAAAACCATTCGTGTAACAGAATGTTAGTGCTGCTTTCAAATGAAAACCAGAGGGTGCTTTCCCTACTAGAATAGAAAGATGTCTCACAGTCTAAAGATATTCTTTGTCGAATTGTCCTGCACACGTTGCAATAACTAAGCACAATTCAATTGAACACAAGTTCAGTTCAGATCAGTTTGCTGGTTTTCATGCAGCTGGAAGCATTGGTCCCAGGTCAGAGGAAAGCAAATTTGTCCGAGAAGTTGCAAAAAGCTAAATAAAATGACCCCCTCTCACTCCTTTCCCAGTTTCTGAAGGATTCTGCATTTTTGCTTTCCCACGTCATCCTTTTTTATAATACCCAGACAAATGGATTTTGGATAAAAAAATAAAACCAACTTGCAAGAAAATTGGCTCTAAAATATTTTAGTCACATTGACCAAAATATTCAGTAAATCACGATATAGTTTAAACCAGTTTATCAGTTTCTATACATAATTTGAGCACTTCAGTACTTTGACATTTGCTTGCAGCCTACAAGCTGGCCACATTAATAACGAAGTTATCAGCACACAGAACCCCACTGCTGGCTGCTTAGTATGCAGTAGAAGCAAGCAGAAACAGTTCCATCTTAAGAACTTGAGGATGTCTTTGCTGCTTCCTCAAAGCTATATGAAGGCAGCGAAAAAACTGGAAGTACTATTAAGCAAACATCCATGTCGATGGAACAGTGATTTCAAATGGCACTGAATGCATTACATTAATAAAATTAATTACTGCAAGTTCAAGATTCTTAGAAGAGACTATTAGGTGGATGAAGTGTGCCACACCAGTATTGCAACTTACACTAATGGAAAGCTACCTAGACTTACCTTTCATAAAAAGGGTGCTACAGTCAAGACTCCAAAAAGCCTGGGCTATGACAAGCTTTTCACATTTTCACAATTTTACTGTTAAAAGTGAGAGGCCTAGTTTAGTTATTACAGATTTGTCATCAACAATACACTGCCACCAAGATACATGTTTTAACCTAGCAAAAATCAAGCTTAATAGACATATCTACTTATCCCACTGACGTCTTGACTTGTACCTAGAGAATGTATTTCATCTCACACTACCTTCTACTGCAAGTCAGCATTAAGAACTCCTGTTCAGAAGCTGCATTTTTTTCTCCATCACTCCATTATTACAATAGACCTAATCTCCAAGGTACCATCCTATTTGCTAGTTAATGCAAACATTTACTTGAGCTACTTAATTGCATACTTAAAATAGGCAGGTGATGCCTGATCAAAGTATTTTCCTGAAAGTCAGCTACACAACATAGCAGATGTGTTCACGTGGCAAAGCAACCTCAAAATCTGTGGTGTGATCTCCAACACCAGGAACAGTCCAGAGAAACTACAACCATGACAACAGCTAGTCACCTAGAAAAAAAGGCTGCAACACCTCCTGGGTACCAAAACAACACACTGAGTCTTAACTTCATCCTGTGTTGCCCAAATATAAGCACTATTTTTCACCCAAACACGGACACTTTTAATCTTGATCACTGAAGAGCAAATCTGAAACCAGCTCCTTCTGCTATGCATTCATAAAAAAGAATCAGATTAGAGAACTACTCAAGAATTAAGAAAACCAAAGACTCCAGGACCTAAAGAAAAGCATGTTAAAATAATTAATTTTTTGGCCACTACTTGCACAGGAAGATGGACAATTCTCAACATCTAGATAGAAAGCAACTAGCAAGATTTGCAGGATCACGGTCTCATTTACTCTTCATTTTCTTCTATATAGACGTGCCTGAAAATGACCATATTGACTTCTGCCATAAAGAACTTTAAAGTTATTTAATCCTTTGCCTCAAAAATGCAGTTAGAGCCTCATTCCTCTGACCACTCAGTTCCTGGGAACTCCCCACATGGATTCCAGAAACACTTAAAGTCCTCACCAGTGGACGGCACATCAGCATTGGTTGGCCTTCCTGCTGTGCTCTCCCTTCCACCACAACAAAAAAGCCCCTAAACTTTAGAGGCCTTCTTGATACTATATATTCCCAGACAATTCTTCTGACATACTTAAAAGATTCCCCTTGCTTTTTGCAAACTTTAACCGTTCTCATTTTTAAAATGGAAATTCCCTTCCACACATATACACAAGTCTTCACCCTTGTAATTTTAGCAACAAAACCTCATTTCACATCAGGACTGCAGCTGCATTTGTTGCAAACCAATGTTACTCCTTCACCAAAAATCCACAGAAGTCATCTATACTAGAGTAGTCATATCTTAAGTCTGAAGCAAGTTATTTGCTCTAATATATTTTATACCACACTGAATTCAGAAAGTCTTTCTGAACATCAAAAACCCCACAAAAGATGAGTTTACTGCACTAATCCACTTAATCTAGGACCTCCTTATCTTCTTTGTGTGCATACCGATCTCACAGGAAGTTTCTTGGGTGGAGACTTGAAAAAGTTTTTTAAAGCCTCTGAACTGTATCTGAATTACTAGTACTAGTTCAGTTTTCTTGCACATGCCCTTTTCTGCTGTCCAAAGAAACAGACCTAAACCAGAATATGGTTCCAGAGTAAAACCTCAGCCCTGGCACATCTTCAGCCCCTTAGAGCTGAAGAGATCATACACCCTGCCCAGCACAGAAATTAAGTGCAACTCTTCACAGATTCCACTCACCCTTGTTGACATAATCAAAGCAGATTAGAATGCTTTTCCATAAGCAAGATAGGCAAGGCAGCTAAATGACCAGACTTCAGTCCAAGAGGGCCCATAACAACAGCATGACACAACTCATCTTGGATGTTACTCCTTATCCCCAGAGAGTTAGTTCTTCAAAACCACGCTATGACATAGTGCTTGGCACAAAAAGTCAAGATACAGTCTGTATTAAAAACCCTAACAGAAACAAACTTGAGCTGCCTACAAAAATTAAACTAAGTATTGAACCTCAATTGCTTACTTCACAAACATATATAGAAAAACAAGTCCATAGGAGAATTAATTTTTAAAATGATCTCCTCAACATCCATCCAGTGATTATCATGATCAGATAGTTCTGTAGGAACTATAGCTCTTCTAGTTTTTTGTACTTAACAGCACTGGCATGTTTATCTCAAGTGCAGCACAGAAACCTGCTCTCAACTCTCTTACACTATCTACCTCAACGACCAGCTAGAATATCATACATTAGTTTTGCCAGACATAGTGCAGCAATACCAAGAACCTCATACAGAAGTGAGACCTAATCAACATAAACAACGGCACAAGGATGGAGGTGGCCATCTACAGACAATGCATCTGAAGACTGGCTAAAACAAAAAACACAAAAATCCCCAAAAGAATGCACTACACTAGTTAAAGTTGAGTGGCACCAGTCACGTAAGGGAAGGCTGGAATACTCAAGAATTTGATTGAAATGATATCACGGGCACATTTGTAGAAAAGCACAAAGTCACACCATCAAACTGCATCATGAGGAATTCAGTTCGAAGGGTCAAAGCAGGGCAAGAAAAACAAGTGACTACAGTCGCCAACACAATACAGCCGTAAAAGGAGACAGAACCAAGCCAAAGCAGACCCAAACCAGAAAAAAAAAAAAACCCAACATTTTAGTGTTTCAAGAAAAGAGTCTCAGGTAGGAAATGTTCACAGAAAGACTACTTCAGAAGAGCCCAGATTAGTTGGCATGGAAAAAAGGACAATCAGCAATAACTGTTCTCTAAGCGTGAATACCGTGGAGGGATCAATCGGAAAGAAAGAGCTAAAGAACCAGCTCTAGAGAACAAACTCATATAAGGACAAGCAATATAACCAGCCATGAATAAATCCACGAGATTGCTCTTACAAGCTTATTCTTTACGCCAGTTTTCTAACAGAAGCCAACCATGTTGGGAAGGAACAATAAAATCCAGTTTCAGTTAAAACCCATGTTAGCTGGTGTTCACATGCTAATAAAAGAAAACCATCACAAAACCACATCAACTTCTGCTTTAATCACTTGCTTTTCGCAGTAAGTTGAAGCCTAGAGACCTGTGTAATCTCTTTCAACAACAGATTTATCGAGTTTGCCTATACATCTGTCAGCTATTATTTTTTGGAGATTTTGATGTTTCTACAGTATTTTAGCCTAACCAAGAAGGTTGCGGAAGAGAAACTAGCCAGGTGGGGAGAACAAGCTTATCATAAATCTCCGAATAAATTCAAATAGATCACAAAATATTTTGAACACAAGTTAGTCAGTGAAGGGTGAAAGCAGCCTAGTACAAAACAAAGTATTCTGAGTGCTGTATCTTAAATACAGTAAAATAAGAAGGAACCAATATTTAAATAGCCTTTGTGACAGACAGCACTCCTAGGAAAGATTTCTTTCGAGAAAAAATACAAATGGAAACATTTATAAAAGGATCTTATCTCAAGTTCTCTTCAACTGTATGGAGTACAGCAAGAGGAGAAAACTAATAACTTACATGAAATAACTAGGAACTAGCGCATTCAGCCGATCAATGAGTTTCCTAAAGGAAACAAAATGCGTACTAAGACCAGAAAATACAAGTGGAGAAAAGGCATCACGAATAGTAATTCATGCATATTCAACTCGGAGAAACAGTCTAGCACACCTTACTTATTAGTTTTCAGGCTTGTAATGCTAAAAATTTAAACTGGAGAGGTAAAACATCCAGACACTAGAATCTAGTTTAAAAAAAACCACCACTTTTGAATGAATTAGTGATATTCAAGCCCTTTACCTTACTTCTTAGGAAAAGAGTATCACCCTATGCCTTACTCTATGTACACAAAGCATTTTCAGATGGGGGGGGGGAATCAAAGCAGGTATGAGTCAACTGAAAGAATTTAAATATGACTGATCTGGAATGGATATGTGGAAGGGGAAGGAGCTTTAATGCAGAGGGAGTTAACAACAATATTCACAATTTGCTAACAGTTCCACTGAGGTTTGTTCTTGCAGATTAGAAGTTATTACAAATACAAATGTTCACTAAAAAGACATTTCAACATCATGCCATTCCTCTCATTTCCTTCTCTGTAATCCTTGGTTTTACAGCTTTCAAACATGAACTTCAAGGGTCAAGTTATTTCTGCTGTAACTTCAAGGTAAAACTACAAATACGCATTGCAAACTATACCCTCACCACAAAACCAGACTTGACCCCCACTCTGAATGGCTATAGATCAAATGATCCTCCATGGAAGGCATGATATGAACTCTGTTTCATAAGAAGGGAAGGACTTTACCACAACAGAGAAAAAAAAAAAAAAGTATGACAGCAGCTAAAGCAGCCAAGCAGTACTGTTTGCAATATTTCCCGTAAAATATCAAAAGCAAAAAAGGTCCTTCTGTTTTAAACAAACAGAGGAGACATTCAAAGTGTCCCAAACCTGTCACTTGTTATGCTCTGCAGACAATATATTTTAGGACTAGTTTGAATCTCTTTCCTATTTAGGTCACAGTCCCTGCTACTCCCACAAGTTACTGCGGTGCTCTGTGACAGGGACAGAGAAACACCTCATATTGCCACTACTACTTGGAGTGAACGTGGCAGTTCATTGCTTTTTGCTTTGTATGAGTGGTAATTGCCTTTTTCACTACTCCAGAGAACAAAAGTCTGAACCAAAGTTATTTCACAGGTGCATGAGGAACTGTCAAGGTAGAAGATCTACCATGCATCAGTAGACTTGTACCTGAAGAAGAAATACTATTTATGCTTAAAAAGACATATGAAACTGAAGGATGTCTCAAGAACATCAGTTTTACAAATATTGTTGCTTAGGGAAATAGTAATTGGAAGAGACAGGCATTGAGAGGTATTCATAGACCTAGAGTATAAAGTAAAAAGGCTGCAGAGGGCAGATTCCTTCCTTTCCCCCCTCAAATGCCACCCAACTCTCCTGAAGCACAGAAGTATGCTTTTTTTTAAACTCATAGCTTTAAGGCAAACTTCTGGATTACCAAACTGCTGATAGTGGTAAAGAGCAAAACCAAAACAAAACAAAAAAAAAAAAGACATCCTCAAATCTTTTTGGGAACAGAACTTTTGGGAAGTTCTTTTCTCCTTTTGCCACTACCGTCTGGTTGCTGACTGTGCCATACATCCTACTTGTGAAGCTTGCATCATGGCTCCCCAGAGATCTTCGTATTTTTCAGAATATGCACCAAAACAGAAAAAGCCAGAACCATGCTAAGTGGATTACAATTTAATATGGTAATGTTAAAGATTCAGAACTACCGTCATGGTGGAAATAGGCTTACTAAAAAGTACAAGCCATAAGAGTGCCATTTCAATAAATGACCATCACATTTCAGTAAAGACGATGCCATTTGAGCCAGTTGGGATACCGGAAGGATGTCCCTTTTGTTACAACACAACCGCCCGGGAAGGAATTGTGGGTGGGGAGGTTGAGGGACTTCCCATGGCTTCACAGATGCTTGATACTCTCAGGCCTGGCTCTCAAACACGCTATGGCTACGCTTCAGCCATCCGACAAATGTCGGGGTCACTAGATCCCCAGCCTAATTAGTCAGGGAACATCTCAGTAATTTGCATAAAGCAGCTTCTACAGTAAGCCCAAGACCAGCTCTGCGTACTTACACGGGAACTGCAGATACTCCCAGCTGTCGGTCATGCCACCGCATAGAAGAGGATCAAAGAGAACTCTATTCTACTGGATCTTTCCGGTAGTAACTATAGGATATTTCTTATTGCCATGATGAAAACGGAGCAGGATTTAGCGATGCTCAACACCAGGAGGCACAGCTGGTTTTCTGGACAGTTATTTTCTACAAGGAAATCTAAACCGGATTTTGACACCAGACCAAAGAACTTGAAAAATCTCTAAACAGAACACAGCAAATCTTTGCTGCTCTGCCTTGCTAACTCAGAGCAAAGCCCAAAGGGCCTTGCACAACAGCAATATACAAAAAGCAGAAACTGAAGAGTGGCAAGCTCTGTGAACTGCTTCATTCAGCACATGCCCTGGTCTCACACAGCAATACACGAGTTACTCCTGCTTCCAACATTCACTTCTCTTGTCTTCTCTCTAAAGGAAAGAGAATTTACAGCAGCAAATAATAGTCCATAACGTCCTTATAAAACATAAGCACATGCAGGCACACATGCAGATCCAGTAATGGGGAAAGAAGCTGGCAACACTTCGGAGCAAAAAAGTTTGTAGACCATGTGGAATTAGTCAGGAGACATAGTGCTGGCTTGCCAATTTCCAATAAACAGAGACATGTATTTTGTAAGGAAGCTTAACTGCCATTTGACAAAAATGTTGATTCCCAGTGGAATAGTTTCATACTTTAAGACTGTACCATGTAAGATCCTAGAAGAAGCAGCCTTACATGCCTACAGAAAGGTTTGCTTTCTCAAGGCCTGTTACTGAAGGAGCTTTTCAAGTACCTGCTTTTTTTTTTTTAGAACACAGCTGGACAGAACAGCATCCAAATTCAACAGTAATAGAGGCAGAGACTAGAGACTCTCCAAACTGTGTGTCAAACCATCAGACTAACCCCTTCAGGCAACAGTGTTCAAGGTAAGAAAAACAATAGTCTGTCTTTGAAAAATAACTAGGTCAAGGAAACACTCTGCTGTGGTTAGAAAAAAATCACAAGGGCACTTCTTAACGAACTACGACCTGTACAACTCTGGTTTGGAACATAGTTGCCAGCTATGGTTCAGTACAGAAAACTTAAATCTGTTTTTAACAGCAAGATCATTTCAGGTACAAGATTGGAAGAGATGTTCCCCTCTAATACTGCTCAACCTAAAAAGCTATTATTTCTAACAAATTAAGGACTTCATTAATTAGCAAACAGAGCTATAGGTAAAGGAGCTTTTTCTCATAATGAAGGAGGGAATTACACAAGATCTGGATTATCTGAGTTTTAATGCATTTTAAATGGAGCCCTAGATGGACAGCAATTTCACACATGCGAACACCCCTTTGTTTAGGTTATCTAGGTAATTCGTCTTGTTTGTGGCAGGAAGAGGTGAAAGCATCAAATTTAAGACTTGCATTAAGACTTACATTATCTCGAACAACTTGGCAAACTGCAATTCATCCTCAGGTATTTGTACTGACACCACAGTAAAACAAGTCACAGTTAACTGGGCCTATCTACTAAAATGAGTCTTGAAAAATTAAGAGCAAGTTCAAATTTAACCCTGGTAGAGGCTGTAAGTGACCCTGCTTCGGCAGGGGTGTTGTGTTGGACTAGACGACCCACAGAGGTCCCTTCCAACCCCTACCGTTCTGTGATTCTGTATTGGGACAGCATCTGCTCATCTCGCATGAAGGGTCTGTCACTGATATCACCACTTGCTCCTGTAAGTCTGAGAACTACGCAACAAGCCTGAGATGTGCCCTAGAGCTATCTTGGGAAGAGTTCTCCCGCTCTACGACACCTAGACACCTATTTTCAAAGGCCTTCCTTCTGAAAATGTCTGTTCCTTGGAAAAAGATACCAAAACTAACAGCTTCACTGTTCATCAGTAACAGAAGACTACCAAGGAATTTTAACAGTTTTGTATCAACCCGAGAGCTATACATAAGCAGCAGCAGATGCACCAACATTGCATGGATTCAGAGGACCCCTCATGTTCAGTAAAGCCATTAAGTGCTTCAGACAAGGCTCCCAGAAAGTGTAAGCTCTGATGATTAAGCACCCCAGGCTACTCAAAAGCAGCCCAACACTGCCAACTAGAAAATTCTAGCTTGCTGAAGTAAATACTTGTAATACGTTTAAACTAAGCTAAAGCTAAAGTTAATTATCTCAAAAATAATTAGGTGACCCTAACTCCCCTCAAGTTTAAAATAATCTTTAATATATCAAGGATACTTCTCCTGCTCATGTAAATCAAATATGAAGCTAGTGATACATACACACCAATACAGGCAAAACATATCACTTGTCTCCCAAACTAGAACACTGGTTATTTTTTAATAGATTAAAATAATATCTGTTGCCCTAGAATAAGCCCACAAGAACTAAGTGAACAAAAACACCTCCAACAGGTAACCCTGTGAGAGCAATTCACATTGCTTTTGTACCACGATACAAAAAGGTGGTATTTAAGGCTTCATATATTAGATCAAATTATAAACTGTGTAGCAGATGTTTCTCTAAACCATCCCACAAAAAGGCAAAATACCTGTCAGACACTAAAGCCTAGGAGGAGCAGGACACTAATGATCTATTACTCATTACCCATCCCACAAATCTGTTATTGCTTCCTCATATGGAAAGTTCTTAAGGACTGCATATTCTGAAGCCTGGCAGTCAGAAAATGACTCACTTGCTTTGAGACAAAACATTTTTACCAAAATATAATGCCTGTTCCATACAGACATTGTAATCACCATTGTATTTGCAAGAGGAAAACAAGGAAAAGGAATTTAGCTTCCCTTCCTCTGAGTCCTCCTCACACAAAACCCAAACCACAGGGGTGGCAATGGGAGGGGAGTGAGGAAGGGGAAAACAAATACTGAAGTGGTTTCTATAACCAAAACCCCCATAATTTCAAAGCCAACTAAATGACTGCACAACACTAACATGCCACAGGATGATCACAGGAAAGCACAGCTTTAGAGAAGATAATGTATTATCACTAATGCCTTGCAGGCTGAAATTTGCTTAAGAACATCATTAGAATGCCAACATAAGAATTCAAGTGTTTGGAGAACCCAAACTCAAAATTGCACAAGAGTGGATGTGAAAAGAATTAAGTTAGCACATCTACATAACAAGACAGATAACCAGAAGACAACCAAACCCAGTGACAAAGCGACCTGTAAGTCAGGAGAAGGAAAAAGCACCGTTTAACAGGTTTTATCTATATAACTTTTTGGGAAAAAAGGAATTTAACTTCCCAATAAGCACTTTGCTGAACAGGGCAGGGGGGAGTCTAAATCTCAGTTATGTCCCAGATTCAAAAAGAATTTGGAGGAAGTTCACGAGAAGTACCATTTCAACATCTCGTTTTGTATTTAAGCACACACTTTTTTTAACTGCATTGAACTGTGTAACTACCTGAACTGTAAAGTTCAAGAAATTGATATAACAAACATTAATTGCTATCAGACATGTTTTTACTTTGTGAAAGATCAGATTTATTTTTTTTTTTAAGGAACAATAGAAATGCTGAAAACCTTGAAAACCAGGCATCCTTCCCAGGTCCATTTGTTGGACTCAACATGTATCAAAGCAAAGAGGATCCAAACTCATCAACCCAGTCTGCCACTAAACAGTCTCCTACGTCTTGCTTTTGGAAGAACTGCACTCATAAGTTAGCAGTGTTCTGCCAGGAAACGCTCACAGCTTACACAAGCATCTACACGTATTGCAAGCACAAAGGTTCACACAGACTGTTCAATAGGAAAAATATTTCCACAGGGCAGTGTCTCTGACAATTAAATTCACAGCATTTTTTCCCCATTTTGAGCCAAGTTACATGTTACTTGTATGCACTTGGATAAAGCCCAGAAGTTTTACGTGAAAAGCTCAGACAAGTCAGTTCAGTAGCTACACACCATAGCACCATTTGGTATCCTAAGCCTTATGAGATTCATTGACAAATTGAGTTCTAAGTTGACCTGCCTTTCTAATAGCCAAATTTTGGAATGGTTTACACAATGTTTACCTCTCTGAAAGAATGCTATAATCTAGTATCTTACTTCCTTTTAGGTATCTAGATTCTTCTCACTTCTACCAGAATTCAACACAGCATGCTGAAGAACTAAACCCACAAAGTGTCTGCACCGACCCACCAACAGTAAAAGGTTCCAACGTTTGCTCCCCAATCTGCCTGATAAAGCTAAAGCCAGTCATGGCACAAACGTTGTGCCTCTCAGTAATGCTGCTACACACATTTTGGTGAAAGACTCAGCTCTTTGTGCAGGAGTAATTCCTATTTCACCTGGTAAAGTGTCTAAACTTATTAAAAGAAGTTAAAACGTAGTGCTATGTTGCTTTGTAATTATTAAGCATAATAGCCAGATTTAGAAAAAATAAATCAAGATTTTTCAAGCACTTCATATTAAAAACCATCTGGGAATGGGTGGGTGTAACCTTGCTTATAGAAAACAAACATCAGCTTTCAAACACCACAGTGTTAATAAGAACTATGTCATTATAAATAAGCCTTTTAACTGATGTTATGTTAACAAAGTCACTCCTGAAATAGAAAAATTTAGAGACTTCCTACACTGCTTTCACACAACAGATGTGCAGGTCATCTGTTTAGGTTCAGAAGGATGAAAGAGAGCCGTACAACTAAGCCTGAAATGACAAAATCCAAACTCAGAACTGACTGTCAGAGAGTAACAAAGTCCAGTGGAAAATACAGATGTCTAACAAAAGTTTAAAGACAGCTTTTAAACCAAGTGAACTACTTATGCCACATCTGCATACTCTATAAAAATAGTTTAATACCTCCCTGAAAGTACAATTGCAATTTAAGCAAGTTCCTGCTCGATGGACACAGCAAGAGACAAGCACTAGATACTTAACGTTAAGATGGATGGTTACGAAGTTGAGAATGCTAACAAGTAGAGGTATTTTTAAGCTACATGAATTCAAATATAGGGACAAATTCCTAGTCCAACAGGCCCAACATATCACAGCCCAAGTGGAAGCGCAGAGCTAGCAGAGGGAATGGCTTGCTTTCCTCGACTCTGAAATCAGCACTGGCTTTTCTGTGTCAAGTTACTGCTCATTCCACTTGGAAAATCCTGTTTGAGAAGGAAAACACCATTTGAACTCAACTCCCTGTATAAGCTCCCCACAACCGATTTATAACAGAATAAACTTGCATTGGTTTGGGTTTTTTAAAACGTGTTTGGAGTTTAAGTCCACTTCATAGTTATGTACATCTTCACAGCAGATTATAGTAATACAGGCTTTTTGTTCTGATGCAATACAGGTTAAGGAATGAATTTTTTTTGCCTTTTTAAGTTTTGAAAACAGCAGTTGACTTTTTAGCATAAGAACATTGACAAAGGAAGCAGCACCTATGTAACACTTCACCAAGCAGAGTAAATAAAACTTAAGATGACTGACAAGGTTCATCACTTTCTACAAGATACTCATTTTGATTAACCTGTTTTTACTGGAATGCTTTGAAGAGCTTTAAATTATTAAAATACCTAACTATTGGTGAAAGGGATAATCTAAGTGTTTGACTGGAAATGGAGATCTAGCTGAACACTTTACCTGGTCCTACTCCAGTCCTCAGAAAGCTCTGCGAGAAGACGTTAAGTCCTCGACTACTATTTCTTAAAGCAAAAACCACTGCTCACACGTAATTCCTCTAACTGCCATGAAAAAAATATTCCAGGCAAAAAGCACAATCATTCTTAACATTTTCACAAAACAAAGAAATAACTAGACACCATACCTACTATATCTGCTATCCCTCCTCTCACTCCTGTGGAAGCTGCTTTCAAACAGAGACTAAGAGAGCTCATATGTTTTTAGTAACCAGCGGACCAGAAAGTTTAAAGTTTTATTTCCATTAAATATTATCTGTTATCATGACAGTAGGAATGAGATTCAAAAATACATGCCACCATCTTAAGCGAGTATGAATGAGTTTTACAGCTTAAGTGAAACTGCTTTGCTTCCCACAAAAGGCTCTTTATCTGCTACGGAAACCACATCCTTGGAGACATTTAAAAGGTTGCAGTGGACCAAATACTAGAAGCCATTATACAGCAGGAAGCCATTATACAGCAGGACGGCTACGACTTGGTCACCATCACAGAAACGTGGTGGGACAACTCGCATGACTGGCATGCTGTCATAGACGGCTACAGACTCTTTAGGAAGGACAGACCAACAAGGAGAGGTGGGGGAGCTGCTCTATATGTGAGGGAGCAACTGGAATGCATTGAGCTTGGCCTGGGAGCAAATGAGGAACAAGTTGAAAGCCTGTGGGTTAGAATTAAGGGACAGGCTCATAAGGGTAACATTACAGTGGGTGTGTACTACAGGCCACCTGACCAGGAGGAGGAGGTTGATGAGGCCTCTACAGGCAGCTGCAAGCAGCCTCACAGTCACAGGCCCTGGTTCTCATGGGGCACTTCAACCACCCTGACATGAGCTGGGAAGACCACACAGCTAGGCAGGCGCAATCCAGGAGGTTCCTACAGAGCATCGATGATAACTTTCTGATGCAAGTGGTGGAGGAACCAACAAGGAAAGGTGCTCTGCTGGACCTTGTGTTAACAAACAAGGAGGGACTAGTGGAGGATGTG
>Ga0065711_1029839_pt1 | contig 34649 bp, 15 predicted proteins | sample Hoacrofraction12_FD_59098 | JGI IMG/M metagenome (GOLD analysis project Ga0065711, IMG submission 59098) | Hoatzin crop microbial communities from Cojedes, Venezuela - Epithelial fraction 12 v2 (version 2) | ecosystem: Host-associated > Birds > Digestive system > Esophagus > Crop | place... | reverse complement strand
CTCTCTCTTCCCCCCCCCCCCTTCCCTGGTGCTTTTTAACCCTTCCTGAGATTGCAGAGGAAGAGTTAATACTGTAACTAGCTCTAGTGCATGTTACCTACCTATTCTCACTTCTTTGCACTTAAAACCCCTTCACAGAGGATTTTAGAATGGGAAAATGCTAGATCAGCTCTTTTCCTGTCCTCGGCTTCTGAGCTTTTTTTGTCATTGTGCTATGGAAAAAAGGATCAGACTCCAAACCTTTAAGTAGTAGCTGCATTTGGAATAATCTAAAGTAAAGAGATTCTTTGTGCAGTAAGGAACATCATTCTTCCCCTTTGTGTTCTGAAATGACAAATTATTGCCCCTTGACAGTGAATTTGAAATCAGATAACTCAGACTCACTGGGTGATTTTTATCTTTAGAGTCCGTGTAAATTTGTTGTGTGCTGTGTGTTGTGCATACTGTTTGTAATAGGATGGTACAAGCTCAGAGATACAGCCAGCTGTATGTGGATGGCTCGAAGATCTGGTATTTTATATGTTACCAGAGGGGAAAAAACGCCTAATTAGACTTAAAGATTTCCTAGTTATTTCCAATCGACGTTACTATTTTAAACCTAAATTGTTATCCCTTTTAACAAAACTTTCAAAGTTTTTATTTAGTCTTTACAGTATGAATGGTTCTAGCTGTCAATTCAAGTATATATGATACAGAAGGCAACCTTCCCCCTCTTTAGTGTTCTTCTCTTCCAGGCTGTCTTTGTACTTCCAGTTATGAATACAGTGTAAAGATACCAGTTGCTGCTCACGGGCTGTGAAGACAGTGGAAAAGGGACTGTTGGTGTTGCTGTCCCTTTTGTAATTTTTTTCGTCTTTATTCACCTTTTATTGACATGTGTATGAAGAGGAAACAAATATTTTACGCCTTGGTTAAATAAGTGTATTGGAGATAGTTATGGCTGGTGTGTCTCATCCATTGAACTTACAGATAAATACATGTAATATTTTTTGGATTTGGTACTACGAGGTTTATCACAGACGTTAAAAAAGCAGAAAGGAAAGCAGTTGCTTATAAATTCCAACTTGCTGGATGTTTTAGTTTGTTTCTGAAATTTTACTAGGAAAAAATCTGTTTTCTGAATAATTAGTTTCCTTTTGATATTACAAAACTTTGATAACATCTGAAATCTTTATTTGAATCTCTTGCATTGTGCAGTGTCCCACACCACATGGTAGTTTATATATGGCTAGAAACTAGCAAATTTTTATCTTAGGCAGATTTAATGATTTTCTGTAATCTGATAAATTATAATCAAAATTGTACAAAATTGATTGGAATACAAGGCAAAATGTATTTTCCAGTCTCAAAAATAGGATTTAAAGCTGTTATTTGAAGATGGGGTTTCAGCCACTGGACTGCCTTTGAAGACTTTTTCTTTTTGAAAGTAATAATTGTTTACATTTTTGAGACGGGCACTGATCTAAACCTTTTTATGCACAAATACTAGAATTTACTTTTACAAATTCCCGTGAATAGTTTGCTGAGTGCTAGCTGTAGTCATTTCAGGTGCTCAGTTGTTAAAACTGGTTACATGCACCTGTGGATATTTGCACATTGAAAGGGCAGAGCATGCATCAATCTTTATTGTTTTCCATATGTACCAGAATAGGACAAATTGAAAGATGTAACCTCATGTGATTTTTCATGCCTGTTTCCAGTAGTACGTTAACAACACTCTAAATATCTATCTTGTGTATGTATCATAAAATATATTCACAACCCACCACTCATTCTTCCTGTCATATCATTTTAAAACATTCTGTTCAGGTCACCTGTTAGATTTATGAATTCTCAGGAAGTGAACAAGGACAGATGATAGAATCCCAGAATCCCAGAATCACAGAATGGTTTGAGTTGGAAGAGACCCTACAGATCGTCTAGTTCCACCCCCCTGCAGTGGGAGGGCAGGGATCCCATGCCTAGCCAAAAAAAATCCTAACAACGGCACATCTGCAGACAGTCCACAAGCCTGATGTGTAGTTTTCAGTGGCTGCAGCGTGGTATACTGACAACCATGAAATCCTACTGTACTTAGCACAGATATGGTTCATTTCGTCTTCATAATGCTGTACTTTATTTATAATCAATGTATATAGACTCAGTTTTAATGCAGAAACAAATCACCAAACCTCCTTTTTTTCTGTACCAAAATTCCCATGTTTGAAAAGCAGGGTGAAAAGAATTGCTGTGATTTATTTCTTACGACTATGAATTTAATTCCAAAGTCAAGCCCAGCTGTATCTCAGATATTTCTCTTCTGTGAAGTCCTGCACTCCTTTGGAACACCACCCCCTCCCCACTCCAGCCTTCACTTTGAGTTTAATAAGGTCAGCCTGAGTTTATAAGGTTTAAGTCAAGTTAAATGGTCTTCTGAAATTGTAGATTATATTACAGCTAGTCCAACTCAGGTAATAATGGAGTTTTCAGTATGGCAGCAAGATAACTTCACTCAAATAACTAGTCCTCAAGTACTTACCCAGACACTGAGCTAGGGAGGACTTTGTGGGGCCTCACTCATGGCCATAAACAAAACACCAGGACATCCCACTGCCACCTGCTAACAAATGTGGTGCTGTTGGCTCAACAGGGAATTTAGGTCCTGACTTCGGATTTCGGTTCCATCTTAATAATACGTATTTCATGTAGTTTAAAGTTGTGGTAACTTGGGCATAGATAACTAAAGGTAGGAGTTAAGACAAATAGGTGCCCCTTTTCTCCCGCTGGACTCTTCACCGTAGCCCTCTTCGTAAGTGAAAGGGGAAGATTAATGGGGAAGCAGTTGTGGTGGAGGTTCCTCAGGAGGAAGCTATCATCCTGTTTATAATTGCCACTAGAAAGAGCATCTACAAAGCACTGAAAGAGGATCTGGAGATAGGGGTGCTATGTAAAACAGCAAACGCTCCTGAGCTGCCAGAGCAAGGTCTGAGAGGCTACTGGAAGCAGCTTCCTGGTCTTCTGAAGCTGGTGGACCAGAAGGCTCTTCATGGCACCTGTTCTAGCCTTTCTTGTTCTTCTGAATCTACTTTGCCATGGCTGCGTCTTACAAAAGAGGCTGCAGACTAGAATGTGGTGGGGTGGGATTTACAGAGAAGAAAGTGTCTGTATTGAGCATAGGCTCTGGAGGTGTAACAGGAAGGATTTGGCCCTAACTGGCACACACAGCATTCAAAACTGTGTGCAGTGATTGCAGCATGCAGCCTGTGTGGTGGTATGCTTTCTGTGTCTCTCATTTCGACACATCTTCTAAATCGTCACTAGACTGCCGCAGCAGTCTTTACTACCTAGTGTTTAAATTTGCCTTGCTCAGTGGCTTGCTCTGGCTGGGGAGAGATGAGGTGGGGGGCTGGAAGTGCTATGGGTACACACATTTCTTTTCATGATTCAGAGGTCTGCAGCAACTCAGTCGAAAATAAAAGAATCCTTATATAAGCAAATAAAATGTGAATTGAATACAAGGTTCCTGATTTATCTAAAAACATTTGCTAAAAGTACTTCATTTCTTTTACTGCTGCAATAAAATAATTTTACAGTTAGTAACATATAACTTACAGGAGTGACAAATTTGGTACTTAAAAAATATTTAGGTTAAAAAAACCTGTCACTTCTAGTAAGTCATTTTTAGAGTGTAATCACTTTAATTCTCCTCTCTAACTTTATCACCAGGAGACAAGCTCCAAGCCCCCTAACCTCCTGTGAAAACTTTGGTGCCGCTGCTCGTGGTGGCTCCCAGAATGACAGAATAGGGATCAGGGCTGGTTTGGCTGATGTAGGAACAAGGGAGACATTTCTTAGTATCTAGCAGCCTAAGTGGTAGACAAACATCATTAATGTCAGGTCACTTGAAGTCTAACATAAAACACTAACTTGTCAGGAAATACAGAATGAAACTTACGACATTTTCTACTTGGGCTGGAAAACTGTAAGCATGTAGTGACAGGAATATTGCACTGGCACAGTTAACTGACTTAAAGAGTTGTTTACAGCCCTGTAGAAGACAGGCTATTTGAGCTACTCTCAGAGTATCTGGTCTCTTAGAGTAGTCTTATGCAGTAATAGTACAGCAATGCACGATTTGCATTGCAGTGTTATGGATTAGCATCACTGAGGCAACAGGAGCCCGTGAGGAGGGGAGTACAAAGTCTCAGTTGCAGGCTAATCCAGCATCACTGGAGTCGAAAACCAACGTGTCCTGCTTTTCTTTGCTTCCCCCAATGATTTTCATGCATTAAGAAGCTACAAAAACTGAGAAGCTTTTTAGTTCACCATTGCTATGTTTGCTTGAGTTCCATACATTTTTTGGGTTAATAATTTGATGTTCTATTGGAAACTTCCTCAGAAAACTCAGCATGTGCTGGGAAAAATATATAGGAGGCAAAAAGGGTAGAATAAGTCGAGACAGAATTTTGTAACAGGATCTCTATTAGAAAATGCAAGAACATAATTTTTAGTTCAAGAAGAGTCTTGGCTCGTAGTTCAAGGATGTATATTTTTCTAGTTTTCAAATACCTGTCCCTCCCTCCATTATATTAGTCTTGGGTTTTGTAGTCCCAGGATTAGGGCATCCAGGGAGAAGCGGCAAGAGCTGATTTCACATCTGTACTTGCAGAATTGATTCTAATTCGAATTGACTGATTGTCTGTTAAAAAAGTATGCAAGATTCTGGAGAAAGACACAGAAATCCACATCTTACTGTCCTTAGATGATGACCATATCAACGGTGCCATGTACGTCCTGCATTCTTGGCTGACAAATCATTAATATCAACACAAAGGGTGGATAGAGAATTTCCCCCTCCCTTTTAAGAAATGTTTTTGGAGGCGGGAGATGTGAGTTGGAGTCTCCTAAGGGTGAGTCAAAATGGGACCCAAGTGTCCTGGTTCCTAGATCAGAGTTTTTATGGTCACTATCACAAGTTCCGTTCTGAAAGCAAGTGTATCAGCTGTGCGCTGTGCTGTACTCTGCACTCTTCAAGTATGTTTGATTTGCTCTAAGGGTGGAGAACCTCTTTGCTTTGTCTCTTTGCATTTTGACAGATTTGGAGGAATATTAACCTACCACCCCAGAATGCAACTGCATTTGAGTTTGGACACCTATGGAATCAGAATAAAGAGAGTTCTAGATATATGTAATGATAAGCAGCTCCTGAAGTGAGATTTTCTACATCCTTTTCTTTGATGTTGTTACCTGTATTCCTCTGAACTTCAATTAAGAACTAAATTATTAAGTCCTGACCCTGTCTCTAGTTCTGATTTGTATTGAAAATGTGTTTTACATATTGGAAAGAGAAAGCATGAATAACTGACATGAGTTATGAATAAGAGGAAAGCTGTGCTTTTTATTTAGATTACTATACAAGACATTTTCTTTTCACTGATAATTTTTTTAAAATGTAATCAGACCTTTTTATCCAGGAGAGCCTTGATTCTGCGAGGCATTAAGTATTAATGTATCAATTATTAATTGATATTAATTAATAACTATGAATAATACCACTATTTAAAATCATAGAATAATTTAGATTGGAAGGCACCTCCAGAGGTCTTCGAGTCTAACCTCAGCTCAAAGCTGGGCTAACTTAAATCAAGTTTCTCGGGGCCTTACCCAGTCAAGATCACCAAGGATGGAGACTTTACAGACTTTATCAGCAGCGTTCATGTTTGATTTGCTTGCTTAGCTGTTCCAATGTTTGCCTACCTTATGTTGTGGAAATTGTTAAAATTTTTCCTTGTTGCAACTTGTGTCTGTTTATTCTGCTCTTCTCCCTGAGCACCCCCAATAGGAGGGTGGCTCTGTGTTGCCTTTACCCTCCCGTTACGTATTTGAATACAGCAGTTAAAACCCCTTAGCCTTCCTGTCCTAACACCAGTCTTCCCAGCTCTCTCAGGCAGCCCTTGCTGGAACCCCCTGTCAGTCTTGTGGTGCTCCACCAGACTCATTCGAGCATGTATGTATATGTCCTGCTCAACAGACACACAGCCCAGGATGCTATGGGCCTTCATTGCTGCAATAGCACACTGAGGATGCACGTCCGAATTGTCTACTCACAGATTCTTTTCAGCAAAGCTACTTTCCAGTTGGTGAGCACCCAACCTGTAGTGTTGCATGGGGCTAACCTGTCCCGGGTACAGGACTCGGCATTTGCCTTGGTTGAACTTCATGCAGTTTGTGTCAGCCTATTTCTCCAGGTTGTTGTGGTCCCTCTGAGTAGCAGCTTTTCCCTCTGGTGCTTCTCAGCTGCTCCCACCAATTTGATATAATTTGCACACCTGAAGGGCATTCTTTCCTATTGTCCAGACCATTAATAATGATGTTAAAAAGCGCTGGCCCCAGAATTCACCCTTGAGAGATGCCACTAGTAACTGGCTTCCAGCTGGACTTTGTACTGCTGTTCAGTCCCTTGATTCAGTGGTTCAGCTGGTTTTTACCTGCTTTGTAATCTATCCGTCCAGTTCATATTTCACCAATATTCCTATGAGAATATTCTATGGAAAGCCTTTCGAAAGACCAACAATATCGTCTGCTGTCCTCTCACCTGCTGAGCCAGTCAGCTCATCATAGGAGGCAGTGAGGTTGGTTGGGCAAGATTTGCTGTTAGTAAATCCATGCCAGGTGTTCCCATCCACCTTGTTGTCCTGTATGTGCCTGGTCATGACATTGAGGAGGATTTGCTTCATACTATTCCCAGGGATGTAGTTTGGATTGAAAAACCCGTAGTTCTCTGGAACCTCCTCCTTATCTTTCGTGGTGGTTGGTGTAACGTTTGCCTGTTTCTAGTCATTGGGGAGCTTCCCTCTTAGCTGCCACAGCATTTCAAATGTGATGGAGAATGGATTTGTAGTGACATTGGCCAGCTCCCTCATCATCCTTGGATGCAGCCCGTCTGGTCCCATGGACTTGTGTATGTCTAATTTGCTTACGTACTTTCTCACTTAATCTTCCAGTCCTGTGGGTAACAGTCTAGACTCTTATCACTAGGCTCAAGAACCTGATGGCACACCTTGAAGGTGAAAACTGAACCCGAGAAGGCAGTTAGTGCCTCTGCCTTTTTCATGTCCATTGTCACTATGGTCTCTTTCCCACTAAGTACCGAGCCCACATTTTTCTTCATTTTAATTTTGCTGCCTATGTTTCTGCAGAAGTATGTCTTGCTGCCCTTCAAATCTCTCCCTGTTTTCAACTTCAGATTAGAACAGCATTTCAAGAAACACTGAGATGGTCCTTTTAATTTTGTCTTATCTAAATGAAGTCATCTGTAAGTTAGTTTAAGGAAGCCCTTAGTCAGTGGAACGAGATAAACACCTTTATTCATTCCATTTTAAGATAGTTATCTACAAGAAAGGGGATAATTTTACCTCTTGGAACATGTCTCAGTTACCTATAGACAGATCCTGGATGTATAGCTTAAACTTGACATTGAGTTTTTAAACACAGTTTAAACAGCTAACTGTTGAATTCTACTCATGATTCAAATAAAATACGTACTGAAGTTCTCTGCTGAATTGGCTTGGTTCCTCAGTAATGTCAGAGTAACAACAGTATGTTTTCCCATTTGTTCTTCCATGATAACAGTTATGCTGTTATTTCTGTTTAGTTAGTAGGATCGTGAAATAAGATTAGTTAAATACAAGAAAAGATAACTGGGACCAAATTCTGCTCCTCAGACTTCAAAACTGACTAATGTATTTAAATATATGTTTAGTATTTTTGTTTTATATAAATTGTATTTGAATGCACACTGAATGACCAAGTCTAATAATATCAGGAAATACTTTCAACAGTCATCGTTGTTCTGAGAGTACAAAGAAACACTGCAAAAATGTTTTTGAACAGTCCATAAGGAGGTTATTTTTATTGAATTTACAAAGAAAAAAAAAACAAAAAGTCATAAGATCTCTTTCACTGCAGCAAAAAAGTTATGAACATCTGTAGGGTTAAAGCTGTCTTAAATTGCGTTTGCTTCTTTTGCACAGAACTGCCTCATGGCCAAGGAAGTAACGTAGGGGAAAGTCTGCTCTAGATTTGAATAGCGAAGTTCTTTTCACCTACCTTGAAATGTCTGCAGGTTGATTTTTTTTTTCTTTCCACACACTGAGCAATTGCAATTATGGTTATCGTCATCGAGGATGGTAGGTTATCAAAACTCTGGAAATCATGTTCATATCCATAGAATATCTAAAGAAAAACAAAACAGTAGATACATTTTCTTATTTTTATCAGATTTACATCCCACTCTGTGTGTAAATGAGTCACTCCCTGGAGGTTTTGAGGCTATGTAATTAACTTTTTGTAACATGATTATTGTTTATTACAAAAATAGTCATGCACCCTGAACCTCACTAGGTGTACAGAGTCATCAGGGATGCAGGAAATAGCTATTTCCACAGCTTTTATGTCTTGTTGGAGCCGTATTCAGTTAAAACAGCCAGGGAACAGAGCTTGAGATTAAAACAATGAATTGGTTTGATGCTGAACCTCTGATGATTTTTATTAGGAAAAATTTCTTTACTGAAAGAGTGGTCAAGCATTGGAACAGGCTGCCTAGGGAATTAGTGGAGTCACCATCCCTGGAGGTGTTCAAAAAACGTGTAGACATGGCACTTCAGGACATGGTTTAGCAAGCATGGTGGTGCTGGGGTGTCAGTTGGACTTGATGATCTTGGAGGTCTTGTCCAACTTTAATAATTCTGTGATTCTGTTCTATGATGATGTTGTCTCTGTAGAGCTTAAATATGTAAAAAGTGGAACATGCTTCCAAAAGTTACTCTGTTTTTCAATCTCTATGATTCTTCTGCAGAGAAAAGGAAGGAACACTTAAAAGTGTTGTGTTAGTGCTTGATATTTTTCCCATCATCTCCCTTCTCTTAGGGGTGTTGTTTCAACTTGACATCTGTGCATTCTGTAAATTCTGCTGTAATAACAGTTGCATGTCCAACTGCTTGTGCATCAGGGTAACAAAATATGGTGCATACTGTCCTGTCTGGTTTATCTTTTATGTTAAGATTAAAATCAGTATCTTTGATATAGCAACTAGTTTAATAATAAAGTTGCTTCATACAGTGATATGAATGAGAAATCCAATGTCTTTTTTTACTGAAAGTTAACTAAAGTTCCTAGACTATTTAAGTCTAGTACATAAAACATGCAGGGGAGTGACAGATTCATAAAATGTATGAATTAAAAGGTCAGGAAAAAACATCTGATTTGACTAGCCGTAAAGCATAAGGTGTGTTTTAGGCAGAATTTAGTTATGGTTTAAAGCACAGCATACCCTTAAGACTATGTCCTATTCTATAATAATTCAGGTTGAAAGGGACCTCAGGAGGTCTCTGGTCTAGTCTCATGCTCAAAGCATGGCTGGCCCTCAGATCAGACCAGGTAGATTTGGCCTTTATCCTGTTGGATTTTGAAAATCTCCAAGGATGGAGACTGCATTTGCTTTCTGGACAACCTGTTTCAATGCTTTGCTGTCCTGATGGTGAAAAGTGTCTCCTCGTATCCAATCTGAACCTTTCTTGTTCCAATTCATGTCCAGTGTTTCTTGTCTGCGTGGCATGTATCACTATTAAGAGCCTGCCTCTACCTTCCTGATGACCTCCTCTTAATATTGCAATGCTGCTAATTCCTCCTTCCCTCTCTGTCTTCTGCAGAGCAAGTACTCCAGCCCCCTGACCATCCTGATAGTCCTTAGCTGCCTTCAGTTTGTCAGTATCTTATCATAGGATTTACAATGAGTGTAGGGTTCTAGGTGTGGTCTAACAAGTTGAGGGGGATAATCACTTCCCTTGGTCTGCTGGCTGTGCTGGTGTTAATTCAGCCCAGGAAGCTGTTGACTTTCTTTGCTGTCAGGGCATACTGTTGGCTCACATTCAGCTTTCTGTCAACAAACACCCCCAGGTACTTTCGGCAGAGCTGTTCCCCAGCCAGGCAGTGCTTGTACCATTGCAAGGGTTCCTTACTTCCCCAAACCAGAATGCTGCATTTGTCCTTGTTGAGTTTCATGAGGTTCCTGTAAGCCTGTCGCTCCCGACTGTCTAGGCCAGCCTGAATAGCAGTGCTGCCTTTGAATGGATTCCCTCCCTTTGACATCATCTGCAGATTTGATGACAGTGCATGCGAGCCTTTCCTCCAGGTCATTGATAAAGGTGTTTAATAACATGGTTCCTAACATAGATACTGCAGTACTACAGGTGTAGCCTTACCAGTGATAAGTATCTTTTAATTCTTAGTTTAAATTTTCTGTAAATAATCTATTGTATTTTTCATGGTTTGATTAGGTGTTGGAGATTTCTTTTAAAAATGTCCAGCCTATTTGAGTCTAAATTTGCCTATTTGCAGTTTCCAGCCATTTTTACTACATCTTTACTGTACCTTTGGTTGCTTGATCAAACAGTCTTCCATCATGTTTATTTTCCTTTTTTAGGTGTGTGCACATCCAAGTCAAACCATAGCGTTCTTTTCAGTAAGCTGAGGAGACTTAATTTCTTAACTCTTTTACCATAGGTCACCTTCTCTGGCCTTTTAATCAATTTGATGTATTTCCACTAAGCCTTCTCAAAGTTTTCAGTTTTTTTGTGGGAACTGGGGCAAGAGAACTGGGCATAGAGTTGCGTTAGACCCATGTCAGCACCATCTTACTCAGTTAATGTAACCTCTCTACTGCTGCACAATTTATTTTTCCATTACTACGGTTTAGTAGCACTTGTTACTGTGCATTTCCACTTTTGGCTACAACGTTCATCTGGGAAATCCTGTTCGGCTGATAACAGGCCTGAATCCCCAGCCATTTTTTCATAGCCAGTGCTTCTCAGAGGAGATTCGCCTGCCCTGTGGGTATGTCCTGCATTGTTTGGTCCCGTGGGCACTTTGTTTTTCTGTATTACCACACACATGCAGTGAGCCCGGATTTGCCAGCTCATTACGCTGTCCTGTACCAGCTTTCTTCATTATTTAGTCCCCTCCAGTTGTTTTCTTTTCCTCAGACTTTATTGTTAAATGGTTTGACTCTTTGTTCTTTGTCATTCATAGGGATACTAAGCACTGAAGGGTCAAGAACCAGTGCTTTCCAGGCTTCACAAGAAATATCTCCAGTCAGTGACTAACTGTTCATATTGGTCATCTGTCCAGTTTCTACTAAGCTTTATTTTTTGACTGTTGATATCTTACCGCTAATTAAAATGGAATATTATATTAAGTCGAATACCTTATGGAAGTATAAATATAATAGTGGTAACGTATGATTTTTAGCAGCTAAGCATGATCTGGTTAATAGAAAATATAAAGTTAGTATTTTAAGATATTTTCCCCAAGCATATGTTGATTGGCACAAATTATACTACTTTTATTTAATTCTTTTTTGATTAGGCTCTATATCATCTGTTCAAATTGCTTTGCCATGTATGAATATCAGACTGACAGGCCTATTATCCAGGTCATTCCCTTTCTGTTTTTAAAATATTGGCACAACATTAGCCTTCTTCAGAACAGTTGTGAGAATGAGTCCTATAGTGGCAAGGAAAGAATTTCTTTTTAAAGTAAATCTTTAAAAAACAGCATATGGAATTAATAGAAGAAAACATTATAGGATAAAGAAGATTATGCAAGAAAATACTAGAAATTGGTAGCATTCTTCACAAACATGGTAATATACATCCGAATTGTCCAGGAAATAATTGAACAGATAAATAAGTAATTAGTTTTATTAACCTGACCCACAATTCAGCTTGTATTCCAGGAAGGGTGGCAAACAAAATATTTGGAAAGAGAAGTCCTGAAACCGGTAAGGCTACATAGGAAGTCCCTCACTGATTTGGCGAGCAGTTGCGCAGAAAGCCGTCCTTTTTAAGTCAGTGAAACTCCCGTGCCCACACGGTTCACGGTTTGTTCTCTAGATGAAGGTAGCCTCATAAATGATAAACACACATCTCTAATAAAGAGACCTCATGTGATATGTTGGATATTTAAAGACTGAATTACATATTAGCAAGGAAGAAATCTGATATCTGTATTCATCTGATCCTCAAGAAACCATACTCCCACCCTGATTAATTCAAACTGGTGTATATGTGAATGCAATCACATGGAGTGAATCTGGCTGAAGAATCATAATCAAAAGGTTCTCATAAAATAATAGAGTATTGAATTTTTAGGGCACCATCTGGCAGTGATGTAAAGAGATCTGTTCTTCGTAAGGGTTTATTTATTTGACTTCACTTAATAACAGCAATAATTATTTGAATAAGGTTATTAAAAAATGCTAAATTGGGAAAGAGTTTTAGAAAGTGCTAGGAAAAATATGTATGTTTCTTTCGATTGTCCAAAACCTACTCAGGAATTAAAATCTAGGTCTGACATTACAGTGAGACTGAACCAGTTACATTCTAGGTTTCACATGTCTCAATAGCAGAAAAATGCTGACAAATTTGAAAAAAATGAGGGAAAAAGAGTAATAGTGATTGGAGGCTGTAGAAGACCAATTTTTGGAAAATGTTAGAAGATTTAGTACATTGAATTTGCTTAAGGAATGTCTTAGAATCATAGAATCACAGAATGGTAAGGGTTGGTTAAGGCTCTGCTGGGCAGCCATGAACTATTTAGAACTGTATCTGTCTGTGGCGGTGGCCAGTAATGGATAGATTGCGCATGGCTCTCAGGTGGTGGGATTTCCCCTGTGGTACCTGGCCGTCTTCTGGTATCCGTCACTCTGCAGCTGCCTTGATCAGAAGTTGTATCTTTACATTTACATTCAATAATCTTGATGAATTTTTCTTGTATGAATTTCTGTTGTTGCTGTAGCTTTGGCCTTACTCTTGACCTGCTGTTGGGTAGGAAAATAACCTTCTTTTGGTGTATTTTAAATCTTCTTTTTGATTGTTTCATTTGAAGATCTCTGGTTCCTTAAGTGTGAGAAGAAGGAATGGTTATTACTACACTTACAGTTCGTGCTTTTACATACCTCTGTCTTATCACTTCTATTAACTTTTGCAACCCTACAGATGGCTTAGAGTACTTAGGAAAAACTCTGAGAACTGAACAGGTGAAATATTTTATTTACTTCAAAAGTCAGGTAAATTAAAAAGCAACGAAATGATACTTAAACTTTATTGTGGTAGAGTTGAACATTGTTAGGGCTTTTTATATACATTTTTAATATAAAATTTTAGGAAAAAACCCTGTGAAATTTATGCCTAGAAAGGTCCAGAACAGCAGGCATGGGCTGCAGTTAAGCAGGCTGCAGTGTGTGCCCCTACAAGCTACAGAGTAACGTGAACAGTGGTATTTACTACAATTTAAAGTTTAAATCTGCTGATACCACAGCTAGAAAGTGTTCAGAAAACAGTCAAGTTTTAAGATTATAATATCCCAGAAATTGAAAAGTTTGATCTGGTTGGGAGTCCCCATGGTGGACAACACAGTATTTTCCCCAGCAGCTTTGTCTGGATGGGGCTGAGTCCATCCCGGTTTAGATGTCTCACAGGCTGGGGGCCCTCAGCACGTCCAGCTGCTTCACTGTTTCCTAGATCATGCCCCTGAGAAGTTTTGCTTTCCTTGAAAGCTGGAGGAATTCCTCAATGGTTGCTATTATCAGAGACTTTTGCCTAAGAATGAACTTTTCTTCAGTTCAAATCTTGTGTTTTCTAGCTTGTTTGAATTTTGATCAAATATTTTGTTCTATATAATTTTGTTTACAGTACTTGTACCTTTTCAGCAATCAAATATTTCCCAAGTGAATTGTTTGTTTTTTTTTCATTTGGACAGGTTTTCAGTAGCTATGATTCTCTGTCCCTCATTAAAATGATAGTTTGTATTTTTTCTCAGTTCTGCTGTCCCCCCGTAAGGTAAAGGGCCTTTTTTAGTTACACCAAGAAGGGCAGGGTGAGGAAACACAAGAGTGGTTGCTGTGGCTCCTTTGTGGCTCTTCAAGAACAAATACTAGATTTTGTTTTCCCTGCTATTTTCTGTATACTGAGTTGCAAAAGTGAGTCTTCAGGTGCTTAAATAACTCCAAGCTAAACTGCAGACTGGAAGATCAGCGTCCCCCCAAAGGCACAGGTAAGCTGAGAGAAGCCCTTGCTGGGCCTCTTGCTTAGAAATCCTGTGAGATTCATGTGCCTCCAATGTGCTTACACCGGATCTTTCTTCAAAAATATTGTAATTTCAAAGCAAAGTATTGAGGAATCTATGCTTGGAGCCTGGAGGAGAGTGAGTGGCCTTGGAGGGTGAGGCAGGAGGATGGAAGTCCTTCACTCCCTGCACAGTCATGCTTTTCCGGACTGTACTTACTGCTCCGCTGAGCTCTCATGACTTGTGCTCTGTATCAGGCGTAACCTGAGGGTTGTTGAGAGGCACACAGCACCTCCGATGGTCCCCTTAGATCCACAGAAGTTGTTAAAGGTTGCAGTAGGAGCACACAATCTTTTACTGTGGGAGTTTTTCGTTTTTCCCCTTGTCAACCTAAAGACAATGTGACAGGATCCTTGAAAAGCAATTCTTGCTGAAACCTTACTACTTGTGCTGCTTTTTGTGGAAAGAAATAAGTGGGAATTTTTCCTTGCTGTTTTATTTGATTATAGTAGAGGTGCAGCAGTATTTGCTTTGTGTTATCCTGTGCAATTGTTTATTAATCTAAATAATGGAACTTCAGTTATCAGAAAATTCTGGTGCCTGCTTAAAGTGCTGAAGAAAGTATGAAATCAGTATGTAGATGTGAATTTTGGGGAAGAAATCTGGAAATATTTCTGGTTTACCTTAGCTCAAAAATTGTCAACTTTACTATTACCTTATTTCCAAAATAGCCAAGGCATTTACAGAACTATTGTATACAATAGAACTATTTTATACATATATATAATATATATAACTATTATATATAATAGAACTATTATATATATAATAGAATATCTGGAGATATTCAAGACCTGCCTGGACAAGGTCCTGTGCAGCCTGCTGTAGGTGTCCCTGCTTCAGCAGAGGGATTAGACTAGATGACCCACAGATGTCCCTTTCAACGCCGAACATTCTGTGATTCTGTGATTCTATGATACCCTATTGAATTGGTATGCAAGTCTGAATTCAGTTTTGTAAAGAAAAGGGATCTTCCTGCCCCTTGAAAGTTAATCTTTGCATGATAATTGGTGTTAAATAACATTAACATCTGCCTCAAGTTGGACAATAAGGGTAAGTAGAGGAAAACCAACCAAATGAATGGTTTAGATAAAATAAAACCTGGTCCATACCTTAGCTGGCACTGTTGTGTTAGTCATAAGGTGGATTTAGCCAGATGGTGTTAACAAATTGCGGTTAGGACAGTTGTTCAGGTGAAGTTCTGGAAAGGGATAGTACTTCAGTTTTCCTATTTTTAGTGCTTTGTTAGTGTAATACATGAGTGCTGTTAAAGTTCCTTATCATTTCTGTTGCTTAAAAATTGTTTCCTCTGCTTCCTATGTACAAATTCTTATGACATTAAATATATTGTGTGGATTTTTTTAATTTCTTTTCTTTTTGTCATACAGTCATTACCATTTGTATTTTTTGCTGTTTGTGTTTATGTTTTTTGTTATAGTTTGTTATTTTTCCTGTATTTTCTTTTTCTGAAGTAGTTTTGCTTCTGTTTTGAGTTTTGAAAAATGGCTACTTGACCAAGGAACTATTTCTACAAAAGTAAATTGAATTACATCTTTTTTCTTGCCCATGGAAGATCCTGCACTTAACCTAGCTTTTCTTCACCCCTCGGTCAAAAACTGCATCATTTCATAGTGAGAAGAGTACATTAAAACACACAATAATAATAATAATAATAAATGTTAATCAAAAAACTGCATGTGTCTTTCTGATTGTGCCAGTGTTGTGGTATTCAATTATGCAATTTTCACTGGCATATTAATCATCTTTTCAACAAACAAGCCGGCGTTAATTAAAGCAAACCATGGATAAAGACATGTTGCCGGATCATCATTCCGTTTATCACAGCGCACAGGCTGGCCGTTAAGTAAATTCTGGACTGTGAGATGAATTTCAATGTTGGCTTCATCTTTTTTGTTGGAGTTTGAATGCAACTCATCTAACAACAACAACAAACTTAGGGCTTCACAAGAGAAAGATGAATTTATTTGTAATTAATGGCAAAAGAAGAAAGATAAAGTAGTTGTATGTTTCTAATGGGAATTAGAGTCTTTGGAACCAAATAATTTTTGAAGATTTCTTCCCCCTTCCACTGCTCCCCCTCTTACCCTACTTCAGCTGTCAGAGCCCTGAGAGCAAGGAATAAATGAACCCTCATCTACCTGTATAAATATAGGTTTCATTTTAGCTTTGGAGTAATTAGTAAACTGATTGGCATTAAATATGCAATCTGTGCAAAGAGAGAAAATGAGACAATCTGTTTTAGTGATGCATGCAAGAACAAGGTGGGAGGGAAATGCACTTGTAGCTTGGAAGTGAAAATAGCCAACAATTTTTTGACGAACAGTAGTTGCATGATAAATTTTTCAGGCACCTCCCATTAGAAATGGCTTCAGCGTTGCAAGCGTGTATAGTCAAAAACACTTGAATAAATTTGGAGGTCTATTAAAACATGTGTTTGTAGGTTTTTCAAATGTGTATAGGACCGTGAGCTTATGGAGGGAAGCACTGTATGCTGCTATATGAATAGATACTGCTTAGCACAATAATACTGGTTATTGTGCTCGTTGAGAGTTATTATAGAGACTGTTGAGAGAGCAGCTGAAGGTTTAAGGGGTCCAGTCTTCATTTTATTTAGTCTGTGTATTGTTTTTTTTGAACAGAGGTACAGTTTAGTGCTTCTACTGTGCAAAATACATGCTTCATCCAACAGAGACCACTGCCAGTGGCATGGAGTGGCTTGTTTGTTACTTGTTTCTGTCTGCTTCTATCCTGAACTCTAGGCTGATGGACTATATTCAGCACTATTTATCAAAAGTGCTTTAGTCTAGATTCCTTCAAATACAGGTTTAGAAAGATGTTGCATGAGTTATGTTTTAACTGAAAAGTTTGTTTAGTATGCCTGCTATGAAAAATACACGGAAGCTCTAGTTGGGTATACAGTCATGTCTCAAATCAACTTAAAAGGGTGTTGGACAACAGCAGTTAAAAGTGTGCCTTCCTGGATGTTCATAATAATCTGTCATTGTACTTACCTGAGTCCTCCTATGTCTTTCTGAATATCAGTTCTCTCAGCTGCTTTGCTTTAGACTGTCTATACGTGAAGCTTAATCAGAATACACATGCTTCCTAAGAAATACAGAGAAATTTCATTTGTGAAGAACTGCTATTTAGCTAATAGCAATGGTTTTAATGTAATTAGGTGTGCCTAAGTTGGGGGGGGGGAGAGAATAAAGGGAATTAGTAAAGCTAATTTAACCTGCGTAGCTCTGTGATACCCTGGTTAGTTAGACTGTCTCTGCAACTTAGAGTACTTCGTGTTCATGCTACCTCAGCTACCTCTATCCCAAAGAAAGACTATAGAAAGTAGACATACATTCAGAATGGTAACACCCAGTTGTCACTTTGGCACAAGAACTTAAGAAAGACAACCTAGCGTAAAAATTCTGCCTTCTCTTAAGTTGCTGCACGTGTTGCTGATTTAAATATATGAGCTTACATAGTCTATCAAACTTGAGCATCCTGCACACACTTACTCTATTAGAACTGCTGATAACAGTTAGCAGTATTCACAGAACCCACTATTTGGACCAGCTTTGTTTCAGTGAAATCAGATCTGCAGTGTAGGAACAGAGTTCAGTACACTCTGACTATTTTACAATTCTACTTTAAGTATACCAAATCCTGTTTAAAATTATAACCTAAGCCTGTTAGAGAAATAACATCATATTTCAGATAAAATGAGTATGTTGTAGTGTATTGTAAGGATATTCAATGTATAATGCATTCAGTTGTCTTCCAGGGTGGTGGTTTTGTTTGGAAGCTCGTGAGTCAGTTCATATCTGCTTGACTGTATAAATCAATGAAATTAAGCTCATGACTTTTTAATGTTTTGGTTCCTATTATAAAGTGTCTGAATACTGTCTGTAGCTCTAGTAAGATATTGTTAAAGAACAGTAGAAGTTTCAAAGGATTAAAATGGATTCTGGTTAGACTGGCTAAATAATTAAATTGTTTCGTAATTGGTTAGAGGTACATGCTTAAAAATGGATTTTACCTTAAGTACTATAGTGCAGTATAAGCGCATATGGCATCTTGGGGACCCAGAAGTGTGAACTCAAGCCTTGCTCTTCACTCGTCTCGACATTGAACTCCTGCTGACCCAGCTGTAAACTAGTATCTGCCCACTGAAACTGGGAGTCTACAGGGTTGGATATAATACTGACTGCATCACATTGCTCACTTGCATTGTGCTGATTGCAGAAAATTCAATGTCAGTGTCATCTTGACGTCCGATGTAGCCAGCATAGATCTTCGCCTTTCTTTGGTGTACTAGATTATCAGAGAAAATTTGTGTTTGTGTTGCAGATCCCCACGGCTTTGAGGATCTCTCACCAGAAGTTTTGTACTAGATAATAAGCTTAGAAAACGGAAAGTATATTTTGTATTTTCAGAAGCCATTAATCTATGGAGTTCGTTTTAGCACATGAGATCCATGAAGTTCGTTTTAAGCACATGAGATCCATGAGCATTCTGAAAACTTCCTCACTGCTTTTAAATGCTGTCGGAACAGAACAGAAAAAGAATTGAAAGTGATGGTGTGGGTCAAAGTTTTGCTTCATGGTAAAAACTGGAAAACTATAATGCTGTTGTTTGTTTGTTGATAGAGGCCACCAGACCAAAATGCCATCTATAACCTTGTATTTATACCTAAGTAGGGTGGTGTTACATTTTATTGTTTACAACACTGTTCATAGTGACTGGTAAAGATCATCAAAACTACTGATGCATCTTGAACTGCTGCAGCTCCTTTGTTTTTTAACAAGAATCAGAATAGCAGTTTATCAGTCAGCACTGTAATTAATAACAAGAGATTTCATAAAGTTGTCACTTATTGTCATGTAATGTCATTAATATCCATATTATTTATTTGAATAGTTTCCTGTACTAGGTCATACACAGCTCAAAGAATTTGGTTTGAGTGTATAGCGCAGAAGGACAGTCAAGTTTGGAAATGTTTTTGGAAATGGCAAATGGGACTCTTTTTTTCTTATAGCTTTTGAAGGAACTTAGGCAAAACTGTGCTATGTTATGTAGTGCATTATTGAATGAAAAGTAATTTTTATGGGTCAAATATTTGCAGTTTTAGTGTAGTTTGAAACAGTGTTGAATATTTCTGGTACGAGGTAACAAATGTTTGTCCTAAGAGTTTTATGAGTCTGCTACAAAAATAGGAGCAGTATAAATATCATCTAAACATGTCATCTTCTCATAGTATTAATAAATAGGATAATAAAGCATGCACCTTATCATTTTTTGGCATAATTTAAGTTAGTTTGGTATTTGAAACAAGCAGCGAGTGCTTGTTAGATGTCGTCAATTGGTCACAGATGTGTGAATATAGCAGCTCTCTGCACAGAAGAGAATTATACTACCTCAGTTCACTGAGAATAATTTTGGGGTAAAAATATAAATACTTTGTTCTTCCTTTGCCCGATACCCTTTGTAGACTTGTGCAAACAGCAAAATTAATGTAAACAAATGAGTGCAAAACATTAGTAGATCACGTTTGTGTTTTACAGTGCCTTCCCATTTCACTGGCGTGTGCCTCCCCAGAGAGCAGCCGCTGCACGTCAGGTGCGTTAATCTCATGCAGAGAGCGTGGGTACTGCTGCCTTTTGGATCATTCATTCAGACAAAATGCAGACAGAATAAGACACTCGCTTATAATTTTTCATCATGGTTTCATCGTATCTGTCAGCATAAGATATTGCACCGGTGCAGTTTTGCAGTGTGTATTTTAAAAGGTAAGTAAGAAGGAGTGGGACGAGAACTGGCATTATTTTGGACATATAACCAGAAATTCATCTATCGCATTGGGAAGGAGGGATTGCGGTTGAAAGTGCTGGGAACAGATGAAATTAGTCTTGACAGTTAGTGAGGGAAGAAATTTCATTTGCCTCTCGCTTGCCCAGGCAGTCTCTCCGAAGGATAAAAGGTGCCTCCCGTGGGAGTGTTTCCGTGCATAATTTCATCCACCTATCCTGTTTGTAACACTTACGGTTAGTTTGTCAGATCTCTGGGTGACGACGTGGCATATTTTTCATTTTCATAGCAGCGAGTGATGCCTGGCTAAGGAAAAGTTAGAGAAAGAGTATCCAAAAAAGAAAATCAAACTCTGTTCCTCATGACCTTACTGAGCCTGGGGCAGGAGTGCTGTGTACAGGGCGAGTGAGGGACTGTCACTGCCTCAGGAGAGTCCCAGCGAGGACGAGGAGGGGCAGGACCCAGCTCGGTTTGGCGTGGGCTGAACGTTGTGGGGAGTTGGGGACATTCCTGCAGGTACCCAAAACACGCGGGAAGAGTGGAAGGGGTGCGGTGTGATGTGGAAGACTGGTGGAGAAAGTGCCCTGGGGTGAGGCGCAGTGCCTCTGCCTGCCTTTTTCCATACATTTAGAAAGATTTCCTGAAGCACTGTCGATTTAGGGCCTGGCAGTTAAAGCCTGAAGGACAATTTCGTACTTGCTGCTGTCCTGCCCTACATTCTTTCTGGATTAGTTCAATAAAATTATATTCCGGTTTCTGGGTCATTTCTTGTTCTTTCTGTATCAGGATCAAATACTCATGTCTATTTTAAAATATTCTCATTTGACAAACAAGGGTACGCATACACCCTTTATTCAGAGCTTAGAGGGTAAATTAGAGCTCTCTTGATCTCGTACTAGTTTATGCTACTGTAATGGTGGCGTTTTTTTCTTCATTCTAGAGTCTCATAAATGAAAAAGCATTATACCACGTGTTTTCACGCTCAGAACGCACAGTACATACCTTGTCACTGGAATTAGAGAGCCCGTAAGTCTTTATGTAAGAATAGATAACATAAGATGTCTTTAAGGAGTGAAGCGTATTTTTTTTCTTTTTTTATAGTGCTGTTTTGGTATCCACAGACTGTACTTTTGTACAGTAAATTGTATTTGTGTATTTTTCCAGTATTTACAAAGATAACTAAAAGGTGGATTTTGTAAAGAGGACACGAATTATAAGTTGCTTTGTTACTTCGCTTCATTTGAAGAAGGATTTGTACACATCCAGCTATGAGTATGTGCTGTCTTGCATCTACCTTCTTTCTTCTTATTAAATAACTGTGTGTGATTACTGTTGGGGTTCCCGGAGAACCTGTCCTTTTGTTTGTTTAAGGTCTTGGGCAGGTCTTTGCACCCTGAACAACCATCGCATTTGTAGGATAGCGCACAGCAGCTAAGCCAGGCGCACATCCAGAGCAATTCCGTTCAGCAGGGTATTCCTGTCCAAGTTAAAAGTTGCTGAGCATGGTGGGGTTGAGGTGTATGGAATCAAAGAGGCTGTCATGACCGCCATACCCCAGGAGACCTGGGATGGCCTTCCTCAGCACTCCCATGGCCCAGTGTGCTCTGAGGGGAGAGTGCGGCCGGCCAAGGCCACTCCGGGCTGTCCGGGTGGGTGTCCCGGGCTCAGCTGGGCCACGGGGAGCAGCGTCCTTCAGGCCAGCGCAGCCCAGCAGCGCGGGCACGGTGGGAGCTGGGTCACCCCTCGGGGTGCTGCCGGCCTGTACAGCCCTGCACCAGAGGAGGGGAGTGGGTGAAGGCACAGCAGGAGAGATGTGGCTGCCTGTGGAGGGGAGGAGAGAGGAAGGAAGGAAGAAGGGAATGGAGAAAGGAAGGAAGGAAGGGAGGGAAGGGAGGAAGGGAGGAAGGAAGGAAGGAAGGAAGGAAGGAAGGGAGGGAGGGAGGAAGGGAGGAAGGAAGGAAAGAGGGAAGGGAGGGAGGAAGGAAGGACGGAAGGATGGTAGGAAGGCAGGCCTCCAATTTGTAGAAGCTGAATGGCAGCTGATAAGAGGAGAGAGACTGGTTTGCCGTGGCGGGAGCACCAGTTTAGCCATTAGCTGTGCAGACCTCTGAGCTCGGCCCTGACTTCCACTGGAGAAATGTCTTGCAGCGTGCAGTGGCAAAACCCCATCTGATAACACGAGAGGCCCTTTTAGGTGCTGCTGGAGCACCAGTCCGACCAGTAACCCGCAGTTCACTGATGCGCTAATTCCAGTTGGAAAGTTATCTGCTGTCTCTAGCAGTGAAATCCTGACTGATAAGCGAAGAGGCTCGTCTGCTGGTAGCAGAGCCTCCAGTTTATCAGCGTCTGACCAGCTCATAAATCAGACTAGTGTCTGTTTTTATTTTGTTTTATCAAAATTTATTTCTATCACTGTAACAGTTAATACTTTAATAAGAGAACTTAGCTGGGAACATTAGGAAGTTAGTTAGAGACATTTTGCAGGCGCTTTTTCCCTTGTCAGTGACAAGGTAAGGTAATCCTATACACAGGCTGCTATTGTGAGATGAGAAACTGGCCTCCTTCACTGCCAGAGACCAGATGCACCTCTCTCTATCCTAATCTGTAAACGACTTAAAGGAGCCTTATCTCGGGGCTCTTCTGCTTCATTTCATGCTTGATTTACTTTAATTTGTCTGATAGGGCACAAGGATTTGGAGACGGCCCATCTTTCTGCGGAAAATGTTCAGATTTTTTTTTTCCTTGGCATTGTTGTGTTGGGGGTTTTGACTTTTTTTATGTGGAGGAAATCTTGCTCCAGTGCAGCAAGCTGCTTGAGTGTGTTTAGATTTAAGCTACCCCAGCAGAAAAGAGTTTGTGAAGTGGTATGATTGTGTGATGGGCCACATTTACATTGAAATCACATTATACGATATATCTGGACTCCTGAAGGGAGCAGTGCAGTGGAGCGCTTGTGCCCACAAGATACTTTGAAAGGGCTATATATAGTGGCAACAATTGATACGAGATTTTACAGGAGACTTTATAAATATGTAAATGGGTGTTATCTGATTGGGTTCTGTGGCTACACATCTGTACCTCAAAGGAAGTGGAGCTGTGAGAACTACCAGGAAAACAGTAGTTTGCATTCTAAGTGAGGCTGAGAAATAGAAATGTCTCACAGGTTGACAGCAGGTCAGGGTGGAGGTACTTTGCATACTTTGGAGGTAAGCCTCTTTGATGTGAAAGTGATCTCGTACTTCCACCAGAAAGGTAGAATTACCACGCACAGTTTTCATTTGTTTTATAACATGGCTTAGATCGGGAGCCATTGACCTTTAGCATTCCTTGTTATTTCTTTAAATTGCTTATGCGATATAGCACTGGGGGGAATTGCCTTTACGTTTTTTGCATTTTAAAAAATGTACTTTCAGTGACCCATGGGAGAGAAAATAAAGTCTTTGGTACATTGATCCCTTGATTAGTTATTTCCTAAATGAAAATGGAAATACTATTAAAGCAGTAATAATGCTATGTCTTAATAGTTGAGGAGTCAATAAATGACTCCCATGTGCTTCATTAAAGTTCTTAATGAAGCCATTTTTGATAGCCGAACTTTACATTATCTCTGCTTTAGTCAGATACTTTTTAGGGGGAAGGAGGCAGTAATTTGATGGAAAATGGCTTTCTTGTTCACTCTAGTAACAATGTTGCTGAAATCCTGTGCATCATATCTGTTTTATAGGGTTATGCAAAACCCATGAGTTGCAAATACTGTTATTTGCAAATGTACACAGACAATATTTTTTTCTTGAAATTCATGTGTTTTATGTGTTTATGTTATAGCATAACCATACATTAATAAAATGTAGCATTTTTTTCATCACAATGTTTCCATATTACTACTTACAAGATGTTCTAAGTATTTCTGTGCAGCTCCACTGCAGTGGCAGCTTCCTCTTTCCTTTACACCCTTATTGCAGCACTTCTTGGTCATTTAATTTTCCTCCTCCTCCTTGCGCTGGATTACCAGCCCCAACTGAACCCTTTATATTTTGACAGGAAGGATTTAGAGTCTCTGAGATGAACACACCATTCAGTGAAGAGCTAAAAAAGGGCGTGAAAGGCTTGTGGGCTTCTCTTTTGCCTTGCATGAGTTCTTCTACAACGGGTAGAGTGGATGCCATTTATGTTGTCTTACACAATAAACATGAGGAAGGAAATCTGAGTTAGGTCTTGCAGTTCTTCCTAATGGGGTCTTCACTAGGGTGGAAGCTGTTTCCCTGGATTGCTTGGGAAATATTATATTTATTGTGTTATCACATCTAATTATAACGCTCATCATACAAGCAAAGAAATCATACACACCTTACAGCTATGTAGTTTTTATAATAAAAAGCTAACAAAGCTCTCTGTTCTCTTCAGTTCTTGAAATGTATGGAAAACCAGAGGAGTTTGGATTTGTAAAAGCGTAATATAAAACATGAGAATACTGAGTTATTTCTTCTGTGACACTGGCCGGCACCCTGATGCCCAGGATTTGACCTTGATTTTCTGATGCCTTATTCTGGGTGTCTAGGACCTGGTTTTCACAGGTAAAGGACTTCACTGGTGGATTAGAAACATGTCGGAAGTCAAGTTCTAAACCCAAGCCCAACCCAAGCTGTACAAAACTGAGAGACTTTCAGTTAGGTTTGATGTATTGTTTTCATTAACCATGAAAGAAGGCTAATGTTACCATGACGTATTAAATAGGAAGATGCCATGCTTTATTCGCTTTTATGTTTACAACACTTGGAAATCTTCTGATAGAAACCGCGGTTAATATATTAATTAATTACATTGTATTAATTATTAGAACTGTAAATACAGAATATAGTTCAGCATGTGTACATCCTAGTTGACTGTTAGACACCTATCTAAATGTCCTAATAAAGGTAGTGTATTGAAATGCACGTAAATTTCTATTTTAACAGTTGAATTTCAGTAAGTACGTGCTTTTCCATAGCATTTGCTTTGGCTGAACACATTTACAATACTGTAAAAAGGGATTCTTTCCACTTCAATTCATAGAAACATAATTTTGATCCAAGTAATGATAACAGAGAAATAAGTGAATAGAAATAATAAACATAAATAAGAAAAGAGTCGAAATGAAGCTCAGAAAAAACTGAATATCTAGAAGACAAAATTAACTATTAAAAAATCAGTTCCACAGAGAACAGGCTTTTTTTTTTCTTCATTCTTTTCATGTCTTTTTGTAAAATAGACAAAGTTGGAAATTTATAATAACCTAATATAAATCAAAATGGTCATTAAATTGGATTTGAATTTTTGTGTAGAGAATGCTGTATGGTGCTTCCAATGTTATCTCAAGGTCTGAACAAACTGAGTCTGGAAGAGAAGGCCAAAGGAGCTGGATATACCTAATCCACCCTGAGGCAGGTAGTCCACATAGAACTGTTGCATAAAACCGTACTTCTCCATTTAGAGAAGAACCGCTGACGCCATTTTAGAGAGGGGGAGATGGATGACTCCCAGAGGTAAATGCCTTATTGACACTCAGTGTGTTGCAACTTACATACCTGAAAAGGGCATACCACTTCTCTAAGGACTTTTGAGGATATTCTTCATGAACAATTTAAAATGCTGGCTTTACAATGCTTTATTGAATGTACTCATGTCTCCTGAATAACATTTCAGACTCGGATGCATTCTTAGTTGAAGTCAATGGGAAGACATCTGATCAGCTGGCTTAGTTCAGTAGGTTTTATTAATAGGTAAATATTTATAATAAATATGTTTAAAATATCAGTAAGAAAGGAGGAGAGATCTGCCTAACATGAAGATTCTTTAAAAATACAGAAACGGTGAATTAAAACTTTCATCAGATGGAAGTAGCTTCCCATATAAAATATTTTTCAAGGCCTGTTCTTTGAATCCTAGCCTCTGTCTCTGCTTATATTTATGGTTTCACTAAAACATTCAGGTAGAGAAATACCTGCCCTCATAAATCATTTACAGATAGTACTGGTTCAGACGCTCTCTGTCCAAATTGATAATGGATATCTGATTCAAAAGAAATGTCCTGTTTCTCAGAAGTTCTGTGGAGGATGCTAAAGATGGTACAGCAAAAAAAAAAAAAAACCACAAAAAAGACAAACAAAAAAAAAACTACCCCCAAAGCCCCAAACAACCAAAACAACCCTCTTTTTAATTTCAGCTTTGCTGTTATCTGTTAACGCTAGTTGCAGAAGTTGTCAACAGAATGAACCACATAATGATTGATTTGTGATTTTATAATTCAACCTGATTTCAGAAGGTTGAACTTACGTGTCTCTATTGAGAGACTTTTGAGAAATATCAATGCATGATAAACAGGAAGAAAACCATATAGGTCTCCCAGTTTGGAGCAGCGTGGAGTCCTTCCACTGCACTTTTTTTCTGTTAGAAATGGAAAATGCACCTGGTTTCTCTTTTCCTTTTTTATTATGTGCAGAATTGTTTTAGCATAACTTACTAAATTATTTATAATTTGGGGGGGATTTTTTGAGTTTGTTTTTCTTTGATGTATTTACTCTTGCTGATGTCTCTTCTCTTGCTTTTGTACTTGCGCTCTTATTCTGTGACGCAATGGGTGCAAGATGGGAAACGAGATAAATTCAAATGCTTAATTAGCGCAAAAGAGATAAGAGTTTTGAGGGATTTTTACCTTAGCTTATTGAGATCTCTGTTTAGGAAGAGGTTTGGTCTGAATTCGAACTTTGAGGTTCTTGTGTTATTTCTTTATGTGCCGGTAATTTAGTTTCTGGTGTGACATCCGTAACCTCAGATGAAGCAGTGAGGCAGGGCCACGCACAGGAGACTCGTGGCGTCTTTTGGGGACCTGGAGAAGGCAGGCTGCTGGGCATGGGGAGTGGAAGCATCTCTTGGACTGTGTGTTACGCCTCTGGAGCACCAGTTGGCCGCTACAGGCGGCAGTTGGGTGGCACATTCTTAGGACAGCCAAGGACAAGTCTAGGATGTGGTCTGATACCTTTAAAGTCCTTCTTTGTGTTTGTGAATTCTCTGTACAGTCTGTATGTTAAAATTAGAGTTTAACTGCAGTTATGATTTAAATACAACGCTTACATATTTTGCTTATTTTGTCCTCCAGAGGCCCAAACCTCTATAGTTTTACACATTTCTCATGCATAACAAATTGAAAGTATGTGCGTTGATTTGCTGGAAATGAGTCATGCACAAAAATCACGCAGATTCCTTCGTATTCCTACAATCACAGAACTGGTATGAGCAGAGATGAAGAAGTAGGTGGAGTTGGCCTTGAAAGAGGTGCTCTAAACCTAAACAAGCTGTATGAAATAGCATTGTCACAAAGGAAAATTGAAAAATACAACAAAAATAACTTCGTGCTACAGAAGTGTTTTTGTTGCAGGTAAACGTTGCTGCGTATTCTAAAGGGTGCTTGAATTGCTACAAGTCTCCTGATGAAGATACTCTGGGACATTTTCAGAAATTTCCCTGTCTATAGTGCCTGTGTCCCAAAGCACCCTTATCACAGAGAGATTTTTAAACCTTTCTGTTGGTTGGTATTTAGGGATTTTTTGATTCACAGATGTTGGACATTTCTTTCATAGAAAGGACTACTGCAAAGCAAGATGTTAAGGTGGTGTAAATCAGAATGACACCTTTTGTCTGCCTTGGCTTTGATCTAGCTGTAACTCTGATTTGTACCAGCTGATGATTTAATTCTGTACTCGCAAAAATAGTGGTTAAGAATAAACTTGTTAAACTACAAAGCAGTGGTGTATGGATGAACAGAACATGACACCGTTCGAAGAGAACAATCGTATCCTAAAGCCTTGAATATTAAAAGGCAATAACAGGATAAATAGCCCGGTGTGTTTCCTCACAGCGTTTTATTCCATTTTATGTCTGAATAACCCCTTTCACCTCACTGGACTTTTGATTTGAATGGGTGAAAATGAGAAGGCCAGCTGTGTCACTGGTGAAAGTGCAGCATTTTGAGTAAGTTACAGAAAAACTCATTTTTTTTCACATCCTTGTGCTATTTTATAATTGAAGCATATTCCCCTACTATATTGTAATCTCCATTTATCAGAATATTTACACAGCACAGGAAAAGTTACTTTTTTTTCAGGCATTAAATTTTTAGTTGTATTAATGGTGGCTGAGGGCTCTTACGATTTGTTTAGATGAATAAATATCAATTGGAATTCGATTTATGAAATAATGTCTCATTCCCTGTATGAAAGAAGTAAAACAATTTGTTTGATGACAGTCTTGACAACTTAATTCCACTTCAGGTGGTACCTTCCAGGTTTTTAGGTCTCATTCTTCTCCTCAATGTTTGTTTGTTTTTCATAGTAGAAATAGTTTTATCAAGTAATATTAGAAACTTTCTAAAATTATAGGGTGCTATCTTCTTCAACTATCTTTGCAATTATGATACGGAAATATTGCATCAGCAACTTTCTAAACATAGTATGCAGTGGTGACACGAGTTAATTGAACAGTTAGGAGATAATGCAGTATCATTGACACGATTTACTATGTAATTACCATTGTTTCCAGTGGAGTTATCATGTCACTACCACCTAATATCATATGTTATTTTGTGATAACTGTGAAATTAACTTATCATCCTGTTTTGAGAGACTTTGTGGGTCTTAGACCAACCACTCTCCACCAAAGTTAGATACAAGAGCTTGGTAATAGACTGACCTGCCCACCAGCTTTGGAGTGTGGCAATTAAATCATAGGACTTCTATTAAATCTTTGAAAGAACATATTGCTAAATTCGTTTCATTCAGAGGCCTGAATGGCTTAACTTGCTGCAAGCATCTGTCCGTCCGAATGAATCTGACAGTGTTTCTACAGCATGGGGAGAAATATTAAATAATTCAGCAAAACATTTGAAATGTCTTACATTTAACATAAATATTTTTTTGATTTTTTTTTTAGTTGTGCAATGGGCAACTAAAATTTTCATATAGTAATAGCAGGCATCTCTACAACTTCAAACTGAGTTCAGCATATTAATTTATTTCTTAAGTTTCATGATTTAGTTATGATCTGAGCTTTTGCATTGGTCATTCAGGCCATGATTTGGTTGGAATTTTATCACAGTAAAAATGTTCAGGATTTTTGGAAAGCTCCCAAAATAATGGAAATATCAGCAAAAACTTGAAGAACTTTGGTTGTCCCTTTTAATTTAAGTAGAAAGGAATAAGAAATAAGAAAACAGAAATAAGGATTGTTTTATTTTACTTTGACTTTTTTGATACAAGTTTCTGTGAATACCTATCTCCAGATGAAAACTTTGATAAACAGTTCAAAATGTAAAGCTTTCCATCTCAATTTTTACTTGTGCAACTGAAACTTAGGGTGACAATTCAGGTTCTGTTATCTTCTGCAGTATTTTGATAAGTATTTACATAAACATATATCATGTGTTTGTGCATCCAAAAAAGATGTTGAAGCAGTTTTGTTATGATTAGGCTTGTCTCTTGGGTTTTTCTTCATTTTTTGTTAGAATGAAATGTGGTACATTTCAATGTAAACAAATAACTTTCAATTTTATTTTCTTATTGGAATTCTTCTTTGTTGTTCACATAATGTGTCTTTTTTCTCATTGACTCAGCAAATGCATTAGCACTAACAGTCAAGACAAACCATTTGAGCTGTTAAACACATTGTGTGTAGGAGTAGCAGAATAACCTGAGGGGTCCGGTAAATTCATCTGCCATTTCTGGAAACAAGCTTTTTATTTGTTTTCATGGAATTGGCTAAATTGGCTGCTTATGTCTGAATCTGACTTTCGTACTACAGGACAAATAAAATATGTGAGTACTAATTAGAGGGTGTCCAGAATTTTGCACCCTGTTATCTTCTGATATGGTAACTTGATCTCATGTACATTTAATTCTATTAAAACAGACATTGGTTATAAAACAGACATTGGTTATACAAATTAGCACCAGACTTTGACTATAAATATTTTCTGTCTTACTCAACATAAATTAAAAAAGGGTATGTTTCTCATTTTCTATTTAAGTTGTGGGTGTGCTTTATTGATACAGAAGTGTTGTGGAATTTTGCGTATGTCTGTAAATGTGCCTCTGCCTGAAGTCCCCGCTCTCTAGTACCCAGCTCTTGTGCTCGGACACAATTGCGTGCTGGAGTATAGGTTTGCTGAATGAGCGTTGTACGGCAAATCAACCGTGCTGTTGTGCTGGAGATTAATATTGAAAAAAAACAAGGAGCAAGAATGCCTAGGCGAGAGTACTAAATGTCAGGAGAGAGTCAGTGGCGTTTTGTAGCTAGTAGGAGGAAAAATATTTTAGCAGTTTTGCGCTAACATGCTAACCTTTACTTTCTGGATGTTTAGGTAAGAAAAAGCTTAGAGGAGACTGTAGTGCCTTTCTTCCAAAGTGCAGGATTTTCTCTCCGCATCAGTTTTAGATGGTATCTGTGATCAAAGGGACATACACTGTTCATATGCTTCCTCTGTACTTCAGAACGAGGGGTGACCTGGAGGGTGTATAAGTGCCCTTGTGTGGTTGCCTGGAAACTTTGGCCCACACTAGTGTCAACTTTCTTTCATGGTTATAAAGGAAGACTGAGCCTCACAGAGAGCTTTAGTCTTAGAGAAAAAAGGTCCTTGTGTGTTTTAAAACAAGTGTCTCACCAGGAGATAATGGTAGAGCAGTGGGTTATAAATGATGTATTTTGTTCACTTCGCCTTGATAATGGCACGAGGGAAAAAAAGTTCATCGCTCTCTTATCAAAATACTGTGACATTTCTCCTTCAACTGTAAAATTTCCTATCACATTCCTGTGCTGCAACAGCAACTAAATTTACTCGATTGTAGAGACTACATAATCTCTCATCAAAAGGTGTCTTTTTTATTCTTTCTTTTCTCCCGACTTATACTTCAGGAGAAGCACCAAGGTTGCTAAAATCACTGTTTTTACAATGAAATAAATTTGCTTTTAAGGAGTTTATCCATTAGGTAGTGACTACTGTGCTATGCCATGCAGGCTCTTTCCCTATCTTGGCCAAAGGCAGTACGCTGTTTTCTGTTGTCCGGTCTTTTGATGCTGATCGCGTTCATTCTTGATGATGTATTTTTAATGATGCAAATCATAGATGAAGGTGACTGCTAATTGTTGAAGACCAAAAGCACTGAAAAACGGCCGAGCTTCTCTCGAGTGATGACTTATTTTCAGTAAGTACAGATTGCTATTTGATACGAGGGATGCCATTTTTGTTTCCACAAACAAACATCTTTCTGTAGCATTTCCAGCTTACAAAAGCGCAGATGTATATGTTCTCCTCAGGACCCATTTAAGTTTTGGTTTGCTATCTGCCCAAAGTATGGCTCTCAAACTGCATGTCTCCACGGTCGCAAGGTTGCGGTTCCCTCAGATGGGAGTGGGTGTGCAAACGCAGCCGTGCTGCTCAGGGCCTGGCTCCTAAATGCCTCCTCAAAGCTGTCTGAAGTATGTGGGAAGTGACACCAGCGAGTTTTGGGTAAGTTATGCCTTTGTCCAGTACAGAGGAGTAGTATACTACTACTACTACTACATGTAACAGACCGTAATTCGTCTGCAAAAGTAGGTGTGAAACAAAGATGTAATCACTTGTAAAGCTATGGAAAACTGTTATCAAAGGGACTTTCCTATTTTCGTGACTGTAATGGAAAACATCATAAAATAAAGTGTTTAAATCCAAAGTGTATGTCTATTTACATTTTGAGTGTTATTACTATAATAATACTAAGGGTACTGAAGAATCAGTAATGAAATTTTCAGCTCTGTAAATGGGATTCCCATAGTGAAAGTTAAACAATGCAGTTTTTCCACAATATTTTGCCCATACTAATTTCTAATACAGAGGTATTAAAGAATACTCTAGAACTACAGCATATTGCTATAAGTAACTAAAATGTTTACAAAGAGAAATACTGTTGCTAAAATGTAGAGGTAAATCTCAAGATGGAAACACATCTAAGAGAAAATAACAGCTTAGTGTGCACATAGAGGGTAGCCCAGAGTCCAAATTGCAGGCCCAAAAATACTTTGTTTCTTCCAACAGAGAAAATATGGAAGAACCGTTATAATGCTAATATCATGATTGATTCTTTGCAACGGATCCTGCTCATAGTTATCAAGTTCTCAGAATTAATCTCCAGAGACATCTAGAGGTTATGTGGCATTCCCTGCAGGACTTGGAGCTGTGTACTTCAGGAGCAGACTTCTAACAATAAGTTAAAAAACCTCACATTAATTATGTGAAACTGCCCCAGTACCAGATGACGATGTGGATGAAATCCCTATGTATGTGTAACTGTGTTCTGTGCCTGACATGCAAATGTTCTGTTTCAACCAACTGTGCCTTTTTTTGTGTTTTAGAGAAGAGTTTGCAATCTACTGGCTCATCCTTTGGGAGAAATTATGAGTGAAGTAATACAGGGATACCAATGTTTTATGATATATATGATGATTGGGGCTGAAACTGGGGATAAGTGAGAGTTCATTTGATGTTACATACTTCTCTTTCATAGTCACATGGTGATGAACTGGAAGATACGTTGTCTTTAATCATAGTCTTTTGAAACACAAGCTCATAGATGGAGTGTGTGAAATGCATGGCATTGTTTTCATATTTTTCAAGAGAAGGCACAACCATCTGTTGTATTTGAGAAACTGCAAAGGATGTTTTTATGCAAACTGCACTTTTATTAACAGTACAACTCAAGCTCTAGGTTTAAATTTTTACATTTTTATTAGTTGAAACTGTGAGATTACATAGTAATTGAATTTTTATTTGCATTGGAATGGTCAGTGAAAACAGTCAGCATACTCAAGAAATCTCCCATGCCTTTGCACAAATAGTCTTTGTTTCACATGGCTAGGGTCACCAGTGCAGTGTATTCACATATTAATCAATAAATGTATGCTTTAAATATTAATCTGTAAATACATGCTGAGGTCAGCCGGGAATTCTGTACACATGGCATCGTGCTAAGTTAAAGCAAAATTACGAGTGAGGAAAAGAGGCCTGCCATAAGTGGTCTGGTTTACCTACAGTCCTAAGATACGGCACAAAAATCTGCAAGTCAGTTTTCACTTGAAAATGAAACAAAAAAACCCCTAGTAATGAATTTACACTTCCTGCAGTTGGGCAAGGTAACTTAACCACTACAGTTTCAATATTTGATTGCCATCTCCAGGCTAGATAGCATGAGCTGCTGGGGGCAAGGAGGGAATCTGAAATAATCACATTCTGGAATCTTGAAAACATGAGCCTCGCATAAAAAAATATTCATTGTGCTTTCTGAAGGCATGTCATAAACAGCAGAACGGACAGATCTTAACATCAACATCAAGAAACTGTGGTAGGTGCAGCAGCCTTGTATTCTCACCGTGTGATATTTCCTGACTGTACAAGTTACTTGAGGGATCTTTGATTCCAGTTGCCAAATTTAACACAGGGACTAAATCTAAGTAAACTGTCACACTTGTGATGGCACAGTGGCCTTAAACGTGGTTCAAGGCTTTGGCAAACAAACCAAAATTTGTAATACAATAGACCAAATATTGGAAAAATTTTGTGCATAGCAGAATGAGAAAAGAAAAGCAGGTGTCACCAAGAGGCAAGAGGTACTTTTGCACCTTTGCTTGAACAGATATACCTAGACAGAGTAGGTGCAGGTTGATCAGTATGTTGCTTGATTGCCTTTGGTATTTCACATGGTTGAGACAAAAAAAGGATAGTCTACATGACAGTCTGACCTGGGTCTGGTGAACCCACTGCACGTTCGTACCAGGGTAGCTGTGAACGATACCCCTTCACTTGGCAATGTGAGCTATAGGAAAGATTGTGCCAATCTTTTGAAGACTACAGAGCGTCCTCATTTGTTTGGGGGTTCAACACAAAGTGGCAACTTAAAGGTAGAATTTGCTTGATTATTTGTCCCAAGAATGTGAAAGACATGCGCTTCTTAGAAAACACATTTCTTGGTTTTCATAGCAAGGTATTGAATAACTGCTTTGGTGTGTTTTACAGAAATTACTTGCTTTAGGGCTTATATTATGTTTTTTCAGTAGTCTGTAAAAAGCATACAATGGCTGCAGACTGTGCTAGGGACACTTAAGATAAAGAGATGAAAGGAAGGAAGATGACAAATCTTGCCAGGCAAATAGAATTATTTTTTTTTCTGAGAATACTATAAAATTCATGAGTGAATATTAAAAAATACAGATTATTTTGATTTAGATCTGGAATCTTTAGATTTTAGTCAAATATCGATCAACTGTCACACAGAATTTTATTCTCCAGACACATCCATTTTAACTGCTTGGACATGAATGCTGCCAGACAGTCAAAACATAAAATCATAGAATCATAGAATGGTTTGGGTTGGAAGGGATCTTAAAGATCATCTGGTTCCAACCCCCCTGCCATGAGCAGGGACATCTTCCACTAGACCAGGTTGCCCAGAGCTCCATCCAACCTGGCCTTGAACACTGTCAGGGAGGGGGCATCCACAGCTTCTCTGGGCAACCTGTTCCAGTGTTTCACCACCCTCATGGTGAAGAATTTCTTCCTAATATCTAATCTAAATCTGCCCTCTTTTAGTTTAGAGCCATTCCCC
>Ga0065711_1004426_pt1 | contig 34651 bp, 24 predicted proteins | sample Hoacrofraction12_FD_59098 | JGI IMG/M metagenome (GOLD analysis project Ga0065711, IMG submission 59098) | Hoatzin crop microbial communities from Cojedes, Venezuela - Epithelial fraction 12 v2 (version 2) | ecosystem: Host-associated > Birds > Digestive system > Esophagus > Crop | place... | reverse complement strand
CCCAGGGAGGTTGTGGAGTCTCCTTCTCTGGAGATATTCCAGCCCCGCCTGGACAAGGTCCTCTACAGCCTACTGTAGGTGACCCTGCTTCGGCAGGAGGCTTGGACTAGATGACCCACAGAGGTCCCTTCCAACCCCTACCATTCTGTGATAAGCAAATAGGATGTCTAGGCTTTAGCGAGTTTTCCTTGTTTTCTTTGCTTTAAATCAGTTCTTGATTGCAGGTAGATTGGAAGGCTGGCTCTAGGCTGGCCTAGAAATAGCTTATTTTGAGTAGGTAAAGCCATTAATAAGTTCACTTTTCCATCATACTTGCAGTGGAGTGCTATGGAGTTAAAGCCATCTATCTTGTTCAGAAAGTTGGTTGCAACAGCTAAGCTGTGGTATGTTATGTGTTATGTTTTGTTGCTCTTAAGTCTTGGTGACATCAGTGAAGATACTTCTTTCGTTGAAGTCTGTCGTGTTGCAGACGTGTAAATTGTGTGGCCTGAAGCTCTGTAGTGAAAGGGCTGGCAAAGAGGAAATTCTTTTCTTTAGTACTGTTGCAGTAAACTGCATTGTGTTTCGTTACTTTCTACCTCACAGGGTAAACATAAATATTAGTAAGTGAATAAAAGTGGTGAAATAAAGCTTTGAAGAGTTATAGCATCACTTACATGATGTGCTTTTAAGGAATGAAGACAGGAACAGATTTTAGTCTTAAAGCTTTGTCTCCTAGTGTGCCTGTATCCAATATGGAATTGCTCATTGCAGTTTTGTGATAGAGACAATGATCAGCTTTTCGATGTGAGGATGGTATCCAACCATAGGCATCTCCAAACATGCTCATCCAAAAACCTAGCACATTTATTTAAAGTACAATAAACTCTATTTCAGAGAGAGTAGCGTGAGGATGGCAACAGGGGACTTAAAGGACAGAGGAAAAATCAAACTGGTCTGTGGGATCCAAATGCTGTGTTTTGCAGCAGTGAAATGGAAAGGAGTATGTTAGTAAATATAGTTCTAGTGGGTAAAAATAACTTTCAGTATTGATCACTGTTTCCCCTAAAGCTTAACAAAAACAATCTTTGGGAGACTATTACTTGTTATTACTATTGTTGAATTTTTTTTCATACTGAAGAACCCCCTAGATAGAAAGTTTAGGAAGAACACGAATCCTGTGGTATTTCAGGGGTGAAAAAACATGTTGGTGAAGGTGCCTTGCTCTGATTCAGACTTTGAGCCTGGTTCTGAGCTTGTGCAACCAAAGCTGAGTATTTTTAGGTGCCAGTTTTGTAGGATTTTTTTTTTTGTTTTCCCCTCTGAGGAAGAATTAAAGCAAGGGTTGCAGTGTCTCGGTATGGGTTCAGAGGCGTGATGTCAAATCTTGTCCTGGGCTGAAGCTGATGGTTTCTCTCTGTCAGCCCTGTTGTGAACGGCTGTCAAGTCGTTGGGGTTGGAGCTTTGAGGGTGGGGGGTGAGGCTGCTGGGCGCAGAGAGCTCTCCTGTGCCGCTCCACACGGCATGAGTGGGTTGGTGGTGGCAGGACGGGCTGTCTGCCCCAGGCAAAGCGTACCGGATCGTACCGAGCCAGCAACCCGAGCGATTTGCTGTAAACTGCCGTCAGTGCCGTGACTGTGCGGTGAAGGCACCTGCGTGGCTGAAGTGCGTCTAGAGGTGAATCTGCCACTTGGAGAGCAGTTCTGTTTTAATGTGCGGATGTGCTAAGGCAGCAGCGTTACATACAGTTAGCATTTAGATACTTCTAAGTCTGTTACGCTGTTAGTTGAAGAAACAGGACTGTCTGAGCTGTATTTGTTTGAAATTTTGTAGTCCGTGAGAAAGGTTTGGATATGCTTTTTAAGGAATTAGTGGGTAATAACTCTTTGACAGGCACTCCTTTTTATTCCCTTGGCAGCATGTTTTGTTTGCTATCATCATGGTTTTTTCTAACGCTCAGTTATATTGTGTGAGGTCTTTTTATCTCCCCTACTTCAGAACAAAGTACAAATTAAAGTACGGTGTATGTTTTTCAAAACCGTAAGAAAAGGTGTATTGGTATACCAGTCACCAAATCTGTCTTTAAAAACACTTTTTCAGGTTTAACAAAGCCATTTAATTAGACCAAATTTCATGTAGAAGTCTTCAGAGTTTGTTTAAACAGAACTGTTTCAGGAGTTAACATTTTTGTTTTCCATAACTTCGTATTCAGCAGAAATTTTTGTTCCCTGATTTTAAAAATTGCTTTGCTTATCTGTCTCTTGAAGCTCTGCTGTTTGAGTGACAGTAATACTATTAAGACTTTTCTGTTTGAAAGCTGCGTTATGCTTGAAGGCTTTTTGTAGTAAAGTGAGTACTAACACCTATTGTCAGATTTTCCTTGGGAACTCTTTGTGTGCTTACTAGCAGTGTTACAAAACCTGAGACTATGAATTACTCATCTGCACTGTTTAATGGGCTGTGGAGCCAAAAGATGTTTTGAATGTTGGTTGTTGCGTGTCCTTCTTCACTACTTTTTCTGAAAATTAGGCCCTCCTTACCCATTCATTACTCTCGCCACTGTGGACTAGGGTGGCTTCTCTACAAGCTATTTAATCCCATTTTAGAAGGGTGTCAGGGTTTGTTTTACGTGAAGGGTGTGGTGGGGAACTGTGAGTTGGTCAGCTTCAGCTGGTTGGCTGTGTAAGGAACGCATCCCCGGCAGATTTGTCGATGGTCCTGCGTTAGGAGGGGTGGTTGGCTTGCCAGCAGCGGAGCAGCAGTCTCTGCGGATGCCGAGAAGCTGGAGGGCTGGCCTAGGTGAAACGTGGTGGAGCTGAGTTAGAAGTGCTCAAGTCCTGTACCTGGGGCAGAATCCTAACGCTGCGCATCGATGCGGGCAGGGAGCTGCCTGGCTGAGGAGCGGCGCTGGTGGAAAGGCAGGGCCGGGCAGTGGGCCACCGGCGTGCGCACGCTGTGTGACCACGGCGCGCTGCAGACTGGGCTGTGTTGGGAGGAGGGCGGCTGCCAGGTGGGCAAGTTGTGATGCTCCTTCACTTGTCAGTGGTGAGGGTGCTCGTTCCTGTTACTCTGCTTTTTCCAGATTTCTCAGAGGTGTTGAGAAACTGGAGGATAGTCTGTCAGTGGGCTGCCAGGGTGGCTAAAAGCTTAGACTGTAGCTATTCTGAGGAGAGGGTGAGGGAACTAACTGCTCTTCCTACTTCTGGCAGAAGAGGGGTGGTACATCACTGAACCAGGTTATCTAGAGGTGTTGTAGAAACTGCAGGTTTTCAGGAGTTGAAAAAGTCACAGCTGACCTATCTAGTGTTGGAGGTAATCATCTTCAAGTAGGAGTCGGACAGGTAACCTCACCAAGTCCTTCCTAACAGAACTTCTGTGGTATTCCTGCGTACTGTGGTGTTAACTGTTAGAAGACAAACTCTAGGGACATCAGTTGATAGCACAGTAGTGAAACAGATTTTATTTTAGTTGAACGACCTACTCAGCACTGTGAGGCTCTCCAAGACACATTTTAATGGTGAAGTGACAGATTTATTCAGTTTGTAGTAACTCAAGCAGATCACACCAGATATTTGATTGCATGCTTGTCTTAATTCTAATAGAATTCAGTTGGGAGCCTGATAGTTTGATTTAATGTTGTTTCATCTGCTACAGGAGATTCCCCAAGCTGCTCTCCCAGTCACTGATTTGTTATGTTCTAATTCTGCAGGAATTGCATTATTTGCATTTCTGCAAGATCTTAATATTTAAGAGGGTGTAATTTATTAAGTATCATTTACGTATTTTTAAAGATTTGCTTTCATTCACCTGTTTTTAAACAATGCTCTGTAGAATTAAAGAGGAAGAAGTCCTGTTCCTGAGAGAACGTACCAAGTGTGTAGCACAGAATCTCTGGGTGCAGGACTGCCACGTGTGCCAGACGGCATGGCAGTCGCGTTACCGAACCCCTGGCTGGTTCTCCTGTTGGTGGTGGTGGTGATGCCTGGCCTCCCGTGAGGCAGGATGGTCACTGGTGATGATAGTGGGGAGGGCTGCCCCAGAAAACCAAAGGAGGAGAGGGAATAGCAAAGTCTTTTTTTTTATTTTTTTTTTTATTTTTTTTTTTTTTTCTGTTGATAACAAATACTCTTTCCAGCAGCCAGGTGTGCGGGAATGGCTAGAGGAGAACTGTAGCCCCTGGAATAGGCAAAGCAAGGTTGTGTAAATCTGTGATGGAGCTGAGCTTCAATTTCAGGTTGATACTCTGCTGTGTCATCTTCTCTCCCCTCAAATTTTGGAAGGTGGAGGCAAGAATGCTGCGGTGGGGGAGAACAGTGAAAGGACAGCAAAACTTCCAGGCTCCTGGTTCCACTAGAGACTAGTAGTTAATCTGCTGGGAGACTGCAGTTTGCTTGGTTTATGCTCAGCTTACACAGATGGAGAACTCATGACTTAACTTTCCCAAGCAAACGGCTGTGGTGATTTTGGATCTCATCCTGGTGAAGGCCACCACTCGCCCTCTTTGCTGGGCACACCGAAGGCAGCCTGTGCCAACTTGGAGTCTTAGCATGAGGCGGTTTTGTCATGGTTTAACTGCGTAGACTGCACTGGAGGGTCTGAAGCACGCACATACCCGGTGTAGCTGCTGGCCTCTGGCTCCAGGAGCGGGGCAGCGAGCGGGGAAGCACGCGGAATCATCCCATCGTCTGCCAGGCTGGCTCCTCTTGTCGCTGGTCGGTTCGTGTCGGGTGTTCTGCAGGCTGCGCTGAGATAATGCATTGACAGTAGCATCAGTTGGAATACTGCAGTTCTACTGGCCGTGTATATGGGTATTCATGAATAATCTTTAAAAGTTACAGGTTAGTGCTACCTTGTAGCAGTAGATGCGTTTCGCTGAGTTAACTAACAAAATTATGTGTGAAAAAAAATCTTTGTAAACTGATACATTTATTGTGATCTTTATTTCACTTGAAATGATTCTGTAGCAATGGTGACTCCTGTCCTGCAAGAATAAAATGACGTGATACCTGTTTAGGGAGTCCGTGGTTTTCCAGGGGTTGGTCTCTCTCTTGCTCCTAACTAGCTGAAGTTCTAAAGAAAGCAAGCGGGTGAGAATTGCTGGGTAGACAGGAATGATGAAATTAGCTATCCTTTTGATTTCAACTGGTTCCTTATAATACTTTAAAGGACTTCATTTTGCATTTGTTAACTGATCTTGCATAAATTTCTCTTACGACAGCTTTTGATGGGTTTGGCGTCTACCAGCCCTAATTTGTTGCTCAGGTTATTTTGTGTAGTTTGGATGTTTGACTTTTTCCCAGTCTGATAGAAGGTGTGTGCTGTTGTCTGAGCAAAGGGTTCTTTTCATCTGTTTGTTCTGCCTTGCATTCACTGGAGCTGTAAGATTCCTGTCAGTTAGGAACCCCACGATATACTAAATAATGGAGAACACATCTTCTCCTGTCACTAAGCTGGAAGCAAGCATCCTGCTGTCCTCTGAAACACATTAAAGCCCCAACTCTTTTATCTGGGTCTCCTGTAGAACACCAGGAAAACAGTAGGAGAAAAGGATGACTGCCTTTGTGTGTGCTTCTGTATACTGACACCCAAATAAACAAACTCTTAAATTTTCCTCTTGCAGGAACATCATTTGCAACGGGCTATCTCAGCGCAACAAGTTTTCAGAGAAAAGAAAGAGAGCATGGTTATCCCAGTCCCCGAAGCGGAGAGCAATGTCAACTATTACAATCGTTTGTATAAAGGAGAGTTTAAGCAACCAAAGCAGTTCATTCACATTCAGCGTAAGTTAACAAATGTTGATTTTGTCTGTCTGTCCTGTCCCCCACCCCCCGTTTTATTTAAGTTGAGTAGTCCTCAAACAATCTTGAGGACTAAGTTGCTAGAATATACAGAAAGTGGGAGGACTCAGAAATCCAAGGGGGATTTATATAGGTAAATTCCAGTATCTCTTCTCAACTTGTGGAACAATTGAAGGTTGAAGGTGAACGTGAGGTTTTTCCTGCTGTATTTGTTTATGGGCTCTGTGCTCATACTGCATATCCATGTACAGTAGCTGACAAGCCTTATCCTGTCTTGTCAGTCATCCAGTATTGTTGATCGAGCCATTCATATCCCCCCCCACCCTTCCCAGTTGTGAAGAATATCTGAACTAGCGTAGCTGCCTCCTAGTTGCTTATGCTGATGCAGGGAGTGGAAGAGGGGTTGTCTTGCCTGCCAAATGAGTCTGGAATGCCTGTTAGCTCGGAAGTTCTATATAAATGGAGATCAATAAAATGGAAGAGTGTTTGTAATGAAATCAGCCTTCATTCTGCTGATTGTAACAGAGTTCTTGAAGATTCGGTTTCACCTGTGCTAGCGGTGGAGTTCAAGCTATTCACTATAGCATGGATGAATTCCGGGCAATGGGTAACAGTTATTTTTCTCTTGAGTTTTGCTAAAACTGTATAGAGTTCCATTTCTGCAGGGAACTCTGGGCTTATTTTATAGACAAAAAGGAAGTAGTCTTTTGTATGAGTTTACCTCCCTATGTCTTAAATGGTCTAATTGATGAGTCTAAAGTTGTAGTTAATTATAGTGGTCTCTGGAGTAATTTTAACATTTGTTCCGGTTGATGTTGTATTGACAAGTGACATACATTTATAGTTCAGTTGTTCCTTGGCACACAAACCGTGTTTGTCCTTTGCAGCATGTGGTTCTAGGGGGTTATTTTGTGACGTGGACTTCTCCCAGGAGTTATCTTCAGAGCAAAACCTCAGATTCCGTTATCACGGTGGCTTGTCAGTCCTTATAGTGCAGCACAAATTCAGTCCTGGGTCTCGGCAGAGAATACTTCCCTCATCACCGGTTCACGGGTTTATTTTTTTAGTTGTGTTGGGAAGACTGTTGACAGGGGTGTGCTAAAGCACCTTGAGCAGAGCTGTGGTCCTCAGTTGTTAGTTTGGGGGGTTGTGCAGACAGTATGGATTTTACTGCACTGCCTCTTGCCAGGCAGAGTGTGTTGATAATCTGCTCCTCTCACGCTTTTTTTCCAACTGTTGTTTTGCATGTAGATTTGAGCAGAGGAAGCATTTTGTTTGTGTGTCTGCTGCTTGTAGACATAACTGAAATGGAAGTTAGGCGAAGATTCTTAAGCCCAGACCCAGCTGTGTATTGAGATCCTTGTATCATTTCTTACCCATGTGGTTGAAGTCTCCTGTTTTTTTGATGTATTTACAAAATAGGAGATATTTGGAAATAAAGTGCTCGGGATCCTCTGTGGCACAGTAGAGATCATCCTGGTAATGTGAGAAATGAGCTAAAGGAATGTAATTGTTTCTCTCCTTAACAGAAGAAACAAACCTGCAAGCAAGGCAGGTTGGACTAACTGAAATCAAGCTGCTGAATGAGGAATGTATTTTATTCTTTTCTTTGTTGGACATTGCCAGAAACACTGTAAATATTGCTGATAAACATGTCTTAAAGTGTTACATTTCCTATGCCAAAATGTTCTTTGTCTTGTTGAGATTCACAGTCTTTCTGGACAGAATTACAGAAGGTATTTGAGCTGAAGATAAACATCAGACACTGCTCCAAGATAATTTTTCCCACATATTCTGGTTGGAGTAGGTGTGATGCAAGGCAGCTTTATGCTACATAAACTGCTTAGAAATTCTTTTTTAATGCTAGAAGCACAAAGAGCAACAATACTTACTTTGGCCAGGGAAGTTATGTAAACTGATAGATGCCAAGAGGCCACGTACTGTAATCTGTACTTACTGGTGGTTATTTGTAGCAAATTATCTTTTGCTGTTCATCTGGCAGCCAAGGATTTTAGTATTTTTAACTTTGCCGGTGTAATTCTTTGCTTGGAACCACCAGGCTAAATAAAAGTTAATTTCTTTGAGGCATGGAATTAATGGCATTCATGAATAAGCATGGTTGCAGGTATTAGTTGACCTAGGTAGCACCAACTCAGGTGACTTTGAACTGAGTATAAAACAAAAGCCTTGAACTATTATAATTATTCCAATATGCTTAAGAATTTTCCAAGCATGTTTGTGGTTTCAGTAACATGGAAGTGTATTGTAAGTTATTAATACGCATCAAAGGTAATAAGTTAATACACTTGTGCCTAGGCTAGAATTATAGCTAAGTGGATGTAAGAAAATTAGTGTCGCTAACAGAAACAGTAAAAATGGACAAAAAATTAATTGTTTTTATATATATATACATATTTTAGCTATGTGTAAAATACCAAACTAATGCTTTATCCTAAGTAAAGCAGCCAGATAGGTCAAATACAGGTCAAAGAACCTTCATTAAGTTGTGTGGGATGAACTCTAGTCACTCTTTTTAAATTAAAAAAAAAAAACCAAAACGAAGCATGCATTTCACATAATTGAGAGTTGCCTATTTTTTATTCATTGTGTGTTCCCCGTGTTTAGAGGATGCTGTAGCGGGATCGGTTCGGGCTGTGTTTGCAGCCTGCGTATGGTATTTGCATGATTCCTCCCCAACCGAGGTACGTGGGAGCGGGTGGGGTGTGCTGGAAGCTCTGTTCCAGGCAGGTCCTACAGGCTTGCCGTTGAGCTGGTGTTTTGCTGCTTTGTTACCACTTTGGATAGAATTACCATGATGTGGTTCTTCATTTGCTCCTGGTAAACACAGATGTGTCTGCTGCCATCAGGATGAACGCTGCCCATTCCTTTCTTCCTGCCAGCACCTTTCTGGTGGCAGTTGTGTTCGCGGGTGAGCTCACTCAGGGAAGGCATCTGGCAGAAAGCTTATCTTTCCTTTGGTGGTTTGGTGAGCCTCCATATTTATCCGTTTTCTGTCTGGCCTCATTGCATGATTGCTGGTGTTGGCACAAGCGAGGTGGTAGGAAGGTGGCTTGCTGGTGAGGGAAGCTGGTGGAACTGCTTGTTTCAGTGGTATCTCACACCTGTGTCAGCTGAAAATGACTGTGGAACCACAGCCTTAATTTAGTTAGCTAAATGAAATGAATTTAGTTAAGTTAAACCCAATTGAATGTAACTTTAAAAAAAAAAATGCATTTCTGTAAGTTAGTGCAAACTTGGTTCCTAGGGGAGCTCAGGTAAACAAAAGCAAATCCCTTGGACAGGTACCGCCATCGGGAGCGGTGAGAGTGGCAGAGGGTGTCACTGGGATGTTGGTTTTGCAACAGTAATTAGCAAGCCAACAAGTTGTGAGCGTTCGTACGAGGAAAGGTAGGATCGCCGGGGCCCTGTCCGACAGCGCACTGCAGAAACACGCCGTGTGGAGAAGCGCAGAAGTTTTGGAGTAGGAAAGCTAGGTTCATCAGTCAGTCACAGGAATCTCTCGGGAATTACCAGGAGGAAGGGATATAGGTGATCCATTTTTTAACTACATAAACTGGCAGATTTGTTCTTAAAATGCTAACTAGCAGCAGGTCATCTGAAGCACAGGGCTTTCTGTGGCCGGGTCTGGGTCTTCACTAGTTCTTGCAGGCGTGGATGAACAGTTCTTCTGTTGCCATGGCAGGGGCAAACACAGAGCATGGTGATGGATAGTTACATCACCCAGCACAGAAACCACCCGTGTCTTGTGGTGGCTTTTGAAGCCAGCAAGCTGCCGTACTAGAGGCCAACTCCCGGCTGAAAAATGGCTTGTTCTGGAACCAGTACAGTTCACCCAGCGCTTGGGAAAAGAAGAAAACTGATGATTAAGGATGTCACTGAAGGTATGTTTCAAAGAGCGGTGATAGACTTCAGGGAAAGAGGACACTTCCATGAGTGTCCCAGAGCTGTGGCAAGCCAGTTTAGGGTTGATTAACTCTGTCTGGTTGCACGCAGCAGTTAAAGGACGACTGATAGCCGTGTGTTTCCTGAGACTCACAGACCTCCACAGGCTGCTGAGACTTTGTGGCCTTCCTGTCTGCATCGAAACGGGAGGTGGAATGCAAGTTCTGCTTCCATTGCTTCAGTGTCGTTAACCTGCGGCCTCCGTGTCAACCCCCGTGCTTTGAAAGTGAGCTGTATGGGTAACTACAGGTCGTGACAAACAGTGTGAGAAACGCTGCTAGCAAAATTAAAGCATTGCTAGAAGGTGTGAAAAGCAGGGTATGTGACAAGGGCTACTGTTGTTAGCACAGTACAAATGTCTTTGTTGTAGAAGAAAATGAGACTAGACTTAGTCGATGTAACTTGTTCCTGGCAACTACGTGTTGGATACCTTTTGTCTTGTCACTTTGATTATTTGTCAAAATATTTTTGTAGAGCTGAAATTCAGGATGTAGTTTTGTTTCGTTTTATTGGTGGTTTTTTTTAGAATGAGAATTTTTTTCCAGTTTTTCAGCACTTAGTTTGTTATTCCTGAATTCTCAAAATGACTGCTAATTTTTATTGGAAAATGATTAGTCCTGTGTATGAAGGTGGGTGGACCTGAGATGTTACTTAGCCTGTGGTTCACAGGAGCAGATGAACCAACGTAACCACCAGAAGGGGAGGTTCCACTTCTCTTCCCTGTTTGTCTTCTGGTCGCATACGCCCCTCTGTGTCTTGAGCTGGTCCTGGTGCTTTAGGGTCGCGTTAGAAGCTGGCAGTGCGGCAATCTGCCTTCTCTGTGTGAGATGGAGAGGTCGCCTTCTTACCACTGATGTTCATAGTGTGTTCCTGAGGATGGTTGGTTGTTTAAGTTGCTTGTCGATGAAACAGTTGGGCTTTTTCTTTTCAGCTTGCTAGTCTTAGTGCCTCCTGCTAGTTGCATCTCACTCGAGCCTGTCTGATTTTGTTCAGGTAGGTGTATGGTTCAAGAACTTTCCATGATGACTCTTTCCTCTTTGTGGAAATGAAGGCAAGCTTACTGGGACTGCGTACCAGTTACGGATCAACAGTGTCATGCCTTCCTGCCAGAGAGGTCCTCCGGCTCAGTGGTATTCTGGTTTAGAAATACTGGCTTGAAATACTGTGTTCACAGGGGATTATGCAGTTACCTACTGACAGGCAATAGGTTGACATCTTTTTGGGTGCCAGATCAACATCTGTCTGAGGGTAAACAAGCAGTGCCTCTTCTGGACGTTAATGGATTTCTGTGCATTCTCACATCACCTGTGAGAACGTGGTTAAACACCAGGGTCTTGGAGTAGAGACCTGCTTGATTGTTAGGAGAGCTCTTCCAAAATGACGGGAGTATCTGGTCTAGAAAATTTTGGCCACCTCCCTTGTGCAGAGTTGTGTGAATGTGATTTCACAGTGTGCGTTAGGACTGGAGTAGTTTGTAGGCTCTGGGGATGGCCTTGGGGCGGAGGAAACTTTTGCAATTTCCTTTCTGGTGCAAGTGGCAGTTTATGCTTAAGAGGTCGTTGAATTACAGATTGTAGCAGAGGGAAGTGCAATATCGGGCATCATTCTGTAGGAGCAAAAATATGGACTGCCAAGGTTGGACTTGGCTGAGAGGGCTCTGAAGAGTTTTGAAACTCCGGTGAGTAACAGATGGAGTCAGACCTACTCGGTCCCCATTTGGACGGTGGTCAGCGCTGTGTGAGAGAAGCTTCTTCCGACGTTGGGCAGTGGGGTGGAGTTAAGCAGAGTGAGGGGTGCAGCTCGGGTGGGACAATTCACCCCCTTTCAGTGTATGGCTGGTGGGATGTGCTGTTGGTGCCACCTCTCTGTGCTCCACTCGGGACCACACAGGAGAAGGTGGAGCCAAGCTTCCAGGAGCTAAAGGTGGTGTGTAGCAGGCTGGCTTCATCCAGTCCAGCACTGATGCTTGGCAGCCAGCGCGTCGGTACGGCTCGTCACTGCCTGTTCAGCTCTTCGAACAGCTTCGCGTGGCAGTCACCCCAGCTGCTGCAACAGTCTCTCACTTCTCTCCAGTGTGTGGTCCTGCCTCTGGTGATGTTTGTAATGCAGTTTTACAGAACTATGAATTTAGAGAAGAAAAAAAAAAAAAAGAAAAATCTGGGTGAGTTTTTGTCTCAGAACTTTTGATTTCTACAGACTGCTACGAAAGAAGCAGGATCCAATGTAGTAAGCTGTGGTTTAATAGTTGTTAATTGTTAGAGGGAGTGCTGTGGGTCACGTCCCCAGTGACAGTGTCGACAAGTAGTCTTGGTTTTGGCCAGGAGAGGGTTAATTTTCTTCCTGGTAGCTAGTATAGTGCTGTGTTTTGGATTTAGTATCAGCATGCTGTTGATAACAGACCGATGTTTTAGTTGTTGCTGGGTGATGTTTATAGGAAGTCAAGGACTTTTCCAGCTTCCCTGGCTCTGTGGGGCAAGGAGGTGCACGCAAAGCTGGGAGGGAGCCTGGCTGGGACCGCTGACCGCCACGGGCCAGAGGGATAGTCCATGCCACGAGACGTCATCGTGCTCGGGGTATAAACTGCGGGGGGGGCTGAGGGGGGCAGGTCGCTGCTCGGGGACAGGTTGGACGTCGTTCAGTGGGTGGTCAGCAGTTGCATTGTGCATCACTTGGTTTGTGTATTCTGGTATGATTACTCTTTCTTCCTTTGCTGTCTTTATGTCAGCCCACAAGTTTTGCTCTTCTTTTTCTCCATGCTCCTCCTCATCCCACCCGGGATGGTGTGAGCGAGCGGCTGCGTGGTGCTGAGTTGCCGACTGGGGTTAAACCACAACTCAAATGCCATGCAACCTGTATTACTGAGTTAATATCAATTATTCCACTTAATACATAGTTACAGCCCATTATTATTAACTACTTCTTGAAATAAATTTCTACAGTATGCTTACAGTGTGTGTGTTAGGCCGGAGGAGCCATCTGACCGAGTGGTGTTGTCAGAGTTAGTGCAGCTGAGCACTGTCTCTGCTGAGAGGCCGCAGTTTGCGGCTCCGAATGGCGTGGGACTGCTAATTGGCACTTCTCAGCTGTGTGTGACTGAGTTTCCCTGCACAGCCAAAGGGATTAAATGCTGGTAGTGGTTTAGCTAATCTGTTGCGTTGGAATACAGAAAGAATGGTCTTGGGCTAGTCTGAGACATACTTACCGCCTGTTCCTTGACTGTTCAGACCGTGGGAGAGCAGATACTATCATTAAAGATTATTTTTTTGGAGCATTTTTCTTTTGCTCCTGGTCTTCCAAGTTTTTAAGGTCCGTTCAAAGCGCACTGGGAAGCTCCGTAGCAGAGGTTTTTACTAAATTCACACTTAGATTATAGCCATGAGTTAAGAGCATAACGAGAAGATGGTGCTGTTTGTCTAACAGGAATAGAATATATTTCAACAAGCCTTCGCCGCTGTTAATACAGTAACTGGTTGACTGAATTATTTGGAATGTTGTAGTTAGTGTTTCACCTCTTTGGGGTTTTTTTAGATACAATTAGTGTTTCATATTAAGAATTCTTGCTGTTGTGTGCAATTTGCACATACTTGTTGGAAAATTTAGTTTCTGCTGTTATCTGAATGATAATGTCCCTTTGCTTTCAGTAGGCCCAGAACCTTTGTGTAGGCATGGAAAATGAATAGCACAATCTGCGATAAAAGACATGAGCTTTGCTGTAACGTCAGGAACTTCCTGTGTGGGGAGTGTGGAGGAATGTTCAGGTTCTACATCTAGAGTTGAGCTGGTTTTGGAGAAAAAGTAACAATTCCCACAGGACTGGTCTAGCATTTTTACAGTTCGTCACACAGTTACAGGAAGGAAAAAAAAAAAAAGGAACAAGTTTTGCCTGTTAAATATTTGAAGACTATAGGTTTGTTGAGCTATTTTAAAATGAGCAACTGAGATTAGAGTGGAACTTCAGTGTAAGTGCTTTTTTTTCCAAGTCTGGGAATTGATTGAAAATTACCTTAATTGTTAAAAATCTTGTAATGATGTTCTGGAGGAGCTGTGTTATAACAGCATTAAGAAGCATTTTTGCTCTGGTTTTGCAAAGATATGTTCAAGTTCCTGTGCCTCTGTGGTAACTTCTTAAACTAAAGCGCTGTCTTTTTTTTTTTCTGTCACCCCTTCAAGCCACTTAAAACAAAATGAAACTTCTTTGATTCCCCCCATTGGAAGTCGGAGACAAGCGACTTCGAAGTACTGTCTTGCAGCTGTTACGTGGGGGAACTTCTTAGCATAAAAAGGTGTTATGGCAGAAATGTGCTAGTCTGAAATTTTATCGATCATTTTTGATTTCTGATTGTCAGATGCATGCTTCTGTGTTTCCGTATTGTGTTATTTACCAAGCATTTCACTCTTTTGTGCATGTGTACTTCTGTTTCAGCCTTCAATCTGGACAATGAACAGCCGGATTATGATATGGACTCGGAGGATGAAACCTTACTGAACAGACTGAACCGGAAGATGGAAATCAAGCCGCTGCAGTTTGAAATAATGGTTGACAGACTCGAAAAAGCCAGTTCTAGTCAGGTACTGTACTGTGTTAAGAAACAGCTGAGGTTTTTGGAGTTTTCTGGTGAGGTGGTTCTGGGTGGGGTTTTGGTTGTTTTTTCAGTTTGTTTGATTTCAGACTAACAGGGTAAGTGTCTTTGTGTGAGTCTGCAGTTACACAGAAATCACATTACTGTCTCTTATGGTCAATATTGGTAACTTAAATAGGTGGGGAGGGAGCTTCGGGAGCTTGTTGGGAGGAGGTATTTTGAAATTTTAGTTCTAACCACAGTATGTTAGAGAGGACAACTTGCAACATCTTGCTTTACCTGTGTTGGTATGGAAGAAGCTTGCGGCAATTGGTAGGTGCACAGATTTGGCTATAAACAGATGTGAGAATCCAGATTCTTTGTTTCAGTCTGTACTAGTGGAGGTTGGCTTCAGAAACTTAGAAGCATAGACAGTGAAACAAAGTGTTTGTTACGATTGTGCCCTTGTAGTAGAAACTGCACAGATGCAGTGAAGTAAGTTACGCTCCCGTTCAGACTCGGGGGCTGCTTTCCTTGCTTTGGAAGGAAGCACATGCTATGTATTATTTAGTATTTTTTTTTTTCTTTTTTTCTTTTTTATCAGAAGGGTACCGGTATCTTGATAGTCAGTTCCTGAAGTGTTCCAGGAGGTCGGTGTCTGGAGGAGGGTCTTAAAGCCAAAAACGTTATGCAAAAACTACATCTGAAGAATCAGTTTCTGAAAGGCAGGTTTGAAATAGGTAGAGTTATTTCTCAGCGAGGTGGGTGTTTTGTGGGACTGAAAAATCCGTTGCAGGAATCTGATTTAGTTCAATGTCATGTCTTAAGAGACCAAAATGTTGTAGTCTCTAAATCTTAGACAAACTTTAACAAGGATTAGGTAAAGATTTCTTACTATACTAAGATGATGGTATGTGAAGAAAATAATTGCAGAGTACATTGGATGATACTTTTTGAATATGTGGCGCTCGGATCTTTCAGAGCTTTGATGTACATACCCCTGTCTTGGCTTTCAGTTAAAGCAGTTCTAGTTATCACTTTTCAAGATCAATTTGCATCCTTCTTATGCTGGTTTTATCTTGCATTGTTTGAGTAATGAAGTTAAATTTAAGAACTGAAAGGGTTTTGTTTTTTTTGTAAAATGTTATAAGAATATGGATATTTCTCTATAGGCAGCTGCCCCTTTCCCTTAAATGTAAATGACACTGAAGCATTACAGAGAGGTGAAGAGTATTTTGAACCAGAAAGTGCTTATTTAAGGAAGTCCATGACAGAAAAGATCTTACATGTACATGAAGCATTGTAGTTGATTCTTACAACATAGGCTTGTCCTTGAAGGTAACATGCATAAGGAGAAATCCCTCTTTGCAGATGAAATTTTTATGGGACTTCCTATGTAGTATTTTCTGCCTGTCTTCAGGGATTGCGGTGTGTGTGTTCCTGTCCTGCTTTTGGGCTTCACAAAATTTTCAGCTGATGTTGGGTAGCTCTGCCCTGAGCTCTGTGTTAGGGATAATAAGAGAAAATCGACTCTTGCGGGGTACTGGAGCCTGAGAAACAAAGAAGTCTGGCTGCCTGGCAGATTACTTCCCCACATGGGCTTATAATGCTCTCAGATCCCACTTGGGGCTACTGCACAATGCACGTACAGTGTATGTACATGGCTTACCTCTGAAATATGCAGGAGTGCTGGTGGGAATGCCTGCCTCGCCATGGAGAGGGTTCCAGACCTTACTCTTGAGCATGCTGGTAATTGATTTAAGTGAGGAATAGAGGGACTCTGCATCCACGTTACTGGTGGTACTTGCGAAAACAAGGAAGCAGGGTCAAAATTTGATTTTTCTATGTACTCAAGGCAGAGTCGGATTTTTAAGAAATGTTAATGGAGAAAAGGGAGCAAAGGACAAACAAGGCTGAAATTATTTTTAAGCAATGTTCACAGTGATGGGATGATGTTTAAGTTGTGTATTAGCCACACACAGAATTATATAAATTTTTACATGTAGATGGGGTATGCTGATGAGTATGTGTGTTTGATTAACCAGGCTCATGTCCATTCTAGGTAGAACAGATGCAAAATGATTGTTTTAATGCTGCATGAGGTCATAAACACGGCGGGATTAGTGACCTCTTTTTTTTTTTTTGTTTGTTTTATTTTTTTGGCTTTCTTTTATAAACAGTTCAGTGTTTTTCTAATTCTATTGTAGATTGCAAGGGTTTTATTCTGTTCTGGCTGGAACTAACACAGTAGCAGTGGTTATACTTAGGATATCCTTATTTTTCTGAAATGTTTTGTTTCTTTTTCTGCTTATACTAGTGTAGGGACAAGATGTAACATAATTTGATATGTTGCAAAACTGCAAATTTAAGTTGTTCAGTTGATATTTTTCAGATTACGGGGAAGACGAGGTGCTGTCTGACTTCTGCTTTTCATTTAATGAATGGGTTTAAGTCGATATGAGCATGCTGAACTAATGTACTGGTTAGTCAATGATTAGTTTTGTGTTTGTTTAGACTCTGATTTCCATATAAAAAGCTGAACATAAAAAAAAAAGTTATTTAATCACTTGTGTTTAACTACCTGCTACTGAAATAACTTACCTAAGAAGTGAATGTCTTTGTCTCTGGACTGTAGTAAACAGGGACGGTCATTATCCTTTTCTCTCACAAAGTAAACAATTTGGGGGAAAAATAAAGAAATTAGCTTACTTCGGAATATATTCTGTCTACAGTAAAATGTCTTCTAGGGGAGTCAACATTAAACTGCAAAGAATCGTACATTAATAACGACTGACCAATAAGAAACTTGTTTTTTTAGAAAAAAAAAAATGGTCAAATCAAAGTGATTCCCAAATCATGATGTGCAGACTGTAGCAAGTTATTTATATCCTGTGCTTGTAATTGTTTCAAACAGTTTTTTCAGACCTTATAAAAAATTGATGAAGTTCTAGACTACTGTATGAAAGCTTCTGAGAGATGATGATGCTAAGTCAGAAAAGTTGGGAGCTGTATATTTGACTTAGGAGGACCAACTGGTGGATGAAGTACTTCAATTTAGATCAATATTTTTTCCTCCCTTTACTCTCTTGTGCTAGAAAAGAAGTTTATTTGGGAAGTGTACAAGAGATGTGAATGTGTGGTGACTTTCTCCCTGCACCACCACCCCACCCCCCTCTCAAGTGCACCTTTTGAATTTTCTCTTGTAGCTCGTAACGCTTCAGGAAGCTAAATTGCTGCTAAATGAGGATGACTACCTTATTAAGGCTGTATATGACTACTGGGTAAGAAAGCGTAAGAATTGCAGAGGGCCGTCTCTCATCCCCCAAATTAAACAGGAAAAGAGGGATGGTTCCACCAACAACGACCCTTACGTTGCCTTCCGGAGGAGAACGGAGAAGATGCAGACGAGAAAGGTAACTTGGCAGACTTTACTGTTTCAAATTTGTCACTTTAAGTCTTGCAGTGATGGGAATCATTTTGATTCCTGTCCAGCATCTTGCAGGATCTGTCCTCTGGTATCCACAGGTACTGATCTGTTTGTCTCTCTTAACGTTGCGATATTGGATGGCCCAGCTAAATTTCAAACGTGCTGAGTGATGTGGTCGATGTGTAGTCCATCAGTTCCCTATAGACAATTTACAGCCTGTCCATTTTTTAGGAAGCTGAAACTCAAAGGGCAATATATGGGTGCTGGCACATAAACAAGCAGCTGCGGGACTTGCTAGCTTGCAAACTTCCCCTTCTGTGAAAAAGGGGAAAGCAATATTCCATTTGCCATGGAGTAAACAGTTCAGGCTTTATATTTGTTGCGTGAATAGATATGAACAGATATAACTGTAATTACTTGGCAGTTCAGATCAACTTTGTATATCTGTGTACACAGCCTTATTGTGTGCTGAATCAAGGTGGGAAAAGTGGTTTAGGAACCAAGTCTTGAAGTCCTTGTCTGACAGACATCCACTGGGTTGATAGGGGATCTGAGCAGAGAAAGCTTGGGGGGCAATGGCTGAAAAGTTCTATTTCAACTGAACCTTAAAAGTTCGGATTTGTTTGCTTTTTGTGGCTTTGTCAGCTGGCTACGTTATGCTTTGGGATAAGTTTCTTCTGAGTGTACTTGTATGAGTCTCACTTGCAGCAGCATTATGTAACTTTTTTTGCTATTTGTGCCTCACAGGTTTTGCTTTTGACTTAAAATGTGTTTAATCTTTAAATAGAATCGAAAGAACGATGAAGCGTCTTATGAGAAGATGTTGAAATTAAGAAGAGAGTTTAGCAGAGCCATAACAATTTTGGAGATGATTAAGAGAAGAGAGAAAACAAAACGCGAGCTATTGCATTTAACATTAGAAGTTGTTGAGAAAAGGTAAAATTGCAAATTATATCTTTAAGAAGTCTTTTATACCGCCAGGGTTTTAATTTTCATCCAACGGGTTTGAAAACACCTCCTGTAAATGCACTATTTTATTTTTAATTGTATTTTTAAGGTACCATTTGGGTGATTATGGAGGTGAAATCCTCAATGAAGTAAAGCTTAATCGACCTGAAAAAGAGATGAGCACAACTCCATCCACTCTTCATAACGGGAATCATCACAAAGTTCAAGAATGTAAAATTAAGGTAAGCTTACTGCTGCGAGTCTCTTGTTACCGGCTTCATCGTTCTTTTGGGTACACCCTGCAGATGTTTGCATTGGAAAACTGAGTAGGAGGCTGCTATACTTGAAGGTAGGAGACCAGGAGACTGCTATGCTTGCTTCCAGTTTAACGTTTGGTGTCTTTGCCACCTAAGTTTTAAAAGGACTGGCTGGCAGTTCTGTTTGTTTCTGTATACAGCAGCATTGTAGTAGTCTTCATTTTCCTTCTCAGTTCTGTCTCTTTCCTTGTACGGTGGTGTAAACGTGAAGGGGTTAAGCGGACCTCAGGACCTCCACGAGATTGCAAAGTACAGGGAATTATTTTTCCTTCTCCCTTCAGAGGGAGACCAGAGCACCGATTTTCAGTTAGGGTTGTCCATGAGTGCTGTCTGACCCTCAGTGCAAGGGTAGTCCTGAAAATACAGGGGTTTGCTGAATTACAGCTAGAATGGCAAAGGGTTCTAGGAACTATCCTGAACTGTTGAGGTGGTCTTTGATTAGTAACGTTTCCAGGCACAGGAACGCAGCTGTTGCATCTTGTTGACAGCTGAAAAGAGTTGCAAGCAGCTGATGTTTTCAAAAACACTGAGTGGAATTTGTAATTGTTATTACTGAGGCCTGTATGCTTCTCAGTAATACTGAGTAGGCATTTTGACATCTGCTGCTGCTTGGCCCTCAGTGTTAGGTGAGTAGCAAACATCGGAAGGTGGAAGAAAGAGTGGCTGGGGTTGGGAACCTTTAGTTTCTGCAAAGGGATGGAAGGCTGCCCTGGGAGAATGAGTGCAGAAAGATGAAAGACTTGAGTTGCTGTGTGTCACACATTAGTTATTTTGTCATTCTAAAACCAGTGAAGTTGTGAAATGCTGTACTTAATGCTACTTTGACAGTCTTCCTTTACTTTTTTTTTTAATCTGTACAGAAACCCAAGGGATCTTATAATTGACCTTGTTGGTAGCATCTGGAGAAGTAGTAATATAAGAATAATCCACAGCTAGAAAAGCTGAACTGTAATGGTTTTCTTTTTCCTTGTCTCATGAAGAAATATATTCCACTCAAAAAAAGATAATAAGAAAAATACATCAAAGGGAGCTCTGTATCGAGTTTCACTGTTCGGGTCCGGCACTGAATCGGATCGTAATGTTCCTCTGAGGACAGTCTTTATATTTGTGCAGAAGAGAATTAAAATACTTTTTTTCTGAAGGATCCTAGTTAACCACGGCTGTGACTGCATTTGTTTGTTCTGGTGTTGTGTGGTTCCAGTAGAATTAAATGAAAGATAGTGGTGTAGTCATAAGCACCTTGCACTGCAGGCAGCAGTACTGAGTAACGTATCCATCTCGGGTTAAGGTATTTCAAATGACTACTTAAGAATAAGATTTGGGGTTTTTTTTTGCAGTTAATACAGGCATTAATTGCAGAATTAACTGCTTCCAACCTCAGTGTAGTTATATTACTGCAGATGGCTGTTCTGCTTGTCTTGTTTCTACTTCTTCATATCATATTTCCTTTAGTTGTTACTGAAGCCATAAGTGTCTTTCGTCCTTCTTAGGAGCTAGCTTTGCTTTCAAACATAAATACTAGAGGGTCGTGTTTTTAAAACAAACAAAACCCCCAAACAAACCCAAACTGAAAAACAAGTTTCCACCGCAAGCCATTTTAAGGTCATCGTTCTGGTTCAGCTCACTGGACTGAGTACAGCGTAGAAAAGGGTACGACCTGATGCTCTGCTGTTAATGGGACGAGGGGGTGAAAAAAACCCGCACCCAGCTTCGAAAGAAGCCGTGTTTTGGATGAAATAGCCTGAAATCGCAGTCGTTAGGAAAGCTGGGGTGTGAGGCTGGCGTGTGGCGGAGCGTCTGCCGCTTGCGTTTCTCGCCCGCGACACCTCGTGGTGACGGGCCGAGGGCAGCCGGCGGCGGGCACTGCGCGAAGGTTTTACACGCCTGCTCGAAACTGCCCTGGCTTTTACTGCAGTTGAGAATTTTACGAGTGAAGTCATCTTCCTTTTATCTTAAAAGCTTTGAAGTTTAATAGCGTTTGTGTTCAAGCGAACAGTTTAATATTGATGGAGTTGCTTAACTACGGAGGGTTCGCGTTAGCAAAATCTTAAATAGCACAACCGAGTAACATTACATCTTTTCAAAAATATATAAACTATCTGAGAAACGTGAAACAAATTAGGTCGTTTCTTTTGAACATATCTGAGCAGTTCAGAAAATTGAAAGTGCTTGCCATAGAAAACCAAGATTTCAGAAAATAATTGGAATAGGATTTCCAATTACAATATACAGAGTGTACTGCAAGGCAAGGAAACTCTTAGGTAGTCATATGGCTTGAAAGCTTTCAGTTTATTTATTGGTAAATATCTGTAAAGACAATCAGAGGTAAAGTTCTGGATTTTTTAATGTTTTGAATATATCTTCTGTTATGTATCTGAAACATAGTCTGCAGATGCTGCATGTTGTAAGGCTTTGGAAGATAAGCAGTCATGTCTCTAAGGCATGAGAAGAGGAAAAGTTAATTACTTTATTTTTTAAAAAATTTTATGTTTGTTTTTCACAAACAGCATCCTCATCATTCATCTCTAAAGGAGGAGGTGTCCGATGTTGTACGTCAAAAGAAGAAGTATCTAAAGAAACCTAAAATAGAGTGTGTAGTAATTCCTCAACAGCCCTCTGCTGAGCCCTTGCCTGTTATCAGCAAGAGTGACATTAAACAGTATGACTTCCACAGTTCAGATGAAGATGAGTTCCCGCAGGTAATACTCTGTTACAAAATCGCAGCGTACAGAAGGTAGAAATTTCAGTTGCCTGTAATTTGGCCAGTCTGGCTTGAAGTGGAGAATAACTCTGTTGGCCAGTGGAGATTTTTATATATGTAGAGAGAGAGAGAGAGATAGACAGATAGATATATAAAAGATACCTGCATAAATGATGAGTTTGTTTTCTTCTACTAAGCTATACTTCAAAGAGGCTTGCATTTAATATATAAATGTGGCAGTTCATATTACATAAATATAAACTTCTATAGTAAATTTAAAAAATTATCTTCTGTAAACGTGGCAGAATGACTGTGCTTTCTGGTTTAGGTACCCTCGCCAGTATCGGAAGCAGAAGAAGAAAATGATCCTGATGGACCCTGTGCTTTCAGGAGAAGAGCAGGATGCCAGTATTATGCTGTAAGACTACCTGCTGTTGGATTTAGTGTGGTGGTTTTTGTTATGTTGTGGGTTCTTTTAAGTTTATATTGGCACAGAGCTAATGTAATAGCTCTTCTGTTCTCACTTTCCCCACCAAAGCTTTGATGATTTGGTGAATCCAAAGACAATTGTTTTCAGTCTGCACGAAAATTATGCCCGTTGTGCTGTTCCCCTGTCATTACTTGAAGGTAACATAATGTGTTGCTTGCAGACCAATTCAGCCACTGCTTAGAAGGGAGAGATTTTTTTGTTCTCCTCAGTTTTCTTAGCACATCCTTTCTTCCCAGCTTGTAGAGCTTGTTAGAATTAGATACTGGTTGTCCCAGTTCTCAGACCTGCTGAGAGATCCTACTGGGGCATTGAGTAGAGCCTGCTATTGAAGCAGAGGGGTCTAATCAATCGAGGATATCTTTTTGTATAGTTAAGTCAAAATGTTATTTTGACATCAGTGCAAACTGTGGATATATTGAAAAACATTAGGTTGCAATTGCAAGAATGTGCAGAGGTCAGAGACTAATTATAGATGTCCTGTCATCTCGGAACCACTGACAGTGAATTTTTTTACCAAGCACGTGCTTATGGATGGGGAGCTTTAGGTTGCAGAGGCCAAGAAAGGCAACACAGCACTGTAATGGGTCTGGTTTTCTTTGCTTGTTTCCTGTGGAGAGAATGAATTTATGTGACAAAATAGTTGTGTAGCCTTTAAAGCCACTAATAGAGAAGTCATTTAGTCACTAGGTAGGCTGTTTCAGAAACCCAGACATCCCCCAGAATACTCAAATTACGGCTTGGGCGCCTCCCACGAGCTGTGCTGAAGGCTCTTTGCGCAGGTCAGATGTGTGCTGGCACCTGCTCCCGTGCCCGCTTTGCAGCGTCCTGTTGTGTTGTAGTCGCTTCCAGAATACCAGAGACAACTCGACCTTTCCAGGAATATGTCATTACTTTTGACTACTCTTCTCCTTTTAGAGATTTATTAGTGGGTTGTTTAACATACACTTGTCTCTCTGCCACCCATTTTTTGTGTGGTCCTTTAAGTTACTCATCAGTATAGGTGAGGGTTTTTTTAACCTGTTGATTGCTAATCTGGTCACCTTTTCTGCTTAGCTCCGGAGGGTTAGCTGAAGCTTCTCTCTTGCTTAGAATTTATCCTGCTCCTTTTTTTTTTTTTTAACCCTCGCCTGTGAGTTAACTGCTTTGCCAATAGAAGTTGAGATGACTGGAAACTTGTGTTTGCAGTCTTTTCTTTTACTTTTCCATTGCTGTTTCGAAGCAGGTTATTTAAGAGCCTTAGTGTTAGCCTTTTAGAGTTGTTTTTTTTTTTGACTACTGAAGCCATTTGAGTTTTGGTTAACCCTTNCNATAAATTAAGTGAATTTACAGCACTGCTGTTGCTGGAGGTTTAACCTGATTGCAAAAATTTATTACTTCAATGAACATTTATTAACATGTCGTAGAAGACATTTCAGATAGCACACAGCATTTCTGTATGTAAAGGTTATGCAGTTTTGAGTTCATAATAATAATGATGGTGTTCATGAAGTAATAAAAATAGCCTAAGGTAAGCTGATATGGCAAACGCGCTGTCGAGATCTGGTAATTGACTGCTGTGTGTTGGAACAAAGGCCGTTCAGATCAGCGTCTGTTGCCTTTGGCAGTATGCATTTCACGAGTAAAACTAAACTAAGTTTAGGAACCCCGTTTGAACTTACCTACACGCTTAGGTTGCAGGCGCTCTGAGTTGGGGATTGTTGTCACTTGGCTTTGTACAGCTGGTGATTCAGCAGGACCTTTGATAAATGAACAGGCCTCCGTGGCGTTTCCTTTGTCACAAGAAGTACTAAAAGTGTTCTTCTACAGCATGGTACTTGGCACTGGAGTTGTGCCTATAGTTTTGATGTATATCCATCAACTATTTCTCAAACTCGTTTTTACAGACAGAAGCTTTAATGCTACTGACCCTTACTAGCGAGGTTAGACAAATTCATGAGGAGGATAGGCCTTCAGCTGATTACAAAGCATAGTCAAGGTGCAGACTTGCCTGCAGGAAGTCTTTCGGCTTCTAAGAGCCTCAAGCTCAGAGGCTGTAACAAGAAAAGAATTGCTCCCTGTGTTCTATATCTCGTGATCAATCAGCAGAAGAGCCATTCTCAGGCTGGAGGTACTGGGCCAGATGGACCTGTGCCCGAGTAGGGTGGCTTTACGTGCTTCTTGGGAGAATGAATTAATTTTGGCTTGTTCTATGTCTTGGTTGTGGCATCTAAATTTATGACTAATCAAGGAAAGAGGATTTTCTGCTCCGTGAATTCACGGTTGGTTTTTTTAAAAAAATCTTCCAAGTTCTGTTATGATCTAAGCCTAATAATCAAGTGATAGTTCTGTGGGCATTTTCAACATTTTCTATATCGTAGCCTGTGTGTGATCATCACTTAGTAGTAACCTAACCAAAGTATACATTCTAAGTGAGTGAAAAATCAGCTTTTCTTTTTTCTTTACAGCCTCGTTTGGACCAAACTAATTCTTCATATGAAAACTCAGAATTGGCAGAATTGGACAAACTGAGGTTCAGGCATTGCCTTACAACCCTTACAATTCCAAGAAGGTGTATAGGATTTGCAAGAAGACGAATTGGCAGGGGCGGAAGGTACAGTTGCGCCATTTTTACTCTCCGTTCCCCTTCTGAGGATAGAAGTATTAAGAAGAGATAGTTAAACTAACACCTTTTGTCATCCTCTTTAATCAGGGTTATAATGGACCGAATATCCACAGAACATGATCCTGTCTTGAGACAGATTGACCCAGAAATGCTGAACAGTTTTTCAAGCTCTTCCCAGACTTTAGACTTTTCTTCTAATTTTTCACGGACCAATGCTTCCAATAAACGTCGTGAAAACAGACTGTCCCTTTCTGAAATACTAAGCAATATCAGATCATGTCGACTGCAGTGTTTTCAGCCACGGCTACTAAATCTACAGGACAGCGATAGCGAAGAATGTACCTCAAGGAAACCAGGGCAGACTGTGAATAATAAAAGAGTCTCTGCAGCGTCTGTAGCTTTATTGAACACCAGCAAGAATGGCATATCAGGTAGGCAAGGATCTGAATTCTTCTGGAGTTGAAAATACTGAATTCCGGTGTCTTTACTTGTGTCTTTACTGATAACATCTTCAGCAGTGACGTGTACCTAAACCAAAGATAAAAGCTGATTGTTTTGTTTTGCTTTGAGTATACAGAAATTTTCCACAAACAGTCCTCTTCCTCCTACTTTTATTACAGTTTCAATAGAATCTTGATAAATTGCTGGACTTAACCATGTGTTATTCGAAGGAGGGAACCTGCTCGTATTTAAGATTTGCTTAGGTGTGATTGAGTCTTAAAGACTTTTGTTTAAGGAAAGAAGAATGCTCTTTATATATGCAGAAGAAAAGTAGTTGGTTTTGGGGGGTGTGGGTGTCATTTCTGTTGTCAGTGTTTTTCTTATTAAAACTTGCCAAAACATGGCAGAAAACCAGTAGTAAGTTAATGAGTGTACTGAGCAGGCATGAAAAAGTCTGAGAACAGCGCTTTCTACTGATACCTGTCATAGGAGAAGTTTTGACACTGGAAGCATCCGATGACACGCCTTCTCTGTTGATTTTTCAGAAAATGATCAGTCATCGATTAAGTGGGATAGGAGATTGCTTTTTTCCTTAAATGTCATCTCTAACTCCCACAGCCAATGCCGCCTCTTGCCGTTCAGCTTTATGACCTGGTAGCTCCAGATGAGCAGGACAGCATGTATATGGTTTAATATTTAAAAAAAATAAGTTTCTTGTAGCCTCTTCAGGAAAATGTAAGATACATGCAATGCTTCTGATCTGTGTAGACCCTTTGTTAGCCATTTGGGCATAGAAGCACTGAAGCTGGAATAAAAGCCTCCAAAAGATAGAATTGCTTTAAGCTTACATGAGCAGCCTTTACATCACTTGCTTCACGTATTAGGAGTTAAAATTGACAAAGTTTTAACACTGTCACCTCTTTATAATTGTAAAAGGATGTATGATTCTTTAAAAAGCTGAACAATTAGAGATATGCCAAGAGATCTGCTACCAAGCATCCAGAAGCATCTGAGTATTCTCCTACTCTGTTGTGTATATACAGAAGTTGTTACTGTAAAACAGGATAATTAGATAATAGGCTGATTCTGAATTCCATAATTAATTTAATATGGGTGTGGAATGGTCAGTCTCTTTTAAAATCACTTGCAGGGTTGGGTATTTAATCCTCAATAACATACCTTTGGAATTTATGTGTAGAAATTATATTTCTTGAAGACGAAAGCAGTTTTCTCTATGTTACGGTTTTATAAGACTGAGCATTAACCTATTAGGTAACATCAGTGTAGTGTAGTGCTGACAAAAGCACAGAGTATTTACTTTTGTAACTGATTTTCAGTGTAGTCATTGCAACCTTTATGTTGTTCTCTCTGTCATGAGCAGACTTGCACAAGAATATTTTTCTGCTGTATGGAGGGAACAGACATAATGTGCTACGGTGGGATTTTGTGCAGTTTTCATTTGTGAGGAACTCGAAGGGCTGGAGGGATGCACCTGTAGCAGCAAGGGGCAGTTGTGTGTGATGGGATTATGGATGAGCATCAAGAGATGTGGTGTGAAGGCAAATGCGGAAAATAGAAAGGAATACTCTTTGTCGGAGTTAAGGATGTGCAACATGGACCATGAGCTGTAAGGAACAACAAAGAATTTGCTGGGAGCTCTTTGTATAACCAGAGCAAGTAATACTGCAAGATTTCTGTTTGCGTGAATAAATACGATGACACCAAGGTAAGGAAAGTTGCTTAAAAAGATATAGGTTCAGTTGGTTAGTTTTGCCGTAGGATATTTTGTGATAATATAATAAATATCAGTCAATTATTTAAGGATTAGCTAGATGTAGAACCTTGAGGCTTTGAAGTCGGCTCTGCAGAGCGTTCCCCCGCCCCCCCCAAGGTGGAGTCTACCTAAAAAACTAGGAGAGTGTTTTGGGATGGAAGCTGATATATCTGATTTTAATAGTATCTGAAGAAAGAAGTAAAGGAAAAAGGTTGAAGAAAGATGTGAATTCTCCATACCTGACTTTAGTATAAATGAATATTGCAGCACTGGAAGGGAATTGCAGTAGCTAGAGGAAAGATGGCACATAAGAAGAAAACAAAAATGAGAACAGCATTTAAGCAGTATATTCAGGGAAAAAGGGGGGCCTGTGTTTTGGTGGGGAACAGTGTATACATAAGAAAAAAAAGCCAGCCCTTCCTGATTCGGGTAATGTCATCAACAAGAATAAAAACCCTAAATTGATGCTACATGGCAAATTAGTGACAGACCTGGTATACACATGTGTAGTGGCGCTCGTGCTTCAGGATTTGCACTGTTAGGGAGACAGAAGGAAAGGAAAGGATAGAGAAAAATGCATTTTACTGATGGGAGAGACTATAGAGAAATATCTAAAAAGCATAAAAACAAATCTGATGGATCGAAGCCACTTTGTAGAGGAATAGTAATTAACTTCTGTTATGTAATTTTAGAAATCCTCTGAAGAATACATTTAGATTAGAATAGAGATCACTCGGTAGTTCCAGTACATTATGCGGGGAATTTATGGTTATGGGAGACCTTCATCTTTCCAGATTTAAATTACAAAACAGATCCTGTAATTCTGGTAAAGCAGCAGATACAATAGACAACAGAATTCTTCACCAAATAACTGAGCCAGCAAGAAGCACTGCTGTTACCGATTTTCTCATTAGTAAATAGCAAATTTTAAAGGAGCTGGTCGTAAGTCTGGTCGTGCATTGAATGAGCACAGGTACTATCACTGTCTTTACTAAAGGAATTCTGCTTGGGACAGGAGTATTGAAATGAGTTGATTCTGGAGCACACTCACCTGTAAGCATAAAGCTGCCTCGAGGGGAAACAGTGACAGTAGTTAAACTGATGGCTTTTGGTTTTTTTTCTTTTTTCTTTTAGTTTAGAGAAGACGTGGAGTTACTTGCTTTGGTTTTCAGTGCGCAAGAATGTTTACAGTTACCTCTTCATTATATTTTTCGCATGTATTAATAAAGCAGCTCCTACTCTGATATCCATCTAATGCTAGGCATTGTACAAACAGAAAGAAAGACTGACTTTAAAAATGTGTGACTGGTCTTTTCTTGAAAGTGCCTAATTAGTGCATGAATAAAGAACCACTGTTTCAAGCTAAATTACTCTCTTGCTCATGTTATGAGAACTGCAAATGGGAAAACTGAGTTTGAGGAACTTTAAGAGGCAAGGTCACTGAAACAATCTGATCCCTCTGGTCGGTTGTGTAAACTGTGTGTAGTCTTACACGCTGTATCTGGAAAAGTAAGCTGGTTGCTTTGCCGGAGACACTTCCAGAGGAATTCTCTGTTTAATCTAAAACAAGATAAACTGATGAGCTGGGGATACAACTGATCATCAGGAGAGATGATGGAGGAAGAAAGTTACCAGGAATTTGTACGTGGTACTACTTGTGACAGCTAAGTGATACTGAACCTGCTTGCTGAATTCCTAGAGTGCAACCCGTCTCAGTCTGGGGACTGGAGTAAGAAGTAGGCTTTAGGCAGAATCTTCAGCAGCTTGCAGTACAGTCAGTATGCTGCATTTGGCTTCCAGTCGGCTTCAGCTGCCGGTTCTAGTGACCCGCTCAGATAATTGTCTGTTTAGTTACCATGGCCCTAGACACAAAAGACAACTGCAGATGATGGCGTTCTCAGTTAAAGGAGTTTGCTGATGGAACAAGCTTTTACCTTTTAGAGGTTTGTTTTTTTTCCAGAGTTAAATACCATGTAGATGTGATTAGATTAATGAAATACCACTTTTGGGGCAGCCTGAAAGACGATCTTTGATTACAGCCTTCAGCTCCTAAGAGAAATTACATAATAATCCAAACCAAAGCTGTCAAGGCAGAGAGGAGCCTGGAAGACTTAATTTCACACTGACATTTTACCCTGTTTTGTTGTAGTATTTCAGTACAGTCAGGCTATGGTCAAATAGAAAATACCAATATTCAGCAGTGGAAGCCAAAGTTCTGGTAAATAGAACCTTTTATAAGAAGTACAGAACACTTGCACTTAACTTAGGGCATCGTAGAGGTCTGCTTTTTTTTTGTCTTTAGGACCCTTCAGTTGTTTGATTTGGTAGAAGCAAATGATATTAAATGTGCTAATGAACATCTGCTGTTTCATAACAAGGCGAACAGCGGAGTTCAGTCTGACCACTGAATAAACACCTGGTGATAGGTAGTGAACTGAGGGGGATTCAAACATGTGAAGGCAGTGTAAGCAATTTTTACTTAATTAGGGTAATCCTCCCTGAACCTTGTAGTAGTGTGTCATGACTTCATGGTCTGTGTCAGAGAAGGAAGGCAGGTTGAAAACATAGAATTCATATGTAGGCTAAATTAGATGATCCTCTGGTGTAGAGACTGCTTTCTAGATGATGTCTTTACAGTCCATAGAAGAATGCAACTTTGAGTCTAGATGAATACCCCTGTACTACAGACAAACAATATTTCATTATGGCTAAATACAATTTAGGTATTTCTTTGTGCTGTGTAAGCTTGTTCTAAAACATTTTTTTTAAATAAAACAAAAGACATGTTCTGGAATTTGTTACCTCAGAACTTAAAAATAGAAATACATGTATATGTAGTGTTCCACAATGCCATTCTTGGCTGTTGCCGTTAGTAGTGCAGCACATCTTGGGAGACTATTGTGAGGGAACTTCGCATCTTTAGCTGTCTGAACTTTAAGTGCTTGTACTAATAGCTAAGAATCTTCAAGAGGGATGAAATACAGTGAAATATGAAATAAATTTGATTTTAGGATATGTTGGAAATGGTAGTAAAACCCGTAGATCCTAATAGGAGTAACTGTGTAAGTCATTGGACTTCTAGGTGCTCTCCTGATGTGGTTGAAGCCTGTTTTGATGATGTAGCAGTGGAGAAGACATTTCAGTACTGATTTCTAAACGGTCACAGTCATAATGTTGGTATTTATTCAGAATGGAATTTCTGGACAACTGCGAGTATTACAGCTAGTAAATTAAAGACCCAGACCCTGAAAGATAGATCACTCCATATTTGAATGTTACCTGAGGGTCTCTTGATAAGGTGACATTGCTGCAGAAGCCAGGTGCTTGAGATGAAGGACAGCTTCCGTCTTTGAAAAATGTAGTGCAGAATAAACTGCCACAGTGTGGTTAACGGGAATATTTGAAAAGTGAATTCTCTTTTTACTTCCTCCTAGGAGAACTTGGTTCCCAGGTTAATATCAGCTGCACAAAACTCAGGTTTTAACATGAAACACTTGACAGTATTCTCAGTTTCTCAAGTGTGCAGTTCTTTGGGGGGAGAATGTTGAGAACAGCTTTTCTGACTTCTCCATTCCCTTCACTTGTGGAGGGTGTGATACTACTAGGGTTGCATCAACCTGGTTCTCGTAAATAAACATGTCACTCTTAAATTCTTCATTTAAAAAAAAAGTAACTGACAGAGAAAATCCTGTTCAGGTAAAACTTAAGCACTTCCTTCAGGGGGAAAAGAAAAAAGAGTGTAAAATAGGAAGGTCAAACTGGGTTTGCGAAGTAAATGGTGCTTTGTGGTATTTGCAAACATTGAGGTTTCAGACCTGGAGATTAGCTTTTTTGTATTGCATGTTACTTCATAGTCCTTTCCAGTGAGAGTCGGTATAGAACTGTATACAGATTGGTGCAGTGTGCGAATTCTGGCTGTGCTGTTGAAGTAGGAGTTGGCGAGTGCCAGGTGTGTGCTGCCTTTACAGAGTCCCCTCTGGTGTCAGAGAACAGGGCACGCGGAAGGGGCTGCAGGGAGGAAGGCTGTACAGCAACAAACGACAGTGTTTGCTGGGGGAGACGACACCCAGCTCAGCCCAGTGTACTTCTTCCTCAGCTGTGGTTTTTAGGACATACTTGTTTTCTGGAAACCAGGAAAATAATTTCTTTAAGCTTTTGCTTACAGCAACTGGAGAGAAAACCACCAAAGACAGAAACTGCTTTAAAGCGATGAAAGCTATGAATCCTTTTGTTGTAAATGATTCAATGCTAAAAGAACACAAGAAACAATTTTAGCTTGACCTCTGCTTTGCAGAAGAATATACGAGGATCTCTGCAAGCACCTACCACAGTGTGGGTTGTCTTCAACCACTTGCTGTCCCGCATGGATGCGCTCTTGCATTTCGGTTGTGTTGGTTTTGTGCAGGCCTGTTTAACACTAGCTTCACTTTCTTTTCTGCAGTGACAGGGGGCATCACAGAGGAACAGTTCCAAACACATCAACAGCAGTTAGTTCAAATGCAGAGGCAACAACTTGCTCAGCTTCAGCAGAAACAGCAATCGCAGCATTCCTCACAACAGACACATCCGAAAGCACAGGTAATGCACCTTAAATGCTGTCATATGCTGGCATCTTCCTTTTTGCTTACTGTGGGTTTTATCTCTCTTAAGCTTAGTGTAACATCTCAGTGAATACGTTACATTTTAGATGGAATGTAGAGTGGGTTTTGGTCAAGATGCTTCTCCAGTTTGCTGTGTAGCGCCTGGAAGGCAGCTTGTGCTGAAGTTAGTACAAACACCTTCCTTTCATTATTCTGTTTGGAGTGAGATAATATTTTGAGTTTCAACATCAAAATCTGCTTGGTTTGGTTTGTTGGTTTTTTTTTAATGACATAGATCATGGCTGCATTTTAGAAGTCGAGTAAGAAACTTCATATTCTAGGGTGTTAGCTGCATCCGCAGAGTAGGTCAGTGTAGAAAGAGCCAGTGCTTTGTCAAGTCATACTATTTTCACTGGTTTTATCCTCCTTTGTATAAGTGCTCCAAAGAGACTTCTTTATTAAAACTACTTTATGAGATAATGTATTCTATTATGAACAGATGTTCAGTAAGTACTAAAAATTGGTAGCTTCGGAGAGGAAGAAGGTAGTTTTGCATATTTAATTGGATTGTTTCCCCATCCCCAATCTTAACTACTTTTGTTTTCCAAAAGAATCACATTTCTTCTCTATAAAGCCTTGCAAGGGAAGAGTATGTGGTTTTCTGTCGAGCTTTGTTTTCTGTTAGTTTCCTACCAAGAAAATGTTGCTGAGGTCTGTTACTAGGAAAATGTACTTTACATGGAGCACATTATATCTAATTGCCAGTGCTGTTTGTCCCTTCCCCTCAGCGTTTTGTACTTTGATTAGTCAGGAATTCTGTATTGGCAGTTACTTTTTACATTTTTTGGAAGTGAAAAGGCATGGTACCAGAATGTTTAAACAAAAGGAATGAATTTTGGATTTTTAAGACACTCTGAATGTCTATGCAAAGTCATTTTCTTAATTAATATAAATTGAAGTTGCAGAATGATACATTCAGCCATTTCAGGCTGTCTTTCCAGTACTTACCGTTCTTTCAGAGAAGCTGGACTAATAGATGTGTACTTCCAGAATGCGGTGGACAGTTATGCTGTGGTACAAATTACTCTGTGAGACTGAATGTACCACAAATACTGAAAATTCTTTAGACTTGCAGTTGCGGTGTATTTGCTGCCTGGAGACAGAAGAGAGAAGGAAATTTATGGCATAGTTGTTTTCTTAGACAAAACTTCTCAAACTCATAGAATCACAGAATGGTTTGGGTTGGAAGGGACCTTAAAGATCACCCAGTTTCACCCCCTGCCCTGGGCAGGGACCCCTTCCACCACAGCAGGGTGCTCCAAGCCCCGTCCAACCTGGCCTTGAACCCTGCCAGAGAGGGGGCAGCCACAGCTTCTCTGGGCAGCCTGGGCCAGGGCCTCTCCACCCTCACAGGGAAGAATTTCTTCTTTATATCTAATCTAAATCGCCCCTCTTTGAATTTAAAACCATTACTCCTCGCCCTGTTGCTATTCCTGTAGGCCCCCTCTAAGTACCAGAAGGCTGCTGTAGGGTCTGCCCAGAGCCTTGTCTTTTCCAGGCTGAGCAACACAGCATGGGAGTGATCTGTCGTGTGAAGAACTGCATTTGCCAGTGACTGACCAAATTGGGCAGGACTTGCTCAGCACTGGTTTGGACACTGGTTTTCAGCTTTTCATCAGACTTGTGATACGGAAATACTTAATGTTACGGTGCATTAGATTACATTTAGAAGTTGTATTTATTTATATGCTGGTAATTGTGCATTATAGCAATCCTAATGTAGTATTTAATTTTGTACTTGGATAATTGTAAAGAAAAGTTTTTTTCTTTTTTTTTTTCATTCCCACAGGGCTCCAGCACCTCTGACTGTATGTCAAAAACACTTGATTCAGCCAGCGCCCACTTTGCTGCATCTGCAGTGGTCAGTGCACCTGCTCCTAGTCGCAGCGAGGTAACGAAGGAACAAAGCACCAGCCACAACAATATCAATGGTGTTGTCCAGCCTTCAGGTGATGATTTCTTAAAACTCCTGGTCTAGTGTGAGCTGAGAGTGTGTCAACTGAGCTTATTTCTGATTTCTAAAATACGATTTCATGAACAAAAAAAACAAATATATTGAGTGTGATAATTTTAAGTATTGTTCTTGAAAATACTTACTGCAATGGCACGTAAGTTAGTATGATAATAAAACTCCCCAGTGCAATTTTATATTGGAAGAGCATTGGTTTTGTTTTCTTTTGTATGCTTTTGTCTTTTAATAGTCTGTTATGATCAAAAGCATGACAGCATTTTAAAAAAAATATGAATGTGTAATTAAAAAAAAAAATTCCCTAAAACATTGTTTAGTAGTTTGAGGAGGAAATAGAAAAGTTGCTACATTATTTGGTCGTTATCTCACTTGCGTGTTCAGACAAAAACATACTAATCAGCTACGTCTAGCAGTTCTTTTGACATTACTGTAAGTTTCAGAATTCACTGCGTGTAGGATTTCTCCCAAATTCAGGCAAAAGTGTAGACGGTGGCATTCAGTACCTTCCCAGCAGCCCTCCTTCTGAACCTCCGTCATCAGGAGGCAGTAACGCCAGCCGTGCTGGTGCAGTAGCCGTGTTGCCGAGAGACAAATGTTATTTGGCATTTGAATGCTGTAACAAATAAAAGGCTTTTAGAGTAATTTGTTGTTTTAACAGCTAATGATGTGATTAGTTTTATAGACCTTCTGCCAGGCTGGGTTAATGATAGTATGAAATGAATAGAGGGGAGAAAAAACACAAGTGAATAAAATCAATATACTGGAACAGTTTCAGGAAGGAAAAAGACAACTATGTATAATTCTCTGGGATCATACCTGAGAGGGCGATGTTTTGAGGGGTAGAAGATCAGGTGCATGGTAGCGTACTGTGCTGATGCCTCGTACGCAGCTTTACGACTGATGAAAACCACTGCAAATAGTATGCAAATGGCAGCAATGTAAAATAGCTATTCCTATTTAGGATAGGAAGATTTGTAATTTAGGAAGTGTTAGCTAGAAGTAGATTTCCACAGACACACACACACACACAGAGACACACCCAC
>Ga0065711_1004316_pt1 | contig 34651 bp, 23 predicted proteins | sample Hoacrofraction12_FD_59098 | JGI IMG/M metagenome (GOLD analysis project Ga0065711, IMG submission 59098) | Hoatzin crop microbial communities from Cojedes, Venezuela - Epithelial fraction 12 v2 (version 2) | ecosystem: Host-associated > Birds > Digestive system > Esophagus > Crop | place... | reverse complement strand
TTTTTTTTTTTTTTTTTTTTTTAATTCTGGTGCTAGACTGCCACTACCAGTTAGAAGGCATTTGCAATTTGCAAAACAACTTGTAAACAGGAGTTGCAGGAAAATCCAAAAAAACATAGCATCTTCTGTAATGGTGGATAAAAATGACAAAAATTCTGCTACACCCAACAGAATATGCTTCAGTTTCAACTTTGAGCTAAGCATTTGTGACTGAGAAACTTCTGTTCACCAAGGAAATCTTTGCAAAGCTCTTAATGCCCTAGGTAAGAGGCATGTTTATGACAAAATTGTGTTGTATACATCTTTAGAAATAGTTTAACTTTGCCTTGGATTTTCCTTTTCTTTTTTTATGTCAACAGGACTGTATACTGATGGGTCTGTATGAACAAAAAATAGTGTTCTACAACAATGTCACTACTGCAAGCAAACACCACAAAGCTCATGTACTTCTATTTAGCGGTCACACTGAGAATTCCAAACCTCACCCCGGTTTTTAGCAAAAAGGTTTTCCTGAATAGCAGCTTACTGTTCATGTGTGGGAGGTTAAATACTTGAACGGGGTCACAAGCAATATCCAACCTAGACAGCCTAAAACACTGGGTCTGCAAAGGTAAAAATGAATCTCTACTTAAATCTTTCAAAAACTAAAAGATTCTATTTCAGAACAACTTAACGGAGAGAGATTCTCTTCTGTCTGCTCTCCAGACATGACCCCCTAATGATAAATCAGGACAGGGTTGGGTAAGATCACACGGGCTACGTCCACCCCAGGGAGCAAAGCAGGGCAAGGGCACCTGCTCCCCACGTCTACGCGGGCGGTGCCGCATGTGGTCCAACACAGCGCGGCCACGCCGAGGCACAATTTGGGCACAACCGCCCCAGCCGGACTTCGCTCCCAGCAGGAATTTTGGCTGTTGGGGGTACACCATGCTCTACTGCCTGCCCTTTTCACTGGCTGGTACGGATGCTGTTGCAGGAGGGAGTGCAAGGAGACTGGAGACAACTGCAACAACCCTCAGAGGGGCAGCGGAAAGAAGCAGAAAGGCAGATGGTAGGAAACACCATGTCTCTAGGGAAAGGAAGAGAATAAGAAAGATGGGGAAAGGAGGGGAATTGCTGCATAAGAGAGCTCAAACGTTTAGTCTTTGAGCTTAAAGATCATTAACAGCCTCCCCCCCTTCCCCACCTCTGCAGATTAATGCAGTTTAAATGCAGATTAAATCCAGTTTTCAGAAGGAAAAAAAACACCTTATAGACTCTTTTACTCATGGTTATATGATCCATTCAGGTCTTTGGGTTTTAAAATGCAAAAATAGGTGTCATCCAACTTGAGGACACTACCACAGCAACTCACTCTTTTCATGTGAACACAAAATAGCTTGGGTTCTGGTTGGTTCAGACTTGGGATGGGATGAGTTAACAAAGAAAAAAAACAAACTGTGAAATACAGATGCACTGAACTATGCTATTTGAAATAAACCGCAAACTAAACCTGTATATTTACTTCACACTTACTGCTTCGTAAGTAGAACAGTGAGAACTTCTTAACAGGACCACTTTATCCTCTGTGGATTCCCATAAGTAGGGCTTATCAAACTTCTAGACTTGGCATAAATTAATATGAAGAAGATTTACAGGCTTAAGAGATTTTTTTCCAATTTTTACAGACTTAATAATTGTACTTCACTTTTTAGTACATGACATTTATGTTTCTTTTACAACACAGTTAAAAAACGGAAATAAAAAAATACTTCACTGGGCTGGTATTAAATCCTCGGAAGTATCAAAGGACCTAAGTAACCCAAAAATTCAATCTGTGACTCCACATTTTCTAGAATTATACAAGACTGCCAGCACCTTCCACCACTCAGTTCACATATCATTACCTTTAAATATTTAACAATTCCAACTAAATGTTATGTTGCTTGAGTGCTTCTCTTTGTAGCTCTACTAATTACTGTACACTTTTTAACATGAGAATCACGAAAACCACATTTACAGCTTTATCAAAACAGTAAGAACTCTCAGACCTACTTTAATCTGAATCATACAGGGGAAAACCAAGTCTGCTTATCACCAATCTATCTTTCTTATAAACCAAGTGCTTTCATATACTTGTAATTAGCAAATTGCTATCACACATAGAATTACAATGACTAAACCCAGACATCTGAAAATGCTAAAATAGGAAAGTTCCCTCCCAGTGCCTGGACTAGCCCATGCCATTACACAATAATTCTCATTTCAGATACTATATAGAAAGGCACTCAGAATCTGTTCACAGTAACAACATGAAAGTATATTTAAAGCTTTACCAGGCTAGTTTACATTAAGTAAATCATCAAGAAGCACACAAGAATTTATTCCAGAGCATGTTTGGCATCACAAAACATACCACTAAATACGAATTTTAGCTTTGCTCAAATTGTAAGATTACGTTAAACAAATGGTTTAGCTATGTAAACTTCTCTGGCAGGTTTCTTCTGAAGTCAAGTAAAGGTGAATGGCATTTCACTATGGTCACCATCAAAAAGAACAGATCTATTGTTAGAAACACACAACCTGTTCAAATAGATGGTTATTCGCAGTCATTTGTAGCTCCACTATAAAATCACAGTTCCTTTTAAAGAGGCAGTCCTAGTTTAAATGGTGGTTTTGCGTTTTTTTGTTTTTTGTTTTGGTGGAGGATTCTTAACATGTGGCAGGATAGTTTAATTCCAAGATTTATTTACAGCTTGTAAATTTAACAGAAGAACACTCAGGACACACAAAGTTGGAGGGAGCCAGAGCAGCACTTTATCATGCTGGAAGTCCAGCAACAGCATTTGAGAGTTTGCTCCTCTATTTCTGTGTTACCGGCGGCATCCCTCACTATGCAAAGATTTTGTTCCAACCCATCTGACTTGGGTCAGTAGAGGACAAAAGCTGTCATGCTTTTGTGCCAGAAAAGCTACTTTAAGTAAGAGAAAGCGTTTCTCTGTTGCTCTCTGCCAGATCCTCTATGCGCTCATTTTCAGAGAGAAAAAAATAGATGTCCTCATCTTTTACTGCTACCCTGCCCTTCAAACGGGCTAATCACTTCTGCAGTCACCATCAGCCACATAGCCATATACCCTGAAAGGTAGGTAACAACACTGACTACTAAATGAAGACTGATGAAATTCTGAGGGTAACATTTCCAAGAAGAACTTCAGTAATCAAATTAGGCATTGCACACATAGCTGAGATGTTATTTTTAATCATTCATCCATCTGAATTCTAAAACCCAGTTTTTTGCACAGCCTTAGAAAAGTGAAGCCTCTTGTAGTTACTAGGATACACTAGAAGAATAGGGACATAAAACATGTTAAGCCACAGCCTCTCAAATATTATGCAGGATTGTCAGCAGTCACTAGGCTGTAAGTATTTGCCAGAGTTTTTTTTGTTTATCTTGTGTATGTATGTGCTAAGAAAAATACTAGAACACCAATAATGGCAAAATACTGAGAATCAGCCTGATTTTTCACAAGTACATAATTAAAAAAGCCCAAACAAACCCCTTTGGCTATGGCCAAAGTTGTGCACTTCTTAACATATGGAGCCTAGGTGACACGAGCCAGAATTCCTTGTCTTTGACCAAAGTCACAGCTCATCCCTAAGGAAACCCCCCTGCAAGAACACACAAAGATACATCCTCAGAAGGAAAATGCACAAGGAACTGCTGAGACACACAGATATCTCCTCCCTATCCAGATGTCACATGCCTTCTTTCATCTCTTGCCAATTCTAAAGTCATTCACCAGGCAGAACTGGCCAGTGCAATATAGATGTTGAGGGATCAGGCTGCACGTCTTCCAGAAGCCTGCAAGTGTACACCTTCTCCTCCCTCACAATTCTTCATTGACCTAACTTTTAAGGCTTCAAGTACTTTCATTAATAGCACACAGTATACTTGATATATTTGCATACCAGCATCCATTTCCTCTATTCAAAAATGTATATTTTACTTTTAGAATAAAAAAGCAGAAACTGTCTATTAAGAAAAAAAATTACATTTCACTGTTGTGGCCATTGGTCAGGAAAGATCCATTCATATTCAGTATCTTTCACCACACTAACATTTTAGATGGTACTAGAGAATTCAAAATGCATTTGTAACCTAAGCACACACCATTTTTAGAAAGCTATAAAACTTAACCTTTGTAGGATTATGAATAGTGCTTCACAATAGCTTTTAAAATGGCTATTAAAACTTCACACTTCAGATAAAAAACAGTCTAATGCTTTGGATCCTGACATCGCCTTTATACAACAGATTTCTTCCTGCAACTCAACTGTGAGAAAAAAACCCACCTATATTCTAAAGATTACGTTTCTGGACTTTCAAAACGTAATCTAAGCAACTCCTGAATTTGAAGTCTGACAGAATAAAAAAAATCCCAGCAGTAAGAAAATAACTTTATCTAATTCCTGCCTCCTCTACTTTAGTCGTGTTTTAAATTTTATTAAAAGCTTTTACTGCAACTTTCAGATGGCAGAGAAGGAATTATCTTCCCATTCCTTCATTGGTTTGTAACAGCACCCAAAAATTAGTCTTCGCCCACCCACTGAGAAAAGACTAGAAAAAATTAAGTGTACAGGGATTACTTCTGCTACAGTTGAGGGCTAGACTTCCAAAAGCTTTTTGTTTACAAAGCACAGCCTAGACAATTAATTGACACTGAATCAACAGATCAGAAAGCTGTTAATCTAATACTGGCAACAATAAACCATTCATATTTTAGGTCAGACACTGTTTCCATATGGGAACATACAGGGCCCTTGGGCTCTCCTAGGGGCAAACACGCCTCCACATTGTGCTGTCAGTGTAGTGAGCAAGGGATCATGTTATTCCCTTCATACAGAAAAGCAATCAAAAAATATAAAAAAAAAATCAAGGCATAGGGCTCATGCCTCCAAGGACCTTGCCTTCCAGCACAAATCTCTTTTCTCATGTCAGATTCATGCAAGCGAGCTGCACACCATAGCCATAATCCACAATTTATAAAAAAGAACAGTATGTGTTTTGGCACAGACAGAAGGTTTGAAAGAGAGGAACTATGGCCAGGCAGTAACTGTTTCATGCTTTGATAATTCTTCAAGCAGAAGTCAATTCTAGATGTAAACACCCTCCAACCAAATTTGCTGGCTTTGCTAAATGAAAGAAAAAACAACAAAAAACCACCCCAAAGCCTCCAATACCCACCAACTGTTTTTATAGACCCATTACAAAGAATACCAACTACAAAATAAAGCACTTTTTTTCCCCTCCCTCAACTCTTGGGAGTGTTTCAGATGCTCAGGTTCAGTTTCTTTGGCTGGCTGGAGCAACGCTAGCACGTTACAGTAGCAAGACCAGAAAGTCACAAAAAGCCATGACCCTCTCAGTCTCTTATCGATGTGCTGTTTCTGTATGAAAATGACTTCTTCTGAGGGGTGAGATGCTTCCTAGGAGTCGACACATGCAGGCTCCACTTCTGCTGCAGCAAACACTTACGCACACACATGGGATGACTGTTCAGATCCCCACCCCAACGCCACAGGTCGGTTGCTGGCCAAGGGGACTTCTACTCGCATCTCCAGCTCCTCAGAAAATTACACCACGGCTCCCACGCCAAACAGCAACTGCCCTAATTGCTGAGCTGAGCGTCTTTAGCTGCCTTGTGAAGCCATTTATTTTGGTTTTGCTCACATTTTTGAAATGCGTCATTTCTAGTTCATCAGTGTTTATTTTCATGAAAGATTCTAATTTTTTTGAGTTTCTGGGTTAGACAGCTGAAGCCCAAAGTCTTCATCCGCACAGACATACTCCTTTTAGCAGACAGATCTCTAACCCGATGGTGTTACGGATGCTTACTGCCAGCTTTATTTGATCACTTTATCTGTCCTTTCCTTCCATGTCCCTCCCACACAAGGTGGGAGTGGGAAAAAGGTGGCAAGACATGCTATTTATTCTTGGAACAGTCTCTTCCCACACAACCATAACAACACAATTTATAATCTCAGTATTTGAATAAGACTTCTCAAAAAATTCTTGCAATCATGTTAAACATGAGAGATGTCCAGTTTCAGAGCTTCAGGTTTTTAAGCTCTGCTTGAACACAAAGTTGGAAGCTGAGCATATTAATATTACACTTATTTTTCATCTTGATGCTATTTCAATATAAACCTTGTCTTTCCATCTTCTCTTGAAGATTTACTTCAGCATAGGGAAAAGTGCCTGAACTAAATTTATCAGCTCGCCCCACAACCTGAAAACTCATATTACATAGCTCATGTTATAGCTCAACGTCCAAATGTAAAATGTAGAGATCTAAAGACTTTTCTTTTTCTTGATAGCCTACTCTCCTGACTTTTTTTAAACTCTTAGTGGGAAAAACAAAACCATCCCCCACACTGTATAGTTTTTACTCATGAAGAGTGATATTGACCACTTCCCAGGAAAGCCAGTGCAGCAATTTTCAAAATATTTCTACATTTCTTCAGGGTTATCTTTATTATTTAAAAAAAGAAAAAAACCCAAGCCAATAAACTGAATAAACAAGTTAAAATAATCCAGTTTAGCACTTTAAGACTGCACATTGTCTGCTTTATAAGAGAAATACTACATGCATAGGCTGTCACTGCCTCTTGCTGCAGGAAACTGGCTTTTATAACCCAATGAGGCTGAGATTTCAGCAGGACCAGCCATCACTGGTTGCCTTATCTCGTCACCAATTTCCTGCTGCTGGGGAGAAATTAATAAAAAAAGCAAGATATTCTACTTGTCTTACCTTCCATATTGCTGTGTCTTATGAAAAAACAAGATTTTTGATTATAAATGCTTACAAATATCTCAAGGGTGGGTGTCAGGAGGATGGGGCCAAACTCTTTTCAGTGGTGCCCAGAGACGGGACAAGGGGCAGTGGGCACAAACTGAAGCACAGGAAGTTCCATCTGAACATGAGGAAGAACTACTAACTCCAACATCAAACATCAAACTCCAAAGTAGTAAGCCTTACAACACAGTTACATTATTGTTATTACTGTTTGCGGTTTATTTGGTGGTTTTTTGTTTTGGTTTTTTTTTTTTTGTTTGGTTGTTTGAAGAAATCCAGAAGAAATTACTTTATCCGCAATTTATTATGTCATTAAAACAGCCAGCGTCAGCTAATGTTTAGAAATAATATATGATAACATATATTTTCCAATAAAGTATACACAGGCAAACTTAAAGCTAGCATGAGTCTCATTACAAGGTCATTTTTGAAAGTTAAGTCCAGCTGCGTGTCTCTCCAAAGAATTATGCATATTCCCCATTTAAATCAATTAGTGGAAAGGATTCCCCCTCTCCCGCCCCTTTTCATTTTATCACTGCATTTAAACTGACTGTGTGGGTAGTGGCAAGAAATGACGCATGTTAAGAAAAGGAAAGCCATTAGTCCTAATTTCGTAATTACAAGGGAGTCGACCCCGGCTGTTTGGAATCAGCTCTTCATGTGCTTTCACAAGTGCACAAAATGAGCAACCTTTCTTTCAGTTAAGTGAGAAATAGCAGGGCATTGCTTTAGTGGCACTCAGAAAAATGACTGCTTATTTTCTGTAACGCTGAGGACAAAATAATGGGTGAATATACAGAGTATCAGAGGAAATACATTCAGGATCATTCTGCTCACAAGATGCTGGTTGGGAATCAATATTCTTCAGTCTTTTAGTATTGTTACTTTCTCAAACACTCTTCCTCTTTCAAAGATAAGCAGCTGTTACAGACACGTGTACCTCAACATTTGTGAAAAACAGGAGCAGGCAGAATCTCAGAGAACTGGGCATCCTTCAGCACAGCCTCCTTGCGGTGAATCATGCAGCCACCCTGTCTCACATCAGTACTTCATTGCTCTGTTCCCTCAAGGTCTAGTTACTCAGCAGCAAAAGCAATATTTTTTTATTTTTTTTTAAGTTGTGGGAGGGGAAAGACGGATGTCTACAACAACAAAAAAAGCACGTCTCCTCACAGAAGTGTTACTGAGACACTGGAAAGATCAATTTTGGCTTCTTCACTCAAGTCAGAAGTTCACAATAAATCAAAGTCTCCAGACTGCTTAGATCCCTTCTTTTGTCCTACAAAAACGCTGTATGTATCACTTCAATAATATAGGAAACCACATCATACTGATTTCTCATGTGGTATTTTTCATTATTCTTACATACCTTGCTTTGTCATTTACTTCCTACCTCTCTCACTCCACTACCTTTTCTAATGAGTTTACGCTCCATAAAACATTCATGCATTAATTTTATCCCTTAATACAAGTGATATTTTAAAAAAACAAAAAATTAGTTTTAAAGATATAGTCAAAGCAGTGAAATCATTTCCTACTTATGAAATGCTGTAAAAAGTGATCACAGGTTTACTTTCAAAATTCCTTCATGTTCTTTGTCTCAAAAAACGTCCTCAAACTTCGTACCTCCACCATCTGAATTCTTCTCCTATATTTTGGGGGGGGAGGGGTGTGGATGTGTATGTCGTCTTGGACATTGTAACTTCAAGGACAGTGAGCTGAATTGTGTCCTAAGGTGTCAGGTACTGATTCAGAGATCTAAGACATCCTAGATCTCGGGATGCCTTCAGATAGGAAGACAGACACCTTTTCCTCCTACCCTAAAGCCAGCTGTATAATCCTAGCTTCCTTCCAATCAGCTGTAGTAGGCATATACTCTTGCATGCATGCAAACTAACAGAAAAAATTTACTGATGACAAACAGAAGGGACAAAATACACCCAGTAACATCTGAACTGGATGCAGTTCTGCAGAGCTGTAAAAAAAAAAAATCATGTATAAGCAGATATGAGCAGATATGACTAAGTCTTCAGAATAAAAGTCCAGCACTTTCATGTGCCTTAACAAATACTCATCAAGTTTCTTTCCTATCTACATCCATCTTGCTATATTCACGACATTTTCACAGATCAGCTATTTTTCTCTGCTAATAAAGTGGTTTGTCCCCCAAAAGCACTGTATTTGTACTTACGCTAGAGACTGACTGATACTAGAAGAATGAACTAACTTTCCAAAGTTAAGCATGCTTCAGGAGTTAAGGTATGAAGAAAACACTGTATCAATTACCACAGCTTTAGTCAAGGCAACGTCACTATACAGCTCATAACCAAGTCAACAGCTCTACTACTCCCAGCACTATGTTCATTCTCAAAGCAAGTTTTGACAAGGATGAATACTAAATTAACTACATAGGAAATGAAGCCTAGCCACAAATTGGAGGCTATGAGTGGACTTCTCAAATTACTTGTCTTCACCCAGAAATGCTTTATTTCAGCTCTTGCCAATGCTCTTTGCAGTGTGCTAATGAGACTTGCAGGCTGAGCAGAGTGGAGAGACATGGTCATCAGAAAACAGCAGAATGGCAAACAGAAAGACCTGGGATTGCCTTAGGAGTGGAATAATAGAAACAAGACAATAGTCACAGAAATGCAAGGTCTCCAGGGCATCTCACTTGGAAGTGCTGTACAAGCAGACAAACCTAGGCACGACAGAAAATGACACAGCAACAATGGGCTGACAGCTCCATGGAAACAGAAACAGGAACCCAAATTATACCTGGGGACATAAAGTATTAATGTCACTGTACGATAATCACAGTGAAGCCTCATCTCAACAGCACAGTTCTGTTCATGTATCTTCAAGAAGCCCTGATTTAACTTGAACAAGTAAACAACCTTTTTACTTGTAGGAAGGGAGAGTCTATCATATGAGAGTAGACAGAGAGGAGACTTCGTCTGTTCTCTAAACGTATCAGGGACAGACCTGTTCAAGCTAAAGTTCAAATAATGCCACAAAACTTCAATGTATTATCACTGCGTTCTGACAAGCCAAAGTTTTCTAGCCTTCTAAAGGGAGAAACAATGGCATAAAATTTCATCATTCTTAAAAGAAGTCAGTCAATTAATACGTGGAATTTATATGATCATGTATGACTACAGGGGCATAGACCTACTGATCTAAGACGCCCCTTTCAGTCTGAAGCATGCACCTATTTCTTGCTAATGTCACTATAAATCTTCCCAAACGAAATTCCAATGTGGATATAAACCACTTGCTTCACCCCAACACACCGTGCCCTCTGGCCTGAAATCAGCAGTGAATGCTTAAACTGGAAATGTAAGACTCCTCTGAGCCTACTTCCATTTTCCAGTCTGCTGAATTTCTAACAAATTTCCCTATAATGAACCTACTGCTGCCTAGCCCCTTCTATGTTTAATACAGATCTACCAAAAATTTGTTTCTGTGTCTCACTGCTCTCTCATGTCTGCACCACTTTCTTGCTTAGAATAGCTACTTATCCTCTCCGAATTTCTTGGACCTATAACAACATGGTCCAGCCTAGCGCTTCAAGCGGCAACGTTAGAGGCTGCCAGGAGCACACTACATACCCGGTACCCTAAACTTCTCCGTGCAGCACCAGGGATTCACCACCAGCCTGAGAAGGTGAGGATCAATCTTTGGCCACGCTTCGCACTCTGCCTTCTCTTCCTTCTCCTTTCCTGTTCTTCATTCCTTATCTCAGAATACATTTCTGAAAGAAAAGTTCTTTGAAGTGACATGCTGTTGCTTTTTAATCATTTTATAAGCCAGTTTAACAGCAAGCATTTATTCCCCCGCATGCTCCACCTGCAATTTGTTAGTGATAAGGCTGGTGCTGGCAAGTTGTAAGGTTTCTCCCCAAAAAAGCGGTATTAAGCTAACTTCCAAGTTACGTACTTGATTTTATATATCTTCTCCTACATGTTCTAAAAATTTACAGAAACTTTTCTTTTGCTCAGTTGGAGTAAATTAAATTTATTTTGATTCTGTGGATTTGGGCTCATCAGTGCATCATCTCTGGTTAACTCATGCATCTCATACACCAGACATTACAGTTTTAGACCACTGACAAATAAAATACCAAACCTGTTAATCTCCACATCAATGTAAAGGAAAAAAAACCCCAACACTTCTGAAACAAAGTCCTAATTCAAGTCTGGAAATTCTAGATTTGATATCGGTAGAGAAAAAACAAACAAGCCCCAATGATACTTTTTAAATATAAACCTAAATTTTGAACAGGAAACCTAGAACTCGGCCTTATACAGATAAATAACGTGTCATTGGAGGCTGCAATAAGGAAGAATGTACCTGCATACCATTTTCCAATTGAGTATCCAATTCAAAGTTTCTACTTGTTCATTCAAATGCAAATTAAACTAGCTAAAGCACAAATGCCCAGTCTGAGACACAAATTCAATTATAACAAGGCAGTTGCTGAATCCTTAATATGGACACTTTTCTATACTTACGTATTTACATTTTAATCTAGACAGAAAAAACAACCCTGACAAGGCATATGCAAATTAGACTTCATGGTCCTTGATGGATATGAGAAATTAAAATAAGTAACAAAGAGCAGGCAAACAAGAGCTCTGAGTTCTGGTTTGTTTTGGTTTTTTTTTAACACAAGTGCTTTAAGAACATTTTTAGAGGACAGGCATGACTGTTTTTGTCACCTTTTGTGAACAGTTTTCCTCTCCAGTGAAAGTACAACCCCAGATGTCAGCACAGAGCAATGATCTCAGACTGGTATTCCTGGTATGACCCCAGGTAGCTGAAATGTTATAAGAGGTCCTTAATCTGAACTAGCACAGCTTTTACTCTACTTCCAAATTACTTCAGGCTTTTAGCTTCTGTAAACACCTTTCAAACTTCAACTGATTAAGAGCTGGAGCTCTTCAAACGATCACTCCAGCAGACACCCAAGTCAAAGGGCTTCGGGAGGCTTGTTCCCTGCAGAGAACCAAGCAGCCTCTGCAGCAGTTTGACACAGAGCCAACCCAAGCAGTTAAACACCACGCCCAAGGGCCCCAAACACATAGAAGTGCAACCCGTATCTCTATTGCTAGCAGATGCCCACCGCTCAGCAGTGAGCAGATCCTTCCCACAGGTTACATGGCTGGTCCACAGAAAGCCAACCTTCTCCAGCGGAATACTCGCCTTACTTAAGCAAGCATTTCATAGGCACGTGCATCGGCACTACTGATCAAACCCACTGACAGCCCACTTGAGTGACCGACAGCAGAGCTCTCAACACAGTATTGTCTGCTTTGACAGCAGCAAGCCTAGCTAACGCACTAGCTTAACTAATCCATTATTTCCCTCTCAAAAATCTGTGAATCTTGTTTGATGTCGTGTGCTCACAGGTCAGTATGTTTCACCAGGTCCCCAAAGAGATGCTCTGATCTTGTCTTGGAAGCATACAGATGTAGTGTCTTTTTGTGTCAGAAAGGGCATCTAAATGAAAAGCAAAATACACGTCTCTTCCCTTCGCACACGCATATTCATCTTACTCCTGCTTACAGCGACACCCAAAGACTGAATCTAAAGGACTTCAAATAGAGTGGTCTCAGCTGACCTGCAGCCACGGAAGCCTAATGGTACAGTCTGGCAGATTTTCAAAGATCAAGGATTAAACCTAAAACAGAAAAAGCAAGGAAGAAATTCCATACAGCATTTGAATGGATGGCATTTGACCATCCATCATGAGCCTAAATCTAGCTTTACATTATCTAAAATCTATCAACAGACCTGGGTAAAGATTAAACATGTAAATGCAGCCTTCCATTTAGCCAAACACCATCACAAGCCGCACTCAACCCTGTACTGAACACAAGCTTTTAGCATATTATGCTTTGATGGAAGAGTTTTATACGGTCAAGATTTCCCCCTGAACAGTTACATATACTTTGTCCTATAAATTTCCATTTATACAAGTAGCAGTTTCATGAACGTGCTTTATTTTGAGATATTTTCTCCTGCTCACCATACTTTATATATTTGATGTATTTGCACCATATCCCCCCTGCCCCCAATTTCTGTCCTTTTGTCCTTTTACCACAAACCTTCCTGTATGACAAGTTGCATTTTTTAATTGCTTACACCTTTTTGGCATTAAAAAATAGCAGAAACACTTCAGATGCTGTGATACATGTAATTCAAAGTGGAAGAGAGAAAGTAGTTAATTTAAGTTTGTTGCATTGTATCTTTCGCTTGGGTGCTTTCTAGAGAATTAAAGTATGCATTTAACTGAGCAGAACACTTTTGAAAGCATACAATTATTCATAAAGATCTCTTGTGCTTACCTTTTCTTTCTCCTAACAATATTTAGCACAACTTGCAAACATCAATAAAGAACACAACACCTACGAATATCTAACACACTCACTTACAGTGAGTATATTAGGTATTATATTGTCACTTACGAACTAGCCTAGTAAAACTTCTGAAGGGCAAAACTAAAACAAATGCTCACAAGAGCGCAAGAGCAAAGTATAGCAATCAATCTTACACAAACGCACCAAGCTTTTGCAGTCACCAAGACATTTTCTTCAATGTATTAGAGCAGGCTATTCAGCTCTAACCACTAAAAAACCTAAAGGAGAGCTTTCATGCCAGACTGGAAGAGACAGAATAGTACTAATTTATGATTTAGAGCCATTTTGCATGCACGGTATACCAGTACAGGAATTCACTAGCTTAATGTTTTGGTTTAATAGAGCTGTGACACACACAACACACAAAGCATGTACTGGGCCACGGTGATCTCACGGCAGAGTTGCCACCTTGTAACAGGACAGAATTAGTTTGCCAGCATTAGAAATTCTCAGGGACTTCCCCGTTTATTCAGGATGCTTAATAATGATAATAAATAATAAATAATGAAGACAAAGAACCTCCACTATTTGCAGTGGTGAAACTTCACTGACGTATTTGCATGAGTTATTCTACTGTGACGATTCACACTGCTACAAAAATTAAATACTTTAAGATCAGTAAGAGGAATTAGGACAAAGATAAGCTCTTACAGGGACTTAAAAAAAAACAAAACCAAAAACAAAACAAAGCAAGGAAGCAAAATCTCAGCAGGCAAGGTGATTTGATTTCAGTTGGCAGAAGCTACACATCACCTAACTTTCACTAAGGACACCTCTGCCTACAACAAACAAGGTCTGCAATTTGACATCAGAGTAGTTTTGAAAGAACAGTACATTACACATGAGGAAACCACTATTTTTCTTCACTTTCTGAAGTTTTAGAACTACTGCCAAAGGTATGCAAGAGATTTTAGTCTTAGTCAAACAAAAAGGGGGCGGGGGTAGGAAATCCTCTTTTACTGATGAAGACAACTTCATTGGAAGAGCTGCTAAAGTGACCTTCCAAGTGAAGGGGTGTAATTAGGATGCTCCACATTTGCAGCATGTAAATGAATTAAAGCAAGAGAAGGTACTGGACAGCTTCTTTAGTGCTTAAAACACCCAAAGGTGTTTTTGAAACCAGCTGTGAAGGGACATACAGTCCACCTCAGAAAAAGTTTTCTTAAGAGTACAATTCAAGAGCACACAATTAGCTGGAAACTGTGCATCCCGAGAGCAGCCTGGTGTGCCTCTTCATTACCTTGCCTGAGGAGGCAAGGCTGTAAGAGAGCTGTACTAAAACAGGGGAATAAGACCGCAAGACTGTCGGGGCCTGGGAGGGGAAGGAAGAGAAGGGAGGAAAGAAAAAAGGGAAAAAGTAGTCAGGCATCAGTTTCCTTGGACTGTGGAAAAGAGCAAAAAGTCTGCAGCACAAGTATGCTTGCTATTAAGGACAAGCGTCTTCAAAGCAGCAGGTCCAACTTTGGCAACAAGTCACTTGCTAAGAGGAAAAAAGGCTCAGGATGTTGAGAGACAGACGATGCTGGTGCAAAAACTATTGCTGTGCGGTGGTGTGTTCTGCTCCATTTAGTTCCAATTCAAAACCATCTAGCTTGTATTTTCAATATAAAAACAAAGATAGCAAGAGTTAACCATAAACAGTATCAGGCATGCAGGAAGTTAAGTCAGGCACTATATGAAAATACAGCAGTCAGGAGTCCACTCATATCACTATATTTGCCCCCCTCCTTAAAAAGTTTCTACTGTATGGTAACAGACACAGTACAGTTTCATTAATACGGCAAGAACACATCCACTCCGTTGAAGGCTGTGGAGGTACTAGATGAAGAGCACAATAAAATAGGACATTTTCTTTGTACACGTCTTGCTACTAGCATACAAAAAATCCCAAGTCAAGCATATTCTGAATCAACATAAAACTACCTATTGGGCAACAGCAGGTAACAGCAAAATAAGGAACATTTGTAATGGCCCTGCCTCCCTCCCCAGGCATTTAGGTACATTACTCTTAGAAAGAAAAAAACTCTAGACGAAACTAAATTTCTTGTCCTCCAGTCATTTTTCTTGCAATACATCCCTTTCACACATCTACAGATAGCTGACACTACTCCTACACAGATAAATCAAAGAAATCATTCAACCACTGGCTTCCGATTTGATCAAAAGTAGGTTTTGACTCTGCGATACCTTTTAAGTAAAAATAGAGTTGAAACATCTAAAACTCTGAAAATAAAGCAATTTTTTCACTATTTACCAAGAAATGAGAAATTACTTAATGAGTTATTCCTGAGAGGCCTATCCCAAACACGGCACTTATAAAGCTCTTTGAGAAGCTCCACTGACGGCCCAAACAGAATTAAAGCTTGTCTTTCCATGGTTTGTGTGTGACCACAGAAATAACCTTCCAGTTCTCTTTGAGGTGACAGAGGAGAACTGCCCAAGCATTTTGTCACCATGCCTTACTACTTTTGACTGACCACCATCAACTGAGAAATCCAAAGAGCTACAGGAGAAGGAACATGGTTATTCTACAAAGACAATATCCCTAACTGCAGGCAAAGGCCAAATTAACCAGCCCCTACTCTCATTCACAGAGATGCTCTCCAGCCAAGAGACTGCTCCACCTGCTTGAGAGAAGCAGACTAAGACCCTTTCAAGCCCTCTCACGTCAAGACGAAAGGATAACTGACAGATGAGATTTTCAGTCAATTGTGATGCAATCTGCAACACCACAGACCTGGCTGTTTTGTCCAAGGAAGCCTACGAAACTGCTGAGAGCAGCTCCCATCCACAACACTACACTACAGCTCTGCCAGCTGTAGCCTGGCTGTCCTCCCTTCAGGCCAGCCACCCTCTTTTGACCATGGAGTGAATGACAGTCCTTCATAACTGCTATTTGTGGCTCAAAATGTTCAAGCTGTTGTACTTTTCGGCCTGACACACGGTAATAGAAATAATCTTTGAAGGACAAAGCATGGCTACACCTAGGGGAAAGCTGCATTAGGAAGGGAGCACCACTGTTCTTCCCCCAGACCCTCCAACATCTACAGTCAACCACAGAAGAGCGTATCGCAAGGCACACTGCATCCAGTCCAGATCAGAGACTGAGCACAGCTGTAGCAAATCCTCCCCACTGGAGACAGTTTTATCATAAGTTTGAAACTGTACTAGGTATAATGCCAGCAAAACCCTCTCACAACTGCATCCACACCAAACGCTTTTCCTGGCAGAGCTCTTGAGCTTAAGCATGTAGATTTTTCCATCTGTCATTCTGACTTTCCTATGCTATGAAAACATTCAAGCACAAATTAGGCAAACAGATCAGAGAGTTCAACAATAACACAGAGATTAGAGGATAAATTTCTATGGTATAACTTACTACTATTTCATCTCCTGGTTCCAACTTGTCTTTCTACAATGACATCAAAACTACTTCACCACAACTCAAAAAGTGACCTTGCAGTGAATGAAAATTTAAAGATTAAAATAATACCCGCATTTCAGTTATGCTTACTTATAACACATTGGCACTTTTAAGTGTAAAATAGGTTTCCTTCCCCTACCAAGATTATTTTTCATCCAACTGCACCTTCTTTCTTTACATCTATTGCAAATTTATTGTAATGGCAATGATCTGGAAATTATTTTGAGTCAAACTGTCAACATTAGACCATAACCACATATCTCCTACCAGCCAGTTAGTTTCTTTCTTTGTTTTAAATATTCTGAGAAAGGTAGGTATACCTGTGTCTATTTCATAAACCTATGGAGAAATTAAAGAGTATGACAAGAAACAAAACTCAGAAAAAATCCCCCTACTTATTTTAATGCCTGTCCGAACATTAAAGTTAAAAGAAATGAGAAGTTTGGAAAAATACATAAATTAGCAACCAGAGTAATTTTTATTGGCTTGTCCTTTTAGGGTGCATGACCACCTTCCTAAGGAGTTTAGTCGGCCTTTGAGTTGTTTGTAAAGCATCTTTCATCACTTACTGCCATACAAGTTACCCTTCATCCCAGAGGAAGCACGAGAAAAGGCGGCATCTGCAGAAATATGTGTTAATCTGAAGACATCAGTTTTTGATATTCTCTAGCAGAACTTGCTTTCCTTGCACTTGAACTTGTGGAGCTTTTGAGGAATAGAGCAAAACAAAGAATTTGTATGTAGTAACATTAGTGATACTTTAAAATACGTTCCGTTAGAATGCCTAAACACACATCAAAGGTTTGAAAAAACTTCTGTGCTTCCTTAGCGAGACAAAAAAAATGGAGATGACAGTGTTTGGATCATCATCTCTGTTGTATTACTCTCTTCTACTCTGTATTCCGAAAAAAAATGTATTGCCAACAAAATGCTTTATGTCATTGATTTTAAAATTAAAAAAAACTTTGATAACTGATCATCAGGAGAAATTTATAACAAAAAATGGGTTTGAATAATATTCACTGCATACAGAATCACAACTTAACTACAGACTCAATTATTGATAGATATAAATGAAGTACAGTCATATCATTTTTATAAGTTGTGCAAAATCTAAACTAGAAAGCAAATAAACCATTCCTGGGCTTTACTGCCTAATGCCGGTAAGAGATTTTTTTTTTTAATTTTCATTTATTTATGGAAAAGAGTTCTACAACAGTCCCCATTCTCTCCACTTTGCCTTTCCTTCAACTTTCACTTAGTTTTTCCATCTCCACTCAGTTTGTCTTTTCATCCAATAACAGAATTCTTCACAGGCTCCTTTCATTCTGTCATTTTAGATGACGACAGGAATGACTTTCTTTGAGTTTTCTACCTGGCCTGAAGCAAGCCAGCCGGTTACTGCTCCCCCAGTCCACCTGCTAGCAGCACTGCTTTGGGTACAGCAGCAGCATTTGCTAGTGGGACAACTCCACCTGGCCAGGACAAGAAGGAGGTGGTGGGGCTGAACTGCAGCAAAACCCAAAATCCTCCTCTCATCTCTGCACAGGCCAGAGCTGACTCTGCTGTCCTTCTCCTGTCCACACAGGACTTTCAGAGTCTTACAATTCTCCAATCGCTTCTGTACAGCTCAGGAATCTCCGAGCTGATGTTCAACAAGGCAGCAACAGAACCAGAAGGAAAAAACACCTCATTGACAATGCAGTTGTGCAGTACCTCCATAAATCAGCTCCTAGCACAGCCTTACACTCACGCAGCTACCATCCTACTACACCAGAGTGCTGCGCTCATTCAAGGATCCTTGCACAGCCCCAGGCAGCACTTGGCACCCCAGCAAACCACTGCCAGAAGAAACCTGCCCTATCCTGTAATCCCCTGCTTACCAAAGAGTTTGTTAAACCACCTATGTGATCTGGATTCCCTGCCATCATTTGTGCAGAAGGTTGGGGCAATTTGAAGAGACTTGCACAATCTTGGAGAACAGAGAAAAACAGCCCCACTAAATATAGGTATTGAAACCTGAATGAGAGGTTCAGGTTTCAGAGTCAGAACTAGCAGAGGTTGCTGTTCTTAGCATTGCTTCAAGTTAAATAAAGATTTCTGGGTAAATAAAGATATCAAGTGTACCTAGAAATCGCTTTCATTTTCACTACTGCTGCTATCTGCAGCTGACAGTCGAGTTTGCCAGTGAGGACCTGGGAAGCAAGAAAACAAGAAAATTCTGCAAGCTTAGAACAACTGATCATTGCCACAATGATTCAAACAAGTGTTATCTATCACTTTTAAAAACAGAGGAACAGCCAGGCCACTTTAAGTCATTCAAAAAAAAAAAATCATACTGAGACAGAAAGTGCAGTTAACAAGATCCTGACTAGTGCCAGGGAAATGCTCTTTGAAAAAGAGGAGACCAAAGCACACTGCGATTCAGAAACTAACTGGTCTATAAAAGCTAGCCTTGAACAAGAAACAACAAATAACTGTGGCAAATAACTATAAAATTAACACAGAGTAAGGTTTTTTTTCTTAAAAGAAAATTAAAAATTAGCAAAAACTCAGGTACAGTAAGCAGTTTCAGTAGAGTTTACAGTGCTCATGGAGAAATAGTTAACAAAGCGGTACAAGACCACCAAGACCACCAATATCACCAAAAATTTATTTTACTCTGAGAAATACAAACAAATCAAATACCCTACTGGTAAATAATGCCTGTCCTTGTTTAATAATTGAAAAAATACAATAATAATTAGAAATCTAATGAAAAGGAAAATAACAAAGACAGAGAAACAAAACTCAAGACAGACAAGTGATGCAAACAAAAACAATTGCTCACCACCAACCTACAGACACCCAGTCAGTCCCCAAGCAGTGACCACCAGCCCACCATCCCCCTACTTTCTTGCTGAGCATGACATTATATGGTTAGGGATACCCCTCTGGTCAGCTGGGGTCAGCTGTCCTGGCTGTGTCCCCTCCCGGCTTCTCGTGCACCCCCAGCCCACTCGCTTGTGGGACAGCGCGAGAAGCAGAAAAGGCCTGGACGCTGTGTGAGCACTGCTCAGCAATAATGAAAATGTCTCTGTATTATCACACTCTTTCCAGCATAAATCCAAAAACATAGCCCCATAGTAGCTGCTATGATGAAAATTAACTCTATCCCTGCCAAGACCAGCACAGCTACGCAGAGGTGTGCGCCACTGGCAGGATATGCAGCCATCCAGCAGAAAAGCAACAGAAACAAAGCCTGCAGAAGCCTCCAGAAATACAATCACAGAAGACAGTCAATAAGCAGACAGCAATACTGGAACATTTGAACAAAAACAAAAGGAGTGTTTGGTAAGACGGTACTTCAAGTATAGGAACATGAAAGCTTATGCATGAACTGAGAACACTGGCTTGAATCGGCTAGGACTGGAAGATGGGTAATTCGCACAATGCATTCATAGCCCGTCACCAGCAACAAATAAAATCCACACTCAAAGAATTTTGGATCCTTGTTGAGAAAGTCAGAGGAAAACAGAAATAACAGAAAGTAATGAAGTATAACTCTCAGATTCTGTCTGCCTGATCTGTAAATTCTGACCAATGATGTGGATAAACTAACCACACCGGGATGCAAACCTCCTTTCGACTCACAAAGCTGAAAGTAAAGCAGTCTGTGCTTATAAATGAAAAAAAAAAAAAAAAAAGTGTTTGACTAATGAGAATGTATACACCACCATCCTTGATGTGGGATGAATGTAAATTGTGCTTTGAAATTGAAGGGCTTGATCCTCATCTTTCACAAGCCAGTTTAGGAGACTTCATGGAAGGGAAACATTTCTCTCATCTCCCTAAAACAGTCTGTAGAAACACCCTGAGATAACATGTAGGCATTTACTGAAAATTATTACAGCTTCTAACCTTTTCTAACAAGTTCCAGGGCTAGGTAATTGATTATAAAAATAAAACTGCATTTACCATTTGCTAACTTCTGATAAGCAGCAGCTATATAATTGATTTTCACTTTCAGTATGCATCCAATTGCACTGATATGAAAGCCTGTATGTGAAACAGTGGTATTTTATCTAACAATTCATCTTCTGTTTCACTGCCTACTTTCCCTCTATGAATGAAGACTGAACTAAAATCGCCACCAAAAAAAAAAAAAAATCGACTGCTTCACTGTACTTGGTGTTATTACTGGGTAAATGACCCAAGACCAAGTGAGATGCAAGGTTATCCGAAGTTACTCCTACCTTGTAGACAGAAGAACAAGCCTTAGCGCATAACACCATTTTTCTTAAACACAAATCGAAAAGAAAAAAAAAGGAGCTATACTGCCCCTCTTCCCCAACTAAGTGAGCGCCTTCCACATGGGACATGCAAAACCAAGCTGCACCACTAGCTTACACCAGCAGCCTCTGAAGGATGGGTATGAGGGGAAAATTCTGGAAAGAGCCACTTGGTCTAAAATAAAACATGACTTCAGAAGTCACAAATCTGTATAAACAGGCATACGACCAAAATAATTTTGTAGGCAAAGGCTCTACAGGAGATGGGAAAATCTCTTCAGCAAGACTGTAATCTTCTTTTGACTGTTAAAAGCAAAACTGCAAATAAACTTTTCCCCAGTGCAAGAATGGACATAAAAGGAACTATTTTCTGGGAGGGAATCGAGGAGTCAGGAGCAATCATTGATCATTGGCCCACAAGTCTCCCAAGCAGATCTGTGTCACAGAAATCTGGCAAATCTCAATCCTGTGTTTCTCCACTGCTGGAGAGAGCACCCAGAGGACCAAAAGGGAACTGGCATGCTACTTCTACGCAGCTCTGAAGACACAGACAGATGCCTACCTCCCCACCACCTTTCAATGACTTTCTCTCAGAAGACATACAAAAAGCACCCCAGCCTTTCTTTCTTCCTTTATTCTCATAAAAGTTTTCTACTTTCCCTTCTCATTTCTTCTTGTTTCAACTTCTATTCTCATTTTTTCTCCATGTGCTTATGGAAAAATATAAGCCACAACTCCTTTAACACATCTCTACTAAACATTAGCAATAGCATTATTCCACCCATTGTCTGTTTTCTCCTTCAACACCTGCAAAAGTACTATAATCTCTAAGGCATAGTTTGGTAGACAAACTCTGATTAATTAGCTGTATCAGAATAGTCTGCTAATACAAACACAGCTCGCATCAGCATGTGTATTCCTGCCAGCATAACAAACAATTCTCCCTCCTTCTTCTCCCCTGCTTCGCTTTTGACAGAGCAGTCTGCTCATGTAAGCACATCCATGCTAGCACCTGAGCTAGTACAGAAGCATCAGGGAAACATACATTATATTCCTGAGCAATGTGATCCTCTAACAAAATACTGTCTTACAGACTTTAAAGGGAATTAGCCCTGATTATTCTACCTGATTCTTTATCTGATCTGTTTCCTCTCTAGATCTTTGCAAAAAAAACCAAAACCCCAAACCTTGTGTTTAATAACCCACAAGGACAAAAACAAGAACATCCTTCTCTCTTTCACATAGTCTCCTGCTGGCCTAGAGCACAAGGCTCTCCACATGGTCACTCACACAAATAGGTCAAGGGAAACGACTTTGACTTCCTTCGCCATTTAGAGCTGATCACTTTTCTTCATGCCTTAATTATTCCTAGACTGGGCAATTCTGCAATCAAACAACTCCGAGGTGTTGTTTGAGAGGACCAATGAACCTGTGATTAAAAGATTCACGTTGCCGTGCTATTATCGGCATGGTTAGAGCAAGGCAAAAAAAAAAAAAATAATTTGTTTAACCCTGTTCAGATCTTCGCTCCGAATCCTCCTTTAGCCTTAGCACAAGTTCAAGGAGAAAACACCATGCCTAAAAATCAATCTTCCACTGACATACCTGTTCACTGCAAAGAGAACGGCATGCACACTGATTTTTTAATACCTCCCACTTTCTCCCAGTAAACTTCCTACAGATCTTGTTTCCTATCACAATTTTATGCACCACGAGCCAAGACTTTACAGCTTTCCACTGGTCTCAAGACATTTTTTTAATGATTTCAGTCTCTTGTAGCTAGTTGTGGTGATCCTTCCTTCACTTACAATCTTCCAGTCTGATGAAAATGTATTTCCAGAAGGAGCTGGAACAATTTAAGTGGTCATTATTCACAATAACCTAACAAAATATGCTTCACTGAAAGTTAATATTGAAAAAAATACAAGCTCAAATTAAACCTATTCTGGGAGTTTATTTTAAATAGCAATAACAATAAGCACTACAATATCTCTTTGAAAAGTAGGACACAAACAACACATGAATGGGACCATAACTGAGTTAGTCTACACTGCAAAACAAACAAGTAATCATCACAGGATTTGATAGCCATGCATTTAAACAAATCATAATCTCAAAACTAATAAGGCGGCATAACTATAAAAATAGATTTCTCATGTTAAGTCTCATAAAAGTCTCAAAACTGCAAATCTGCTCTAAAGGATTTCCCCACATTTTAATTAACAATCATAAAAATATTGTGATGAGATAATCTCAGTTTATATAGAAGCATTTTATCCATTTAAAATTATACTCAAAAAAACTTAGTAAGCTGCATATTCCCTGCTGACAGGCACAAAAAAAAAATATATATCCATATATCCTTTCTCATATATTATCTTTTATATATGGAAAAAACCATGCACGTGTCATTTGAAAACGGAGGCTTAAAAAGCCAGCCGAAGAGGTTAACTTGCATCATACTCGGTAAGACTGAGCTAGATCAACCCCATACCTAAACCACTTCTCTGTGAGCCATGCTAGCCAGACATCCTCTGCAAGGAACAGAAACGTGCTATGACTCAGAGACAGTATCCAGCACCCTAACAGCCTCTATGCTATCACTTACAGCTTACTGTGTCCTCCTGGGCACCCTCTGTAGGGACGCTGCCTCTAGCCTAAAAATTAGGTCCTTCAGAAAATATTTAAATGCTTGAATAATTTTGAAGGTGGGTGCTCAAACACATGCTGGATCATGGCCAAAACTATTGTGACTTAGCAGAATTGCTGTTGTGGGTTTACAGCGTCTGTCAACTACCACGGTCGGAGGTTCCCCACCTCAGTCACAGATGCAGCATGAAAAGGCTCAGACTGGAAAAATGGTTGACAGCTGCACTTTCAGCAGCAGTGGGGCACACAACTGTATTTAACTATATTTCTTACAGTGTTCATATTAAATGACTGAAGTGACATTTCTTCAGAGTTGGTAAAAACGCACTGTAAGCATACGGGCTGCTTCATTCCAGAGATGAGAGTTTCTTGACCACCCCAAACGCCCACAGCGCAAGGTGTGCGTCACTCCAAAGTCTGACAGCTCAGCAGCACAGAGCCAGACGTTTAGGTCACGCAGTTGTTATGCTCAGCATACGACACCCCTACCCTGACACGTCACCTCACACACCATGCCCCTCACGAGGACTAGAAGGAAACACTCAGTTCCTCCCCCGCAGAAAGGCTGTCAGCACGAACAGCTTTTCTGCTCTCCGTCCCGACCCAGGAGCGGAAAGGGGGGGTTGCCCAGAAAGGGTGTGTTGGTCCCGGCAGTCGCCCTACGAGCACAGGCCGTGTAAGCCCAGGGCAGGAGGACGCGATCTGTGAGAAGTCCCTGTGGAGAAGCAGATGTCTTCCCAGGGCAGGAAATAACGCCGAATTGTAGGGCTGACAAAAGGGGAACACAAAGAGCCGAGTACATCGGCCGTGGCAGCACGCAGTCTCGACCAAGGAGGACAGCCTGCTATTTGTGGCAGCTGGAAGGAAAGGGAGGAGGCAGAGTAACTGCCAAGGCTATCTTGGAACTGGGCTTTCCCCTGCTCTCTGGTGTCTTTTCTACCTGCTTCTGCTCCTCAAAAGCTTTCTTTGCCAGCCACACAAGGGAAAGAGGCAGCACACATGGGCTCTGCACAGCTGTGGCCAGGGCCCTCAGCTGCCTTCCTCCTGCCGCTGCCCGCCCGCTCCCGGACTCCCCCAGCTCTCTACTGCAAACTCCACTTCCCACTCCCCAGCAGCAGTGGATGTGGCGAGCCAGATTCAAAAGCTGACCCCCCTCAGGTTCAGCTGACTGTTCTCCAAAAACTCACACCCATGAGAGATCCAAGTCTCACACAGAAATATGTGAGCTACAGATCCTCCTGGCCATCAAAATGGCTACCCCTCCTGCCCAGGCAGTGTCCTTCTACAGGCCCTCCCAGATGACGTTTCATCCCTCCCAGTCTTTTCTGCAAAGACCCCTTTCCGTGATTTTGCCATATTATTTCTTTTTACAGGCTTTAGGGATACACCTGGTTTAACATGCTGGAAGTAAGTTATTTGCCTTTTGTGTATGCCACTCCCTGCAGAGATACTGATCCGTGTCTTTGGCCCGATCATCAGTTACTGACAGCAAACTTCTTTCAGCTACCTCATATGTGCTCCAGTCAAAAACATTTGCTTACTGAGCAGTGGGAGAAAACTGAACTTCCAAGTATAAAACAAATCCATCTTCCTTTTCACATTAATACACCCTGTCAAAGATTCAAAGTGCTGCTCTTGCAGTTCTAAATACTCTAGCTTTCCCTCATTGTTCTCACCTCTAAAGCCTTCGCTCTCTGAAACCTACACATCATAGAGACATATACTAGTCAAAGTTTAGCAAACAACATGCTAGCAAAAAATGTCTTCTATTTCTCAACCTCAAATGTTCATCATCTTTTGATGTTGAAGTGCAGTTTATAAATCAAGAATCACAGAACACCTCTATTATGTTATTTTGTTTTCTTTAAACCACAAATCTTAACACATTTTTTCTTCCTTTAAACAACAGATGCTAAAAGAATAAAAATCAGTGGGTAAGAATTTCAGTATTCCATTCTTGTATCTTTTTCCCTTTCCCATGATCTTGCAAAGACAAGTTCAAACTCCCCTCCAAATTTAAAGGCAGAAAAGCAGCAGCTTTTTCAGTGTGAATCTCCATGTCAACTCACTTCACAAAATTTTAAACCTCCAATCACACGTGTTATCAGTAGAAGAGATCACAGCTGGTAGTATACAAAACACAGCACCTAGAAGGTATAGTTAAAGCCCCAACAAGGGCTCAGTCCTAGTGTTAAATCACACAGCCACCAATGCTCCTCAGCTGTAGCAGTAGCTGTTGGGGCTGGCTGACACTGCCAGGCTGCCCTAAGAGTCACTAAACACTCAGCCTAGTCCTTTCCTGCAACAGAGAAAACAAATACTGTCTCGGAGAAATCACTGCTCCTGCTCCAAGTCCTGGCAGGAGTTTGACCTCCCTGGGCTTCCTGACCTGGGCACATGCTGTTCAGGTTCAGATCACATAGGAATTTCCACCATCCAAGCCTTGCAGGGCAAAGTTTGGCTACCCTTGACACAGGGAGAGCTCATTAACACACATTCATCTGGTACATCTGCAAATGTAATTTGTATGAGGCTAAGCGCCATGGACTCACAGCGTGCTGGCAACAGCAGTTACCAAGGATGTGCGGCCTCTGCAGAAGCAGCTCACACAATTTTCTAGACTTGCAGTTGCAACTAAAACACTACCAAGCAGCCAAAGACTGCAAAGAGCTCACTATGTTTGAAATTTACCCCAGGCAAATGCCACAAGAAACACAAAACTCAATCATTTTTTCACCACTGCAGTACCAGAGTTTAAGTCAGACCACTCAAATCCTCTTAAATGAAACATATACTGAGGTACTCCCACCCTGGCTCAACAGCTCAGGAGTGCCAACATGTCCAAGGGAAAAAACAACTAACTTGCAAAGTGACCTCTCCCAAGCCATTATCAGTCCCAACTCACGAGTTTCCTTCTGCCTACAAACATCACTGTTCAAAAAACCTGGCATACAGCACGACTTACTCCAGAAACAACTGATCACTTTCCTCCTTCATGAAATGGTATTAAACAAAACAAACAAAAAAACTCCAACCAACAAATTCTCAACCCACACTAAGTCCTCAGTCTTCCCCAGGGGCAGAGGGAATCAAGGAAACTTTGTATTTTTTTCTTTAAAGTTACCATTGTGGAAGATACAGGGAAATTGCTGAGCCAAGCATTTTATTAGCGGATGAAAGACTTGGGTATTAACCTCACACCTGGAATTAATGCAAGCCTGGATAAAACTTCTGTTTTTCTATCCTTCCCTCCTCTCCTAAAGAGAGAGAAATGGTCCACTGTTGAACAAAGAGGAAGAAACACCAACACACAAACAGAAAAAAACCCCACCCAGGCTTCACAAAAAGTCTTAGCAAGAAAATAAAGATTTTCATTGCAATACTCCCCTTAAAGCTTCTATCACTGATCTGCAATTAACAGGGTCCTTCAAGATTTTTGTAGCATTTACCATGCTCTGTCATAGACCTTCCAGGCTATGAGCCACCAACCTCCTTCTGTGGTTATGAAAAAGTCTGTGCTGTACAGTACAACCAAAAAAGTAATAAATTTTTATTCTATTGCATGAAGAAAGCCTCCTCATGAGCAGTCACGGTTCCCGGGACGCTCAGTGCTCTGCTCTTTCACACTTACTTGAAAAGCTTCTCAGAACAATCATTGCTGTTTACAGATGACAACATCTTGAAGGAGGACTGGGAATCAGTCGAAAAACAAGAAAAAGCAAGCTATCTATGAGCTTTTGTGAATTAGAATCCACACCTAAAGACAAGGCATCCTACCATACCAAGAAGGCGAGGTTTCTGTATGTACTTACGCAAAGTACTTTCCAAATGTGAAGCTTATATGTGGCCATCAAGAGTAGCCATATGAAATTCTAACAACAATTCATTTCAAGAAACAGTTTAAATAAACCACTTCTGCCCAGAAAAATTAACAAGGTATTAGGGTGAACTATCAACTTCAGTCTTCAAAACCACTCCCACACGTAATAAAACTGGACTGTGAATTCCAGCTAAAAGCAATTCACCTGCGTCTCCTCCCTCATGGGCAGATATCACCCCTCAAAACACCCCGCTTCTTTCTGGATAAAGCTTCTGGCAGCTCACATTCACCCATTCAGCATTCATTAAAGAAACACACTGCGTTATTCATTCCTCTGTGCCCTGTGCTGCGGATGCAATGGAAAGAGAGCCAAAGATCGTGAGCATGCCGAGTATGCTGAAGCCCATCCTTCCTTACCACTGCTGTACTCACAGATGGACATAATGATTAAAGTGACCCACAGGGTGCCTCGCACACCATTCAGAGCAGAAGAACAAATCAACATCCCTAAAATAAGCAGATACCTCTCTGCAGTAGTTCAGAGAGTAAGTATGCCCCTAGCAAAAGCAGGGAATTTCTCAGGCTTGGGAGGAATACAGACCCTTCGCTTTCCCTCTTACGCACTGGAAAGGAAGGGGCCACCACGGACGCTACAGGTGATCACCATCACAGAGAGTTTCTGACCTCTCAAGCTGCGTGCTGTCCAAGAGCATCCCCAAAGCTGCCCTCGCCAAGCCACGCTGCCACTGTGCCCCAAGTCCCCGGCTGCAAGACGATGACAGCCAGCCCTGACGATCTGAACGCTGCCAGCACGCCCCAACACCCAGCTACAGCCCCACTCCCATGACAAGAGCTCTGAAAAGACACAGCTCTCATTCCCCCGCTCCTATCCCTTTGGCTCTCAGGCAGACATGACACATCTCTTACGGCCCTCTGATATACCAACACTTCGATACATAGGCCAGTTTGCCCTCCCTGGTCCTATAGCAGCTTCCTTGCGGCTGCAGACACCAAGAGCTTACGGCTCTTCTGAGACAAGACATGCTTTCTAACAAAGCAGGCATATACTCTGTTAAGATGCATACAAGATGCCAAATATATTCTGTGAATCTAAACTAAAAAACTTGTTTATCTGCTTATTCTACATCCATGGTTATCACTTTTGCAATATGCCACTTACTTTCCACTACCTGAAAAGCTTTAGACTCCTCCCCCAGCTGCCCCCAGAAGCTGTGCAGAAGTTTTGGGTTTAAGACTGCAGGGTATCTAAGGTGATAAACAATGACAAGGAACGACTTGCAGACAGAACTGAGTCTGGATGAAATACCAGAGCCCCATTCTGACACCAGAGATTCACGTAGATGCTTAGGAATTTGCTGCTGTGGGGTAGCACACATTAACTGGGGTTAAACCTTTAGGGTAAAGGCTATACTACCGACTTAAACTTCAAAGCTAAGACAGAACCTGTTGCATCATTCAACAGTAGCGTGATGAGCAAGGTCAAACTAAACTGTGGAACAGCTACCCCTCGAAAAGGCAAAGCCCTGTTACAGAAGCCATGTCAAGAGCTAAACTGCTAGGGCACAACATTTTCTGGAATTTTTAAACATTTAACAAAAAACCACACATATTGGCAACAAATGCAAAATGTAAATTTATGCAACGCAGTCACTGTCACTATTTGCTTATATATTGGTGACTTTCAAACCACAGAACTGTCTGCACAGCAAACTCTACTAAGAGCTCTTGTCTGTGCAGAAACACAACAGTAAAAAATGCAATTCACTCAAACTGGAAGCTGCTGGGTCATTCATAATACTGACTTCCTTATTGCTTATTGTGTAGGTAAAGTTCAACATTAGAAGTAAATTGTCCCATAGTTTGAGAACTGAGGAGTAACATTAAACAAACTTGACAAAAATCTCAGTCATGAATTCAAGTTGGAAAAATTATCTCCTTGCTAACTTTACAAGCTGTCAAGTGTACTACGCAAATGTTTACTCGATTTACGTCACCAGTTGCCAGTACACTACTTTGTTGCCAGTGTCTGAAACCTTCAGCTTCCCCAATCTGAGGTAGCAAATCCCGTAACGTTGGCTCAATGAGCAAATTTTAAGATAATACTTACCCTGTCATCTTGTCGATATGCAAGCACGTTACACAACTTGATGTGCAGTATCAAGAACGAAGGAACTAATTCAGAACCCTTCCTTCTTCTGAAGTTCCCCGACTACACTGAAGTTCCCCAAATCCTGCCTAAATATTCCATTCTTTGTCCTCCTTTTTCTGTTCCATGTATGGCTTTGTAGGTAAAGGCCACTAAGTTCATCGCTGCTCTCCAAAGCAACTACAGTGAGCCAACAAATAAACACAATTTTTATCTGTATGAGTCACAGAACTCACTTTGCTAAATGCATGCTGGTTTCTACATTTCAGGAAACAAAATTCCATGCCAAAAGGGAACAATATGTAGGCTAATACTCTAAACACAGAAAAATAATTCAGAAACTGCAACGAAAGAACCACATCTCACAAAGAACATTAAGACCTCACACTTGCATTCAACTGTCCATTTTCAAGCACCGCGCAACCCAGGTATTCTCTGTAAGCTACCCAGTTACAGAGCCTTATGTGAACATTTACCATTCCACCCCACAGATAAACAGCATCAACCCTCTCTTGTCTTCCTTTAACACGAGCCTTAGCCATTCCTCATGGTCAGCATGATAAATTCACTCAACTCAACACTGAGTTATTGAAAAATAAGTTGTTCCACTTTCTAAAAAAAACCTCCAAAAGCTCACACGAAAAAAAACCAACACCACAAAAACCTGAAATATGTCATTCAGTCGTATAAAATGTCACATTTAACTCTAGCTGTATACAAGCTACATCTATATTGTTATCCAGTATCTACAGTTATGTTCTCTAGTTAAACTGGAAAAAAACTAGAAGAAAAAAGCAACTTCTGCAGCAAGTCAAATGATAAATGGCATTTGTGCAAGATTCATCTGGTTGAAGAATAATACCAGGCTCATCACAAGTTTACTTGAAGGCAACCTGATTTAAACCAGGTTTTTTGGGGTGTTTTTTTTTTTTGTGTGGTTTTTGTTTGGTTGGTTTTTTGTTTTTTTTTTGTTTTTTTGTTTTTTTTTTGTTTTTTTGTTTTTTTTGGTTTTTTTTAGAAGGGGCTAGTCCTTAGTGGGGCTTCATAATTGGTTTCAAAATAGTCTTATGAGAAGTAGTATTTTAAAAAGCAAAGGATCCAAGAAAAATATAAAGTCCTACTTTTGCAGAGCAGTTATCAGCTTTCTGTATGTACCTGTTTCTGTGTCAGAGACACAGAATGGGTTAAAAGCATACCAGCACATACCCGAGCTGGCTTTCTCTTCCAGTAGCCCAGAATCCAGACTCGGTTTACAAAGCAGCACACACAGTCCAGTTCTCCTTTATGATCCTAGAAAAACTTACTGAAAGAATCGTTTTTGTTAAATAAAGGTCCTACTTAATACATCTTATCAGAAGTGTTCTAGCTTTCCTCGCCACAACAGTCTATCTAGTACAATCATTCCCTTATCCTGTTTGCACCCTACTTCATGCAACACCACTCTTGGCCCATTTCATCCCTGGAAAATACCTTCTTTTATTCTTATCCTTTTCGTGTTTCTCCATGAAGCCCCCTTCAGACAAGGAAAGGTTATTTAAAAACACGATTGTGTAATGCGTTCATTTAAAACACACACAATGCCTTGCTGCAAAAGAGAAATATCTCTAATTGAGTCAGCTTTTTGGGTTGCCCATTACGTGATCCGGAATTGTCCTTCCTTCTCCTTCATGCAACAGGAAGCCTGTGATGAAAGTAAGACACTTTCAGGAACAAAGCCTGGCACCACAGAACACTGCTAAGAAGCAAAGACTTTTCATGTAACTTTCAAGCTGAAGCCAGAGGTCCGGGAAAAGCAGAGCTTCCCACAGCAAGGTAGCGGAGCTCCCTCTATTGAATTAGCTGCCAATATATCTTCAAGTTTAAAAGATGCCAACCATGATCAAAATCAACATTCTGTTCAGAAACCAAAAACCTTCCAGCCCGGCAGCTGGGATGCACCCATCAGGCACGCTGTACGAGAGCGCCAGCTGAGGAAAGGGGACAACCACTGCGCAGTGCTTCTGACACACCGAAATGTCACCACCCTGCCAGGGCTCCAGCCCTGGGGACTTCTGTTCTCCATGAGACTCGAGGAGATGTTTAAAATTTGGCTGCTGTGTGAGCACTTTCCCTCGGGACCAAAACTGCTGTGACAATACCCACATTTAACAGTGCCAGGAGGTGCTACAGATGAGGCTACGACACCACAAAATGAAACGCATGAATGCAGTTCAAACATTTGAAGTATTTCTTCACAATAAGGGGTTAATTATACAGAGTACAGCTTAACTGAAAACAGACGATATGGATATATAGACTGCTGAAACACTCATTAAATCACCGAATGCGCTTTTTGCTTGTTATCAAGGGAACAGCTTAGTATTTCCATTTCCATTGCTATTGAAACCACTTCAAATGCTTTCTAACCAAACGTTACAGAACTGTTCTAACCCTTGATAACCTCTAAATATCATACCCTAAAGCTGCAGGCGTGCTCTCTCACTCTCTCCACTGTTTCATCCCTTTTCCCCCTTTTTTACCTCTCAAAAGAGGTATTTTTTTGTTGATAAGAAATACAGCAGCTCAGCAGAAGCAGCAATTGTTTCAGTAAGTAAATATTTATTTGCCTTTCTGGAGACCTATACACATGATAAGAAAAGCAATTTAATCTTAAACTAGGCAGATATTCCTCAAAAGAGCTGCCATTTTAGAAGGGCAGATTAACATCCCCTCGGGAAGCACCAACTGCAATTCAAGCCACCTCCAACAAAACACACTGGGGAAGAAGAAAAATAAAACAAAACTAGGAAAGAAAAAAAGGAAGAAATTGGATGCGATTGCTGCCAGTAGTGGATTGTCAGCATACCACTTGCATTGCAATCTCCTCGCTAAAAGATGAGATTCATTTTCAAGCGTATTAAAGACACAAATGTACAGCCTCCTTTAATATTCATCCTGTTCTTATTAAGGAAAAGATCTCAAGATAAAGAACATGTAGGTCAAAGCCTTGTCTTCAGGGAAGATAACGCTCAACAATTTCAAATCAAGGGGAGCTGTTAACGTTCAGTTTTTCCTGGAAAAATCACATTCTGCTTGAGTCAATTCTAATTATCACCCTACAGCATTTACAGTTCTTGAAGGTTCTCTCATTTGAGCATCGGTGCATGGAAGCATAACTATTTTTCTTGAAAGCAGACGAACTCGAGAGAAATCAGCACGTTGCAACAGGTCCTCAATTCTCTTACAAGCGTGGCCCGGCAGTTTCCATGCCCTTTCTAATATAACACCATTGTATTACCAGAAGAAAAAGCTATATACACTAGCCAACCCAGAGGAACCTTCAGGACCACTGAACAGAGAGCCTGAAGACTATGGTGTTTAGACACAATAGCATCTCTCAAAAGCCAGTACTAAAGTTTAGCCCTGTATCAGAGTTTGCAGAACTGAACAAGACCATACTGAAAAAACCCACACTATTAGTGATGTAAAAAACCAGTTTCCACAGCACAGCAGCATTTAAGAAAAAAAACCTCCTGTGTGTGAAACAGCAGTGCAACAAGCAGTACAGACCAGACCTTCATCAGCTTATCCGTGACCATCGTGCTTACGGTCATCTAGTGCAGGTCACAAAAAGGGGAAACTGAATATTGATCATCTAGTGTTAGGAGACCCAATTAGAAATTATAGCTCCTATGAAGTTAGCACATTCAGTCTCTCAACTGTTAATAGGCTCAAAGCATATACAGGCAAGCCTGGCTCCTCCGTAACTGGTTTCCTATTCTGCAGTCTGCTTTTGTGTTACTCAGCCAGTCCAAAATAACTTTGACACAAAATACTCTCCAGAAAGTCCCTGTGGTAAGAACCCAAGAAAAGTCCATGGTGGTGCGATGTGGTATGACCAACCAACACATCTAAGCTATTGCCACCGCAGTAGTCCTTGTTTTTATGCGAGGTCCTTCTGCACCATAGGTAATCAGATACGATGTTATAGAAATCTGCAGTGAGCGTTCTTTTACCTTAAGACTACAAACCACACTAAAGAAGTAGGATATTTGCAAGAAAATAGAGAAGATAGGTGTATCCTGATCACACAGATATAATTTGCATTATGTAAAACACTTAATGCCATTTTCTTTCTTTTCCCCTTCATGTGTCATCTCGCATAAATATTTAGAGATTCTGTTCCCCAAAACTTTCCACTGGAAATAAGCCAACAAATAGCTTAACTTCTGCTACAAAGACAGCTGAAACTATTTACCCTGGGATTACACATTCACATCCTTGGTTACTTTCAGGAAGCAGAATGGATAGCACTGTAAGGAAGGATATTACTCTTACACAGGTTGGAAAGTGGAAATAAGATATCTTGGAGTTAAATATGACTTATGACAGAGATATTTATTTCATGAACATAACATATTTTCTCCAGTAAAAATCAATGGGCTGAAATTTCAGAGATTTACAGACCTGGATGACTTCTGTTGTTGCTCTCTGCCTTACGAAAAGTGCCAGAAACCCAGCAGAGGAGGGGAGAGCACAAGAAGAAAAATAATTTACATTGTGAGGCTTTTCCAGCATATTCACACCAAAAGAAAAAAAGACAAAGAATTTTTAAAGGTATCAAACACTTTCCAAAGCAAATGATTTAACAGCTTCTAGCTCACTTAAAATTTGAGTCTGGCTTTGCTATTTGTGTATTGGGACCACAGACACACTGCATATCAAAACACATATACATGGTGCAGATGTTTTCTGACTTCAGTCTCAGAAAACCCACGTGAACTTCAGATCTTAATACAGAAACACTGTTTCCCTAGATCAACGTCACACCAGATATGCCAGGAAAAAAAAAAACATTGTCAGGAGTGAGACACAGTAAGTGCCATGTGAACACATCACAGCCTCACTACCCTTACGCAACACAGCAATATGTAACGAGTCCTTAGTAATAAAACATCATACGAGAGACACTGAGCTTCCTAGTTCTAACTCACCAGAAAGCAGGGGGAGGGACACGAACTTTACAAAGGTCATGATTAGCTCCTGATTAAAAGTTGACTTCCTTCTCACATACAGTCACTTCCTC